>Ga0307378_10013886_pt1 | contig 10162 bp, 14 predicted proteins | sample UN1MG_FD_202238 | JGI IMG/M metagenome (GOLD analysis project Ga0307378, IMG submission 202238) | Soil microbial communities from Risofladan, Vaasa, Finland - UN-1 | ecosystem: Environmental > Terrestrial > Soil > Coastal area > Acid sulfate soil | place: Finland: Risofladan, Vaasa | collected... | reverse complement strand
TTATCAGTAGAGCGAATATAGAGATATTTAACGTTATCATCATCCGAGAACTTGCAAGATTTGGCGCAAGAATCTACAATTCGCGAATGAACCTCCGCGTCTATGTCCTCGAACTTGATAGGTCGATTGCCCAACATTTCTTGAACTAAGATACCTGGCGCTTTCTTGAAAAGTAGGTACGATATCACCCAGATGAATATGATAATTACGAGGAGTGGTAGCAACCAATTATTCCAAACGTCACTATCTAGAAAATCGTTTATAAATCCCAAAGTATCACCTATTGGTTCTTGCCATTATTCTGGATAATCCAACTCCTATCGACACACACGCCAGCACGATCCACAGATCCCCGAGGTGAAGAGATTCAAAAGAGAATGTTTCTTCTGTTGGAGGTATGACTGGTGATATCACAGGATTGATTGTGAGGGAGTATGACTCTTCATCAGATCGCGGGATGGCATCCGCTAACTTGATCGTAACTGATGCTGTCCCAACTCCAGTGGGTTGTCCATAGATAGTACCATTAGTTGGTCCGATACTCAACCATGCTGGACCTGACAGGATGGACCATATATATGGTGGTGTCCCTCCGGTCTTGGACATGGTATATTCGTAGTACGTCCCGTAGGTGCCAGCTGGTAATGATATAGTGGTGATCTCTGGCCATGCTGTCGTGAGGTCCGGGGTCCAAGTTACGTCCTGATACCAATATTGGAGTTTGTCCGTTGCTCCATCCTCATCCCTTAAATTGAATGCCTGGCCAGTTTTGGGTTGACAATACGACAGACCAGCAACCTTGGGCCAGACTGCCGTGAAACCATGATGAATATCTAAACAATCTGCATCTGCGCCTACCTCTGTCTTGGATGATTGCCAGGTTGCCTCAGCTGCATCAAATGATGCAGTGAACTGGTAGAGTTTCTTATCAGTGTCATCAAACCAGTAAATGTACGGAGTGTTTGAACCTTGTGAGATTGAAATTCCACAATATGAGGACCAGTAATGATTGTAATATGTGACAAGATAGATCTGTGCGAACGTTCCTAGATGGCTCGATTGATAATAATACATTGGCTTACGTTGTATTCCACTTTTCATATAACCAGTGAAAATGAATCTATCATTCGCGAGACAAACCAGGTCATTACCAATGATATATATCGATGATATTTGTCGTTGGGTTGTGAGCTTATCCACATCCTGAATATACCAATACTGAGTGACGAGTCTATAGGCAATGAAAAACACTCCAGACTGATTCGCCTCACACTGGCCCCACGAGTTATCGCTGGATACCCATTGAGCAGTATCAATTACCGTCTCATTCTCAAGGTCATATATCTTGTAGTTTAAATTTGCACCCCCTATCCTGTAAATGCATAAGATCATGTCCGTGTTATTCACAGCCATATCTATGGCTGAAGCTGTTGAACCAGTATGAATCCATCGATAAGACCAATCTCCCCAATCAGAACCAGGATATTTCGCCCAAAGAATGGGCATGTAGTATGCCCCATCCTTCGCATATCCAAAAACCAAGATGGTATTGTTCGAGGTGATCTTCACGGACACATGTAAAAAATATTGGGCTCCCCCGTTCCAGTCCACCGACGCTATTTCAGCATAGGACCATGATCCAGCTGCCGATTTCTTATATGCGATCATTAAATCTGCATTGGAATTGCGATATGCAAATACAAGATAATCGTCCTTGGTATGGACTGGCTCAGATTGATAGCTCGTACTTTCATCAGTAGTATTGTAGGTGGATGCTGTGAAGGCTCCCTCGGCTACTATGGAGAACAGCTGGAAGGCGCATAGGGCCAGTAGTAATAGGAGCATCCAGTAGAATACAGGATGATCGTTTTTATCCTCACATGAGATCACTCGTTCACCTCCGTTCTCCATAAAAGAACAGCCGTTTGGCCAATACCCGTGAGAACGATAACGTACATGATTAGGGGGAGGTGCCAGGAAAATAATCTACCGACAATTTCAGTACGATAACCCATAATATATTCCCCGATCTCCCAGATTGCGAAAAACATGTATATAATCGGCACATATCCGAGGTAGACCCCTACCTTCATACCCTTGATCTTTACTGTATTTGGCTTTAACTTGAAGAATCTGGAGATTGCAATAAGCCCATAAGTCAATATAATTAGGAATGGTGTGAGGATCAAGACGAAAAATGTGAAATGAGGAAATCAGTCGTTAATATTGAACACTATCGACCCCTCCCAACTACTCTGCCAATTGGTTGAGATTTCACATATTTGACGCAATTCTTAAGGAACTCATCTGCATAATCGCTAGCTGCCTCCGGTCCGTCCCTAGCCATGACAACGAAATACCGTTTTAATCCATTGAATATCAAGATACATGTAATCCAAACGGGGATGAAAATGAATAGATTCAATCCCTTAAGAAGTGCTGACAGTACATACGGAGCCCATTTCACAATAAACGTTATGAATTCCCATATGTACATTCCAATAGAGACTATAAATTTCACAACTGGGTTGTTCTTAAGTTTATGTGCGGTTGTTGAAAACCAATTAAGATAGTCCTCTAGATCAAGATTTGGTAATGCATCAACGAATATGACTTTATCAAGCATGTAATACAATGCCCATGGTATTGTGACGATACCAACCAGAATCTGAATGTACCACGGGTACGATCTCTCGACGGTTTCATATTTGTATTCTGAATAGAATTTCCCGCCAATCTCATATACGGGATCAATTATTGTGTTCACCCATTCCCCATCAGACACCTGGAGGGCATGATAGGGGGTGAAATGGAAGTAATATAGATAGTCTGGAGCCCATGGGTGATTCGTGCAATAGAACCTATTCTCCCGATAAGCGCTCCAATCGTCATCATAAATGTAGAACTCACTGAACTGGTCCCAGATATAGAGGAGATTCGATGTATTGTAGAATGTGATCATGATGAGGAATTTACTACATGAGTATATATCACTCCATAGTGAAGAATGAATCGTGAAATCAGTAACATTATCCCCCTCAGCAACCCACCATTCATCATACCAAGTAGTATTCCAATCTTGGATGTAGATTCGAACATTATTACTTATGGAGATGTCATAGAAGAACGGCATCATGAACGTGAGATATTGTCCATCTTCTATAGGAACGGAAGTGGAGGAATAGAATTTGATTGATACATTGTTTGTAGCATTTGATGGCACTTCAAATCCACTGACCCCGTAACCCATCCCGTACTCATGGATCACACTTATATCTAGATCCCCATTGAATTCGATAACTTCCCCTTCATAGAACCATGACCTAGTTATCTGGTCATCACCCACATCGGATTGTGTAAACATTATCTCCTGACCACCAGGTTGCTCAGTATGCCAATACACAAATCGAGCATAATAGGATTCATCGCTATGAATAGGAGCAACAACACGTAGCCATGTGAAGTTCCACTCAAAATTCCAAGCGGTGACAGTTTGATTGAACCAAACCAATCCCTCTCCATCAGGATTGTAAAGATTTGAATAAATCCTCATTGGTCTGGTTGCTTCATTGGGATCTCCAGATGAATCAGTTATATTGATAAATGCTGGATTGTCTAGATGCCATATTGTAAGATTGATGAATGAGAAATCACTAATGTTCTGGATGGGAACCCTCCACCATGAATAAGAAGAACCCGACATAACCCAATCGGATTTAAATCTAGCCATACAACTGATCCATGCCTCCGTTGCTGATGTGCTGTCGGAAACCTGGGCCAGGATTGGGGGCATGAAAGATCCCGTGAATGTGCCCGATACATTTGTTTCTTCCATGAATGGAATCACCGTAGTATTGTAATTGGATAGACTGGCACTTGCGGGGTCACTCCAGTTGATCGTTGTGTTGTAATCATCTGCATATAGAGGTGTTACTTTGGTCAACTGTTCTATTTCCCTTGTTTCCACAGCTGAGGCAAAGGTCGAACCGATCACCACCAACACGACCATAATCGACAAGATAGATAGCCTCACGCTGCATCCCTCCTTGCAGTCTTGGAGAATTTGGTCGAATAGCTAATGATGATTACCATCATCATCGGTGCAATTGCATATTTTGCAGATTCCCAGAAGGTTACAAGATGATCTCCTACGTCTTGTAGAAAGTCCCATATCTTGCCGAAGAACTCCCCGATTTTCGTATATAAAAATGACCCAAACGACTTCATTCCTTCCCAGAGATAGTGAAGCCCATCGTATATTATGCCCGGTAGCCCATCCCAGAGATAAGATATGGTCGCCTTAAACCCATAATATAGTGATTTGAAGTAATGGCCAGTGGCCCACTCATCCTGAGCCATCTCCCAATATCTACCCCATGGTGTGACGGCCCTACTATCATTGGCCGTTTGAACAATAAAATTATGCGATGTTAGATGAATGATCTGGGGGAAGTGATAAGAATAGGTGTATTTTCCAGATGGGGTCATAGTTCTTAATGCCCACTGTTCTTCCGTCCCCCTACCTGATTGCCAGATATCGTATCCTAGATAGATGGTCTTGTATCGAAGAGAATCATAAAGGGCATCAGAACCCCAAATTGTATTCACGTCTGGAACACCATTCCACATATTGATATGATTTCTTAGCCAGGGATTGACGGAAGTATTGTATCTGGCTTCATTTTCTTCCAGTATACTCCACAATCTGTTTGTCCTTGGGCCATCATAACAAAGTAATGTAATATTGAAGTCGATCATACGATATGTATCATATTCATTACGAGTGAAAATATAATCTACAGCCACTGAATATCTATGCTGTGGCAAGAAATAATCGAAATTGATTGTTGAATTCGTGGAAAACAATATGAAATCTGAATAGTTCCACCCTGTAGTAGGATAGAAATGTATTGCACCATCTGTAAAATTCCAGTAGTACATCGGATTCATTCCGGCATTACCAGCAGCTGGCACGCAATATATTGTATCTGATGAAATGAACGGAAGCATAAAGGATATGTACTGGCTGCCTGTCCTGGAGGTGTTGAAAAATGGATATGTTACGAGATCAGAACTGAAAGTCACATTCCAATAATAATCGCCAGATAGGAGTTCATATGTGGGGATTTTGAAATTAATTTTCACTCCAAACAGTCCGTTTGACCCTATTCCTTGAGTGAAAATAAAAGAGAAATCTAGGTCGAGCCCGATTTCTAATTTGGATGAATCCAACACATCCACCGGATGGGTTTGGCAAGCAAATCCGGCCTCAAGATCTGGGTCCCATGCAACAACAGGATATCCATCAATCTTGGGTCCTATCTCTATTTCCCCCACGACAATCGATGACCACCCACCACAAGGACTTTCTCCAGTGTTCCAGTAAGTCTTCAACTCGCTGTCATTGGGAATGTAGAATGCGTATGATATCACATAATCTGTTTCGGGGCGTAGCACGGAACGAACTTTTAGATAGATGTGATCAGTAGAGTGTAGGCCATCTCCAATCGTATCACCGTCTGAATCGGTTTTCAGGTCATATTTGAAGATATCCTGGGGCATGTATCCATTATAACTCGGTCGTATGAAGTCCGGGCTGTGTGACAGTTCGTATCCTGATGATCCCGACGGAAAATACCAGGTTGTAAAGAAATTGAAATCGTCCAGAAATTCTATCTTGGATGCATTTGTCACATCTTTGAATATTGCGAGGTATGCGAAGTCCCCTATTGAATCTGGATGCACCGGAACCCTTACCCACCATTCCGATGCTCCTGACATTAATACTTGTTTGCTCCAATTGAAGTGCGCTGAAACGATAACGGATGTATATCTAGATGTGGATGAATTGTCATAATAAGTATCTGGACCTGGTTTTATTTCTAATGGTCTAACATTATGCTGGAACAACGCTGGTTGCGTAAGTGACCCATAGTAAGTTCCGTTGGGCATTGATGACCCCAAATCTATTTCCCACTCAGAGATAACGGAATCGGCGTGTGTGGCATTCGCAAGATTTATAGGTCGATTAACATCAGCATATAACGGATCGGATATGAAAGATACATCTATTTCCTTTGCATCAGCATCTACGATTGTACCAAGAGTAGGGGCTAGGACCATGATGATAATCATGATAATAACAAGTATCCATCTCATACAATCACCACTATGGCGCATCCAGCCAGGTATATCATTGCCACAACCAGGAAAATGGCAGAGAAAAATGGTGCTCTATGTCGGTCCTTGTGGTCTTTGAGCATGATTGGACTTCTAAATTCCTTATCCTTGAAGGGTTTTAGTTTGCTGGAAAGGGAGAATATCTCAACATAATCTTTACGAAAGAAATACTCAAACCTGCAATTTAGACAGACATAGCCATTACCATTGTCAGGCAATAAGCCCGGTTGAACCGCAACATGGCCACAATTGAAACAGTGTTTCGCTCCTCTATCTTCTAGATATTTTTTCCTAACTGGATCATCCAGATAAAAAACATTCTTACATCTGGAGCAGAAAAAGTTCAATCCATCCAAATCAGTCATTTTACCCTGGCAGCGTTTGCAGCGCATGAGTTCACCTTGAGGGGTGGCCCCCTGGGGAAACCCAGGGGACCGGACCAACCACTAGCCATGTTAGACCTGGCCCAGGGTACGACCAGGGACCGTGCGCCTAGCCCCTGCCGCGCAGGGACCGGATCACGTACCCGAGGACACCGACGATCACAGCGAGGACGAATCCCCAGACTACGATGTCGATTATGTCCGTCTTGGTCGTATTGTCGATTAGGGTATTCTCGAAGACGAGTATCACCTTGTTGTCGCGAATGCGACTACAAGTATTTATAGATTTGTAGTAGCAATCACGACTACATAATTATTGAAGAATTGGGAGGGGGCCAATAGTATGTCTCCATATTGTTAAAGCTAATTATTAGGGGGATACGTTACGTAGTAACGTATCTAGTATAATTGATATATAAAGTAGTATTTAAATGATTATTTAAAATAGTATATAATTGAGTTCATTTATTTACTCGATATTCTTCTGAGTCTTTCCTGATCACCTTACCATCCTTGAGAATCTTCACAACTTCATGGATAAATCCAACTATTGTATTGCAGTTGGGACATTTGAATACTCCAACTAGATGATTTTCCAAGCCCTTCGCCTCTATCGTTTCAACCCATTCCATTTCCACAGGTTTCTTCTTTAACAATCCCTTAGTACAGGACAAGCAAACGACAGATCTAACCCTCACGGGGTTCTTTCTCGCCATTCTCTCCACTCCTCTAGTCCTCGTTTGAGCAATCCTTTGCTAGCGAATCGCATTTCTGCAATGAAATACCCCACTATACCGTAAACAATCCACCTTCCATCATGGATTACTATATAAAGAAAAGTTCCTTTTTCCAAATATTCATCGGGGTTTACCCCTGATATACGCATTAATGAAGGAAGAAAAATCACGGCAACTACAACGAAAACGAGAACCAAAGCCCATCCCTTCCCGTTTCCGTTCTTGGCGTTTCTCATAAGCTAGATCCCCTTGATCCAATCCGTATTCGATTGTCATTTTCATTTGGGAGAAATACGCCTTTATATTCTCCCACATTAGGCGTTCCCCTTGAAATCCATTATTATGTGCTCCAATCCAGATTTCTCGTTTGAGTTCCAGATAAATACCCGTACTTCCCTATTTTTAATGGCAAATATAATTGAGAAACCAACATCATCTTTCTCCAGATCCATAATCAAATGATCTTCTGCCGCGAGGATCCTTCGCCTGATAGAACGCCTACGTACAATCCTTTCAATGAATGCGCCAATTGAGCGGAAGAATCCACCGATAGCCTTTAAGATGTCCTTTGCTAGATCTAACTCTGGGTTTTCATTCTTCATCATCCTCACCCCACGCTTTCAGAAAGCCTTTGGAATACAATAGATCTATAACCTTGGCGGATAGCAAACCAAAGAGTAAACCCACCCAAAGGCCAATACAAAGATCATTGGTCATTTCGCTTTCCCTCCCCTTTTACGAAATATCGAATTAAACCAATTGTAACCGCTATTGTAAATGTAATAATGGTAATGAAAACTAGGTGTGGTACGCTCACCGAACCATTCATATCATAATACTCAGGTGGATCCCAATAATTATCATCAATGTATTTTGAAACTTTATAGGATGTTACTCCACCTGTAATTAGAATAATTATCACCAATATCAATATCATTTTGGATTTCACATTTTCACCTTTTTATCTTTACTCAATGCAAACCCCAAGAAACCAACAATTATAGCCATTATGAAAGCAAAAAAAACAAATTCAGTCATATCATCCATTACTAATGGATCACTCCAATCGTCCAATCTACCTTCAAAGTGATCCCCAACCTCGTAATCGTCGGTTAAATCACCAGAGTAATAACGTCTTCCATTAATTTCGAAGTAACAAGTATTATAGATTAAAGATCCTCTATTATCATATTTTTTATCTATTGTACCATTAACATATTCTGAATCGTCCCAATCGAAAATATCATGATTCATTTGTGCCCATGAAAAGGTTATTATTATAACGATTATGGATAATGCTGAAATTACCATTCGCCAAGTTGAACGGGAGTATTCGTATTCAACCTCTTTTGGCCGTCCTGGTATCCCATGGATTTGATTGTTCATATTTAAAAATCCCTCATGACCCACCTTTCTGCAAAAAACATTCCTATTGCGAAGGCAACTGCTAAGAAACCAACCCCGAAATATAATTTGGTGTCGTTCTCTTTCATTTCTATATTCTTAACTATTATCTTGTTTCCTTCCGTTAAATTATCAAATGGATATAAACTTTGTAATGGTAATAATTTTAGTTCATTATCTTCATTTATAAAAAGACCATTATCGGATTCCCCAATTTTACCCAAGAAAGTCCATTCTTCCTCATACATTTCCGTCCAAGGAATTGTGGCTAGGAAAATAGAAACAACTCCCATAGTCGCAAGTATCATAAAACCGATTGTAGTTCCTTTCATGTTCTCACCTTCGCTTTTTCACCTTTTTAACGAAAAATATTGTTAATAAATCATAAATAATGTAGGCTATTAGACAATCTAGGATGAATAATGCCATGATTAATTTATTTCTAAGAGATTCTGGGTCTTGCCCATCCCCAACGATTGTAAAGAGTTCTATCATTTTACATATTCACCATTTATTTGAATAACCATTCTAGAAATAAACCCGTGAACATCATTAGAATTAGAAGGTATAAAAAATACCATCCAAGTTTCTCCCCGTGATCATGCCAAACCATTTCACTTTTCACCTTCTTGAGAATTGGACCGAACAATACTTATACTCCGTAGTTACATATACATATTGCCCCTTGGGGGCGAGGATGGAACGAACATGGCCCGAAACGACATCTGCCCGGCGTGCGGTGCGGTAATGACCTGGTGCGGAGAGGATGATTACAGATGCTTCTCTTGCGATGATAAACTCATGGAGCTCTTGGAGGTTCTGGCATCCCATGAACCTGAAGAATTCAACTACCCTAAGAACGCTATTTGGGGACTTTAGAAAGTCCCCTTCGATAAGATGGAGGTTAAAAACATGAACGAAAAAATTATTGAACCGGACCCAAAGGAGCCAATTGAGGTAATCCGAGAATTCTATACCAGGGAAAACCAGGTATGGCCCAGGGATTGGATTGAACTTTCGATTGAGATTGCCCATCATCGGCCCGAAGCCATAACCGAATTGGTGGACATCTTGGAGGACAACGACATAATCGCTCCAATCATGGATCAGGCATACGTTGATGCGATTGAAGGATACCTCGATATGAACGGAATCACTGAGGACCATTGGGACGTTCTTTTTGGAAGGTTCCATAAGGAAATTGATTTCGTGAAAACTCTCCATATGGACGGGGGAGGTTTCAAGGTCCATATTGACCAAACCCATGCAAGGGCTATCGGGGTCAAGTATGGCGATCTCGTTCACGTAACTATTCGGCCATCCTGATTGGATGGTCCTTTTCCCTTTTTTCATATTTCACCTTCAAAAGCGAACAATCTGTAATATCTAGTTTCTGAATCTTGTAAACGTCTTACAATCCTTGCGAGTTCCATATATGGTTTAAATTCTGTTTCAAGA
>Ga0307378_10013884_pt1 | contig 10163 bp, 14 predicted proteins | sample UN1MG_FD_202238 | JGI IMG/M metagenome (GOLD analysis project Ga0307378, IMG submission 202238) | Soil microbial communities from Risofladan, Vaasa, Finland - UN-1 | ecosystem: Environmental > Terrestrial > Soil > Coastal area > Acid sulfate soil | place: Finland: Risofladan, Vaasa | collected... | reverse complement strand
TCATCGAGTCCCTTAACTCAGACATGAGCAAAGATGATGTGAAAGCTTTTATCACCAAAATACTAAACGACGAATGAAACCAGACCACGCAAACAGGGGGCACGCTGAGTTCTCCCCAAGCTCACTGAAGTATGTCGCCGGGTGCCCCGGCTACAAAGGACTGAGTGGCAGTAGTGCCGCCGCAGAAAAAGGAACCCGTATCCATGAAGCTCTTGAGACTCACGACCCGTCTGCCCTGCACGACGAGGAGGAGCTATCAATCTACGACAAGATCGTAGAGATGGAGGCTCAGTTCCTCGCTGAGTTTACATCACAATGAAAACCACACAACCCGGACAACGGGCAACCCTGCGTAACAAAATACTCCATCTGTTAAGCGATGGAAAACAACGGCACATCAAAGATATAGTTGAAGCAGTTGATTGGCCTACGACTACCAACATATCTAAAACCTTAAACGAAATCAAAGAATACCTAGTAATCAAACAGGACCCCCGAAGACTGCATAAGGAATCTTTTGATAACTGCCGCAAGGGAACTCTTTGGAAACTAACTACAAAAAAACAATGATTGAATCACACACTATTGGAGAATGGTTGGGGAACTCCCAAGCGAAAGACCTCAGACTCCTAAGAGAACACGAACTTCTTTGTAAGTTCTCTAACGATACTTTGATTATGATGTATGAAGAATGGTGCCGGGAAAAACGTGAGTGCCTCTGGGCAAGTGTAACACCCACCAACATAAAAGAATTTGTTAAATATATTAAAAGAGAAAATCAATGATAACTGAATACCACGAAATCCAATTGGAGATTCCCCTTAACTACGGTCTAGAGACCTACGGAACCTGTGATCGTCTTACGATCAATGGCAAGAAGGGACTGCTTGCTGATTACAAAACGGGAGTATCCCAGATCGACCACCCGTCTGAGAACTGGCAAGCCAAAGCTTACACCATTGGGGTCTTTGAAAAGTTCCCTGACCTCGAAAGCGTTACGTTTGTGTTCTACATTCCATTTTACAACGCAACCCCTAGTCACACGTTCTATCGCAGCGACCTTGAGCCTCTTAGAGAGCAGGTCAGTGTCGTCATTGCCCGTGCCGCTTATGTGCGAACCAAGTGGGCTTGTGGAACACCATCTTTGGATGAGCTAAACCCGTCACAGAATTGTAGGTTCTGCGCCTATGAGTCGAACTGCCCCGCCTTGGGGAGCCTAGTCCTAGGAGTCGCCGATAAACTGGGAGTGTCCCTCCCGGACTCCCTTGACCCGGAAGGAGCAGACCCCACAACACTTGAGAATGTCTACGGCATTGCCAAGGTTGTGTCTAATTGGGCGGATACCTACCGGTCCAAGGTAGTGGTGATGGCGAAAGAAGGGTTGGAATTCCCAACGCTGCGCCTACGCTCTATGGGTCAGACAAAGCGTTGCTCAGACAATGAGAAACTTGTCGAAGTTGCTGTCGATTATGGACTTACGGAATCTGAGCTGCTTTCCAACGCATCATTTCCGCTGGGTAAGATATCTAAGGCTATTTCAGATAAAGCCCCGAAAGGCGAAAAGAGTGCGAAACAAAAAGAATTTCTTGACGATCTGCATTCGCGTGGGATCATTGAGACCTCTGAAGAGCGTTTTACGCTTTCGTGAGATATTAAGCTAACAAACCAATAAAGTAACACATCAAAATACCATGAGTGAAATCGTAAAAGTGCAACCAGCAAACAAGGGGTTCCTTATCTCCGCAGATGATATCGACATCCCCCGCATCAACCTGATCCAGAAGACATCGAACATCGATGCCCCGGTCGGGTCTATCGTCCTCGACAAGCTTCACACCCTTGCTGAGAAAGACTCGGCTATCCCGGTGACGGTCATCAACCCCGTCAAGGGATGGAAAGAAGACATCCCATACGGTTCTGAAGGAATGTGTCGGATGGCTTACAACGAAGAAGAGGCAACTACTCTTCGCGCAGAGTCCGATTACAAAGTCATCGAGTTCGCCGAGATCACGCTGCTCTTTCAATCCCCTGACGAGGACCCGGATCCTGCGGTCTACCCCCTCCCCCTCGGAGGAAAGTTCTGCGCCCTCGGGAAAATCCACGTTCACAAAGATGCTTATCGCATGACCTATAAGGCACTTGCGACTTGGGCTGCCGCCAACAGTCCTCGCAACATCTCGGAAGTTGAGTGGGAGTTTAAGTCCTCTCTGCTCCAGCGTGGTCCGCACAGTTGGTTTGTCCCTTCGCTGAAGGTTACCTCCCGTGAAACCAACCCTCAGATCCTTGAATTCCTCAACAAGTTTTCTGCATGAACGCTCCCGAACTAACTACTCTCCGCAGCTACAACGAGGAGCTAATCTTCCTCGGGCAAAAGTTAGAGGACAAGCAAGATGAAATTGATCGCGAGTTGAAAAAGCTACAAGTGGTCCAAAGAGCTATAGCCTCTGTGCTGGAAGCTCACCCAGAGTTGAACTTAAAAGCCAACTAAACTCGTAGCCGAAAGGCATTGAAGACGACAAGTAAGTAAAAAATAATACCCCCCTCTGTGAAATATCAGAGGGGGGTTTTTTAAACACTAATTAAAAAACAAAAATGAGAATTTTCGCAGTCGATTTTGAAACCTATTACGACAACGAGTGCAGCATTAAGACGCTTGGTTGGAAGGGTTACTTTAACCATTACGCCTTTGATGCCTATCTTGTCACGGTCTACGCGAAAGATGATCAGGGAGAATTCTGTTACGCAGGTTCCCCCAAAGATTTGGATTGGTCAATCTTGGACGGCAACATGGCTATATCCCACAACGCTTCGTTCGACGAACTGCTCTACCATGAGGGTTTGGCTAAAGGTTGGTGGAAGGGTCCAGAGTTTGTTGAATGGAACTGCACTGCCGACATGGCATCTTTCTTAGGCATCCCTCGCGCACTGAAGAACGCATCCAAGGAAGTCTTGGGAATCGAGGTGTCAAAAGAAGTCCGCGACAACATGAAGGGACAGAACTGGGGAAGCATGACCCCGGAGTTCCAGAAGCAGGTGAGCGAGTATGCCATCAAGGATAGTGTTCTCTGCCTTGACTTGTGGAATGCTGTGTCGGATAAGTGGCCGGACACGGAACGCAGGATCAGTCAGATCAACCGCATGATTCTCCGTAATGGTATCCCGATGGATGTCAATGAACTGAAGACTCAAAAAGATTTCCTGAAAGCTGAGTTGTTTAAAGTCGAACAACAGATCCCTTGGTCCGACGATGCTCCGATCCTTAGCCCAAAAGCATTCAATAATGCTTGCCGTGAGGTTGGTATCGAACCACCAAAAAGCCTTGCTATGGGCGACCCTGATGCGGAAGAGTGGGTCCGCAGATATGGGAAAAAGTTTCTGTGGGTAGAAGCTGTTAGAAACTGGAGACGTATCAACGCACTTCAGAAGAAGCTGGAATCCATTTATCATTCGACTAATGCTGTGGGCAGGTGCTATATCGGACTGACTTACTTTGGGGCGCATACCGGACGCTTCTCCGGGAGTGGTGGGAACTTTAACGTCCAGAACCTCCCCCGCGCTGAAATGTTTGGGGTGAACCTCCGGTCGCTGATTACCGCTCCTGCCGGTAAGAGTTTTATTGTGGTAGACTTGTCTCAGATCGAGGTCCGCACCCTAGCGTGGTTGGCGGGAGACCAAGACCTGTTGGCGGAGATCGCACAGTCCGACGACATCTACGAAGTCTTCGCTATTCGATTCGGCATGTGGTCCAAGGACCGGGGGTCTCTCAGAGCAGAAGACCCTAAGCTCCGCCATAAAATCAAGACCATCGTCCTCGGGTGTGGCTATGGGGCGGGGGCAAAAAAGTTCTCGGAGATCTCCGACATGGACATGGTCGAGGCTTTTGAAGCAGTCCACCTGTATCGACGGGCGTTGCCCAAAGTCCCAAAACTTTGGTCCCGGTATGATTCCTGCCTATACTCCGCTTTCCAGACGGTCAGTTCTGGTAGGAAGTGGGATCTGACGCTACCATCTGGTAGGTCGCTCAACTACTCTGGCATATCTTTTGTATCTCACAACGGAGGAAGGCAGTGTGTTATCGACAAGATTATCGGAGGCAATAAACGCAAGACCCGTGTTTGGGGCGGGGTCATCACAGAAAATGCATCGCAAGCACTTGCGCGAGATATCTTCTGCCACCACATTGTGACACTCCACGAAGCGGGGCATAAAATCCTATTCCATGTCCATGATGAAGTCGTCATCGAAGCTCCTTCGGAAGGTGCTGAAGAAACCTTGAAGGAAGTGGTAAATATCATGTCCACCTCACCGGAGTGGATCGACCTACCCCTTAGTGCCGAAGGGAAGATTTTGAAACAATACGAAAAATGAGATACATCGATAACCTTAGAAGTGACGAAGCAAAGAAGCTGGACGACCCTCAATCAAAGTCGAAGGGCTACGCCATTCCGCAGTTTGAAAACAAGGCTGAGTTCCGCGACTGGTGCGCAGAGTTTAACACTAAGCACGCTTTCATCAGCTACTGCGAGGGTGACTCACCCCGAAAGCGGGTGTCGTCGAAGAACCCTGTGAACAAAGTCAGCGGGTTTATTGCCGACTTCGATGCTCCGGTTGATTGGGTTTCAGTTAAAGACATCATCAACGCCGCGCTCCCTGTCGCACCTACGTGGATTGCGAAAACCTTCAGCGGGTATATCCGCATGATTTGGGAGTTTGAGGAACCCTTGCCTATCGACCCCAACATGTATGATGCGTTTATCCGGGAGTTGGCGCGGAGTCTCAAGGCTCCGAAAGCGATGGCTGGGTTTGACGAGTGTAGCTACAAGGCTTCTCAGTATTATGAAATCGGGTCCGACTGGACTAAGATGGGGTCCGTAGTTCCCGGCGACTTCGTCTATACCGCTCTTGTAAAAGTCGCTGGGACACGCCCCCCTACTTCTTCGGACACGACCGTCCCAATGGACATCGTCGCAGCAGAAATCGAGGCACAGTACCCCGGACGATGGCACGGGGAGATAGAGGTTGGTGCGCGGGGTCCGTTGTTCTGGATTGAAGACGGGATCAACAGGGATGGGTGTCAGATCGCAGAAGACGGAGTTATCTGTTACAGTGATCGTGCAGGTAAGGGTTTCGTTTCATGGCGAGAGATATTGGGTAAGACGTTCATTGAACAATACGAGCGTAAGAAGATCGGAACCGTCCTAGACGAATACTGGTTCAATGGGAAAAGCTTCTTCAAACTCCTCAAAGGAAGCTCCGTAACCATCCCCAAGGACCAACTACTGTTGGAGTTGAAAGCTGCGAACTTCTCTTCAAAACCGAAGAAGAATCAAGTCCTTACGGAAATTGAACAAGCAGTCCTTGCGATTTCCAACCACAACCGAGTGGATGAGATTGCTCCGGTCGTGTTCTCATCAGAGCGCATTGTGGAACACAACGGACATCGAATTCTAAACTCGGCATCCATTGAGCCTATCGAACCCGCTGATGATGGAGACCCAGCCCTGTGGCCTTTTATGAATGTGTGGTTGAGCCAGATGTTTATCCCTGCATATGGCATCACTGGACCAAGACCTGCGACCGACTATCTGTTTGCTTGGATCAAGAGATTCTACCTAGCTGTTCTTAACCGTAAGTTTTCCCAAGGACAAGCACTGCTACTGGTTGGGCCTACCAACAAGGGGAAGTCCCTGCTATCCAACAAGGTTATCTCAGCAATGGTTGGGGGGCTTGCAGATGCTTCCGAATACCTGTCCGGGCAAACGAAGTTTAACAAGGATCTTGCACGGGTCGCGGCATGGGTGATTGACGATACCGTATCCGCAGCGTCATTCCAAGATCAACGCAGGGCTACAGAACTTATCAAACGAGCAGTAGCAAACCCCCGCATCGAGTATCACGCCAAATACGTTGATGCCGTCTCAATCCCTTGGACAGGTAGGGTAATCCTTTCACTGAACATGGATGCCAACAGCTTGTCAGTCATCCCAGCACTCGACAGTTCCAACCGGGACAAACTACTCGCTTTGCGAATTAGTGACGCAGCCACCAGTAACTTCCCGTCGAATAATATCCTTGAGGATATCATCGACAAGGAACTGCCCCACTTCTGCAAATACATCTTGGATTGGGTTGTCCCGCAAGATATCGAAGTCTACTCCCGTTTCGGGATCGAAAGCTACATCGATGAGTCCATCGCATCCGCAGCCTATGACAACTCAAGCCGGTCATCTATTGCGGAACTGGTTGAGTTCTTTGCGATTCACTGCCGCGCAGCGAACCCAACTATGGTCGAGTGGACTGGGACGGTTACTCAGTTCCAAGTGCTGGTGCAGGAATACAACAACGGTCGCCATGTGGGACAGTCAGCGAACCTTGAGTTCGTTCGCCGGGGGGTTGCCGCTATGGAGGAGGCTTACAAGAGTAACACCAAGCTCCGCCCTGTTGTGTCCATAGGCAGTGGTGGAGGTAAGGTCTGGACAATCGGGATCGAAGAGCGTTTCGACATCATTCAAAACCTACACTAATACTTACGAATAGATCTATACCTGCTTCTTCGTATGTTATATACGTCGAGAAAATTTAATAAAGCAACCTCTCTAGCTCTCTAAATCTTTTGTCCGAATGCCAAATTTCTTTAGTTTTAGGAGTGTAAAACCCTTCCTTTGTTTCAATTTGCTTACCCTCTTCTAATACAAGAGTTGATGGTTGGTAAATATTTAATTTACCAATAATCTGAGTTGGGTAAGGTTTTGAAGCGCAGGAAAAAAGAAAGAGGCTAAAGACGACTAAGTATTTTTTCATATTTTATTTTCTCTTTCTGAACTTGTAAAAAAAGAAAATCTGCTCGTTGAGTAGAGTCTTCTGTTTTCTCGTCTCTGTTTAATTCGATTTCTTTGATAAGGCTTACTTGTTTTTTCTCAGACTCTTCAAGCATATCATAAATTAACTTCTCTTTCTTAAGAGTCCAGAAAGCTGATAGTGCGTGGAAAAGTCCTGTAAGTGCTGCTATCAAAAGTTAAACATTAAAAAAGTTTTAGTGTTTTCAGTGGCGTCTCAAAGAGGGGCTACCCGCTTCGTTGACCCGTGACTCTTTTTTCATCACGCTTCGTTTGTCGATACTTGTCCGTTGCTTACGACAACTTCTGCTGTAGAACCATCAAGGTTGAACCCACTAGGCCATCTATACCCAACCACACGGGCTTGCAAGAACGGCTTAATGTTTACAGCATCTCCTTGGTTTCCACCAAGGATCATCAGATTCCCATACTGGTCTTTCCCGGTAAGGAACCCAACGTGACCATATGCAGAAGTCCTCGACCCCCTCCAAAGCACGGCAACAGCTCCCTTGAGAGGACCACAGGGCTGCCCCCACCTTTCAAAGCTCCTCGCCATACCAGAGCGAGTGCCCTTGATATCTACGTCTTCCAGCATCGCATTTACAAACCCAGCACACCAAGGGGTCTCGTCGTCCCGGAAAGGCAGTTTTGCCAACTCCCAATAGGACAAGATGCGCTTGCTGTGCTGCTTCCCAGCGATCTCCGTAACCCCAATTTCCTGCCGTGCGTGGCGCAGCCAGATGGGTTCATCCGCAGCAGCGGGTGGGGCGACTCTGTTGCCGGGGTCCTTTCGGAGTTCCGCCAGCGTGATCGGACCTACATAATCCCGTGGACTAAGACCTTTGGAAACCTTAAAGGCTACAATAGCAGATGAAGTAAGGGGACCCAACTTGCCGTCCACGGGTCCGGTTACGAACCCGTGGACTTTAAGTCGAGTCTGGATTTCCTTGATGTTGTTCATCGGAATGTCAGATTCGTGTTATCGGAATGTCAGATTCGTGTTATCGGAATCAGTATTTCTTTCCGGCATCTGCGATGCCCTGACCGAGAACATAACCAGTGACAATCGTAGCAATCCACTGAGAAACCTCAGGGGTCAGTCCAGCTTGATTACCAAACGTGATAAGGGCAGTGCCGATAACGGCAGCCCACAACTTACGAGATTTGAGTTTTTCCATGTTTTTATTGGTTAGTTTCAACATGAATCACATCATGTTGTAAAGACTATGCCCTGATTTACCCATCGGGTCCAGTTGAACCTTGGGCCTTGCCATGCCGTTGAAGGCATCTTTCTCATCTTCCAACAACTGCTTACACGTTCCCCAGTGAAATGAAGAACGCTCTACATCTGCGTTGTCTTCAGCGACGATACCAAGCAGGGCATGTTTGATGGCATTGATATTGGATAGGTAGACAATGTCGGTGTTATTAAGAATCGTGTTAAACTTTCTTTTGAGCAACAGAACAACATGCTTGTCATCCTCGTTTGGATTAGCAAACCTAAACCAACGATAGCGAGAAATCTCGTCCCCTCTCCCCTCTACCAGAGAAAAGCTATCCGCACCGGAGACTAGTTGAACTTCAACCATTGCCGTAACATCTTCAAACCGGACCAACTCAACCCCAACTACTGAATCAGCATCGCTGAAAGCTGTTTGCAGGGAAGCACTGCCATCTAGATCGAACTTATGCTCCACCTTCTGACCGTTTGATTTCTCATAAGTCACGTAAACAGCACCGTAAGTAGGGAGAACTGACTGTGGCGTAATGGGGATAGCTTTGAGCTGATACTTGGTAGTCCCATCAAACTCAAACTTCGTTGGGTGCATGCCGTCGTCTACAGCACCATATAACTGATTGGGACCATCCTCAAACCGACCACTGGTTTTGTAATCCTGCCAACGAGCATTCAGCTCAACAGGATATCCTTCAATCACAGCAGACAAAATAGACTCCGCTTCCCTTGGAATGTAGAAATAATTTGCGTCTGTAGAGATTAAATACTCAAACACAAGATCACGCCAATACCCCAGACTGTAAAGTCTGGGCAATGCCATGTTCAAATAATTGACAAAGCTATCCCCCGGAGGTATGTAGCCTGAGAGGGATGAACTCAAGGCTGAGACAAATTGAGCCATGAAGAATTCTAACCCAGTAAACAGAATATTCAAGAGCAGAGTAGTATGAGAAAACTTTTGTTAAGAAACAATCTAAGTCTTGGGGATGTCGTCGTTTGTTCTGCGGCTATACGGGACCTGCACAAAGCGCATCCGGGTAAGTTCATTACGGGATATACGGGTTCATGTGACCAAGTGTTTCAACATAACCCCTATATCCAGAACGAACCGGATGCGGAAGAGATAAAACTGGAATATCCAGCAATCCACAAAAGCAATCAAAGACCCCGACACTTCATCGAGGCATACCATGAATTCTTGTCTAGCACACTTGGTGTGGAAATTCCAGTTACAGAGTTTAAAGGGGATATCCACCTGACTGAGGACGAGAAAAAATGGATTAGTCAGGTGCATGAAATCTTGAAGTTCGATGCACCTTTCTGGATCATCGTGTCTGGAGGTAAGTTTGACTTCACTTGCAAGTGGTGGGGGCATCATAATTACCAGAAAGTGGTTGATGAAATGCGTGATAAAGTCTTGTTCGTGCATGTAGGAGAAAAAAACCACCACCACCCCCCGCTCAACGGAGTGGTCGATTTGCGAGGCAAGACCAACGTCAGACAGTTAATCCGGTTGGTTCACCATTCTCAAGGAATCGTGTGCCCTGTAACAAGCCTCATGCACCTCGCTGCGGCAGTCCCGGCAAAGAAGGGTAACCCTACGAACAGGGCTTGTATCGTCGTTGCAGGGGGCAGGGAGCCTGTTTCGTGGGAGCAGTATCCGTCTCACCAGTTCATGCACACTATCGGAATGTTGCCTTGCTGCCAGACCGGAGGGTGTTGGAAGTCCCGCACGGTTGCCCTAAACGATGGTGATGGCAAGGATAATAGCCTGTGTGCTGCCCCCGTTACCATTTCTGTTGGGTCTCAAATACCTAAGTGCATGGATATGATCACACCAACAAGCGTGGTTGCGAACATCTATAAGTATCTGGAAGGGGGGTCTTATGAAACTATACCCCCGGATAAATGGCCCATTGTGAAGAACCACCTTACGCCCGACTCTTGATCGGGGTGTGGGCTATTAATAGCTGGACTCCTCAGAACTGAACTCCTCAGAACTGAACTCCTCAGAACTGAACTCCTCAGAACTGAACTCCTCAGAACTGAACTCCTCAGAACTGAACTCCTCAGAACTGAACTCCTCAGAA
>Ga0307378_10013883_pt1 | contig 10163 bp, 13 predicted proteins | sample UN1MG_FD_202238 | JGI IMG/M metagenome (GOLD analysis project Ga0307378, IMG submission 202238) | Soil microbial communities from Risofladan, Vaasa, Finland - UN-1 | ecosystem: Environmental > Terrestrial > Soil > Coastal area > Acid sulfate soil | place: Finland: Risofladan, Vaasa | collected... | reverse complement strand
GAGGGAGACCAAAGTTATCAGATGCTTCCTTTTTTTATAGAGCAATAGCAAAAGATCAACCGGAATTTTTCAAAAAATGTGATGAGCATGGATATTGGTAAAACGGTCGGAGATTCTTTTTTAATATGCCCAGGAAGGTCTCGTCGGAAAATGGACAAAATGGTTCCTTTTGGTTGTCTGCTGCGTTATCTTTCCCCTCTTTTTAGGGTATAGGATGCGGATTTACCGTGGAGCAACCCCGTCTCCTGAACCTTATGACTGGGGGACTATGTTTATCGACGGAATCAAACTTATCATCGTCGGTATAATTTATGCCCTGCCGGTGATTATTCTTGGAATTGTCATTATCGGAAGTGCCGGTCTGGCATTGATTACGGGAGCGGCCCGTCAATCCCTGACGCCTGGTGCAGTCCTGGGCCTGATCGGTGCTGTTATCGCAGGTGTGCTGGTTCTGCTTGTTGTTGCTGTCATTATCGGCCTGATCGCCACCATCGCGTATGTGCGTTTTGCCCGTACGGGCAGTTTTGGGGAGGCGTTCAACTTCAGGGCAATCCTTGCAACCATTGGCAGGATCGGGTGGATAACGTACATCTTCGCACTCATCGTCAGGGCGATCATTATCGGTATTATCAGTTTTGTCTGCCAGATAATCCCGGTCATCGGTATTGTCCTGTTTCTCTTCCTGTTTCCGTTCATCGGGATGTTTTCCGCACGATACATCACCCTGCTCTACGACAGTGCCGGTGAAGCATAATTTTTTTTGTTTCCTGTGGACCTGGCTTTGTGTTTTCACTCAAATCAAGGGCACTGTCCCGGACAGCAGGAGTCGAAGGGTCACGGTATTCCGTCACTAAACATACCCCCGTTCAGGCCGGTTGCCAGGAACAGGTTTAAAAAATCATTTCCAGTGGGAGACCTGATTGCCCTGTTGGGCTCATGACTGGCATGCAGCGCGATTTTGATAATGACAGGTTCTTTGACAGTTACTTTGACAGGTATCCGGTGAATGACAGGTTCTCTGATGCTAATCGGGCCAATTAACAGGTTCTTTGACAGTTACTTTGAAAGGTATCCGGTGAATGACAGTGCCTTGATACTAATCGGTGCAATTGACAGGTTCTTTGACAGGCTCTTTGACAGGGACCCTGTAAAAACCTGATCGATAGTATTTCGTGCATGAACCGCTCCTGATGCCAGCCGGCTGCCGTCAGAAGAAAGGTTGCACCCGGTACAAAAAGATTCTCCCCGGTAAATCTGACGGTCAACGATATGCCTGATGAATTCTACCATGAAACTCCAACTCTGGTTTTGTGTGATCTGATCACTGGCATTCGTGATAACCACCCTGAGCATCCGGATTTTCTGTTCAGTCGTCGCCATTTTTTCTTTTGGAAGGAATGGCAAAAGTGTGACATTTTCTGGTGTTTTTTAGTTTCGGGCATGATTCGGAGACGAACGGAAATCGGCAGGGTATGAATGACATATAGTTTGACAGTAATATTGACAGCTATTTTAACAGTAATAATGACATTAAAACTTTATATGATGACAGTAATAAAGATATAATTGACATGAATATTGAAAGAGAAATTATCGAATATCTTTCTCATCATGGTGCTGTGCGTACCACGGAACTTATTGATGCACTACGGGAGTTGCACAATGTCGGGCGTGGGTTCAGCAAGGAAACACTCTATCGAAGATTAAAACGCATGATAGACACCGGCACGATCAGGCGACTTACCGATGATGAAATTGTTACATTCGGATATCCCGATACCGACGGAAGAGCTGAATATATTGATCTTGCACTGTCACTTGAAAGAAAGACCCATATCGATTCTCTTATTGAAGGTCTTGGGAAAAATGATCTCATCTATCAGAAAACTGCCCTGAAGGATTTAATCCGGTATAAAGAAAAATACCGCTTAAGCCCACTACAACTGGATGAAATTGTAAAATTATTACCAGAAGATCCTGAGATCGCAGGCAATGGGTTACACATACTTCGCAGTTTTGTCTCAGGTGGCATACATCCGGGTAATAAGAATGTATTTATTAAACAGTTACACGAAATTCTCGACGTATTCTGTAAGGGTACAAGCTTTGACAGAATGAAGGAAAATGCATTATTTCTCCTGTCTGCCAACGATGATTACCGGGTTATTGAATCACTCAAAGACGATATTAAAAGAATTCAGAACCAGAAGGATTCTGAATCATTCGTTGGTTTTTACCTGCGGGTGGGTGCGGCACCAATAATTGAGAAAAACCGATCAGAACTGTTTAATTTTGAATGTGATCTCCGGAGAGAGAACAAAGATACTCCTGCAGATGCAGTGGCTGATATCCGGACAGCTGCTTTTTATGAAGTTGAAAAAAATTTTAAAAAAAACAGGGAGTAATGTAATGATAATTCCTGTTCTTAATGGTCACGCATTCAAATGCAGAGTGATGACACTCAATGTCACCTATGGAATATGCAATCGGCGGGGATTAGGGCATTATAACAAATTTTTTATACTTTTGACAGGCTCAATAACCATATGGTGCCGGAGGATTCAGACCCCGCAGATCATCTGGAAGTGAATCACCGGCGGAAAGGGAAAAAAGGGGCCACTAAACACATAAAAAAGCAACCTGCCCGTAAAAAAAAGGTATCCACGCCTTTTGTTCCAAAGCCTGAAGACATTCCCGGAGAAGTAAAATGTACTTATCCTGAGTGGCAGAAATTTCTTGAACGCTACCCCATGATTAATTCCATACAACGGGAAGATTTCCCGGATCAGGGGGTAAGCTTTGTATATGTAGCGCATTTTTACATCACAAAAAATAATGCGGAAGAAAGTTCCCTCTCCCAGGAAGAGTTTGAAGATTTTTTTAAGGAAATCGGGTATAAATATGATTACTCAGGGAATTTTGAATCACGGTGGTTTGAAGGCATAGGTGTAAAATTCAACTGATTGCGGGATCGGGCAGATTTTCGACGCTCACAGGGTAATTCGTTTCTCTATTCTGAACCCCTGGTATCGCTCTTCTTGCTTCTACGATGACGCGATTCGTAGACGCCGGACTGCCTTAAGGTGGCCTGGAACTTTATCACGCATGGCGAGCAGGGGAGCATGGAAGCCACCCCGGGTAAAACCGAGGTGACAATTCCGGTCCCGGTACAATATTCCGATCTTATCAAGGCGGGATGGAGTATCCTTTCCCGGGGCGAACTGCCCCTCAGGGTCAATGGCACAGCAGCGCCGGATTTCTTCGGAATCGCTCCAGTGCTGCCTTTCTCGTATAACACCACTATCCCGCTGGCACTCCCGGGGATATGAGCAGCGGTCGTGATTATGATGGATATCTTCCCACTTTTTGAACTGTTAATTCCCAGGGCCCTTAAACATCACAATGACCCCCATACCATTATATAAGGTGAGCAGTATGTATTGTTTTTAATAGGGTCATTTCCTTTCGTGATATCCGTGATCGGATCCCATGAATAGAATCACCGGGGTGAAGCAATGTTTGAAAAAATTCTGTTTCCGACCAATTTTTCAGAAAAGGCAACGACTGAACTCAGCTGTATTACCAGTATTCCCGGGATCCGGGAAATAATCCTTCTCCACGTAATCAAACACTACGCGATGCCGATGGGAGCGGAGATAATTGAAGACCTGGCAGCTCGGTCCGTTGAAGTCTACCTCCAGGAGGCAAAAGTCTACATCAAAACGCTCAACCCGGCTATCCGGGTGACGCTTGAAGAAAAGACGTCAACTGATATCACCGGTTCAATTATTGAAAAAGCAGAAGAACATGGTGTCGGCCTGATTGTTATCCACGCAAACATAAGGGGCATCATGACTGGTATACTCCTCAGTTCTGTATCATCGAAGGTTCTCTGCCGCATCAGTAAAATCAATGTCATGATTATGCCCAATAAACTCGTTGACGCCCTGACCGGGAAGACATATGAAAAGTTCTGTCCGATGATCTTCTCCCGTATTCTCTGCCCGACAAATTTCTCGGAGTTCTCGTTGAATGCAATGGCTCTTGCCGGCACTATACCGGGTCGGGGAGATATCATTCTTTTGCATGTTGTCGAGGATGGCGAAGTAGGGGGTGATCCTGTGGAGGCTGTTAAAACCGCAGAACTTCGGATTAAAGCAATCTGCGACCAGCTTTCCGCAAAAGGCATCAACGCCAGGACTATCGTCGTGGCGGGAAAACCTGAGATCGAGATTCCCCGGATTGCACAAGAGGAGGACGTATCCCTCATCTGGATGAGATCTGCAGCACAAGGCTGCCTTCATGACTTCTTTTTCGGCAGCACGGTGCATGACGTGGTCATGAATGCAAGACAGCCGGTGATCGTCATCCGGTCATATCAATAACGAAGAGCGAAGTCAGAACGGACAGATAAACACTATTCTGTCTCGACTGGTCAATACTCCCCGTCTTTTATCTTTTCATCCGGAACAATGAGGCGCCCGGCCACTTTGAAAAATCAAACCGATTGAATGATGCAGGATATTTGCCAACGGGTAGAAAGGAAGAAATGGCATGCCTCTTACCCAGGAAGAGGTAAAGATAAAAAAACTCTTGTTAATCGCAGGAATTGCTGGTGCCCTCGTACTCTTTGGAATATTTCTTTTTGTGGTGTTTCGATAATACCGATCATAAAAAAATCCCGGTCAACCCAGAATCCCCACATTTTTCCTCTTCCCACCATGGGAGGGGAAACATCCGTATTTAAGAGCAATCATTGTGATATTTCTATAGATCCATAGACCGGTTTTTCTATGCGTCAGGTACGGGATACACCTTCGGGAATACGGCTGATTATCGCTGTTATATGCATTACCATCCTCATACTGCCGGGCGGAGTCTTGGCGGAGACTTCGGAGAATATAACTCCCGGCGCGGGGGTCACGACCGGCATAGTCTCAAATCTTACCAGTTCACCGACAGCACCGGTTCCGACGGTTTTTCCGGTCTATGAGAACACGACCGGCACTGTACCGAATGTTACCAGTGTACCGACAACACCGGTTCCCCCGGTTTTCATGGTTTGGGAGAATACGACCACCACCGTCACCCCTCCCCCGCTTCTTATCTTCGATACACCGGTAATTGAAAATCTGACCTGTACCCTGTACGGGATTGTCGATCCTGGCTCGGCGAACGTGACCATAACAGGCATCCTCTGGGACTGGGGGGACAGCCAGACGCCGGAACTCCATGAGTTCCCGCACTCACATGTATACAGCAGCCCCGGCACCTACACCGTCTCGATCACCGCCCGGCAGTCCGACGGGCAGAATGTCGCCGGAATAACAAGCATTTCTGTCGGGCAACCGGTCATCCCTCCTACTCCTTCCGAAACGCCGGACACCACGGTCACGGGGGGACCGGTCACGATGATACGTGCACCGGTCCTGACCCTCCTTGAACCGGTGATCGACAAGACGACGGTCACCCTGAACGGGAATCTCTATGCCGGATCACCCGGCGTCACTATCGAGTCGGTGAGTGTTGACTGGAATGACGGAACCATCACGAGATCTGCCGATCTCCCGGCAGACCACCAGTACTCCGGCTACGGGATTTATACCGTTACCATTTCGGGATACCAGTCCGATGGCCAGTCAACCACCCGGAGAATCGCGCTGGAGATTAAAAGAGAAGCACCCGTCCCCACAACGGTCCCGTTGGGCCCCCCGCCGAATAATGACTCCACGGTGTACCTCATTATCCTCACTACGGCAATCATCGTCATGGCAATCGTGATCGTAGGGCAGTGGATCATGCAACAGAAGAGGGGATCGCGCCAGGAGCCTGCTGTCCCGAAGGCATTTTCACCAAGAGCAGGACCACAGGGAGCAAACCTGCCTTCACCAGAAGACCTCTCAGCGATCTGTTCCGGCACGGATGTCACGCCAGGCGTACTGGATCCGGTCATAAAGGTTGCCGTGGAAATTGCCCGTGAAGGACGGGAGGGACAAGCGATCGGGACATCGTTTGTTGTCGGCGACACGGAAAATGTCCTGAAGCATTCAAAACAGTTTGTCTTAAACCCGTTCCACGGTCACCATGAGACCGAACGGCAGATAACCGATGTTGGGACACGGGGAAATATCAAGGAGTTTGCCCAGCTGGACGGGGCGTTCCTCATCACGGGCAAGGGAGTGGTCGAAGCGGCAGGGAGGTGCATTACCGTCGACATGAGCCAGGTGAAACTTCCCGGGGGGCTGGGTTCACGGCATTCGTCAGTCGCCGGCATCACCCAGGTCACCAAATCCATCGGCATCGTCGTCTCCCAGAGCGGGGGGCTGATCTCCATTTTCAGGAATGGGAAGATCGTGTACACCATCATGTCGTGAGGGGGGATCTCCGGTCTCTCCTTCCAGGCTGGTCATTCCCTGGTATCCGGTATGTACACAATGCCAAGATATCCGGCAACCTGAAAACCCCTTTTCCCCCCCTTTCCTACCCCAGCCGCTCGTTCCTGAACCTGATGAGCGCATCGCAGAACTCTCCGAGGTATTCATCCATCGAAAGGCTGCCTTCTGCAAAGGAGCAGTCCCCCTCCTCGATCACCTTGTTGATGATATCCCGGGTCGGGAGAAGGAGATCGATTGGCACTCCTGCCTGCTCTGAACCCCGGACCAGCGCCTCACGGAAGAGCCCGATGCAGTACCCGATGCGGTACCGGTACACGTCCCGTGTCTTGTTTAAGTATCCTGCAACGCGTTCGGTCTCGATGCGGAGGAAATCATCCTTGACCTTGTCGTCATTGCACTTCCCGAGCATGTACTTGTAATGGGCATACGGGTACATGGTCTCGAGCTCGGCTGGCACAATCCCGCAGGTCCCGAAGATCACGATATGGTAGCGGGACGGGTCCAGCACCTGCGATATGATCATCCTGATGAGCTGGTGGCTGGGGCTCGCGCTGTAGGGTTTCTTCACGGCACAGGGCATGAAGATCGCAATATCCCGGGGTGTCACCTCGTACTCATCGATGATATACCGGTACGATTTCTCAAACTCCGGAAGATAGAACGGGGGACCGGTCAGGAGCGGACCTTCACTGGTCCCCGGGTCATCCTGTTCATCCTTTGTGCTCATGCGTGTTCATTATCAGATTGGTGCAGGAATAAAAAGAACCAACCGACTAAAAAAACAGTCGCGGGAGCTCATCCCCGGTCACCGGCGGTCCGCCGGGGGATCTCACCCACAACAACCGTCCCATGGTCCTGTGTTTTTTTAAAAAAATTTGAATTTTTCTCCATTCTCATGTTACTTTTTTGAGAAGGACCATACGGCCTTCCCGTACAACAATCTGCAGCCTGACTCCCCCCATCTCAAAATATTCAGGATAGGATGCATTCATCATCTCACCAGCGACATAACGGGCATCCGGATCTTTCAGCCAGTCGTTAAAAGCCACAGGCTTGTCAAGAAATCTTTGTGCACTTTCCTTATCCATATGAAGCAATAATCCAAGCCAGTAACCTTTGATTGCTCCAGCAGTAATCGACAGGTCCTCATACGGGACAGCATTTTTTTGAAGATAGGCTTCTGCCTTTTGTGAAAATATGACATCTTCGTTTGTCACCACCGGCGTTGTGGCTACCGGATAGGTCAGTGCAACACATACAGAAAAAAGACCTGTCAGGCTGATAATGCTGAAGGCCGCAATAGTACGGAGCTGATCCTTCTGAATATGCCTGACTGCAAAAACTACCGGGAGGCAGGTGGATACTGATACTACCAGAACGAGCAGGTAGAATATTTTATTTGCATAATACCCTGCAATAATTCCGAAACGGTTCAGAAAAACAAATGCACAGTACTCTGCAGATATGATAAAATAATAGGCAAACAAAGCACTTTTCAGATAAGCAGGCCGTATTTTCAGGCAGAGGATAATGCCGGAAATACCCAGAACGATAAAGAGAATAGAAAAATTAAGAATATTTGGTTCAACGGTAAGCCCTTCATGCTGAAGAATTCCGCTTCCTATGGACATCCGTTCGTACGAGAATAGTACAAAAAGGAAAGCGACCAGAAGACCTGATAGGATGGTAACCCGATCCACAAGAGGACGGATTTTATCAGGGTTGAGAATGGCAAAGAGGACCAATGCCGAAACCGGGATAATAATAAACAGCGTATAGGTAAAAATTATCCCCATGGTCGCCAGTATAAAGATAAAAATCCATGGTGTACCCCCCGTTTCAACGTTCATGAGTGCCAGCAGGCAAAGGAGGACCAGCAGTTCCCCAAATAGCATCGAATAATAAAAATTCCCGCAATATTGATCCAGGAAATAAACCGGGACCGAAAACACCATGAATGCGCTGACCAGTGCGCCTGCGTCTGCCAGCTTCTTTTCAAAAGCAAATGTTTTCAAAAATTCCCGTGCCAGCAGATACACGGTTACTGCAATCAGCGCAGATATGACAGCAGCAATCAACCCTGTGGTGGTCATAAGGGGCAGGCCAAAGATCCTGGCGATGACCGATGTAAAGAGCGAGGGTCCGAAGGGGTATTGCACCATCTCGCCAAGGCCGGAGGTGAGCAGGGGTAATTGTTCATGGGTGGATAAAAAATCGATCAGGATATAGTGGTTGGGATAATCAGCACTCCAGTTGTTCGGTATCAGTGACGGTGAAATATTCAGGGAAATTAAGAATGAGATCAGAAAAACTAAGATCCCATAAAGAGCAGTTTTTATTTCAGCGAAGATCTGAATTTTTCTGTATGCGACACTACCCAGCAGCAGTAGTTCCGGTACTATCAGCAATGAAAGGTTAATGACTGAAAGTTTCAGATGAACAGCATCCAAAAAATATGCGTCGAGGCAGAACAGTGAATACATGATGCAGAAAAAAACAATGCCAAACTCCATGATATTTGAAAAAACAAATGGCGGGGAACGTCCCTCCCCAGGAGAATAATCCCCCGGGAAAGGCCGGAGTGGGGTCGGTTCGGCAGGTACAATCGTAATTTTCGATGTGTTTTTCCGCCCCATATCCTTTAAAAAGACCCCCCTCCTTAAAGATTTTTCATTTTAACGTGATTTTAACGGAATTATTCAACCGGACTTCTTATTTTAAAAAACGGGAAATGACTGATCACACAATCATGCCCCTGACAACGTAAAACACAATCACCGGGATAAACAATACAATGTATACCGGGCGCCCCCTGTTCATAACCTGCCTCGCCATTCCTCCAGGACAGAGTTACCCGGCTGTATATGGCCATAATAAGTCTGACAGAAAACCAGAAGCCCTCATAGTGTTCCTCACGGTCAGCCCTTCTCGCCCGTGAGGAACACTATGAGGGCTTCTGGTAGTGTTCCTCACGGTCAGCCCTTCTCGCCCGTGCCACCCCCTCAGGTAACCCCCCATCACACCGCACGGTATTCAGGAATCCAATAAAGAGTATTCTGGTCAGGAGTGTAGTGCAGGATCGGGCCGGTAATTCCGGGGGTAGCGACATTTCCCCTCATTATCCTCATTGCACGGATTATTGAGACCAGCCTTGAAACGGTCAGGACGATCTCCATCAACCGGGGGCATGCAAACCTTGCCGGCTGTATCGGCATTACAAAGACCGGTATCTGGCTGCTCTCGATCGGCATTGTCATCACCAGTCTTGGGGATTACGGGAACCTGTTTGCCTACCTTGCCGGGTACGGCATCGGGACCCTGCCTGGCATGCAGATCGAGAACATGATATCCCTTGGGCACATGATCGTCCGGCTCATCACCCCGTCAGACCTCCAGCCGCTCATCACCGGGCTCGCAACCCTCGGCTTTGGGATGACAATAATTGAGGGATCGGGGAGTTTTTCGCATACCGTGGCGATCATCTTCATGATCGTCCCCCGGAAAGAACTCGGGCGGCTGCCGGGCGTGCTGTCAGCACATTATCCTGATATTCTCTATACGGTTGAAGATGTGCGCAATGTCAAGGAAGGCGCAAAGATCTTCCACAAGGACGCAAAGAGCAGGATCCTGGGATTCTTCGGGTTATAACCCTTACCGGATACCTGCGCCCGTTGTCCCGGATCAAAAGTTCTATGTTCCTGCTGTCCCATGAATCAATACAGGTGCAGGAATCATGGATACACCAAAAAACACCGGGAAACTGATTCA
>Ga0307378_10013881_pt1 | contig 10164 bp, 7 predicted proteins | sample UN1MG_FD_202238 | JGI IMG/M metagenome (GOLD analysis project Ga0307378, IMG submission 202238) | Soil microbial communities from Risofladan, Vaasa, Finland - UN-1 | ecosystem: Environmental > Terrestrial > Soil > Coastal area > Acid sulfate soil | place: Finland: Risofladan, Vaasa | collected... | reverse complement strand
TCTGGCTCGAGATCGACGACGACGTCCAGATCCGCATCGCCCGCGCGGCGATCTCCGGCAAGGCGTCGACCGCCGACGATGGCGGCGACGATGCCGCCGACTCGGCGGACTCGAGCGAGACGGTGCCAGCGAACGCTGACGCCGACGCTGACACCGACGCCGACGACTGAGCCGTCCACATGACGCGTCGACTCTGGACCTCGCTGATCGGCGTCGTGCTGATCGTGCTCATCACGTTGGGCTACAACATCGCGACCGACAACACCCCGATCCTCGGTCTCGACCTGCAGGGCGGCGTGTCGGTGATCCTGGCGCCGACCGAACCGGCGACCGAGGAGGAACTCACCGTCATCCGCGACCAGATCCGCTCCGAGCTCGAACGACAAGGAATTGCCGAACCCGACGTCCGAGTGCAGGGCGAGACGATCGTCGTCGACCTCCCGGGTGTCCGTGACCAGCAGGAGGCGTTGAGTGCGGTCGACGTCTCCGGTGTCGTCGAACTCAGGCCCGTGCTGAATCCCGGGAGCTGCCAGCCGATCGACACGACACCCACCGGACCGGTGATCGGCAGTCCGAGCGACGTCCCGACCGACACCACGTCGGGTACCGAACCGCAGGGCATCCGGCGCCCCGTCGCGCCCCCCGCGGACTCCGTTCCCGGTGACACGGTTCCGGCGGAGACCATCCCGCCCGGTGCCGTCAACGAGCCGGTGCCGACCCAATTCGTCGATCCGGGCGCTGTGGTCCTGCCGACCCGAGACGGGGGAGCCGAGTGCCTCGGCCCCGTCCAGGGAACCGGCGAGGTCTTCGAGCGCGGCAGCGCCGAACCGACGCTCGACCCCACGCAGGGCTGGGGCGTCTCCGTCGACCTGCGCGGCGGCGAGGGTCGCGACACCTGGAACAACCTTGCCAGCCAGTGCTTCAACCGGGCCCCCACGTGCCCCACGCAGCGTCTGGCGATCGTGCTCGACAGCGTGGTGCAGTCGGCGCCGAGTGTCAACGAGCCGAACTTCACGGATTCGGTCTCGATCACCGGCAACTTCACGCAGTCCGAGGCCGAGGAGCTCGCCTCGGTGCTCAACCGTGGAGCGTTCCCGGTCGAGGTCGAGGCCCAGGAGGCCCGGACCGTGTCGCCGTCGGCGGGCTCGGACTCGCTGCAGGCAGCCATCGTCGCCGGGCTGGTCGGCCTCGCGCTCGTGCTGGTGTTCCTGATCGTCTACTACCAGTGGCTCGCGCTCGTCATCGTCGGTGGCATCACCGTCTGGGCCGGCATGGTGTTCTCGATGGCGTCGTTCGTCTCGGGCTGGACCAACTACGCGCTCAGCCTCGCCGGCGTCACCGGCATCATCGTGGCCATCGGCGTCACCGTCGACAGCTACGTCGTGTTCTTCGAGCGCATCAAGGACGAGCTCCGCAACGGGCGCACGATCAAGAACGCGGCGCCGCGGAGCTTCAAGATGACCTGGCGGACCATCTGGTCGGCCGACGTCGTCTCGCTGATCGCGGCGGGAATCCTCTTCTCGCTGAGCGTGGGTTCGGTGCGCGGTTTCGCGCTGTACCTCGGCCTCACCACGATCTGCGACCTGCTCGTCTGCTACTTCTTCACCCGGCCGGCGGTGTTGCTGCTCGCTCGCAGTAAGCGGATGGCCAAACGGGAGACGGTGCTCGGCATGAAGGTGGCCACGGCATGACCCTCGACACGAGCGTCTCGGCGTCCGGGCTCGGACGCGTCTTCCGTGGCCAGACCGCCATCGACTTCTACGGCAAGCGCAAGATCGGTCTCGTCCTCGCGGTCGTCGCGGTGATCGTCACCATCGGTTCGTTGCTCACCCAGGGACTGAACCTGGGTCTCGACTTCGAAGGTGGCGATGCCTGGGACATTCCCGCGAGCGAGACGTTCGGCGTCGACGAAGCCACGGACGTGCTGAGCGCCAACGACGTCTCCACCGCCGGCGCCCGCATCCAGCTGCGCAGCTCGGAGACCTCCGACGTCGTCACCGTCCAGGTGGAGGAACTCCCACGCGACAAGGCCGAGGCGGTCACCGCCGACTTCGCCGAGGCCGCCGGTGTCACCGTCGACGAGATCAGCTTCTCGTTCACCAGTTCGACGTGGGGTGCCGAGATCACCGAGAAGGCCGTGCGCGCGCTGGTCATCTTCCTGCTCGTCGTCGCCGTGTTCATCTCGGTGAGATTCGAGTGGCGCATGGCGCTCGCTGCCATCGCTGCGATGGTCAACGACGTCGTCGTGGCCGTCGGGGTGTACTCGGTCTTCCAGTTCGAGGTCACCCCGGCCACGGTGATCGCCTTCCTGACGATCCTCGGCTACTCGCTCTACGACACGATCGTGGTGTTCGACCGGGTCGAGGAGAACGAGGGCCGATACGCCAGCACCAAGATGCCCTACGAGGACATCGCCAACATCTCCATGAACCAGGTGATGGTCCGGTCGCTGCTGACCAGCTTCTCGTCGATCCTCCCTGTGATCTCGTTGCTGATCATCGGCTCGGGAGTGATGGGCGCGGTGGCGCTGCGTGAGTTCGCGCTGGCGCTGCTGATCGGCATGATCTCGGGTGTGTACTCGTCGATCTTCATCGCGACACCGTTGCTCGCCTACCTCAAGATCAAGTCGTTGCCTCCGTCGCGGCGCAAGCGCCTGGTAGGCGACGAACTCCGCGCGGCGGTCATGGGTGCCGGCGTCACTGGCCGGATCCCGGAGGACACGCCGCACGGCGACAGCGGCGATGCGTCGGACGGCGACCGTCCACTCGAGCCGGTCGCCGCAGGCGCTCCCAGCTCGTCGGCTCCAGCGCAGGCCGATCGCCTGCTGTCGCATCCTCCCCGGCCGCGCAAGAAGAAGCGTCGCTGATCCGTTCCGATCTGGTCATCGTCGAGTCGGCTCGGCGACGGTAACCTCCGACCATGGCAGGCGACTCCACAGCCGAACCTCGCGACGACCATCGGGCGTTGCGCAGTTTCGTGCGTGAGATCCAGGACTACCCGACCGATGGCGTGACGTTCCGCGACATCACGCCGCTGCTGGGCGACGCCACCACGTTCGCCGCAGCCGTCGACGGTCTCGTCGCCGACTTCGCAGGTTCGTCCGTCGACCGGGTCGTGGGTGTCGAGGCCCGTGGCTTCATCTTCGCATCGGCGGTCGCCTACCACGTCGGCGCCGGTCTCGTGCCGGTGCGCAAGCCGGGCAAGCTGCCGTGGGCCGTCGTGCGAGAGGAGTACGAGCTCGAGTACGGCTCCGACAAGCTCGAGATTCATCGTGACGCCATCCATCCCGGCGAACGGATCCTGATCATCGACGACGTGCTGGCCACTGGGGGGACCGCCGCAGCGACCGCCCGTCTCGTCGAGACGTTGGGCGGTGTGATCGCCGGGCTCGGCTTCGTGATCGAACTCGACGAACTCGGCGGCCGCAAGCATCTGGGGGAGCGCCCGGTGAAGGCGCTCCTGCACTACTGAGGAGCACGATGGGGACCGTCGACCGTGTGCTCCCGTGGCGGCGCCAACCTGTCGAGGCCGCCAACTCCGAGCTGACGCCGCTGCTCGCGTCCTATCGGCGTCGTCACCCGAAGTCGCCCGTGTCGACGATCAGCCGTGCCTACCGGGTGGCTGCCGACGCGCACCAGTCGCAGATGCGCTCCAGCGGCGAGAGCTACATCAACCATCCGCTGGCGGTTGCGCAGATCGTGGCCGACATCGGCCTCGACGAGATCTCGGTCACCGCCGCCCTGTTGCACGATGCGGTCGAGGACACCGAGATCACCGTGGCCGACGTCGAGCGGGACTTCGGCGCCGAGGTCGCAGCGATCGTCGACGGTGTCACCAAGCTCGAACGCATCCGGTTCGACTCGCGCGAGGAGCAACAGGCCGCCAGCATGCGCAAGATGCTGGTCGCGATGGCCAAGGACCTGCGGGTGCTGGTCATCAAGCTCGCCGACCGGCTGCACAACATGCGCACGATCGCCGCCATGCCGCTCGAGAAGCAGCAGCGCATCGCCCAGGAGACCCTGGACATCTACGCACCGTTGGCGCATCGCCTCGGCATGCAGGAAATGAAGCAACAGCTCGAGGACCTGGCCTTCGCGGCGCTGCACCCGAAGCGGTTCGCCGAACTCGATCATCTCGTGTCCAGCCGCACGCCCGAACGCGACCTGTACCTGGCCAAGACGCTCGCCGAGGTGCGTGCCCGCCTCGACGAACTGGGAATCAAGGCCGAGGTCACGGGGCGCGGCAAGCACCTGTGGAGCATCTACGAGAAGATGGTCGTCAAGGGGCGCGAGTTCGACGAGATCTTCGATCTGATCGCCATCCGTGTGGTCGTCGACTCGATGAAGGACTGCTACGCCGCGCTCGGCTCGATACACGGCCGGTGGCGTCCCGTCGTGGGGCGCTTCAAGGACTACATCGCGATGCCCAAGTTCAACCTGTACCAGAGCTTGCACACCACGGTGATCGGTCCGGCGGGCAAGCCGATCGAAGTGCAGATCCGGACCGTCGAGATGCACCAACGCGCCGAGTGGGGCGTCGCCGCGCACTGGGCGTACAAGGAGGGCAGCGAGCTGCCCGCCGAGATCGACTGGCTGAGCCGGATCATCGACTGGCAGGAAGAGCTGTCCGATCCCGCCCAGTTCATGCAGAGTCTGAAGACCGACCTCGAGCAGGACGAGGTGTTCGTGTTCACCCCGAAGGGCCGCGTGATCACCCTCCCGGTCGGCTCGACCACCGTCGACTTCGCATACGCGGTGCACACCGAGGTCGGGCACGCGTGCATCGGCGCCAAGGTCAACGGCCGGCTCGTGTCGCTCGACCACGTGCTGGCGAGCGGTGACAACGTCGAGATCTTCACCTCGAAGGTCGAGACCGCGGGCCCGTCGCAGGACTGGTTGTCGTTCGTGGTGTCGCCCCGGGCGCGCAACAAGATCCGTCAGTGGTTCAGCCGCGAGCGGCGCGTCGACATGGTCGAGGCCGGCCGCGACGACCTGACCGCCGAGCTGCGCCGCGAACGGTTGCCGGTCCAGCAGGTGTGGAAGTCGCCGGAACTCGGCAAGGTCGTCGGGGAACTCAGCTACGTCGACCTCGACGCACTGCTGGCGGCCATCGGCGAACACCACGTGTCCGCGAAGTCGGTGGCGCAACGCCTCGCGCGCCTGATCCACGGCGATGCCGGCGAGCAGCTCCCCGCAACGGTCTCGACGCCGCGTCGCGAGCGCCGCGACGGCTACGACACGCCGGTCGGCATCCACGTCGAGGGCCTCGACGACGTGCTCGTGCGCCTCGCGAACTGTTGCACCCCGGTGCCCGGCGACTCGATCATCGGGTTCGTCACGCGGGGTCGCGGCGTGAGCGTGCACCGCTCCGACTGCGCCAACGCATCTTCGCTCACCGCCGAACAGGCAACCCGGATGATCGAGGTCGAGTGGGACCGCGATGAACGGCCGGGGCGTACCTTCGTCGCCGGCGTCGAGGTCGTCGCGCTGGATCGTTCACGCCTGCTGCGCGACGTGACCAACGCGCTCGCCGATCACCATGTGAACATCCTGTCCTGCCAGACCGTCACCGGTTCCGACCGCGTCGCCAAGATGCGCTTCGAGTTCGAGTTCGCCAATCCGAGCTACCTCGATGCGGTGATCCGCACCATCAAGGGCGTCGATTCGGTCTACGACGCATATCGCCTGATCCCCGGAGCGGCCACGCCGGTAGCCTGACCGGCCGTGCCAGCGTTCCAGACCAGTCCCGGCATGCGGGACATCCTGCCGCCAGAGAGCGGTCGATGGCGCCGGTTCACCGACGTGTTCGCCGACGTGGTCGAACGGGCCGGGTACGGACAGCTGATCACGCCGCTGCTCGAGGATCTGGGGGTGTTCACCCGGATCGGCGACGCCACGGACGTGGTCACCAAGGAGATGTACGACTTCGTCGACAAGGGTGAGCGTCACATCGCACTCCGCCCCGAAATGACGGCGAGCGTCTGTCGTGCCTTCGCCGAGCATCGGCCGACCACGCCCTGGAAGGTGTTCTACTCCGGTTCGAACTTCCGGTACGAGAAGCCCCAGCGCGGGCGCTATCGCCAGTTCGACCAGGTCGGCGTCGAGGTGCTGGGTGCCGACGACCCGAACCTCGACGTCGAGGTGATCGCCCTCGCATGGGAGTTCTACCGGGCGCTGGGCCTGCGCCAGGTGACGTTGCTCGTCAACAGCCTCGGCGAACCCGACGACCGGGCCAGGTACGTCGAGGCGCTACGCGAGCACTTCGTGGCGGCCGGCGATGAACTGAGCGAGCAGTCGCGCGCCACGCTGGAGCGCAACCCGCTGCGTGTGCTCGACTCCAAGCGCGACGGGGATCGCACACACATCGAGGCGGCACCGCAGATCGCGGAGTTCCACAGCGATGACGCCGCCTCTCACTTCGCCGCGGTGCTCGCTGGTCTGCGCGCTCTCGACATCCCGTTCACGATCGAGCCGAAACTCGTGCGCGGCCTCGACTACTACCGTCGCACGATCTTCGAGTTCCAGGGCGGCACCCTCGACTCTGCGCAGAACGCGCTGGGTGGCGGTGGCCGCTACGACGGCCTGGTCGAGGCGATCGGCGGCCCGGCGACACCCGGCGTCGGGTTCGCGCTCGGGGTCGATCGCACGCTGCTGGCCTGTGACGACGAGAGCGTGTTCGCCGCCGACCCGGTGGTGCTCGATGCGTTCGTCGTCGACGTCACCGGCGGGCTCGAAGCGGTCGCCCTCACCGCGGAGCTCCGTGCGGCCGGTTTCGCGGTCGACCGGGGCTACGACAACCGGTCGATGAAGGCCCAGATGAAGCTCGCCAACCGCAGCGCTGCCCGATTCGCCCTGATCATCGGCGACGACGAACTCGCCGCGGGCACCGTCGTCGTGAAACCGATGCACGGTGACGGCGAACAGGTCGCCATCGCCCGTTCCGACATCTCGTCCCACCTCGCCTCACACCCACCACAGAATTGATTCCCACATGACCGACCCCTCCACCACCTCCTCGCAAGCCACCTCGATGCGTTCGCACCTGTGTGGCGAGCTTCGGCCCGACCACATCGGCCAGACCGTCAGCGTCTGCGGCTGGGTCGGTCGCCGGCGCGAGCACGGCGAGCACCTCGCGTTCGTCGACCTGCGCGACCACTCGGGCATCGTGCAGTGCGTGATCAACGACGACGTCGACGTCCGCAGCGAGTACGTCCTGCGGGTCACCGGCGTGGTTCGTGAGCGTCCCGAGGGCACCGTCAACGAGAACCTGCCGACTGGCCGCATCGAGCTGGGGGAGTGCCAGGTCGAGGTGCTCCGCAAGGCCGACCCACCGCCGTTCCCGATCGACGCCCGCGCCGACGACGTCGACGAGAACATCCGTCTCCAGCACCGCTACCTCGACCTGCGCCGCGAGCGCATGCAGAAGAACCTGCGCGTTCGTGCTGCGATCAACGCGGCGGTTCGCGCTGGCATGGAGCGCCAGGGATTCGTCGAGGTCGAGACGCCGATGCTGGTGCCGTCGACCCCGGAGGGCGCTCGTGAGTTCCTCGTGCCGTCGCGCAAGGAGCCCGGCTCGTTCTATGCGCTGCCGCAGTCGCCGCAGCTCTTCAAGCAGCTGTTGATGGTCGGCGGTGTCGACCGCTACTACCAGATGGCGCGTTGCCTGCGAGATGAGGATCTCCGCGCCGATCGCCAGTACGAGTTCATGCAGCTCGACATGGAGATGAGTTTCGTCACCCAGGACGACGTCCTCGACGCCGTCAGTGAAGCCGTGCTCGACGCCGCCGAGGCGGCGACGGGCGAGCGTCCGCAGCCGATCGAGCGGATCACCTGGCACGAGGCGATGGACCGCTACGGCATCGACAAGCCCGACCTCCGCTTCGGTCTCGAGCTCGTCGAGCTGACGCCGTTGTTCGCAGCAACCGAATTCAAGGCGTTCGCCGGCGCCGCTTCGATCAAGGGAATCCGCGTCCCGGGCGCCGCCGGTGACTACGGCCGCAACCAGCTCGACAAGCTGACCGATCGCGCCAAGTCGCTCGGCGCCAAGGGTCTGGTGTGGCTCAAGGTGACAGCCGACGGATTCGACTCACCGGTCGCGAAGTTCCTGTCGGACGTCGAGGCGGCAGCGGTCCGCTCGACGATGGCCGCCGACGACGGCGACCTGATCCTGATCGTCGCCGACGAGTGGATGACCACCTGCGAGGTGCTCGGCACGTTGCGCAACGACATCGGCCGTCCACCCGTGCACGAGGGGCCGTACCGCTACGTGTGGGTCGTGGAGTTCCCGCTGTTCGTGGGCGTCGACAAGGAGTCGGGCCGTCCGAAGCCGGGTCACCACCCGTTCACCACGCCGCACCCCGACGACCTCGACAAGATCGAGACCGACCCGCTTGCGGTGCGATCGATCGCGTACGACCTCGTGCTCAACGGGTGGGAGCTCGGCTCGGGTTCGATTCGAATCCACGAGCCGGAACTGCAGCGGCGTGTGTTCAAGGCGCTCGGGATCTCCGACGAGGAAGCCGAGCGCAAGTTCGGATTCTTCCTCAACCCGTTCGACTACGGCGCTCCACCGCACGGCGGATTCGCGTTCGGCCTCGACCGGCTGGTGGCGATCTTGGCGGGGGAGGAGAACATCCGCGAGGTGATCGCCTTCCCGAAGACCCAGTCCGGCCAGGACCCCATGACCAATTCGCCGATCCCCGGCGACCCCAAGGCGCTCGCCGAACTCGGTCTCAAGGTCCTCCCGCCCGCCACCTGACGCGTCCACCCTTCCTTCCGCGATGAGCGAACCGCCCGGATCGCGCCACTTCGCTCATCGTTCCTCGGGGTAGACGACGCCCAGCTGTGCGCGGATGTCGTCGAGCAGCTCCATCGTCGACACGGTGGTCGCGAGCGGGATCACGTCGCTCTCGCGATGACCGGCGCGGATCCGCTCCATCGCATGCGCGGCCTCGTGCGCAAGTCCCTGGTTGGGCATGTCCACGTGCACAGGTTCCTCGCCGGTGAGCCGGACGGTGAATCCGCTCGGGAACCAGAACGGGGCGTCGACGTCGATACGTCCGAGCGTGCCGAACACCGATGCTCCCAGGCTGGTCACCATGTCGAGCGACGTGTGGAAGACCCCGAGCGCGCCGCTCGCGTACGTGACCACGCCGCCGACCGTCGCGTCCACGCCGGTGTCGCCGAGGATGCCGCTGACCTTCGCCTCGACCGGGTCGCCGGCGAGGTATCGGGCGAACGTGATCGGATAGATGCCGACGTCGAGCATCGCTCCACCCGCCAGGTCGATGCGTCGATGACGTCCGTCGGGATCTCCGACGGCGATGCCGAAGTTCGCCTCGACCACCTTGAGCTCGCCGATCTCGCCGTCGAGTACCCGTTGGCGGATGTCGACCACCGCGGGGATGAACCAGGTCCACATCGCCTCCATCAGGAACCGATCGTTTCGGGCGGCCGCCTCGACCATCTCGCGTGCCTGGGCTGCGTTGACGGCGAAGGCCTTCTCGCACAGGACGTGCCGACCGGCGTCGAGTGCGGCGATCGTCATCGCATGGTGGTGGCTGTGGGGTGACGCGATGTAGACGACGTCGACGTCGTCGTCGGCCCACAAGGCGTCGTAGGAGCCGTGGGCGTGGGGGATCGAGAACCTCCGTGCGAAGGCCTCGGATGCCTCCCGTGTGCGCGAGCCGACCGCCACGATGTCGGCGTCGGGCAGGCTCTGCAGCGCCTGGCACATGCTTGCTGCGATCTTGCCGGTCGCCGCGATACCCCATCGCAGCGGGCGTTGCTCGGAGTTGTTGCTCATCTCTGTGACAGGGCCTCTCTATGGTGATGGGTGACCGACTCCTCCCCAGCAGTCATCATCGCAAAGGGAGCAGGACATGAACGACCACGACGAAACGGTTCTCGGCAATATCGCCGTCATCCGTGGATCTGTACGAGCCGAGCCGACCATACGCGAGCTGCCCGGCGGCGGTGTCGTCGCCCAGTTCGACGTCGTCGCGACATCGGAGTCCGGCGGCCGTCAGCTCACCGTGTCGGTACCGATCGCCTGGAACGACCCGACGACGTCGCAGCTCGGGGTACTTGCCGGCGGCTCCTCGGTGTTGGTCGTCGGCACGGTCCGTCGCCGGTTCTTCCGCGTCGGCGGCGTCACCCAGAGCCG
>Ga0307378_10013880_pt1 | contig 10164 bp, 11 predicted proteins | sample UN1MG_FD_202238 | JGI IMG/M metagenome (GOLD analysis project Ga0307378, IMG submission 202238) | Soil microbial communities from Risofladan, Vaasa, Finland - UN-1 | ecosystem: Environmental > Terrestrial > Soil > Coastal area > Acid sulfate soil | place: Finland: Risofladan, Vaasa | collected... | reverse complement strand
CTTGCTTCCGGATTTAGAGTTTGCCTCATGTTCCAGGCGTTCAAAATATTTTGCCAGAGCGTCAGGTCCCTGGGTCTCAGCGATCTCCATAGCATGGCTCACCTTAAAGACCTCAGCTATCAGGGATACAGCCGTATAGACCCTCTGATCAGGTCCGTCCCTCAGTTTCCCCTGTAATCTTGATTGAAGGTCTAAAAGTTCCCGTTTATTCAGATATTTCTGATGAGCATCCACAAATCCAAGTTTGGTCAATTGTTCTAGCCTGTTTTTAAAAACCCGTTCCATAGATACCTTTAACCCCTGTATTTCAACTGGAACGGTAATTTTCCGCCATTCAACGTCCCTAAAATGAATATAAGGTCTCACATCGGGATCAGTATCGGTCCTGACCTGGACATTTGATATAGAAAGGTTATGACATACGTCATCTATCTTTTCATTAGTTGATCCCGGACTGGCTGTTATTCCCAGTACCAGCGGGTCTTTTGCCTGGAACTGGTATTTCTCTGCAATATGAACATAAGCATAACGACCCACTGCCCTGTGGGCCTCGTCAAAGGTAATATGGACCACATCTTTCAGGTCGATCCTGCGTGAGAGCAGGTCGTTCTCGATCACCTGCGGGGTCGAAACAATGATCCTGGACTTTTCCCACAATTCCGCCCTCTTGGAAGGAGGTATGCTGCCTGTGAATACTGTAATGTCATCCTGGGGAAGGGTCATGACCTTTTTCAGGAATGATGCATGCTGTTCCACCAGAGGTTTGGTCGGGGACAGGATGAGTACCTTTCCCTCTTTCCCATTCAGCCTCTGGGCAATGACCAGCAGTGCGATAATCGTTTTTCCCAATCCTGTAGGTAATACCGCGAGCGTGGATCCCTTAAGAGCAGCTGCAGTCAGGTTGAGCTGGTACATCCGTTTTTCTACGGTATCGGGTTTTATCAGGGGATGGGTAATAAATTCGGTAAGTTCCTCAGTTGTTGCCTGTGTTTTTGTTTGAGGTTCCATCTGGGATAAAGTAGATGCTACCCCCATAAAACGCTATTTATTTAATCAATACCGGGACTTTTGCTTACCATGGAAATGTTCAAAAACCAGGCCAGAATTGCAGTAATGGGAGCCGGGGCCATAGGTTCTGTGATAGGGGGAATGCTTGCCCTTAAAGGGCATAAGGTGACCCTGATAGGCCGCGCCTCCCACATGGATCATATCAGGAACCATGGCCTGCACATCACAGGTATCTGGGGGGATCATCTGGTAAAAGATATAAATACCACCACTTCTCCTCTTCAGGAATATCAGGACATTGTGTTCTTAACTGTCAAGTCGTTTGATACTGCCTCTGCAGCCAGAGCATCACTTTCGATGGTGGGGCCTGATACCATTGTAGTGTCAATGCAGAACGGGCTGGGTAATATGGAAACACTGGCCGGGATTGTAGGCAAAAAAGCGGTAGGAGCAATGGCCATATTCGGTGCCATCCTGTTAGAACCCGGCTCTGTGGAGGTTACTGTGATCGCATCCGAGGCTCTGGTGGGAGAGATTGACGGGCTCACCCCCAGGGTAGAGGCCATAGCCCACATGCTGGACAGTGCCGGCATCCCGGCCAGGTCTTCCAGGAACATCATGCGGGATATATGGCATAAGGCGCTGTACAATATTGCATTAAATCCCCTGTCAGCCATTTTCCAGGTACCATATGGCCAAATTGCTGATAATCCCCATACCAGGTGGTTGGCTGAGCAGATGATCTCTGAAGCATTCCAGGTAGCCTTAGCAACAGGCATTGACCTGGGGTTCACTTCACACGAGTACCTGGACATATTATGGACCAGGCAGCTGCCCCCCACCAGGGAACATAGATCTTCCATGCTGCAGGATATTATGCGTGGCAAGAGGACTGAGATAGATCATATCAACGGGGCAGTGGTGAAGCTGGGGGCCGAACAGGGTATAGAGACACCCTATAATTGTGCCATTGTCAGGATGGTGAAGGCGAAGGAGGGATTGGAGTCGATGGGAGGGTAATAATACTTTCACACAGCTTTTACGATATTTTTATAAGGATAATTCTACTTCTGTTCCCAGAGGTGGGAAATGTCAAAAAAATTGAGACGTGACAGGCATACGGTCTAGCTATTAACTGACGATATGGTCTTTTCTCCGAAATATCGGGGTAAGGTACTTGTCCGGTGGGCGCAGGTTGGGAAGTGGTCGAGAAATATATCTCAGCATACAATACATATGAGCATAATAAGGAATAAATCCATAAAAACGCTATATACAGGCCTTGGACATTTGTCCGGGATATATCGGTGACTGCAAGAATAGCCATTCAACGCATCATTTTTAATTTTATGACAGTGGCATTTTGAGAAAGGGAAATCTAAAATAACAAGAATCTAAAAATTTTTGCGTTTTTGATTATCCTAGGTTGCCACTCCATCTTCATCAATCTACTATGCGACATCGATGCCTGTGACATTTAATCGGAGGTCGTGACTTTATAAGTCTAACTCAATTAATTCGAAAAAATTTGGTTTCATTATTATTTTCAAATTATGATCTGATATATAAATTTCCTCAATTTTTTTCAGATCATATCCTGCTTTTAATAATTTTACCCTCTCATGAGGTGTTTCTAACATCTCCGATCCCCTACCATTAACTTTTTCTCTCCCCTAACAATATTCATATACTGTAATACTATTAATAATTTATTAACAGGTCATCATCATTAGAATTCCAAGATTGCCAAGACCGACAAATCAAATCTTAATAAATAGTTTCGTAATATAACAGAGTTAACTTAATAAACTATAAATTAATAATTTATTATTTGAGCGGGTATAACATCTTTTATTAATTAACCTCCACTCCCCAACCCGCTCATTAATTATTTTGAACATCTGTTGGAGAGTGAGAAACTCCCAAATCTAAGATTTATTTCTAACATCCCCATCATAATTATTAATCGAAGCCATATATATATTTATCTATTTGTTAAAAATTTTTATAATTATGTTTTGATAAATATATAGGGTATTGAACCACATTTGATATTGTCGTCTGTTAACGATAAAACATTCTAAGAACTGGACTTGCGACTTTCATCCCATCCGGCTCAAGCCTTTCATAACCCTTTATGTATCAGGCAGCAGTTAACAATTCAATGGCTTCAGAGATTCCCGATCCAATAATCCTCTCAAGTGTATCCAGGTCTTCTTCTATATCTTTAATATTGTAGTTCAATGGAACACCGCTTTTATCCAGAAGTGTCAGCATCTCCCATTTATTTCTTGCACCTGCAAGTTCAGCAGCTTTACCAAGAGATAATTTGCCTTCCCTGTAAAGTTCAATTGCAAGTGTTATTTTTATGAAATCTGGCATCTCGCCTTCGCTGACTTTGACCGAGAATGGGAAACTTGCAGGAAGGTTAGCACATCAAACCGACCTAAGTGCGGATGGGAAAACCAAGATATTATGATGCACTTAATTAAGTAGAATGGATAAGTTTTTCTAATATCATTTGGTAAAAAACATGCGGGGGGAGGGATTCGAACCCTCGAACTCCTACAAGACTAGGCCCTGAACCTAGCGCCTTTGACCTGGCTGGGCAACCCCCGCTTAAAGGGTGTTTTACTCTGTTGATGTTTTTCTTATTGATGAATCTTATGTTTTTCAACCTAATACCGGTTTTTGAATTATACCCTGAACCTAGGCCTTTGACCTGGCTGGGCGACCCCCACATTAGGGGTTTTTTTGTGCTATTGAGCGTAGCGAAATGCACGCTTGTATCGAACCTTTGCAAGGTTCGGCTGCGGCAACAACCACATTAGGGGTTTTTTTGTGCTATTGAGCGTAGCGAAATGCACGCTTGTATCGAACCTTTGCAGGGTTCGGCTGCAGCAATACCGCATAGGGTTTTTCTAATTCATTTTATGCTTCATTAATTTATCGCTCTTAAAGAGGAATTATCTCATAGATATATTCATAATAATAAGAAGGAAAAATCCCCAATTTATTTAGAATAAATAAAATAAGCAGAATTAAACACACAGGACCAGCAATTTTAATAAGCGCATATCCTATTCTTTTTGGCGAAGTTATAAATTTTACAATTATTTTGAGCCAAGCAGCTTAATAAGTAACGCTTTCTGGGCATGCAGCCGATTCTCAGCTTCATCCAGGATTGCAGAATGGTGTCCGGTAAGTACTTCACTGGTGATCTCTTCACCACGGTGAGCAGGGAGACAGTGAAGCACCATACAATCATCCTTGGCAATATCTACTAATGCCTCGTTGATCTGATAATCCTTCAAATCCAGCAATCTCTGTTCCCTCTCATCATCGTCTCCCATGGATATCCATACATCTGTGTATAAAACATCTGCATTCTCTGCTGCATCCTGAGGACTTCGCACGATCTTGACATTTCCACTCATATCCCTGGCCTTTTGAACAATATCAACATCCGGTTCATACCCTTCAGGACACGCAACACTGATATCCATGCCTGTAATTGCTGCTGCTAAAATAGCAGAATTGCATACATTATTCCCATCCCCTATCCAGGCCAGCTTCAAGCCTTCGAACTTTCCCTTATATTCCCGTATTGTCTGAAGGTCAGCAAGCAGCTGACAGGGATGCTCGATATCAGACAGGCCGTTTATCACAGGCACTGATGCATATTGGACTAATTCTTCCAGGGTCTTATGAGAGTTCACCCTTGCCATTATGGCGTGCACATACCTGGACATGACCTGGGCTGTGTCTCCAACAGTCTCGCCGCGTCCCAATTGGAGGTCCCGGTAATTAAGATACAATGCATGACCTCCCAGCTCTGCCATCGCAACCTCAAAAGAGAGACGGGTCCTGGTCGATGATTTTTCAAAAACCATTGCCAAACTCTTGCTCTTTAGCATTTCAACAACCATACCTTTGGCTCTTTTGGCTTTAAGGTCATCTGCCACGTCAAGCAGTTCATTGATCTCATCATAGGACAGATCATTAATGGATAATATATTTGCCAAAAATCTTACCTCCAGTATTACCCAACTGTCTTAGACAGCAGGTCTATTTATCATTATCCCCGCGCAGGGCTTTCATGTGGTCTATACGTTTTTGTATCAATTCCTGTTTTCCAATATCATGCCTGCACTCCAGGGGGCCGGAAATATTAGAAAGGGCTGTCTCAGCAATCTTTTCTGCCTCTGCTATGGTCCCTGCCATCCCCACTACGGCAGCTGCCCGTGATCCAGTGGTATATACCACACCTTCTTTTTCGTATACACTGGAATAAAACAGTAATGCACTACCAGTATCACCCACATTAATTGGCGCATCTTTGGTCGGGTTCTCAGGATAGCCTGCAGGTACTGCGTACTTGCATACAGTCGCCATGTTTGAAAACCGGACATCAAGGGTATCAAGTGTACCTGTAGTCACAGCTTTCGTAATATCAATAAAATCAGTCTCAAGCAGCGGCAGTACATTCATTGCTTCCGGGTCTCCGAAGCGGGCATTGAATTCAATTACCCTGATACCTTTTGCAGTCAGTATGAACTGACCGTACAGTATGCCGTGGAACTCTTCACCTGTATCTTCTTTTACCTTGAGAATGACATCCTGCATGATTCCTTTTGCTTCTGAATAATCCTGCTGGTTCATGAAAGGCAAAACAGGTCCGGCATCATTATAGGACCCCATACCACCAGTATTTGGTCCCAGGTCGCCTTCAAAGGCTCGTTTGTGGTCCTGGACAGATGGTGCAAAGGCCAAGTGCGTGCCATCCACAAATGCCTGGACAGTAATTTCCTCACCTTTCAGGTTTTCTTCAATAACAACAATATCGTTTTTAAGCAGTTCACTCACATATGCTTTGGCTGCATCAACATCAGGCAGCTGGTCGCCCATGACCTTAACCCCTTTGCCGCCTGTCAGACCGGCTGGTTTTACTGCCACATCCCCCAGTTCATCCACATATTTATGAGCATCTTGTTCCTGTTCTGGACCAAACACCTGGAATTCAGGCAGGCCTGCAATATGGTATTTCTGCATGAATTTGCGGGTCCATGCCTTATCGAATTCTAATTTGGCAACAGCTTTTTTTGGTCCTACCGAAGGTATTCCAAACGTCTCAAGTGCATCTGCCACTCCGGCAGCCAGGGCTGATTCAGGGCCAATTATAGCAATGTCAATTCCTTTTTTCCTGGCATATTCTGATAATGCATCAATGTCTGTTTCAGAACTGATAAGAAAATCCTCACATAACGCTGCAATTCCAGGGTTCTTCTTTGACATTACAGCATAGAGTTGATGCTGGCGCCTACTTTTTGAGATCGCATAGGCAATGGCGTGTTCCCGTCCCCCTCCTCCGACCAATAATATCTTTATCATAAATAATCCTCATTTAATATCGTAATTATAAGATAGATTTCAATTCATAATATACAATAATAAGATTATGGTTTGTATCTACAATAGATTTGGAGACTAAATCATCTTTTTTTGTAAAGGTTTATTATAAGTTACGTTTCATATGAGTATATATTACCATTCGGAGGGTAATGAAAGGATGGAAACAAGAGATATTATTTACTCAATTGTAATGATCATATCATCCTTTGTATTGACGTACAAATGGATGACCAGATTTGCCTCAACAGACAATACAGCAGATGCAGTCGTAGTGCTTTCTGCCATGGTTTTAATAAGTTCGCTTGCATTAATGATACTCTCGATTGATACGAGGTTAAGAAGAATGGAAGCCACTTTGGAAGCCAAGGAACGGGCATTGCGAATCAACATCCAGAGCGTTGAAGAAAATCTTGATCGAAAACTCAATGCTGTACTTAACAAAACCAACAGCAATATGGACGAAATGTCAAAAAGGATGTATAGATAGAAATTAAGTGATTATAATAACTAAGATTAAAATCAGGACTTAATTCAATCTATAAACGCATTTTGCAGTATTTTTTCGGACTGATCGATGGCCCTGGAAGCATCATCTATATTTGAGACCCTTCTTATATCAATCCGGCCCTTTCTGTATATCATAATCTGCCAGTCATCAAGTCTGAACCTGGCAACACCCAGACGTGTCGAACAATGCATTTCAGGAACTGCCAATTCAGCTAGAATGGTGCATACTATTTCCATATCAAGGCCACGGCCAAAGTTTGATTCTGCAATGAAAAGCTTAGGATCCTCTATACAGGGTCTGGCTAAATAGATCTCTCTCGCAGTAATCATATCAGGACTTATATGGAGCGACAGTTATATTATAATTCGGGATAAAAACTAAATAATATTATATAGATGTCGAAATCTAAAGAGAGGATGGATAATTATGGTCTTTGATATTATAACACCAAGCGGTCTGGCGATACTAATAGTTGCCATTGCTGCATTTATAGCTGTATTCTATTTCCTGAAAGTAGTCAAGTATCTTATTGTGAATTCTGTTATTGGATTAATATTGTTATTTGTTTCAAAATTTGTAATAGGAGTCCTTGATCTCGGTTTTAATATTGATATTAACCTGGTTTCAATACTGATATGTGCTATTGGGGGAGTTCCGGGTGTGTTAATAGTTGTTTTACTTGGCTTTTTAGGTATACCCCTGGCATAAAAAAGTAAAAAAAAGCAGGAGTTAATTCTCCTGCCTATACCAATTTTGGAGAATAATATTTCTTAATCACGGACCCGCATTTCTCACAGGATATTATCAACCAATCTCCTACCTGCTCATTATCAAAATTCTCAAATATTGATGCTTCGCAGGTAGGACATACATAATACTGCTTGAAATAGTAGTTGTAAAACTCTGGTGTTGATTTTAGCCAATCAAGAGTTTTTAACATCATTTCAAGGTATCGCTGGTTGGGTTTTTTCTCTTCAAGCTTGCTTCGAAGACGATCACCCACCTGCTGTATCTGGCGTTTTGTACCCTGTTGTATCTTCTTGTAATCTGAAATATAATTACTGCTTTTTTCGAGATACTTTAGGTAGTTTTTATGAGTGTCGCCCCCCTTTTGCCTGATCGTCCTGAGGAAATATTCACTCATAAGGTCTTCCAGCAGATCACTACACGTGGTACATATGTTATATTCAGGGAAATGCTTTGAATCCTGAAGTTCACCGCAAACCACACAGGTTTCCATAATGCATCTCCTCCTAATCGATGTTTACGGGAATGGTAGCTTCCCTGGTGAACATTATCGGGAATACATTAATAACTGCCAGCAGATCGCCTTTTTTGACCTCTCCTGAATCGATTCCTAAAATATAAGCTGTTTCTACAACTCTATCATATTCAACAGGAGCTGAACAGCCACCTTTGCCACCCAGTTTCAATACCGATGCATGAGCATGGTGATTGAAGGCACAGGGCATGGCAAGTGTATCTCTTTGCAGGCTAATTGGTTTGATCTTTATCTTTTCAAACTTTCCATTACCAATTGTCATACTTTCATCTGCAATTACCATTTCCCATTTTGCTCTTGTGGCTATGGTGAATTCATATGTCGATGCCTGGACTTTCATTGATCGGACGTCGTCTTTTTCTTTTGAAACTATGTTTACAATTTCTGGCATTATATTTCACCCTGACTAGATTAACACTTTAATCTATATATAGTTTATCACGGTTAATCATTATATTAATTAACAATTAATCGACTATTTATCTAACTCTTTCGAGAATGATCAATCATGATACACTTTTATAGTATCATATCAGGGAATTCGATCTTTTCTACTATCCCCATGTTCTCATGGAGCATTTGTATTGTTTCTATAAAATCAGTCGCTCACCATGAGCGTTACCGACTCAGGATTTAAATTATCCATTGAAAAGATTGATACCTTTACCTGCCATCCAAATTCCTGGCAGATAGTATTCATAATTGTATCCAGTTCAGAAATAGTAGTTATATTCAGCGCGTCCAATGTCTCTTACAATACTTCTTTATCAATAAGCAGGCCTTTAGTATATTTTAAGAACCATAATAAAGTAGGATAACTTACCACAACATTCTTGTTTGTTGCAAATAATTTTTATTCATAGTTCCAGTAATTCATAGAATTTTTCCCAATCAAGTTCAGTAGCCAGGCATCCCGACGTTTCAAGTTCCATACCTACTCCCACCAATCCGATGTTGGAACACATATCAAGACCGTTTTTGACTTCGAACTTGCATCCAATACCAATAATGCCTTTTGGGTGATATTTTTCCACCATTCTCTTGATGAAACTGGAACCAGGTACAATGAACACTTTATATCCAAGATCTTCTGCTTTTTCCTTGGCATTTCCAATTTCACACCTGCCGCATTTTATACACTGGAGACCTTCCGGACTTAATTTGGATGGGCATTCAATGCTTCTCAGGCATTGTGGGAAAAATATCATTCTTTCATTATTTGGGATTTTATGGAACTGGCGAAATGAAACCTTGTTTTGTAACTGGATGGCAGTCCTGTCAATGATCGAATCATCAAGTCTTACCAGACGAAAGATTGCTTTTAATACACCTTCCAAAAGTACGATTATAGAAAGCATGAAATTCGGGAACAGGAATCTCCCGGTAATAAATGAATACACAATAAGAATGGAAGCAATAAATGATATGAATAGTGTTGTTAATGAAATTATTACTACTACCTGTCCAATAAATACAAATATGTCAGTTTGGGTAAGTTCTATCAGTACCATTTATTTACTTGGAAATGGGGCTCATTAATATAAGTATATCTTAAATGGGTTTTTGTAGTAGAAACTTTAATGTCCACTCATTCGTATGTGTATCCCATACATAAGAGGATTATAAATGTTAGATATTGTAATACCAAAAGGAAGTTTAGAGGAGCAGACATTATTGTTATTCAAACAGGCTGACCTTCCGATAAAAAAGACAGATCGTGAATACAACCCCCAGATAAATGATCCCAGGATAAAAAGAGTCAAAATACTACGCCCTCAGGAGATTCCTACCTACGTTGATCAGGGATATTTTGATCTCGGGATTACAGGTTTGGACTGGATAAAAGAATCTGGCAGCAATGTTGTTGAGGTGGCAGATTTGCCTTATAGTAAACAAGGTGAAGGCAATGTAAAGATCGTAATTGCCGTGCCCCAAAATGACATGACAATTAAAA
>Ga0307378_10013879_pt1 | contig 10165 bp, 10 predicted proteins | sample UN1MG_FD_202238 | JGI IMG/M metagenome (GOLD analysis project Ga0307378, IMG submission 202238) | Soil microbial communities from Risofladan, Vaasa, Finland - UN-1 | ecosystem: Environmental > Terrestrial > Soil > Coastal area > Acid sulfate soil | place: Finland: Risofladan, Vaasa | collected... | reverse complement strand
GTCTATGGCAAAGGCCCGGATCAGCCTGGTTGAAAGAATTTTTAGGGGGAGATTGAAATAGTTGGAAAGATTTTTACCCCACCCTCATTTTTAGCTCAAAAACGCCTATGGCCCTTTTTGCCTCCCAAAATTCCGCCTCTCAAAATTGGCCAAATAGACTTTTCGTAAAATGGACCTGATTTGACACCCCTTCAGCCCATAAAATCCCCCTTTTCATGACCCCCAGCCCACGATTCCCCATGTTAGCCCGCCTATCTTCGCTAATTTGTGTCAGTGCGCACTTTGGCCGTTGTCAACTGTCATGCTAAATGGCCGACGGGGCAAAATGGGCGGGCTATGGCGGGCTGGTCGGGGAAATCATGGGCTGGCGGGGCTTTAGAGGCGGTTTTTGTGGGAATTTGAAGGGCCAAATCAGACCGATTTCTCAAAAAAGCTATATGGCCAAAATCGGGAGGCGGAAATTTGGGAGGCAAAGAGGGCCATAGGCGTTTAGAGAGCGCCAGAGGGGGTGAGGTCGGCTGGGGTCAAAAATCTTTCCAACTATTTCAATCTCCCACCAAAAATTCTTGAGATTTGGGGCGATCCGGGAGCTTTTTGGGGTATTTTTGGGCGGATGAGGGGTGAAAACAGAGGCAAAAAAGGGACAGTGGGAGTCGCCTTCGAAGGGACTTTGAAGGGGGTTTAAACGGCAGTTAAAAGGCGTGTTCAAACATGTTTAAATTTATTCAAAACCCTTGTATTCGCTTCAAAACGACGTTTTTCGGATTTGCAACGGCTGCAAAATAAGGGGGTGTTTTCAGGCGGGCTGATCCTATTCCTTACCTCGCAATTCCCTTAGTAACTGAGTTTTTTCGTCTGCAAGAGCAATCCATTGTTCGAATCGTTCGCGCTCTTCACAATGTTGGAACTCAGTTACATATGGCTTCCCTTTACCCGTGAAGGCCCAACTAATGTTCAGGCCAAAAGTGCGCATCATCTTTAGCCAGAAATCAATAGGGGGTTCAGCCTGTTCGGTCTCGTAGCGAGCTATTTGACCCCTGTTATAACCCTGGAGTAGCCTTCCAAATAGCTCTTGGTCCATTGCTGTTGCATCCCTTAAGTGGCGGATCACAAGGCCCCAACTAATCCATTCATATGGCTGACCGTCATAAGTCGGGTCACAGAAACGGTTGTAGGCAGGAATGTAAAGGTCTTCGGGGGGCTGTATTTTTTTTTCATTTTTTTTGTTTTTTTTCAATTTTCACACTTGACAACGTTCAAAAAACGTGCATACTTGTGCACGAAAATTAAAGATATTCATGTCGTTCAACCGACAAGGATTATATGGAAGAACAAGTGAAAGACAAACAAAAAATACGAGGTCGCGGGATTCACAAGAGCATAGCGTTCGCACCTCCCCTCCATAGTGGGATAGAGGCTTACGCTCTTCGCTTTGGGTGCGGATCATTCTCTGAGGCCATGAGGGACCTTATTCGTCGCGGCCTAAGTGATAGCGGTATTTCGATTGAATACGAAAACGTGTCTGGTTCGCTCTGTCGGGTGGGCGGGCCGGATGAAACGGAAAAAGGACAGGAAAACACAGAAAAAGTTGAAGGGGTTTGATCATGGAAACGAAAGAGTTCAATGCGATATGCGAAAGGGCGGCTCAGGAAATTGAAGAGTCGGAGCGGAAAACCTATGAGCTGATGATGAACGCCGTTTTGGTGCTTATGGCGGGCGGAGAAAACATGCTGGGCTTTGACCTTGCGAACGCGATGGTTGAGGCCGAAAAGCAATTGAAGAAGGAATATGATCAGCAATGGGGGGATAGCGACAAAAAAGGTGAGAACAGTGAATAAAAACTCAGCCAACGGGTCGAATTCGGTTCACGAGAGAGCGGCAAAGGATTGCCGCTCCTTCGATTTTTTTACAAAAACTGCCGACGCGAAGACGCGGACGATCACGGGCGTTATAAGTTCGTCGGTCCTGGACCGGGATGGCGAAATCATTCTTGTTGAAGCCGTCGAAGCCGCGTGGAAAGATTACATGGTAAACCCTGTCGTCTTAACAACGCATCTTCATCGACTTGATCAGGGACACTCGCCCGTTGTCGGGCGGATGATTTCGGGACACAGGGACGGGAATCAGTTCGTTGCAACGGTCCAATTCGCCGACACGATGCTTGGCGAGGAATACTGGCAACTTTATCGTACCAGAATTCAAAGGGCTTTCAGTGTCGGTTTCATCGGGAAAGAATCAGAAGTTCAACTGATAAATGGGGCACGAGTTCGGGTGTGGAAAAAGATCGAACTGTTGGAGGTTTCCTGTGTGCCTGTTCCGTCGAATCCGACGGCGTTATCAAAATCGTCGGCAAAAAAGCAGGCGTTCGTCGAGCGGAAAAAATTAGAGGCGGCGAATGATGATTATGACTCCTGGGATGAGTTATGCAAGGATTTTGGGGAGGCGGCGGTGGTGGATGCCCTGGGCAGCAAAGAAGAGGCAAACCGCCACGCGCAAGAGTGGATAGATCGCATCTTTTTAGGCGACAAGAATGGTCGGCTTCCGGGCGAGAAAGGTTGCATAATCGAGCAGTGTTGCCCGTTATATAATCGGTTCCTGGATGCTTACGACCCGGATGCTGAGCCGGTGGACGATGTTCAGCGGATTAAAAAAGAGCCGGAGGGAGAATGTCCGGATTTTGCCTCGCTTGTGCGGGGCAAAGTCGTAAAAACGGGATTTGCGAATTATTTTTAGGTGATTGGATGCTTTTTCTGCACACGATGGGCTTGTGGCGATCTGAGGGCGGCTGGTTTTCGGCGACTGCTGCTACTTTGCGCCCGGGTCTTGCCGAATCGTGCGAGCATTCCTTAATAGTTGGTTGTGATTTGTTTAGACGGTCAGCCAGGACGGGAGTATCGTTTCCGCCCGTCCTGGCAATTTTAACAAGAAGTTGATTAGAGTTTAAGGATAAATTCGATGGATAATTTTGAAACAAAAGTTGCCGACGGTTTTCAAGCCGCCGGTTCGCGTATGGATGACATAGTGACGGATCTTGAGGAATTTAAGGGTTTAGTGGGTAAGGACATTTGCGACCTCAAAAAACGAGGCAAGATGTTTAAGGGAATTATTCCCGGAGATGGCGGGGAACCGTACAGTCGATTTTGGCGAGACGAAGAATCTGCCAAGATGTTCGGTGATTTTATCCTGCACATCGTCGGCAGGAAGGCAATGTCCGAGGTCGGGTCGTTGGAAGGTGCGTCGCTGGTACCCACTGAATTATCGACGAGAATAATTCAGATGATGGGCCAATATGGCAAATTCAGGGCGAACGCAACGCTTGTTACGCTGGGGACAAGCAGTCAGCAGGTGCCTCAAATGACGAGTGATTTGGCGATCTACGCTCCTGGCGAGGGCAAAGAAATTGATGCCTCCGACGCGGGGATTGGCCAGGTAAATTTAGTCCCAAAAAAACTTGCGGCCTTGTGCGCGATCTCCAACGAACTCGACGAAGATGCAGTTGTCGGAATCGGCGAAATCGTAGCGACCTCGATTGCCCGTTCGATGGCGAAAACCGAAGACCTAATCGGATTTTTAGGAGACGGAACATCCACTTATTTTGGCATGTCCGGGATCACGGGTAAGTTGCGCAAAGTGGATGCAACAATCGCAAATATCAAGGGCCTCTTCGTCGGTACCGGTGACACCTACCCAGAGTTGACTTTGGACGACTTCGAAGGCCTGGTTAGTCTGCTTCCGGACGAGGCTGATGGCGGCGCGAAATGGTACGTGCATCGCAAATTCTTCTTTCAAACCATGCACAAGTTGGCACGCACTGCCGGGGCTGCGGACATGTTTAACATTATGTCGGGTCAAAAAGTCCGGTATTACTTAGGCTATCCAGTCGAATTTGTTTCCTGTATGCCGTCGGTTGCGGCGGCCAGCCAGATATGTGCGATCCTGGGCGATTTGAGCCTGGGTGCGTTTTTGGGTCAGCGGCGGGCACTGACTTTGGCCCGTTCAACCGACGTACTTTTTAAGAATGACCAGCTCTGTCTGAGGGCTACGCAGCGGATCGATATAAACTGTTTCGGCGTCGGCAATACGGTCGAGGCCGGGCCGATTTGCGGATTGATAACAGCAGCTGCGTAAACTTGACAACTTAGGCTGCGGGGCGGCGGTGGTTTTCAATCCTTCCACCGTCCGGCCCTGCAGCGGTTTATAAAAAAGGATTTTACGATGGCAAAACCGATAAATATACCTATCAAGGCTACCGGGGCCGAAGAGACCAAAGAGAAAATCAAGGGCGTCGGGGAAGCCGCCAAGCAGTTAGGCCAGCAGGTAAAGGACGCCCAGGGCAAGGGCGCAGCCAAAACAGAAGAGGCAACGAACAAACTGGGCGGCATGGGCCAGGTCCTTGGCGGTCTAAAGGGCCAGATCATGGGCTTTGTCGGTGCCTGGTTAGGTTTCAACACGGTCCTAAGCTGGATCACAAGCTATATCGACAAACTCAAGCAGGCACAGCAGCTCCAGGGGGAACTATATAAAGGTGCACTGCAGTTGATGGATGTTGGTCAGGCGTTAGAGATTCAGACAGGGACCAAGGGCCGGCAGCAATATTGGACAGAACAGGCGATTGCCCTGCAGGAGGCAGGGGGGCTGCAAAGTCCGAAGGTCGCACAGCAGATGCTTGTCAGCATGGATATTGCCTTTGCCAAGCAGGGAGGGATAAAAAACAAAGATGTCCTGAAGTTGGGAAAGGAGCTCGCACCTTTTGTTGGGGCAGCGGGCCTGGGACCTGACGAGGTATCGAAGATTTTCGAATTTGCGGGTACTGCCGGCGTTAAACCAAGCCCGGAGGGTTACAAGGAATACTTCGCCAAACTTATGGCCGGCTTTACGGCCTCAAAGGCGACGAACTTCGGCCAGTTTATGACAGCCTTACAGAAGGGCGGAACAGCTTATATGACTCAAGGGGGGACGCTGACTGAGGCGATAAGCACATTTTCCGCTGCGAGGGCGGTGACGGCCAGCGAAGAATTAGCGGCCTCGCTTGTCGAGCAGGTGGCCCGGATGTCCAGTGGCGGTTACGAAAAGCCCAGGCAGGCCATTGAAAAGGCGCTGCATGTCAGGTGGGAGCAATTGCCGATGGACCGGCGGATGGCAGCTCTTTTGGAGCATGTGCAAAGGATTCCCGAAGGGAAGCGGGCACAAAAACTGACAGAGGAAGGATTCCCGGCGGAATTGACGACGGGTTTGGGGAAAATGGTGTCGGCGGAGGCGATAGAAACAATGGGGGCGACGCGCCAAAAGATCGCAGGGGCTGATGCAAACAGCATCGAGGCAATGACAAAGGCGTACATGGATTCTCTGCTGGGTAAGTCACGAGTCGAGGAGGCGAAGCGCACGGGATTAGTAGCCAGAGAAGGTCCACAATACGCCGGGTGGGCTGAGAGGCTCAACACGGCGAAGAAGCAATTAGAAATACTACAGGCGAAGGGCAAGGACCTGTGGACGATGCCGGACGAGTACGAGGCGGATTACATGGCGCTCGAGAGTTTATTAAAAGATTATGATCGATACATCAAGGAGCTGCCGGAAGGAAAGAAGCGAAGGCAGGTGGAGAAGGCGCGGAAGGGATTGTCAAAGTACTTCTGGTATGCCGGGCATTTCGGCGGTACGCTCCACGCTTTCAAAAATTATAACGTGCAAGCCGGTTATGAGTACACGCGGGCGCTCGAGGCGCTACGTGCTATGCCGGAGGGACAGCAACCGGAGCCACAGGCCGCCCCGTTGCCGGAGCCCCAGGCAGCCCCGCTGCCGGAGCCCCAGGCCGCCCCTGAGCAGCCGCAGACCGCCCCGGAGCCGGAGATGCAACCTCAGGCCGCCCCGGAACCGCAGACGGGCGGCGGCAAGATGGGGCTATCACCACCGCCGCAACCGGTAGTCAATAATTACTATTCATATCCTCATTATGACCATTCCATGCACTATTATCCTTCGACTGGAGAGATCGAACGAGGCCCTCGGTTCAGGCAGGTTTAGCAATGGATGTTATAGCGAAAAACCAAGTTTCCTCCAGTAAGACAGAGCAGGCCGCGCGGCGACTTGGACTGCTCAAGGACTTCGAAAAGTTCTGCGGGTACTCTCAGCGGCAGGGTGCGACGCGGACAGAGGCGATGGCTAAATTTGCGGTTCAGCAAGGAATAAGTGAACGCAGCCTTCGGCGGTGGATCGGCCGGGAGAGGCAGCAAGGGCTTTCGGGGCTTATCGACACGAGGGGCGGCAGCCGGGCGGATCACGAGCAGTTCAGCAGTGAAGCCTTCGAGTATTTTAAGTCGCTATACTTGACAGAGCAGCGGCTCAGCGTCAAATTGTGCTGGCAGACGCTCAATTATGAAAACAAAATCGAAAAAAAGGGCTGGCGGATTCCAAGTCTGCGTGTTGTTTATCGCTACATTGATGAGCATATACCCCTGAAGGTCCTGGTGCTTCACCGCGAGGGATTAGCGGCTTATGAGGCCAAGTGTGCCCCATATATCGAGAGGGACCCGGACTCTATTGAGCCGGGGCAGGTATGGGTGGGCGATCATCACCAGTTCAATTGCTGGATTCAATATCGCAACGCATGGCTTCGGCCCTGGATAACGGCATGGGAGGATATGCGCAGCCGGATGATAGTTGGGCGGACGATCTCCGGGGGACCAAATCAAACGACAATACTGACGGCCATGAGACAAGGTATAGACCGCTGCGGGCCGCCTGAATCGGTCAAGATCGATAATGGCAGGGATTACGACTCGGAGGCCTGGACGGGGACGACGAAGGCGCGACGCCGAGCGGCGGCCAAAGGTCGTATAGACGAACAGTTCGTCACCGGAATTTATGCCATGATGGATATCGCTATTAGTTTTGCCCAGCCTTATCATCCGCAATCAAAACCGATAGAGCGGTGGTTCGATACCCTCGATTGCCAATTTACGAAAACCATTCCGACATATTGCGGCAAGGATGCTGATCGGAAGCCGGAAGGGCTGCCTGATATGCTCGCAAGCGATAAGGCTATTGCCGAGGCATACAGCATGGCTGAATTTACGGAGCTTGTGGATCGGTATATCGAGGTATATAACAATACCGCCCACACGGGGGCGAGGATGGACGGCAGGAGTCCGGCACAAGTGATGGCCATGAGGCAGAGCCGGCGGGTGCTGCGTGACGGCGTGCCGGACCTGCTGATACAAGTGTGGTCAAGGGAATTGGTCATCGGCAAAAACGGCATTCGCTTTAAGGGGCTGAACTACGGCCAGTATCACCATGATTTGCTGTGGCACCAGGGCAAGAAGGTCCGGGTCAGTTATAATCCCGATGACGTTTCGAGAATTTCTGTTTACGACGCGACAAACCTGCAATTTATGTGTTATGCCGAACAAAACCAGCTTGTGGGTTATGGCCCTATCGGCGAAGAACATCTTCGTGAGGGGGCGCGCAGAAAAGGCCAGGTGTTGCGAGATGCCAAGCGGTATCGCAAAACACAGCGAGATGCCTTTGCGGACCTGCCGACATTAGCGATCCGCGCGCAGCAGGAGGCACAGCAGCCGGAGCCGGTCGAGGCGGCGGCAACGATGAGGCCTGTGCGGACCGCGATGGACGGGCAGGTGGCGAAGGTTCGGCAGGCAGCGACGCGGCGGGCAGTGAAAAAGGCGGCGGGGGCAGAGGACATGGAGACGGTGCCGGCTTTTGATCTGGGGTACGATATTTTTGAAAGCAGGCCGAAAGAAAAAGACCCATACGAGGATATCGATCTTGGAATAAGTTTCGATAGTCCTCTAAATCCTTGCAATACAGATTCGCCGCTTCATGAAATATGGAAGAAGATAAGGGATGATGAGGTTGATGAAAATGGTTACTACAGGAGGTGAGTTTATGAGCGAAGATGGAATCCAAAGAGGTTTAGATCGTGACGCGAGGATCGTTGCCGAGCAGGTTCCGGGTGCGGTGACTCCGGAGGCTGTTGAGCAGGTGAAGGCTTCGCTGCGGCAGTTTATGAAGGCACAGGGGCTATCGCAGGCGAAGGCGGCGGGGCTGCTCGGAGTAAGCCACACGATGATCAGCGAATTCCTGGGCGGCAGATATAAGGGCAATATATCCAAGCTGGTAAACAGGATCGTAGGCCTGGTTAATTCGTACGAGCGGAAAGAAAGACAGGCAGAGGGCAAGCGATTCATCGAGACCGCTGTGGCCAAACGGATTCACACGCTGATTGTGCAGACAGAGGCATTTTCGGGCGAGGAGGGGAAGATCGGCCTGATTGTCGGGGATGGGGGACACGGCAAGAGCGTGTGCCTTAGACAATACACGGAGGCGAACAAGAACAGTATTTATGTCTCGCTGGATGCGACGATGAGCAGCAGCGGGATGTTCGCGGAGATCGCCCGGCGGCTGAAGATAAACCACTCCGGCTCGCTGGGGGTGATCGCGAGTCGGATTGCAAGGATGCTCCGAAGTCGGCAGATGATTATCTTGCTGGATGAGGCAAGCTGGCTGTCTGTCAAGCAGATGGATCAGTTGAGGCAGATCGTGGTTATAAAGGGGCGGTGTCCCCTGGTACTGGCAGGGAACGAGGACTTGCTTAAAACGATAGTACAGCAGACCACAAAACGGGGTTATGAATCTTTGGATCAATTCCGGAGCCGCGTGGTAATGGTGCTGAACCTCGATGAGTTGGCCTCGGATGGCGGGGGAGGGTTATATACGCCGGAGGAGGTTCGGCGGCTGTATGAATACGGTGGGATTCGGTTGATAGGTGACGCGGTCGATTCACTGCGAAGGATTTGCAAGACCCCGAAAAGCGGACGGTTGCGGACGTGCAGCCTGATTATTGCGGCGCTGCACAGGGCAGGTGTCGTGCAGGAAGCCGGGTCGATTGACGGCAGGATGATCGCGGCGGCGATCTCGCAGTTGGGGTTAATGGTCGAAGGCTGGTTGCCGCTGGCTGTAGATCGCGAAGAGACGGAGCAAAAAATTGCAGCGGTGGGGTAGTTTAAATGCTTGTTAAACGAGGTTTACGACTATGGCAAAAGCATATTATTGTACGGTGACGACGCCCCAGGGGAGCCAGAGCTTCGAGGCGGATACATGGGGCTGCCTGGTGGGCATGCTGTCAAGGTTAATCGCTGCCGTTGAGACGATGGGAGGTCAAGATGACTTGGAATCGACGGCCCAGGCGATGGTGGATGCATACAATACAACGTTTAAGAGTCAGAAAGATATACAGGGATCGCGTATTAAGCGGTCGGGGCTTGAGATTGATATAGCGAGGTGTTATCTGCTCGGATTAACGATGGATCAAACGGTTGCAATGCTCAAACAGGAAAGAGGTTTTAATACAAGCGATACTGCTGTCGGTAGATATTGGTGCAAGTTTAGGTCGTTGAGGATCGGAAAAAAGGGTTCATTTGCCGCCGCCGGCAAGGCAAAATGACCGTCAGGATGTTGTTCATTGTGCGTTAAAATGGGCAATATAGCGGCGGATTTTTTCTGCGCCACTTATGGCCATATTGATTGGCACGAATGGCCACTTTGACTGTCGCACTACACCTCCCTTGCCTCCGCGCGCACCGACATACGAAAAAACCGAAAAAAACCAGCAAAAAGCTGCAAAATCCTGCAAAAAGTTGCAAAAAGTCGCAAAAAGTCGCACGTTTCCGCACGTTTCGCGCACTTTTTAGCACACTAAGCGCATTTTCGCGCACTTTCGTGCACTTTCCTAATCCCGCCATCTTGCCCATTTTACCAAAAACGCACGCCCACTATTGACCCAACATGCACTTATGTGCCGATTTTTCCCACCAGCCAACCCTCCCAGCCGCCGCCATAGCCGTACCTGACGGCCTATTTTTTCGCAAAAATTTGCTGGACAGACCTGTAAAAAAGCTTATCATTAGAAGTTTGACTTGGTAACAAAATTGCAATATTGTTGTAAGTGCTTGATTTAGAGGCAGTTAGCTATGGCACATAAAAAGGGACAAGGTTCTTCAAGGAACGGCAGAGACAGTAATCCTCAATACAGAGGTGTTAAGCTCTATGCGGGCCAGGCCGCAAAGGCCGGCGCGATACTCGTGCGCCAGTGCGGTACAAAGTTCTTTGCCGGCTTTAACGTCGAAATGGGCAGAGACTACACCTTGTTTGC
>Ga0307378_10013878_pt1 | contig 10165 bp, 8 predicted proteins | sample UN1MG_FD_202238 | JGI IMG/M metagenome (GOLD analysis project Ga0307378, IMG submission 202238) | Soil microbial communities from Risofladan, Vaasa, Finland - UN-1 | ecosystem: Environmental > Terrestrial > Soil > Coastal area > Acid sulfate soil | place: Finland: Risofladan, Vaasa | collected... | reverse complement strand
CAAAGTCACCCATTCGCGAGAGCAGATAGGGTTTATGCGGCCGACGGGGCCTGAATTTGATGTATATCGAAATGGGGATAATCGCGATAATCGAGAGTATAAGCAGAGGCCAGGTTAGCCACCAATATTCATATGAAACAAAACTTGTAATTCCTATTAGAAATCGAGTAGCCGCCGGAAGCGTCGCCCCCTCGACCATTTCCATCAGTGCAGTCTCAAACGACGGAATGACAAACGTCATGACACCCAACAACATGAAGAACATAAAGACCATTAATATCACCGGGTAAAGCGGGTGAACCGGTCGAATTTTTCTGCGTTCGTCGGCCTTGGCCACCATATCCGCTTCTATTGCCTGGATAGCAAGCGGAAGCTGATTAATCCGCTCGGCAGCAGCAATCATCGCCACTGCATAACCGGGACATTTGGGATAGCCTCGCTTGATAGACTCACTAAGCGAATAGCCCTGTACCAGCCATTTTTGTATTCCGTTCAGAATTCTTGAGCGGTTGTCTGCACGCCCACTTGCCGCCGACTCCAGCGCCATAGACAGTGGCAGATTCTGCCGCATAATCGAACCGATCGTCGAAATAATATAAGTGTCAGTCGCAAGCCGTGAAGTTAAACCATAGGCTATGATTGAGCCCACGAACAAGATAAAAAACATAATGCCAAAAACGCCTAAAGGTCCAAACGCAGCTCCCATAACTACCATCAAGAGCAGGATTAAAAAGATTCTGAGAATCCATTTAGCATATGTTTTGGGCCACTGTTCCAAGTCAGATTCGGATTTAGACAACAGGACGGCAATGATTGAAATAATGCATATGCCGGGCGCGATTACCACAATCGCGGTATTTTGATCTGCAACTCCAATGAAAATCATTGTACCGGCAACAAACGGTGACGTAAGCAGAGCGATAGCCGGTTGTTTCCACCCGAGATACATGTAAACAAGCAATAATAAAATTGATAATATTATTAACATATCAAAACCTAAGAAGCAGATAAACTCGTTATAATGGATATCATCGGCAAAAACATTGCAAGGATAGTCATTGCCAGAAAACATCCCACCCCGATCAGCATGACCGGTAACAATACCGCCTGTAATCTCGCCTGGCCGCACCGTGCCTGCTCAGTGTACATCTGGCCCAGACTGTAGAGGTTGTCCTGCAATTCGTTGCGCTGCGTGCCTAACTGAATCGAATATAAGAACAGCCTGGGTATCATACGACAGAGTTGTCCGGCCTCTAAAATATTAGCTCCTTGTTCGATTTGTGCCGCAAGTGCCTCGCTTTCAAGGATAAGCTTTTCACTTCCCGTGGCGCCTGAGCTTAATCTCAGTGATACCGGCATATCGGAGCCGGCCGCTACCATTATTGCCATGCCCTCAGCCATCCTGCTCAGCATGCTGCTATGGTAAACTCTGCCGATGACCGGTGTGCTTAGAAGAATCGATTCCTTGAATCTGCGTCCCGCCGCCGATGCGGAAAGCATCACGAACAGAGCAACAATCACAGCAATCACAATTCCTATTGCGGTCCAGAAAGGCACCACGTTTTTAGACATGCTAAGAAACAGTCTGGTTAGGGCCGGCAGCCTGCCCCCGTCGGTCATTTCCTCAAGCACCGATCCGAACTGAGGGATGATGAACATGAAAACACCCGTCAATATGACCACCGCCAAGGCCAGGATAACTGCAGGATAGCACATCGCTTCGAAAATTATTCTCCTTGTCTGAGTGGCCATCTCCAGATGCCTGTTGAGACTGGTGAGCATTTCGCTCAATCGGCCCGTTTCGACTCCTGCTTTTAATATTCGGCCGTACAGAGGTGGGAAGTGCTTCTGTCTCTTTTCAAAAGCCTGCTCAATGCTCACGCCCGCTTCGAGTTCATCGGCGATCGCATCGACCAGCCGGCGCATCGACCTTGAACTGATATCACCGGCAAGCTCCCGCAAACCTCTTTCCAGAGGGATGCCGGCTTTGGTAATCGACGCCAACTGCTGATTGAAAAGCACAAACTCATTTCTGCCGATAGCCGTCTTGGGCTTTTTGAGCCTGGCCTTTTCGACGGAGTTTACGACAAGCTGCATTTGTTTTAGCAGATCGTCCGCCTCTTGATTTGTGCCCGCCTCAATCGTGCCTTTCATCAGCCTGCCGGCCGATGTCAGTGCGTTGTATTCGAATGTAGCCATTTTCGATCCTCGTATAACAAACTACTTTTTCAAAATAATTTCATAATGAACGGCGTCCCGCTCTTTGCCGCCTTTAGGTATCGCCGATTGCAATGTTGCGCCTGATGACGTGCGGTGATACTCGAATGCCTTGCCGCTCACCACGTCCTTTGGCACCTCTATCTGGCTTATGTCGCTTAGATTCTCCGGCAACTGCCCATCATGTGTTGCGGCGTAATGCCGTATCGCTTCCACACATTGCAGTCCATTCAAAATATTATCGAGCCGTTTTGAAGTCAACCGAGTGCGATCAAATGACGATGCCATTTGCTTCTTTATCTGTTCTCGCATAAGCTTGTTCGTAACTGAGCTAAGATCGACTTTCTTCTCATTCTCTATTGCCTTCTCCATGTCGATAAGTGGTCTGGGCAGGTTAGCCAGCGCCCGGTGCAAGTTCGGCGAATCTTTTCCCTGCAAATACTGTTCGACTTCTCTGCACATAATTCCGCCAATAGCCGCTCCCACGAGACCTTGAAAAATCGTCGGACCTTGTCCCATGTCTCTGGCCATCCCGAATCCCGTCCTCAGTGCAATAGCGGCCTCTTCATACCCTCCCTGGCTGATTTCCAGCCTCGCCCACAACTCAATGATATAGGCGAGCTTGCGATACTCAACAAGATCATCAGCCTGTCTCCCAGGCTTCAACTCGGGCCAGTTACATTCTTTGCATCTGGCCGCCCGTACTAATAGTTTAAGAGGCTCCAGGCATTTCTGTAGAACCTCTTCTGCTTGCTCCTGTGGCAATTGTTCGGCCCGCAGTTTTACCCACTCCCTTATCTGCTCTTGATCGAAGTCTTTCGGTATAGATTTCACCGCTTTTTCGTACAGCGGAACCGCATCCGCATCGGTTCGATCCTCAGCTTTTACCATAAGCTGGTATTTCTGCACAACATCTCCGGCCTTTGCCGGGTAAATCGTTAGCTCAAGCGAGCCGTCAGTGGAGCGGCGAGCATCCGCCGGAACCGCAATCGGCAGCAGAATAACAAGACAGATTAGAGTACGTTTCATAATATTTCAAAAAGCTTAAGGATTATCCGGGACTATTCCACAAACTTGATTCAACTCATCTTCCGTTGTTATGCCCTCGTTTACCAGACGTTGCCCGTCGGCGAGCATTGTCGTATGGCCTCTGTCTTTGAGGATACTCTCAAGCTCGTCCAGGTCAGCTTTTGCTAAGACAGCCTTTCGCAATTGACTGTCTAATTGAACCATTTCTGCAATCAGGAAGCGGCCTTTGTAGCCGGTGTTGAGACAGTAGTCGCATCCTGTGGCCTTGAATGAGCCGGTTTCCCCAACCTTCTGTTTGCATTTGTAGCAGAGTTTTCTGACCAGCCTTTGGTTCAGGACCGCCGAGACGCTTGAGGTGACCTGATACGGCTCGATACCCATCTCCAGCAGCCGCAGCAGGGCCCCGGCAGGTGAGCCGCTGTGCATTGTGCTCATCAGCAAATGCCCCGTCAGTCCTGCTTCGATAGCGATCTTGGCAGTCTCAGCATCCCGGATCTCTCCTATCATAAGAACCTGCGGATCCTGCCTGAGCAGTGACCGCAGAGCGGTCGGAAAAGTCATCTGGCCGTGCGGCGTAATCTGGACCTGCGTCGCGCCATCGATCCTGATTTCAACAGGATCTTCAAGGGTGACGATGCTCTTGCCGGCATAGGATTTTAGAATGTGCCTCAATAGGGCGGCAAGTGTGGTGCTTTTGCCGCTGCCTGCCGGGCCGGTCAGCAACAAAACACCCTGGTTCTTGGCGGCAATGTTCTTAAGCCCTGTGTATAAAGGTTTTGAAAACCCTAATTGATCCAGTTCCATAAGCTCGGCGTTGTTGTAAAATAAACGCACGACTGCCCGCTGACCGTGTATCGTTGGGAATACTGCCAGCCGCTGGTCCATAATTCTATCACCCTGGCTCTTGCTGATTTCAATTCGGCCTTCCTGGGGGATATCATTGCGATAGGTCAAAAGCCCTCCGAGAACTTTTAACCTTGCAATCATGTTGTCGGATATCGTGCCGGGCAGCTTTTCTATGGTGCTCAGAACGCCGTCAAGACGGAATTTTACGGCTAATTCCGCGCCCGTAGGCTCGAAATGGACGTCGCTTGCACCACATTCCACGGCTTTTGTGAGCATATCATCCACCAAAGACACAATATCATTTGCGTTCTCGTGCTTTTCGTAAGAGCTTTTATTACAATTATTTAAATCCATGTCTATGCAATTTGATTTTGACGAATTCTACATTATTTAACACTTTGTACCAGAACATAAGACGCAACAGCATACCTAAACGTTATCCAGGAAAAAGAATTTTTTTCACTATATTACAAAGAATTTTGTTAACATATCATTTAGTGCTGCGTCTTAATAGGTGGATAATGTAACACAGGGTGAATTGGCGCTTATGTTTGGTAAGGCAATAAGTTACGGATCGGTTTGGGATTTCGCCGCTGATGAGTCTGTCGTTGAGAGCCAGCGATGGATACTCTCTACGATGCAGAACTACGGCCAGGAACTGGTTACGATGCTCTGGCGAATTCTGGGTAACGAACAGGATGTTTGTGACGCTTACCAGGATACGTTCCTGCAACTGGCCCATTATGAAGGAGGGCGGAAGCCCGAACATCTAAAAGCGTATGTTTTTCGCACGGCGAACAACATTGCAATCTCGATGCTGAGACGAAGGATTGCCGAGAGAAATAGGCTGTCCAGGCCTTTAACGACAACGTCTGTAAGCTCTCCTGCCAAGGAGATTGATTCGAAGTACCTGCAGGAGACCTTAAGAACTTATATTGCTCAATTACCTGAGCATCTGAGAAACGTAATTACATTACGCGACCTGGCGGAATTACCTTACTCTCAAATCAGCAGGATATTAGGCATATCAGCAGCGACAGCAAGAGTTTACCGGTGCAAAGCAATCCAGTTATTATCGGCGTGGATGGGTAAAGAAGAATAAAAATGAGAGTTATGAAACTAAACAATCAATGCAGACGAATCAGAATATGGCTATATGCAGCCATGAGCAGGCGTTTTGGTCCAGAGGCAAGCTGGCTGCATAAGCATATTATGTACTGTCCGAGATGTCAGCACAGGCTCGTTTCGTGCGGTAAAGTAAATCTTGCTTTATCGTTTATTAAAAGTCAGCCTCACGGCCTTGATTTGCTGATGCGTGCAAATACGAAGGCCATTGCCGTGCTCAAGCACAGTCTCCGGCGTGAACCGAAGGCTCAGAAGCTCGAAAGAAAGCTTCCCGAGCCAAAGCTGCTGGAAAGGTGTAGTCATTATGGGCACTCTGCGGCGAATTTAGCAGCCTGCATTTTAATTCTGCTTCTTATGAAGATTGGTGTTTTTTCCTCTATGAATAACCTTCAGACTCAGGGTCAAAAAGTCATCAAGCAGTATTATGTCAAACAGGTGGGCGCAGACCTGGCGGATGAGATTTTCGCAAAAGACACGGAGCCTCCATCTTCTGCGAATTTTGATAACATTGCCAACGCTTAGTAAACCCCGGGTCAAGCATACTCCAAATAATTCGAATAATCATTTCGGCACGGAAATCTTAATCTCGCGGTTCACGGCAAGGTTCTATCGGACGTTTAAAAAGTATCGTTTTTATAGCGCGGACTGATTTGATTAGTCTCTAATTATTACTTATATTTTATTTAACGCTTCCCATGGAGGTTTTTATATGCTCATCCTCAGAGATGAAGCACGTTTTCGTTTTGGATACACTGTCGTTAGTTCTCTGAAACAGGAGCGTTTGACCGGGTTTGGAGATATAAAACGCTTAGAACTGGGGGTATTATAAAATCATGGCACGGATTTTTGGATTTAAAGTCAAAGAGCAGCGGACCTGCAAGAACCAAATTAACGGCCACTTAGATAATGGCGACGATGAGGAAATCAGTGGTCTGTCGCAACTGTATAGCCCAGAGCAGGAACAAGAGAGTGCCACTCAGATTCGGGATGAGGCGGATGTCCTTTCCGAAATGGGAAAAATTACGGGCGAACAGCTCTCTGAGCTGAGGCGAATACAGAAAAAGAGAGCAAATTGTGATATCTGTCAGTTAATCAAGGAACTGAACTTAGCTCATGAACCGGATATCTCAATGGCTCGGGCAAACCTTTACGGATGCGAATTTCAAAAGATCGAGCCGGAAAAGGTCGAAAAAAACGTTTTTAATAAGCTTGACCTTGAATACATAAAAAGCAACCGCATCATGCCCATCGCGGTCAGAGACGAAATCCTTGTCGTGGCAACAAGTCATCCCGCCGACCTTTTCATTATCGAAGACGTTAAACGGCAAACTCAGATGAAAACCGAGACGGTCGTATGCATGGATGAAGATATAGATAAAGTCTGCGAGACCTTCGATAACGAAAAAATCGATTACGACATTGATGATATCATAAATGATATGACAGATGTTGAGGTTGTCCAGGACCAGCAGGAAGAGTCGGACGATCTCGAAAAAATGGCAGGCCAGTCGCCCATTATTAAATTTGTCAATTATCTGATTAGCAACGCGGTACGTGAGGGTGCCAGCGACATTCATATCGAGCCCAAGGAAAAGTACATGAGGACAAGGTACCGCATAGACGGCATACTTTTCGAAATGAAGCAGTCGCCGATGAAGATGCATCCCGCGATTGTCTCACGAATTAAAATTATGGCCGACCTCGATATTTCTGAAAGGCGGTTGCCGCAGGATGGTAAAATTAAGGTTTCCGTCGCCGGCAGGGCTATCGATTTACGCATCTCGACGCTACCGACGAATCATGGAGAAAAGGTGGTTGTCCGTGTGCTGGATAGTGAATCCATTACGAGAGGTCTTGAGCAGTTGGGTATGGAGCCTGATGTGATGAAAGGTTTTGACAGACAGATAGCGATGCCTCACGGGATTTTACTCGTTACCGGCCCGACCGGTTCCGGTAAGAGCACTACGCTGTACTCGGCTCTGTGCCAGATGGACGGCGATAAACTTAATGTTTCGACCGTTGAGGATCCGGTTGAGTATGAACTCGGTTTCTGCAATCAGGTCCAGATTAGCGAGAAGATTGGTCTGGACTTTGCTACTTCGCTCAGGAGTTTACTGCGTCAGGACCCTGATGTGATAATGATAGGAGAGATTCGCGATAACGAGACCGCCCGGATAGCGGTTCAGGCCGCTCTGACGGGTCATTTGGTTTTATCGACGTTGCACACAAATGACGCGGCCTGCAGTATTACAAGACTGGTTGATATTGGCATTGAGCCGTACTTGATATCGGCATCGTTGAACGGAGTACTTGCACAGCGATTGGTTAGAAAGATTTGCCCGAAGTGCAAGGAGATATACCATGTATCGGAGCATGTGGCCAGATACGTGGAAAAGGAGGGAGTCGAACCGGGACAGATTTATCATGGCGCAGGCTGCGACTACTGCCGTGGTTCAGGCTATGTAGGCCGGGTTGGTATTTATGAACTATTGATTATCGATGAGCAGTTCAGAGACATGATTAACAAGGACTCGTCGGTGAACAATATGCGTAGAAGCTTTCATGAAAGTGGCCGGCGAAGTTTGTATGATGATGGGATTTTGAAAGTAAAGCAGGGCCTGACGACAATGGAAGAGGTGCTGCGTGTAACCAAAGTTTACGGCAAAAACGAAAACGAAGACTTTGTTGAGAACACCAATCCCGTCTCATAATGAGAATGTAAAGGCGAATATGTCCCATACTAATCAGGCGGTATGTTAAAGCAGACGATTAATAATTGAAAACTAAGATCATGCTTAAAAAATCTCTTATTCTTGGTTCGGTATTCCTGCTTGTCGGTGCAAGTATGTATTGGTGGATGATCGCCGGCAAGCGACAGCAGCAGCAACAGCAGCAGAATGGAGTTAGCTATAAGTTTACAGAGACAGACGATTATATCAGGCAATATCAGGAGTGGCTGCAGTTGCCTCCGGAACAGCGAGCCGACCTGCCCCTGGTATTGGACAAATACGGAAAAGACAAAACAAACGATCAACTCAGGCAAGAGCAGCAGGCAAGGCTCAAAGCGGATATGGACAAATTGGCCGCGAGCGAAATCGCCGCGAATCCTTTTGCGGATATTCTGTACGGCGAGAACTGGCAAAAAGACCTGAGCGAGCACAAGAAACGAAATGAGTTGAACGAGTATGTGCTGACAAGTTCTATTGTGTGTACAACTATGGGCGGCAGTATTTATGTCTGGTGGATTGTGCTGTGGATCGCTCGCTCTATCATAAAGGGTTTATCCGGCTTGAGACTTTTATTCGCCGGCAGTTATGGAAATCTAAAAAAAGTCAAAGGCGATAAAACTGCTATAGCCGGCGAAAAAGATTTGCAGCAAGAGCAGCAAAAAAAGAAAACTCACGAAAAACAGAATCGCCTTGAGAAGCATTTGAACGTCTTTGTTAATTCGGGCCGGCAGTGTCCGGTCCCTGTTAAAAGTGGGGCTAAGGCTGTGGAAAAAGTGGCAAGCAAAGAAAAGTTTTCGAATGGTACTGAGAAGATCAACAAGCTGCTTTCCGATGAAAAAACCGCTGTCATCAAAACAACCACCAAATGGGGCAAACCGCGTTCCGGGACCGAGGAGCATTCAAAACCGCTCAACAGTGCCATTAACGAGCTTACACAACAGGTCTCGGCCATTCGTGAATATGCGGCCTCTCAGCAGGACAGGCTGGAAAAGCTCCAGGATGGTTATGACTGGAATATAATCAGGACTTTTTGTCTGCGAGTTATACGCTGCATAGACAATCTTGAAAGCCGTATTAGTCGGCTCGGCGAAAAGGATGCCAAGGCAATGCATCTTGAGGAAGTAAGGGATGAGCTTATCTTTGCTCTGGAATCAAGCGGTATGGAGCAATTTGAGCCGAAGATAAACAGTCAATATCGAGGGCAGGAAAAGTACGCCGAAGCCGTCAAGGACAAGCAGCAAAGTGACGACCCGAAACAGTCGGGTAATATCGCAAAAGTAATTAGACCAGGCTATCAATACTTTATTAACGAGGGAAACGTCAAGGTGGTTCGCCCTGCTCAGGTCAAGCTGTTCGCTTGATGATTGAATTGTGAATCGATTCATGATTTACCGAACCACAAAATAGGGGGTATAAAATGACTAATATAGTGGGAATAGATCTCGGCACAACATTTTCGGCACTAGCGATTCTTAACGCTATCGGCAAGCCGGAGATAATCCCAAATGCCGACGGTGAAAGACTCACTCCATCAGCGATTTTCTTTGACGAAGAGAACTCTAATATCGTCAGAGCAGGCATTGAAGCGATTAATTCAAGGCATCTGAATGCTCAGCGATCGGTTCGCTGGATCAAGCGGCATATGGGAGATGCCAATTATCGCAGAAGAATCGACTCGAAGGACTGGACGCCTGTGGAATTGTCCGCTTTGATTCTGAAAAAACTCAAACAGGATTGTTCTGTAGAGCATGGCGATATTTGCGATGCCGTCATTTCTGTCCCGGCCCACTTCGATGAAGTCCGCAGAAAAGCAACCATGGAAGCGGGAACAATAGCCGGTCTGAACGTGATTGGAATTGTCAACGAGCCTGTAGCTGCCGCTCTGTATTATGCTACCACGCGGCAGGTCTCGGGAAAGGTCCTGGTCTATGACCTCGGTGGAGGAACATTCGATGTCACTATAATGGAGGTTGAAGGACATGACATGAAGATTATTTGTTCGCAGGGAGACCATGCGCTCGGCGGCATCGACTTTGACCAGAAAATATTAGAGATTTTGGAGCAAAAATACAAAGATAAGTTCAAAACCGAACTGATCGGTTCAGATGAGGATCGAGCAAAGTATGAAGATGAAGCCGAGGATATTAAAAGGACTTTGTCCCGGCGTGATGTTGCGAAAAAAATGCTCTACGGCCCGGCGGGCAATATGAGAGTGGAAA
>Ga0307378_10013877_pt1 | contig 10166 bp, 5 predicted proteins | sample UN1MG_FD_202238 | JGI IMG/M metagenome (GOLD analysis project Ga0307378, IMG submission 202238) | Soil microbial communities from Risofladan, Vaasa, Finland - UN-1 | ecosystem: Environmental > Terrestrial > Soil > Coastal area > Acid sulfate soil | place: Finland: Risofladan, Vaasa | collected... | reverse complement strand
CGCGCGGCGAGCGGTGGCGCCGGCGTCGTGTGCCCGCACTCGGCGTACATCCCCGTGCCGGACGCGGCCGTGTACGCGGACAGCGCGCCGTGCTCGCAGACCGTGTACCACGCGCCGTCGACGCACCACGCGCGCCCGACGCAGCTCAGGTACAGCGGCTCGCGCGCCGCACGTTCGCCGTACTTACTCGGGCACTGCCGGCACCTCAGTCTGCGGTTCAGCGCGTCGACGAACGTCGCTTTTTTGCGCATCGTCGCGCCGGTCGTGCCGAACACATCTTTTGCGTCGCCCGGGCCGTACACGACCGTCAGTACCGCATGGCAGTCGGCGCACACGACGAGCGTGCCCGCGTTCGCCGGCAGCTTCTCGCCCGGCGCCACGTCATAGAACGTCCGCAGCGCGCGGATCTGCCGTCGCGTCACGTGCTCGGGCAGCAGCAGACTCGTCACGGCCATGTTGTGCGCGACGAGCGAGCAGAACTCGGTGAAGATCGTGAATACGCGCATATTGTTGATGCGCGCGTTGTCGCGGATCGTCGTCGTCTTGGCCGCGCGCTCACACGCCGAGTGAATAAAGATCGAGTACAGGTACCGCACGTCGTCCGTGCTGATGCCCGGCAGCATCACGAGGCACGCAAAGTCGAGCACGCCGGTCTGCGGGTTGTACGCGTCCTTTGCGAGCACCTCGAGCAGCGCGAACTCGTCTTTCGTGATCAGCGGGTGGTTGCCGTCCGCGTCCCGGAAGTAGTGGTAGTGCCGGCCGTCGCAAAATTCCTGCGGAATCCCGCGCGGGAACAGCTTCTGCAGTAGCTTGAGTTGCTCGGGCCACGAGACGCGCGTGCCGTGGCTCTCCTGCAGAAATCGTTTTGCCGCGGCGACGCGCTCCATCGTGAACCGGTGCCCCTCCGGGTGCCGCGTGATGCCGGACAGCACGTTGAGGTACATCGTGCCGAGCCGCCGCACGAGGTCGGCAAACGGGCCTTCCGGCGCGCGCGTCAAGAACGGCCACAGGTGCGAGTCGACTTCCGTGAACACGTCGATCACGTGATCGATTGCCCGGCTGGCGCGGCCGGTTCGCTCAAAGTCGGCGTTGACGCGGTCCGCGTACTTGCCGGCGGCCTCGAAGATCAGCCGGCCGCGCAGTTCGTGCCCGAAGAAGTGTATCATAATCGCGGCCATCTCAGGCGTGCTGTCGACGTTGAAGTCGTATATCATGCGCGCAAATGCCGACATGACGGTCGAGCAGCGGTCCTGCTCGGTCTTTGTCGGCGACTTGAGCCAGCGCTCCATGCTCTGCTGCCCGCCCTTCACGAACGCGTGCATCTGCGCGATCAGCTCGGCGCGCGCGCGGAAGCACGGGCGCCGCGTCGTCTTCGGAAAATTACCGAGGAGGCACAGCAGCATCAGGTCGCAGATCATGCCGCCGATCAGTTCGGGGTTGTCGCGCGCGAGCGGCCATAGCGACACGCCGGTCGAGCGCTTCTTGCACCGCAGCGCGAGCGCCTTGTCGATCAGCGCGGCGATCAGCCCGGCCGCCATGCCGTTCTTCGCCGGCGCCACGCGGTGCCACATGTTCGAGTACGGCAGCAGGTGCGCAAGCGACATGAAGTCGGACGCGCCGAACGCGAGCTCGCGCCGCGGCTTGCACTTTACGAGCTCCTCGAACGTCGGGCGGCCGCCTCCGGCGTTTTTGTCGGAGACGCCGCCTCCGGCGTTTTTGTCGGAGACGCCGCCTCCGCGGTACAAACGCCACAGCGGGATGTGCGAATCGACGAACAGCTGCAGCCCGAGGTGCACCTCGGCGAGCCGCGCCGTCGCCGACCGGTTCCGCTCACGCGCCCCGTCCTCCGCGCTCGCTCGTGAATGTGCGGTGGCGGCGACCTCCATCACGTCGTGTGCGAATACGAGACGCAGCCCGAGCGCCCACCCGACCGCGTCCTCGACCGGCAGCACGCGCAGCTCGAGCTCGGACAGCCGCGGCGACCGTGCAAACTCGCGGCACGCGTCCGCGAGCCGGCCCGCCGCGACGGCCGCGACGGTGTCGTCGAACGGCGCGAGTATCTCGGCGACTGTCGGAGACCACGTGTCGGGCAAATTCGAGCGCACGGACGCGGCGAGGTCCGTCTCGAACGACGGACGCACACTGCGCACGTGAAAGTTGTCGCCCGGCACGCGGAACACGAGTGGGCGCGTCGGCGGCTGCCCGATGTGGCTCGTCGGGTGCACGGATAGCCGCGCAGCAAACGAGCTCGCGGCCTGCATCGGCGCGGTACCGAAATCGCCGGCGACACCGCGGGACTCGAGGAAATAATCGGGCATCGCAAACTCTAAATACTCGCCTTCAATGCGAGACCGGCCGTCGGGCGACACGCGCGTCCGCCGCACGACGTGCGCGGCGTTCTTGAGGGCTGCGTAGCTGACGATCTGGTTGCCGGTGCCGACGTCGCGGCCGCTGTACACCTCGGGCAGCAGATAATTCGGCGGAAAGTTCTTGAACGCGACCGAGATCAGCGGCCGCGTCGGACGCGCACCGGACGCCATAAAGTACTCGACGAGCACGGCGCACGTAAAAATCATGCACATGATGCAGCGCTCGTTGCCGGTCGCCGTGTGGTGCGGCGGCACGTACCCGACGAGCGGGTTGCGCGGCCCGTTGAACCCGAGCACGTGCTTGATCACGCTGCCGAGGCAGTTGAGGCCGTTCGAGCAGCGCTTGAGGTCGGTAAAGTCCTTGTTGTAATACAAGCACAGGTCGCTCAGTCGTTCCGGCCCGATCTCCTCGTGTGGCGCCGGCTGCATGTCACGCACCGTCGTCTTCCCGCGCACGCGCTCGATGAGCCGCCGCCGCTCGTCGAGCGTCCAGCCGTCTTCGCCGGGCTGCGCGCCAATGTACGCGCTCAGCTGCGCGTCCACAATCGCGTTCATCTGCGTCGTCTCGTCGCCGGGGAACAAAATATTTGACATGTCGATCATCGCCGCAAAGTCGGCGGCCACCCGCGCGACGTCGCTCATCGGGTCCTGACAGCTCATGCGCCAGATGTGCCGGTTTCCGCGGATGACCGCGTCCGCGTCCGGGTCGCCGCCCACTGTCGTCGGCGCCGCGCTCGCCCGCCGCTCGTCTTCTTCGAGATCCGCCGCGGCGACCTCCGGCACGGTCTCTTCGACCTCCGGCGCGATCCCGCGCCGGCGCTCGTCCGCGGTCATGCGCGGCCACTCGTGCCCGCTCGTCGGCCGGTCGACCGCCGCCGGCGAGTTCACGGCCGCTACGGCGCGCACAACGACCTTGTGCCCGGCGTCGCCGAGCGGCATCAGACTCGGCGGCGCTACGCGCTTCTTTGCGTTCGTCGCCATCTATCGACTGAATCAGCAAACACTCTTTACTGATGCGCCGGTCAGACCTCGGTGTCGGACGTCGGGTCCGGGCTCGCCGCGCCCGAGCCTTCACCGGCTTCCTGCATCGACGCAACCATTTCCGGCGTGATGCGCCCGAGCCCGAGCGGATTCGTGATCAGGTCCATGAACTTGGGAATGCCGGCCTCGGCGACGTTCTTGATGGCCTTTGTCAGTATCTCGATAAAGTCCGGCAGCATCTGCACCGGCTCTTCCCAGTTGATTTGGAACACGCGGCCCGGTTCGTTCACGGCGTCGCGCTCGTTCGACACGCCGCGCTCCTTTGCGTCCGCGTCGTCGATGATCCGCTCGGCCTGCTCGCGCGCCGTGCCGAACTGGTGCTCGAGCTCGATCAGCGCGTCGTTCGGGCTCGGCTCCGGCTTACCGATCGGGAACTTTGCCGAGTACTCGTGCGCGGACGCCAGCATCTTCTCGCTCAGCTCCTTCTCGAGCGCCTGCACGCGCCGCTCGCGGTCGTACTCGACCGTCTGCGGGTCCGTGATCTCGGTCGGGTGCTCGATCTGGTTCAAATGCCTGTCGTAGTCGCTGCCGTCTTCATCAATGAGCATGACGCCGCCTTCCATCATTTCCTTCTTTGCGTTTGCAACAAACGTCTCGATGGCGTCGACGGCCAGTCTCCGCATACCGTTTGCAAGTACCATCGTGTTCGACATCGAACGTGCGCCGCGCGCGTCCTTCTTCATGACGTCGACGCTGCCGATCAGTGTCGTGTACACGACCTCGTTCACGTAGTTGAACAGCTGCACCGTGTTCTTTGGCTCGATCGGTGCCGAGATCGTCGTCGCGTGCCCGGGCGGCATCTCGTACACGTGCGGCATCCGCGGGTCCGACGCGCCGCCGTTCTGATCGACGCGCAAGCGTTTTACACACGGCTCCTCCTTCGGCTTCTCACGCCCGGCGTCGCCGGACGGGTTCGGCAGCGTCGTGCCCGCAATCGGCGTCTGTGCGGCCGCCGGCGTCGGCGCCACGATGCCGATGCGCGTCGTGTTATTCGCCCGCATCGTAAAGTGCTCGCGCTCAACAATGACCGAGCGCAGCTCCATCACGTCCGCGAGTGCCCGCAGCGGTGAACGGAACTCGATTTTCGGGTTGCCGCGCTCGTCGATCGTCGCAATAGGCCGCCGGTCCGGGAACGCGTACGTGTACACGGCGGGGTCCGGCACGTTTTTTCCGTGATTTCCGTTGTACTTTGCACATGAAATCCACCCGAACTGCGCCGGCGACTCACGGTTGCGCAGCACGTACCCGCTGTCGAGTTCCTTGACGCCGATGCCATAAGTGTTGTCTGCGTAGTAAATAAAACAGAACGACACGACTCCGTTGAACAGAATCGCATCAATTATGCCGTAGATGCACTGATACAGCCAGTCGTTTGCTGCGCGCAGTGTGTGCCACTTCTTGTCTTTGAAGATCGTCAGGTTTGTCGTCGCGCGCGCGGACTCGACGTTCATCTGCCGCCGCAGCAGGTTTGTCAGTGCAAACACCGTCGCGTGCCGCGTCATGATGCTCGGGCCGCCGCGCTGCCACTCGATGTCTACTACGTCCCATGTTTCTTTGGGAGAGACCGTCTTTTGTTTGATGCTCGGCCCGAAAGAGCTTTCAATGCGTAGTGCGTCTGCGTAAGTGTCGCCCATTGCCACAGTGCCGCGATCGGATCGTCTGCTCGGTAAACTTCTTCGCTGTCTCGCACAAACCACGCACCAAGCGCGGAAATGATCTGCGCGCCGTCCCGCGGCACGCTTGGCACGCTCATTTCGTCTATGTGCGTTTCGAGCACGATCAGCGACTCTTCCGCCTTGCCGCCGAGCCCGGCCGGGCCGTTGTCGAGCAGAAAAATTATCAGCAGCATGAGCGCAAACAGATAGCGGTTGTCATCCGAGTGATCGTTCGCGGCCTGTACAATGTCCTCGACCGCGTCGAACGTGCCGCCTCTGATAAAAGACGACACCTCGCGCGCGTTCTCAGCGCACGCCTCGGTGAACGTCGCGTACGAGACACCGTTCTCGTTCATGAACGCGTCGATAACACCGAGCGGCGCGCACATCTTGAACATCCACTCGCCGCGCACAAATTCGACGGCCTTGCTCTCGAGCGTGCGGCTGATCGAGTCGTTGATCGTGCGGCCGGCATGTGCGAGCGCAAACTGCGGCGCCGACACGCGCGGCAATTCGTGTATCTGACACGTCTGACACTGCTGACACGGCTGCTCGGGCTGACACGTCTGACACATCTCGGCGTCGGCGGGCGGTCCGAGCAGCCCGAGCGCGCCCATCAGCGTGTGTATGCGCCGCGCCGAGAAGAAGAGGCACTCGCCGGCGCGGACAAACGACTCGGACGGCGCGAGTAGATCGGTCTCGGGGTCGGCCTCGACGAGGCCGTAGTCGCCGACCGTGCTGTCGCCGGCCTGCAGTTGGGTCGCCGTCGCCTCCATGTGCTCGGCCTCGAGCGCGTTGACGGCGTCCCACGCGTCCTCCGAATCGTCGCGCGAGCGCCAATCCTGCCCGAGCAGTGCGACGTCGCTGCAGATCTCCGGCAGCGAACGTATTTCGAGCGTCTCGCCGCGAGCCGTGCGATCCGCCTGCGCCGCCTGTGCCGCAAAACGGTAAAACAATACGCGATCTTCAATGTCCACAGCGCTCTTCGCGCGGGGCCCGGTGCATTCGGACAGCCAGAAACGCCGCGCCGTGTGATGCATAAAACGGCAGTCGGCGGCCTCGGCGCGATCGAGCGCTCTGGCGGCGGCGTCGAACGCGACGAGCGCCTCAAACGTCCGCCGCCGCCGAATCGCGTCTGGCGCGTCGCGGAACGGAGTCGCCGCGGCTTTTGTGCGGTAGACGCCGGGGACGTCTACAAATTCACTTTGATATAGGCCCGGAAGCGCTCCGAGTGCTCTGATGAAAAATGCCGGATCGACACTGTCGAGAGAAGAATCCGACTGGGGCTCGGATAGCGGTCCGAGAGGAATCACCGCATCCATTCACAAACAACTCGCTGCGTTCCCGCCGCTCGACTTTTGGGTGCTCACTGATCCGGCAGGCAGTGAGCCGGTCGCGGAGACCGCCGGCGGCGCACTCGACGTGATCAGGCCGGCCGCGCCGGATACGATCGATCTGATGGACCCGGCGACGCTTGTCAACGGCCGCTGCAACAATTTTTGCCCGCTGTGTCAGACGCAGGCGCTGCGGTACAACCAGACGTTCAAGACCGCGTTCGAGATGCTGCGCGACGACGGCGCGAGTGTGAGTATGATCGTCGGTAGCATCGCGCTGCTGTGGAATCAGGTGCACGGCCTCGCCGGCCCGGACATAGTCAACGAGTCCGAGCTGCGCGTACACGTCGCGCGCGAGCTCATGACGAACCCCGACTACGTCTGCCGCATGACGATCAGAATAACGTCGATCGAGGCGCTCGCGCAGTCGCAGAACCTGCACGAGGTCGTCGACAAGGGCGACGTCAAGGAGTCGCAGCTGAGCGAGTCCGCTGTAAAAAAACTGAACATGCTCGCGCAGACGATCAAGACACTGAAGCAGGCCGACGCCGTAATACGCAAGTAAACGCTGCGCGACACGCAATAATAGGCCGCCGGGTCTAAAAGGCCGTGTTTTTTTCGCAATAAACACATGGCGGCGACGATTCGTGCTGTGAGTGGTGTGGGGCCCGCGTCGGCCTCGACGTTCGGACCGGGCGGCGCGCCGACCGTCGGCCTGTACGGCGGCAACAACTCGAGCGAAGTCAAGGTCTCGGTGTTGCTCAAGCGCCCGACCGAGGGCGGGATCAACGACGACACGGACGGCGACAAGCGCGTGCTCTTCCTCACGAAGCACGACGCGTTCAACGGCTTCTACCCGAACCCGAACGCGCGGCACACGAACGTGCTCAACGGCTACAGCATCACGACACTGACAAAGGCGTTTGCAAACGAGCCGCAGAGCGACAGCGAGTTTCTGCGCCCGCTGCTGCCGACGCTGAAGAAGTTTGGGCTCATGCACGAGCTGATCGGGCTGTGCCTGCGCGACGCATCGACGCCCGGCAACCCCAAGTGCCGCACGCTCGCCCTCCGCGCGCGCATCGACGCCATCCGCGAGCACGTCGAGTGGCCGAAGCTCGGCTGCGGCGCGGTCAACTTTGTTCTGCTCGTGTTCCGGCGGGACCCGACGAAGGCGCGCAAGATGCACTCAAAGGCGCCGATCGTGCCGAAGATCGTCATTCAGTCGAACGAGTTCAGGACCGAGTTCGGGCGCTCGCCGATCGAACTGCGCGCCGGCGGCGTCTCCGAGCCGGCCGTCGTGTTCCAGCTCGGCATGCTGATGACCGTGCGCGCCTCACGCAGCAGCACAATCGTGTACGACGGGCCGGAGCCGTACGACGAACTCGACATGCTCGTCAACACGCGGCACATCCGCCGTGTGCAGTGATGCAGTATTGCAGTAATGCAGTATTGCAGCAAGGCCGAACAATACACGGCAAAATAGAACGAAAAACGTAAAAGCAGCCGTATTTTGCTTTAACAATGGCTCACTCCGGATATCACCCGTCAGTTACCGTCCGTGCGCATGATCAGGGCGCCGTACCGATTCTCGCCGACGCGCCCGTGTTTATACACGACGGCCGTGACACCGAGGGCGGCCGCAAGCGCAACCTCCGCAACGGCGTCGTCGTCGGCTACCAGCCGTCGCCCGGTCTGCGGCTGCTTGGCATCAACCGCGCCGATCGCTCGATCCTCGGCGGCCGCGACGTCGAGGTCACGGCCGACATCGAGGGCCTCGTGCGCCTGCCGGTCTGCGGCGACCGCCCGAGCGTCATCGGCGACCACGTCTACGTCGTGCCGTACAAATCCAGCCGCCGAAACACGAGCACGATCGTGCGCGACGGCATGGCCACGGGCATGCCCGAGTACGTCGTCGGGAACCGCGCGCCGCTCGGGCTGCTGTCCGAGGCCGTCGGCGCGTCCGACCCGGACGGTAAGATGACGCGCGTCTCGAACGAGCTGCCGGGGCACAAATACGCGAACGAGGTCATCGACGCGCTCGCAAAGTTGTTCGCCGAGGTACAGACGCACCAGAAAGACGCCGCGGGGTGGAAGGCGGCCCTGACCGCCGCCGCAAAGAACCCCGACGCGCCGAACGCCGAGGTCGCGAAGACACACGAACTGCTGCGCGAGCTCGACATTGCATTCATCAAGTGCCGGAGCGAGGAGTCGCGCTTCTACGTCGGCGAGATCGTCGGGCACGAGAAGGGCCGCGCCATGATCGTGCAGGCGTCCGTCGTGCCGAGCTAATAGATTTTGTGTTAATCTATATCTGAATATATTAAGCAGCTTTGATGTTTTCCTTCTTCTTGACCGCGGCCATCAGACTCCGGAACTGTATCTCGATGTCGATGATGTGCTTGCGCATGCGCATGATCAGGGCCGTCTTGTCGTGTTTGCTCAGCTTCGCGACGTCGCGGAAGGCCGGTGCAAAGCCTTCTTCACCGCCGGTCATCTTACTGATAAAATTCAGGCTGTTCAACACGTTATCGATTCTCCGTGGTTCGAAAGCAACAGCTGACGCCTGAATAATTGCTTCTTCGGCAGTCTGTCTGATCACGTTGTAGTTTGCCATGAACGCTGAGTAGTTTGCAATAAAATCCTCGATATTGTCGATGCCCGCTTGCGTCAACTTGGTGTTGATCGCGTCATATCTTTTCTGGCTTTTTTGTAGCACCTCAATCGTGTTCATAATACCGCTAACACTAGAACCGACGTTCTCGCCCACGATCTTTAGATAGACGGCGTCGAGTTCCTTGATGCTTTTTTCGAGTCCGACAAGATCAGGTTTGCTGACGTCTGTGAATGCGGCGTGGTTATATGCCGTGTCAAAAAACTTTGACAACTTGGCGATCGCGTCACGCACATCACGATCTTCGTTCGCGTTCATGTTCTTGTCGACGTACCCGCGCAGCACTGCCACAATGTTTTCAAACGTGCTTTGCATACGCCGTACGGTTTCCGCGTACTGCTCGGCACGCATTTTTGTGCCGACCGGCGCACCGCGTGCTTCTTTCAGCCGTCTGAAAACAGTGTTGATCCCTTGCGCACCGTCAAATGTCCCCGCATCGTTCACGTGCTCTGACACCTGATCCCACAAGTACTGCATCTTGCGCAGATGATCAAACAACTTTTCATCAGACACCGAAGGGTCGTTAAGTTTTACAGCCATCCGCACATCCGTAGAGAACTTTAAGATGTTCGAGTTTCGGTCTAACAAACTCACGATCTCGTCCGCAAAGTTGTCTTGTGTGATAATCCTGCCGCCGAACGTTGTGCCATACTTTGTGTTGAGTTTCCGAATAAAATCATCGAGCGCGTTGCTCTTGTTCCTCAAGCCTTTGATATCCTCTCGGAATTTTTTAAAACGTTTTTCGACCGTGGGGAATAAATCTTGTAGAACCTTGAAAACTGTGGCTTCAAAATCATCTTCAATAACATTTAGTTCTCCGACTTTCTCATCTAAAACGTTTGCTCGCATGATTATTTTTTCGGTTTCGTCGGCGATATCGCCCTTTTTAACATATTGATTAATCAGATTGATCAGTTTTGATGCCTCAGTGTCGATGACGCTGTTCTTATTCGCGGGACCAAGTTTGCTGATCGATTCAAATGCCTCCATCGCTGCAACGACCTTTGGTAAACCACTCTTTGTGATATCCTTACGCATTTCTTCTCTCAACCCATTCATTTCACGTTGATGTTTGATTTCGAGTGCCTCTTTCTCA
>Ga0307378_10013876_pt1 | contig 10166 bp, 4 predicted proteins | sample UN1MG_FD_202238 | JGI IMG/M metagenome (GOLD analysis project Ga0307378, IMG submission 202238) | Soil microbial communities from Risofladan, Vaasa, Finland - UN-1 | ecosystem: Environmental > Terrestrial > Soil > Coastal area > Acid sulfate soil | place: Finland: Risofladan, Vaasa | collected... | reverse complement strand
GGCTACACCGGGACCCCAGGCAAACTCATGAGTCGTACCTAATGTGGTCCAGTCAGCCCCATCGACCGAATACTCAATGGTCGCCTCCTTAATGCCGAAGCCGATCACAGGCTCAACAGAGGTATTGTAGTTCCATACCCACATCTGATGCAGTTTATAAGCCCTGTCGAACTCATATTGGATCCAGGTTGGCTGCGACCCAGTTATGCTACTGAGCCACATATCCGTGTTTTCTCTTGTGTGCAGGTCATCGTCATCCAGCCCTGAGCCATTGACTGTATTCTCGGGCCCCTCCTCTGCGTTGTTCGCGCTGGAAGCTGTGGCCGTCATATTCTCGATGGGATAGCCGAACGGCTCGACCGTGAACCTCCAGACATCGCCTTTGAAGATAGTGGAGTCGGGTGGAGCATTGACCTCATCAATACGCCAATAATAGGTCTGCCCGAAATCCAACCTTCCGCCGACTGCATAGCTGTCAGTATCCTGGCGGGCCCTGTAGACCCGATCCGGCGCCATCGGGTCCAGGTTGGTGGCAGCGCTCACATCGTCGAAACTGGTGCCGAAGTACACATCGTGCTTGTCGGCATAGTCTCCTGGTATCCAGCTAAGCACTACATCATCCGGCGGCACATCTGTCGCCCCATAGGCCGGGATCGGTTCAGAGGTTTTAGCAGCAGCGGTAGGATCAAAGAGAAACATAATTTCACGCGACGACAGTGCCCGGTTGTAGACGCGAACCTCGTCCAACATCCCATTTAAGGGGCTACCTGAGTAACTTATCCTTACCATAGTAGTGCTGTTCAAAACACCCCCAGGTGCTTGGCTGGCAATTTCCATGCCGTCGAGGTATAGGCGTTGGGTTAACCCATCCCAGGTGCCTGCAACATGGTGCCACTGGCCTTCCGTGAGGACGTCACTGAATACTCGCAGGTGCTGGATAATGCCGTCCGTGCTGATCCTGAAGTGTAGTCGGCCATCTTCCAGTCTGTCAATCGCCGCGACTTGCGGAGTCACCACTACGTAGAGCTCGCTACCTCTGAACGCATCGTGCCACACCCAGGCGCATACCGTGATAGCGTTATCACTGTACCTGAAATTCCCCACGTTTCCTTCGCCCACACCGTGAAAGTGCACCGCACCCCCGAACAACCCATCTTCCCACGTAGTAGTATCAGGCAGCGGTATATCGAAGCCATTACCTGAAGAATCCATAGCAGTATTGCCGGAACCCTCATCAAACTTCCACCAGCCGACAAGACTGGGGTCAGTGTCAAGATCAACGCCGCTAACTACGCTCGTGTTAACCAGACCCAGCACCAAAACAAAAGAAATGAAATAAATCGATTTCGTACACATGATAATCCTCCTTCGAAAATAGTTTTGATGATAATAGTCGACAGCGCTACTCTGTGCTGCACTCTATCCGTCTGTAAGCGGGATGCACTTTGCGATTTGACACAGCTTCACTGATAAGGGTCCTCCATATATCGTGTACAGCCCTGCCCGAGGTCTAAGACTGCCATCGAATACATATTACAACTCCGCCGCCGTCCTGTCAAGGAGAATCTCGGCGTCAAAATCTATGAAACAACCATGTCAGTATTCCTGGCGTGGCCTGTATTTGGCGACTTTGTCAAAGAACTTCTTCCAGACGTAATCCTGCCGGCTATGGTCCACGTGGTACGTTGCGCCCCCTCCGAACTGCTGTATCTCGTGTTGCAGGTCCTTGACATATTCGCTGTGCCCGTCCACGTATACTTTGTTCGTCAAATCTGGTGAAGAATGTTCCAGCAGACCTTGCGACCTCTCAGCCACGCTCTGTAGAATTTGACTTTCTTTCAGCGGGGCCAATAGCCGTTGCTGCCGTATGCTCCGATGAGTATAATTGGCATAGCTTGGGTCGGCTCGGTTCGGTCCCCGACTTTACGCGGGCCGGGAACAGGCACGAAAAGATGCCACGAGGCAACAAAGTGAAAAAGGATAAGCGCACCCGAATGCGTAGTAACAGGAGGCAACCGAGAATGGAACGTATGAATCGACGCGATTTTCTGATCAGCTCGCTGGCGTTGTGGGCCGGTGCACGAATCGGCGCGACGCGAGGGGCCGCCATGGTGTCCGCCAAACCCAACATCCTGTTCATCATCACGGACCAGCAGTACGTCGAGGCGATGAGCGCAGCCGGCAATAGGTATCTAAGAACGCCGGCCATGGACAGCTTGGCGGCGCGAGGTGTAAGGTTCACAAAGTCCTACTGCACGTACCCTGTCTGTTCGCCGTCTCGCGCTAGCATGGTGACTTCGCGCATGCCTCACGAACTGGGGATCTATTCGAACAACAAATGTCCCGGCATTCCCGATGGCATTCCCAATATGGGAGATCTGTTTCGCGCGGCTGGTTACCGCACCGCCTGGGCGGGAAAGTGGCACGTGCCCGCTCCTTACCCGGGTTTCCTGGACGGAGCGAGAGCAAAGATTCCGGGGTTCGATGTCCTGCCGCTTGAAGGGCCGCCGCACCGCAGTATTGCCAACACGGGCCCGGGCATGGGTAGCGATCCGACCACCACGAAGGCAGCCCTGAAATTCCTGACGCAGCCGCAAGATAAGCCGTTCTTGTTGGTCGTTTCCTTGCTCAATCCGCACGACATCTGCGAGTATCCCCGCGAACCCGACCACTACCCGACCCCTCCGGCGGCCGGAGAGCAGCTTCCTCCGCTGCCAGCCAACTTCTACGCCATCCGAAACGAGCCGTCGATCTTGGCGGCATTTCGCCAGCGGCAGAGTAAATCGGACGACGAGTTGAGCCGTGGGAACGAAATCAAATGGCGCCAGTACCAATGGGCTTATTATCGTCTGACCGAAGTCGTGGACGAGTTGATCGGGCAGGTCTTGAAAGCATTGGATGAATCCCCATACGCGTCCAATACATTAATCGTCTTCACCTCGGACCATGGTGAAATGGCCGGCTCTCACCAACTGCGGACCAAGAACTACATGTACGAAGAAGCAACCGCAGTCCCCTTGATCATCTGCCCGCCTGGCAGAGAATCGGTCGCCGCGGTCAACAAACGGCATCTCGTTTCCGGCCTGGATATTCTCCCGACGATGTGCGATTATGCCGGTCTGCCGATTCTCAAGTCGTTCGAAGGAGTCAGCCTGCGATCGCTGGTCGAAAACCCGAACTCCCAGATGGAGACCTCCTCGCGTGACCATCTGGTGCTTGAAATCAACGACAAGACTGAAGTGCGGATGGTGCGCAGCGATCGTTACAAGTACATCGTGTATGCGAAGGGCGAAATGCGGGAGCAACTGTTTGACCAGGATTTGGATCCCGGCGAGACTAATAACTTGGCTCAGCGACCCGATATGAAGGCAACCATCGAAGCGCATCGCGACATGCTGCGAGAGTGGATTAAACAGACCAATGATACATTCCGTCTGCCGGAACCTGCGCTATGAGATAAGCACCAAACTCATAGGCAGTTTGCTCAATGCCGGATCAGAAAAATCTGCTCTGAGCGGATTTTTCTGCATTTGCTGTCTGGCCGCATGCATCTGTCTACAGTGTGGCACGGAAGCGGCGGCGCAATCGACCCCGGAATGTGCCGATTCACCCTGCAAGTAAGAGACGCCTATTTCTGCCAGTGCATCTTGCGGCACTATGTGGCCAAAGGCCCGCGCATATATGTGAGCGGACAGGCTGTTGTCTAAGCGTTCTTCCGCTGTTGCCACAATCAATGTTTGCCTCTTCGATCCGCCGCGTTACTTAAGCTACTGCCCCAGACAAATCAGCTTACCATTTTTTAGACTGATGAAAATGTTGCCGTTTGCAGCCGCCATACCGTTCCAAACCGGCAGCGTCTCCAGGGGATATTCGGCCAGCTTCGACCCGTCCTGTTTTGACAGCATCCACAAAGCTGCATTCTTGCGGCCCTCTAAGTTGGCCCAGGGATCTGCAGGCTCGATTATGTCTCGAAATCCAGCTACCAATAGTTTTTCTTCAGTTACGACCATAGAGAAAGGCCCGATAGGGAAAGCATTGTTCCTCCATGCGGGGCCGTTGTTGGACATTTTACTGAGAATAAGACCCGACTCAACCGCAACCATATGCTGAATCCCTGTTTCTTCTTCACTCAACTTATTGCGGTCAGGTATGATTGACAAATCGCCGCCTTGAGGCACATAAAGTTTATAGTTGCTTACTCCGGCATTCATAACCGAATAGGTTGCCTCCTTGTCGAATGCAAGCATATAGCCGGGCGTCTTGCCATAGGTCCACCATGCTCGGTGGAACCATTGATCATCAAAGAAGGAAGAGGTGACCGCCAAATAGGCACCTCTGCCGGTATCGAAGGCATAATCATCTGGTTCCACCTCGAGGGGAGTCGAAAAATCAAGCTTCCGCCGGCACATGTAGATATCAACTCCATTTGACACCAGGATGTTCGATCTGGCCCCGGGCGAATCTTCCGGCATTTTGGTTGCATCGGGCCTATTTTGTGTTTGCACGTCACGAATGCGATTCGTACCGCGAACCCTCCCCGTTGTCGCATCGAGGGCGTACAGATAGATCCCATTATCAACGAATGAATCGCGGCCTGCCGTACAGTACACCAGGCCGCCGGCAGCAAGTACACTTCCGTGCACAGGCCACGCCGATTCGACGCGATTGAAGGCCATGATATTTCGCTGATAAGGTGCGGCAAGAAAACGCCATGCCAGTTGGCCGTCACGTGCGCGCAGACAGTATACCCATCCATCGGTTGACCCAAACAGGACCATGCCGCGATAGATCGTGGGAGGTGAATCGACCGGTCCGCCTGCTGAATAGGTCCAAACTGTCTTCCCACTGCTTTCATCTAAGGCGATGACTACGTGTTGGTCGATGACACTGACATAAACTCGTCCGTCGGCAACAACCGGAGGCGTTACGTTCCCGCCAAACTGAACGTCCCAGAGTGTTTTCACGTGTTCGGGAATCCTGGTCTTTACGGAACTGCTGCGCAGCAGGTCGTGACGGAACTGGGGCCACTCAGAAGCGTGCTCGGCAGTCGATGGGGGTATGGCGCCAAAAGCCGGCCCCTTCTGCAATCGATCATGATCTTGTATTCTGAATTCCGTACCCGGCGTGGTTCGTTCCGGGGCCAACGCGTAGAAGTACAGCAGCTTGGCATCGATATGGCAGACGCAAGGGTCCGGCAGCTTGTAGAGGAGGCCGTTTGCCGGCATAAGTCCATAGCGGCATTCTCCTCTCGCCCAGTGGTTCAGTGTGACTTCGCCGGTCTGATAATCTGTAAATTCGGCCCCCCTGCGCCCGGTAATAAGATATTGAACGGTGCTCTTGTTCGGATAGCACCGGTGATGATGCCCGGCGTCTTGCAGCACTTTTTCTATAGAAACACGCTTGACTTGCCTTCCCGACTTGACGTCCCAGGCTGTAATCTCCATGGCCTTGGCATCACCTGTCCAGACGAGACCATCGATGCCAAAGACTTCTGGTACATCTATGCCTCCGATATTCCCGATTTTATTCTGCCATTCTAGTTTGCCGGTATCCGTGTCAATGGCTGACAATGAACTTCCATCTGTAATCAAAAGCATTCCCCTGTGGTATATAGCCGATGTCTTGCCGGAAATCTTGATAGACGTTTCAAACTTCTTCTTCCCGTCTTTCAGATTAAGACCGACCACAGTGTCTTTGTCAGACGCAAGAAAAACGCCTTTTTCAGAAGCAACAAGCAGGACCTGCTTCATCGAACTCAACCGATCGGATCTTTCCGAAACTCCCGTGTACGGCCCGGACTTCCACAAGAGGCGACCGTTGACCGGTTCAATCGCACAGATGGTTTTCGCCGATACATTGTCAGTCGTCGGCTTGCTGGAGAATCCATTTCCCGGCAGCGCCTTCTGTGGCCGGTCGTTGACCGATACATAAAGAACTCCGTCACGATAGACAATCTCATCCGCATATTCCGTGCCTCGATACTCAAGCAACGTTCGCCCAGTGGCTGGATCCAGCGCGCTGACCGGAGCATTGTAGCCCAGCGTGACAAACACCCTGTCTGCACTGCAGACCAATCGCTTATTGATATGGTACGGATGGTTTGTTCGAGCGCCGTGCCCCCCACTCCACCAGCTCCAGACCTCATCGCCCCATGGTCCAATATCTCGTTTCCAGAGTAGTTTGCCATTGAAAGCGTCTCTGGCGATCAAACGCCATTGCCCGGCCAGACCGCCAAAGCCCAGAGGCGACTCGTCCTGAACATAGAAAATACGTCCACGAGAACCAACCATGGCCGTCGTACCCGGAGTCAGGGTATGAGCCCGCTGAAATATGGGGTCTGCAACCCAGCGTACACAACGTGGAGGTCCTACGGCGGTGTCATTGGCGACCATATTTCCTGTTGCATCGTGACGGAAATGAGTCCACTCGTCCATCTCCTGGGGGTATGGTTTCGTGAACTTCACAAAACCATTTTCCAGTCGGGATGATGGATACGATATGTTGGATATCAACTTCTCATTGCCGGCTTCCTTGACGATGGCCACGCCGTAGGGACAAACAACGCGTTCTATTTCTCGGGCCGAACTCTCTTGGCCGGCGATGCCTGTGTCTTGATCGAGAATCAGCAGGTTGACCAGATTATCGGCATACGGCAGAGCACCGTTGCCTGGCAGGATCTGGCTCACAGAGACACGTCCATACAGATTGTGACGGTCGATTGTCTGGCGCATCCTCTCGACCGCGTTTGCCTTGTCATAAACGGCGTGGATGACGTAGTTGCTATCGGTGGCGATGCCGATCACCAAATCAAGATCAGAAACGTTGACCATGACACAAAGGCCGTCAGTTCGGTCGAGCGACTTTAATATGCCCTCCGCCACCGACGCCTGCGATTTTGAATCGAGGATCAGAACGGCAGCAGGAAGAACAATTCCAACGAGCGTAGCTACTATGATCTTTTTCATACTTTCTTCCCATATTGTGTTCTTGCTTCATCGTTGCAAGAGGTCTGATGAGCCAATGGAAGTAGGTGCGCACTTCGGTCAAGTGCGCACACGTCCAGCGCTACCAGGCACTCTCAGTTACATAGGCAGGAGCGAATAATGTACCAACCACCGAATTCTATCATTAGCCATCCCCATCGGACAAACCTGGGTAGTCACCGAAGTGGCTTCTTCTGACAATCTTGTACTCTGTCTTCTACAGGAGCCTGAGGTAGGCATACCCTTTGAGCATGAAATTGAAGTCCTCAACCTCCAACGGATCGCTCGCATCAACATCGTGCCTGAAGGTGTAGCTGGCCGCTCGCACTGGATCCGTGGACCACTCACACCAATCGATCACCCCCTTGCTGAGCCACCGGTGCATTTCCGCATGGCCGTCTGCGTAACCCAGCGTGCTGCGGTTGCGACTGTGAAAGATCGCAAAGGGGTCCACCCATTGTTTGGTCTTGGGATCCATGAGCCAGGACCCCCGGTTGGACCCACGCGGATCGCTCTCTTCCAGAAAAACAAACCTGGCCGCGGGCTGCTGGATCGTACTGTACTTGAGATGGGGGATGATGTTGCAGCCTCCGGTGGCGGGGACGCCATTCATCCCCCCGGCAATAGAATAACTGCAAAAAGCCATTTGATCGGGTATCCGAATCCGTTCGTCCGCGGGACAATGATAGGCGTTGACATTCTCGCCCATGTAGCGATACAGGGTGCCTCGTTTGACCGCCTCTTTCTTGAGTTCGAGCGGATCAACGCTGGCATTATTCTCAGGATTGTCAACCCAGTGCCCAACGCCTGTAAGACCACTGACTAATTTGTCGTCATTGTCATCCTTATACATGAGCCAGGCCAGGGCCAGGGTCTTTGTATTGTTCTGGCAGAATATTCCCCGGGCCTGATTCTTGGCCCGCTGCAACGCAGGCAGGAGAATGGCCATCAGAACGGCAATCACCGCGATGACAACCAGCAGCTCGATAAGAGTAAAGGCTCGAATTCTCCGTGTGGTTTTCATGTCACACTCCCTTGCATAACGGCGTCTATTAAGAGACACTTATTCGAGTTCAGTGGTACCGGAACCGGCCCCTTGATGCGGGTTCCAGCCACAATCCCGATTCATTTGGGCTTCAACTGCAAATCTCCAAGGAGATCCATGTATCAGCCCACCTGCGACACCTTAAAAACCCTTGGATACCGGCGCGGTACGACCCGTCAGCCCAAGCAATTCGGCCTGAGTCAGTGCCCGATTGTAAATACGTACGTCGTCGATCATCCCTTCAAGAAACCGGCTCAACGCCGCATTGTTCATCCAGGCGCCGACGGTACCACCCCCCAAGGCCATCATCATCGGAGCTGTAAGGTTTTGTGGGTGGGCCGCTCCGTCGTCCCTTCGCCCGTTGAGCCAGACAGAGGTATCGGACTCCGTCAGTACGAAAGCTACGTGATACCATTGATTCGTTTGCAGGACCGTCTTGCCGTTCAAAGCCGGACCACCGTAGACCTGGCCATTGAGCCTGTTGTATCTGAAACGCCAGTGCAGAGCATTGGCGGCCCAGCCATCCGAGTGGAACAGACCGTCGTAGTCATCCAGGACCGCCGGATTGGCCCACATACAAACGGTGGCGGTCTGTGACAAACCGGCGTTGGGCACGCCTAAACCCCGGCTAAGTCCATCCAGCTTTAGCACCTGGCCACGCTGGGCATCAACGGAAGTCACCGGATCGTTGATCGCGGTGCCGTGGTTCCCCTTGCCCGAGCTGTCCTGGAAATTACCATCAAACGTGTAAAGCACCAAGAGATTTGCCGTGTCCGGTTGACTTGGAGTCACCACTTCGGCGACCTGCGGATACAGGCGGATGGCGTCAATGAAGAACATCCCGGAACCGCCATCCACGCCGATGGTCAGACTGTTGACTACGGTCACGCCCGTCAGATCAACCGTCCAGGGCTGCCATTGCGCGGCCTGCAGATCACTGGCGACGCCTGGATACATTTTCTTGCTGCCGCCGTTGATCTTCATATACAATTGACCCGGCGTATTCTCGGCCTTGCCGTGGAAACACAGCGACAGGCTCCGGATCCCGTATCGACTCCAATCCCGTGCATCAATCGGCAGCGTAGCCTCAGAAACCGCTGCACCGCCCTGACCATAACTGTACGGCAAGGATTGGGAGCCTTCGTATATGATGTCCGTTTCCATGTCGTTTCCGCCGTGGCCCAGAAGTGCACCATTGGACGCAATCTCAAACCCGTCTTTCCAGGTTTCCCAAATCCATTTTCCGTCCTCTGACTTGTAGGATTCCATGTCATCGACACTCACGTAGGCGGCGGTTGAGAAACTCTGAACCGGGCCTTCCCATACGGGTGGGACTTCGGCTTCGTTGACCTCGCTCACCTTCCAGTAGTAGGTTGAAGCCAATTCAAGTGCCGGGGCATACATAGCCTCGGGCACCCTGACTGCCGGCGCGGTGCCGTCGATGACGGCCTGCTCGTCCGTGCTCAGGTACACGTCATGAGCAGCAGCCTCACGCCCGGCTCGCCAAGTCAGGACTGCCGTTACCGGATTCACACTCGCAGCGCCATCGTCCGGACTCATCTCGCGGACAACCACGGGCGTCGCCAACCACCTTAACTCGCTCAGGCCAGACTGGCTCACCAGGCCTCCCCAGTTGCTGTTGGCCGTGATCTTGACGTACTTTGCGGTCGCGCCACCAAGATCAACGATCGTATTGGCGGCATAACCCGCCGCACCGGAACCCCGGGCAAGCTCATGAGTCGTTCCCAGTGTGACCCAGGCAGCCCCATCGACCGAATACTCAATGGTCGCTTCCTTGACGCCGAAGCCGATCACAGGCTCAGTCAAGGTATTATGGTTCCATACGACCACCTGATGCAATTTATAAATCTTGTCGAACTCATACTGAATCCAGGTTGGCTGCGGCCCCGTTATGCCGCTGAGCCACATATCTGTACCTACGGCCGAGTGACGATCATCAGCGTCCAGTCCAGAACCGTTGATTGTATTCTCAGGCCCCTCGCCGGCGCTGTTCGAGCTGGACGCGGTAACGCTAATACTGCTGGCATCAATCGGATAAGCAACGGGCTCGACCGTGAAGCTCCATACGCCGCCCTTGAAGATAGTGGACGTGGGCGGGGCATTGACTTCATCTATGC
>Ga0307378_10013875_pt1 | contig 10166 bp, 8 predicted proteins | sample UN1MG_FD_202238 | JGI IMG/M metagenome (GOLD analysis project Ga0307378, IMG submission 202238) | Soil microbial communities from Risofladan, Vaasa, Finland - UN-1 | ecosystem: Environmental > Terrestrial > Soil > Coastal area > Acid sulfate soil | place: Finland: Risofladan, Vaasa | collected... | reverse complement strand
TCACGGCACCGGCACCTACATCGTCGGCGGCGACTCCGGAGGGCGCGGCGATGTCGCCGTGATCGACCCGGGCCCGCGCCTCGACTCGCACCGTGACGCCCTGGCTGCTGCGCTCGCCGGCTGCACCGTTCGCGCCATCCTCGTCACCCACTGTCATGCTGATCACTCGCCGCTCGCCGCCTGGCTCGCCGCCGAGACGGGCGCGTCGACGTTCGCATTCGGGCCGCACGGTGACGACACCTGGGACATCGGCGACGACCCGCCCGAGGGGCGCGCCGTCGAGGAGCGTGAGGCCGAGCTGCGCCGCGCCGAGGCCGAGGCTCGCGGTGACGCCGTCGACGAGCCGGCGATCGAGGAGTCGACCGATCGCGAGTTCACACCCGACCTGGCCGTCGGCACCGGTGACGTCGCGGTGTCGGGCGACGGGTGGATGATCACCGCGCTGCACACGCCTGGTCACACCTCGAACCACACGTGCTTCGTGCTCGACGACGGAACCGCCCGCACGATCTTCACCGGTGATCACGTGATGGGCTGGAGCACCACCGTCGTGTCGCCGCCCGACGGCGACATGGCCGCCTACCTCGAGTCGCTGCGGGTCGTCGCCGGCCGGAGCGACGACCTGGCCATCCCGACCCACGGGCCACCGATCGCCGACCCGGCGCAGTTCGTCGCCGAGCTGATCGAGCACCGCCTCGAACGCGAACGTCAGGTGCTCGACGCGGTCCGCTCGGGTCTCCACACGATCCCGGCGATCGTGGAGGCGCTCTACGTCGACGTCCGCCGGGAGCTGTACAAGCCTGCTCGGCGCAGCGTGCTCGCTCACCTGGTCAAGCTCGCCGACGATGGCACCGTGATGGTTGACGGCGCGTCACGCCCACGCCTCGACGCGAGCTATCGGGCCGTCTGATCACGCCTGGGGTCAGATCCCAGGCGTGATCGCCCCGTCGCCGGGGTTGATTCGTCGATACGCGGCCGGGTCGCGAACGTGCGGGCGATCACCAAGTGCTGCGTCGGATGTCGTACCCGGCGGCCCGTGCACGATCGATCAGCGCGTGAGCCTGCTCGCCGCTGCGAACTGCGAAGGTCGCGTGGATGCCGGTCTCGCGCACGTGCAGTTCGAGACCCTCGCGCACGTGTTGGACTTCGATCAGATCGGCGCCCCCGACGGCAAAGACGTCGAGGAGATGGGCGAGCGACCCCGGACGGTCGTCGATGCGGGCGACCACGGACAGCCGCCGTCCGGCGCTGTTCTCGTGGCGGCGGATCAGGCTCGGTACCACGCCGAGGTCGACGTTGCCGCCCGACAGCACGACACAGGTCGACCCGAGAGCGCTCGGTCGCACGGCGCCGGACAGCAGCGCCGCAACGCCGACCGCTCCCGCGCCTTCGACGTACAGCTTCGCCCTGTCCATCAGCAGCACCATCGCGTCGGCGATCGCGTCCTCGTCGACGGTGACCACCTCGTCGACCCACCGTTCGACGATCGGTCCGGTGAGCTGGCCCGGATACTTGACCGCAATGCCATCGGCGAGCGTCAGCACCGGGCCCTCCGCCGGCGTGCCGCCCGCGTACGGAGCGCACACCGCGGCCTGCACACCGATCACCCGGACGTCCGGGCGCAGCGACTTGACGGCGATCGCGGTGCCGCCGATCAACCCGCCCCCGCCGAGTGGGACGATCACGCTCGCGAGGTCGTCGATGTCCTCGACGAGTTCGAGGCCGAGCGTGCCCTGGCCGGCGACGACCGCGGCGTCGTCGAACGGTGCGCAGAACGTCATGCCGGTCTCATCTGCCCGTCGCTTCGCGGCCGCTACCGCCTCGGCGAGGGCGACGCCCTGCTCGATGACGGTCGCACCGAGCGCCCGGCACGAATCGATCTTCGTGATCGCCGCGCCGACCGGTACGAAGATCTCGCACGGCACGCCGAAATGGCGCGCCGCGAACGCCAGTGCCTGCGCGTGGTTGCCGGCGCTGCCGGTGGTGACTCCCTGCGCCGCTGCCTCGCCGAGCGATGCGACCTTGTTGGTGGCGCCGCGGATCTTGAACGCGCCCGTACGTTGGAGGTTCTCGGCCTTGAGTACGACGTTGCCACCGATGTCGCCCGACAGCGTGAGCGAGCTGATCACCGGCGTCCGCTTGACGATCTCGGCGATCACGCCACGAGCAGCGCGGATCTCGTCGAGGTCGGGTGCCACGACCGAACCGTAGTGCCCGATGCGTGGGCCATCGTGCCGAGACGCGAGCGTGCCGACGGCGGGCCCGCAGATGTCACTCGGATTCGGGAAGCGGGTGCTCGGGAAGCTTGCGGACCCGGGCTCGGCGTCGTCGCCGAGCCGGGATCATGTCGCGCATCTCCTCGAGATTGCCGAAGCACAGCAGCCGGTCGTTCGCCTCGAGCTTGCGCGTGTCGCGCGGGTTCGGAATCACGTCGGTGTCGCGATGCAGTGTGAGAACCGTGATGTCGCGGTCCCGGAGTCCGGCCGCCCCGATCGTCTTGCCCACGAAGTCGCCGTCCTCGCGCACGAGCAGCTCGGCGACGCCGTAGCCCGTGCTCACGGTGAGACGCTGGCGCACGTCGAGTTCCGGGAACGCAACTTGGTTGGCGACGTGGTCGATGATCGCGCCGGCGACGTCGAGGTCGGTCGCTCGCTCGATTCCCTCGAGACCCGGCGACGAGTTGACCTCCATCACCATCGGTCCGTCGTTGCCCTCGAGCATGTCGACGCCGGCGACCCGCAGCCCCATGATCTGCGCGGCGCGAACCGCCGTCCGTTCGTAGGCGGCATCGAGTGACACCCGTTCCACCGAACCGCCGCGGTGCACGTTCGAGCGGAACTCGTCGCCTTGCGCCGTCCGCCGCATCGCAGCCACGACGCGGTCGCCGATCACGAGTGCACGGATGTCGCGCCCTTTGCTCTCGGCGATGAACTCCTGGATCAAGACGTTCTGCTTGGTGTTGTGGAGCGTCTCGATGATCGCCTCGGCCACCTTGCGGTCGGGCGCGAGGATCACGCCGATTCCCTGGGTGCCTTCGAGCAGCTTGATCACGACCGGCGCGCCCCCGACGCGGTCGATCGCCGGGAGGACGTCCTGGCGGTTGCGGACGAACGCCGTCTTCGGCATGCCGATGTCATGGCGGGACAGGATCTGAATCGCGCGCAGCTTGTCGCGCGAGTTGGTGATGCCGTTGGCGGTGATCGGCGTGTAGACGTCCATCTGCTCGAACTGGCGCACGACCGCAGATCCGAAGTACGTGATGGAAGCGCCGATCCTCGGGATGATCGCGTCGTAGTCCGACAGTGGCCGGCCGCGGAACTGCAGGTCGGGCTCCGAGCTCGACAGGTCGATCGCGAAGCGCAGCGTGTTGAGCACCTTGCAGTCGTGACCGCGTTCGAGTGCAGCCAGCTTGAGGCGTTGCGTGCTGTACGAACGGGGGGCGCGGGAGAGAATGGCGAGCTTCACGAGAGATCCTGACTGGGGGTGGAGACGAAGCGACCGAGCGTCGACAGGATGTCGTCGCTGACCTCGGCGAGATGGACCAGAGCGTCGCCCTGGTTGACGAGCGGCTGTTGCACGCGACCGATCACGATGCCCCGCCGTGGGGCGGTGACCCGGCTGAGGCGGGTCCCGACCGAGTCGTGGATGACGCCGAGCAGTTGTCCGCGCTGGACGACTTCGCCGAGTTCGATGTCGAGCAGCACGATTCCGCTCCGCCGGGCCCGCACCCAGCTGCTGCTCCGGCTCTCGACCGGGATCGGGCGTGGTTCGGTGGTGTCCGGGTCGATCACGGCGAGTTCGGCCAGCACGCGGCGGATTCCCTCGACGCCGGCGGTCAGCGCGTCATCGTCGAACCGCAACGCCTCGCCGCCCTCGAACAACAGCGTCGTCGCGCCGAGCTCGGTCGCGGCGCCGCGCAGCGAGCCGTCGCGGATCCTCGAGTGGAGCATCAGTGGGGCCCCGAACGCTTCGGCGAGTTTGCGGGTCTCGGGATCGTCGAGGTCGGCGCGGATCTGTGGGAGGTTCGTTCGGTGATCGGATCCGGTGTGGAGGTCGATGCCGACGTCGCACCGGCTGACGATCTCGGTCATGAACAGGTTGGCGATCCGCGCCGCCAGCGATCCGTTCGGCGATCCAGGGAACGAGCGGTTGAGATCGCGGCGGTCCGGCAGGTAGCGATCGCCGTTCAGGAAGCCGTGCACGTTGACGATCGGGACGGCGATCACGGTGCCGGCCATCGTTCGCGCATCGAGGCCGCGCATCACGCGCCGGATGATCTCGACGCCGTTGATCTCGTCGCCGTGGACTGCGGCGCTGAGCCACACGGTGTGGCCGTTGCGGCGCCCGTGCATGACCTGCAGCGGCAGCGAGATCCTCGTGCCGGTCACCTGGCGCGCGATGGGGAGTTCACCGGTGGCCGATCGGCCCGGCGCCACGTCGAGCTCTCCGATGCGCAACGGTGCGCGTCGTGCGCCGCTCACGATCGCCGCCGGTTCTTGAGACGCACGTCCTTCGGTGGTCGCCCGCCTCGGTACGACACGCCCGGATCGACGAGGAACCGGCCGCGGATGGCCTCGCGACCGATCAGCATGCGGAACCCCATCTCGTCTCGTCGGGTGAGGGTGATCTCAGCGTCGACTTCGTGGCCGGCGATGGACAGCGGAGCGCGTACCACCGGCCGATGATCGATCTCGCCGGAGGAACTCCGGATGTTCCGGGTCGATTCGACCGCGGCCTCGGCGACGACGGCGTCGGCGGTGGAACGTTGCCAGGGGTGAATCTCGAATCGCACCCATGGGTCGCCGTCACGCTCGAACCACTCGAGGTCGAATGCGTGCAGCGAGGAGGTTCGAGCGCCGGTGTCGATCTTGGCCTTGAGGTGGGTGACGCTCCATTGGGGAAGACCGATCCACTCGCGCCAACCGAGAATGGGGCGCTCGGCACGCCGGGTGGACGACACGAACGGCACGGTACACCGCTCGTGATCGCTTCGTTGATCGTCGACGTGAGCGATGTCACGTGCGAAATTCCGGGCCTGACGAGTGGTCGGTCATCCGACCTGGCACGATGTCTCCGTAACGAAACCGTAATATTTGTTCGGCGCTCCGCCGAAGAAGGAAGTCCCCGATGCTGTCCTGGTTCACCGCCGCCTCCGAAGCCATCCTGCTGTTGCCGATCGCCATCGCAGCGTCGTGGGTCGCGCGCTCGGTCATCCGGACGCTCACCCGACGGGCGGTGCGCCGAGCCCAACGATCCGAGGGCTCGTGGCGGGTCCGTCTCGACCGCCTCGGCGACAACGGCCAGGCCGACGCTCGCAAACGTCAGCGCGCCGACTCGGTGGCCAAGATGATCGGACGCTTCGTCACCGTGCTGATCTTCACGCTGGCTGCCTTCGGCGCGATCGAGCTGATGGGCGTCAGCCTCGCGTTCGCGATCTCGAGCGCCGGCTTCATCGGGCTGGCGCTCGCGCTCAGCGGCCAGGACCTGGTGAAGGATTTCCTCGCCGGGACCCGTGCGCTGCTCGAGGACCGCTACGCAGTCGGCGACGACGTCGTCCTGCGCGTCGGCGGGACCGAGGTGCGAGGAACGGTCGACCTCATCGGAAGTGCCTCGGTGCGGCTGCGCACGGCTGACGGCGCGACGTGGCACGCGGGACACCACTCCGTGGAGTCGGTGACGAACCTGTCGCAGCTTCCGGCCGTCAGCGACATCGAGGTGCCGGTCGAGGAGTGGGCGGCCGCCGACGAACGCGAAGTGGTCGAACGCCTCGCCGACGCGTCCAACGACGTCGGGCTGACCGGTGTGGTGTTCCTCCGCGACATCGAGACCCACGAGCCGGACGACGAGACCCCGTCGACCGACACGGTGACCGTACGGGTCAAGACCAATCGTCCGCTGAGCTCGCCCGAGACCGAGATCGTGCGCGCCAAGCTGCTCGATCGGTGATTCACTGGTCGTGATGCGCCGCTTGACGAGGTGACGCCGAATCGAGTGGATGAGCGTGAGCACCCCGGACACTTCTCGATCAGTGCGTGGCGGAACTGCCGCGCTGGCCTTCGGTGCGCTCGGCATCGTCTACGGCGACATCGGGACGAGCCCGATCTATGCAATCCGGGAGACGTTCGACCACGCCGGCCTCGACGCGACGACCCAGAGCGCGTACGGCGTCGCGTCGGTCGTGTTCTGGGCGCTGGTCGTCGTCATCTCCGTCAAGTACCTGTCGCTGGTGATGCGGGCGGACAACCACGGCGAGGGCGGCATCCTTGCGTTGACGGCGCTCGTCGCTCCCTCGAAGGGCAATCCGAAGGGCGTGTTGGCGGCGGTGGTCACGCTGGGCGTGTTCGGGACGGCACTGCTCTACGGCGACGGCTTGATCACGCCGGCGATCTCGGTGCTCAGCGCGGTCGAGGGGTTCGAAGTGGCGAGCACGGCCTTCGAGCACTTCGTGATCCCGATCTCGATCGTGATCCTCGTCGGCCTGTTCGCGGTGCAGCGGAACGGAACGGCGCGGATCTCCTCGGTGTTCGGGCCGGTGATGCTCGTGTGGTTCGTCACGCTCGGCGTGCTCGGCCTGAACCAGGTGGTCCGACACCCAGGGGTGGCCCGTGCCGTCTCGCCGTCGTACGCCGTCGACTTCTTCGTCAACCAACCGGGTGATGCGTTCGTCGCCCTCGGTTCGATCTTCCTCGTGGTCACGGGCGGCGAGGCGCTCTATGCCGACATGGGTCACTTCGGTCGGCGACCGATCCAGCTGAGCTGGTACGTGCTCGTCCTGCCGGCGCTGCTGCTCAACTACTTCGGCCAGGCAGCGCTCGTGGTCGCCGACCCGGAGGCGGTCGAGAGCCCCTTCTATCGGCTCGCGCCGTCGTGGGCGATCCTGCCGCTGGCGGTGCTGGCCACCTGCGCCACCGTGATCGCCTCGCAGGCGCTGATCTCTGGCGCGTTCTCGCTCACCGCCCAGGCGGTCCAACTCGACTACCTCCCACGCATGCGGATCACCCACACCTCGCCGCACCACGTCGGCCAGATCTACGTCCCGGTCGTCAACTGGTTGCTGATGATCGGGTGTGTGGGGCTCGTGTTGGGGTTCCGGACGTCGAGCAACCTCGCCTCCGCCTACGGCATCGCCGTGACGATGACGATGCTGATCACGACGCTGCTGTTCTTCCGAGTCGCCCGCGACCGGTGGGCCTGGTCGCTCGGCCGCACGCTCGCGGTCTGCATCCCGCTGCTCGTGGTCGACATCGCGTTCCTCTCGGCGAACCTGGTGAAGATCGTCTCGGGTGGCTGGTTCCCGCTGCTGGTCGGCCTGATCCTCGTGCTACTGATGACCACCTGGAGGAGGGGCCGTCAACTGGTCGCGGCTCGGATCCACCGGGGTGAGCGGCCGATCGAGGTCGTCGTCCACGAGGCAGTCGTCGCTGACGCGGCCCGTGTCCCGGGGATTGCGGTGTACATGTTCAAGGATGCCGGCGCAGCACCACCCGCCCTGATCACGAACATCACGCACAATCACGTGCTCCACCAGCTGACCCTCATGGTCTCCGTGGACACCGCCGACGTGCCGCGGGTTCCCGAAGGGGAGCGGTTGACGACACGCAAGGTCGGCCCCGGCATCCAGCAGGTCACGCTCCGCTTCGGTTACCTCGACGATCCGAACGTTCCGGCTGCATTGATGCTGCTGAAGTTGCCCGGTCAGGACTTCGATCCGGACACGGTGACGTACTTCATCGGCCGCGAGTCGGTGTCGGCGACGAAAGCGCCGGGCATGCACCCGGCGCGTGAGCGGCTGTTCGTGGCGATGAACCGCAGCGCTGGGAGCGCGACCCGCTTCTTCTCGCTGCCGGTCAACCGGGTGTTCGAAGTCGGGACGCTCGTCGAGATCTGAGCGCTGGGGCGCGGGTCAGGCCCGACCGAATTCGGTGGTGATCACACGGCCGGTGCGGTCGGCGGCGCTCGGTGCCAGGTCGGTGACGACGAACGCTCGCTGGAGCCACCGGTCGGTGCCGTCGAAGCGGGCGCTGAAGGGCGAACGACCGTGCACGGCGACGTTGTTGTCGACGACGAGCAGGTCGCCTGGCTCGAGTACCACCGACGTCTCGACCTCGACGATCGCCGAGCGGACCGCCACGAGGACGTCCTCGGCGGCGGCGTCGATGCCCACGGTCAGGTCGGCATCGAAGATGAACGTCGGCTCGTCGCGCGTGCCGGTGACGAGCGGCCGAGCGGGGCCGAGCTCGTTGGCCCGCCCGCCCAGGAAGCTCGCATCGACCGCGGTGCGGAACCGTGGCTCGAACATCGCGTCGACCACGTCGTCGGGAAGGTGGTCCATGATGTCGTGCACCGACGCCAGCGTCGTGTGCGCCGACGGGTCGCCGCGCAGGCACAGCAACAGGAGATAGCGCGGGCGGTGCGGGTGGAACGCCGTCTCGGTGTGGAACATCAGGTTCGACCGGGACGACGTCGAGGTCTGCAGGTCGGCGTCGCGCTGCGTCGGCACGATGTTCTGGACGATGCGGCCGCCGTGTTCGGGCACGTAGCCGACCGGCTGGCCGAGCCGACGGGCGACCGTGAGGAGTGTGAGCTCGGTCGCCAGGTCCTTCGCGACCGGCGCCTCGGGGCTCGGGGGCGTCGGCGGGAGTTCGCCGATCGGTGCGTTGCGCAGGAGGAGCGCGCCTGCGCGCGGTGGGGTCACCGTGAAACGCAGGAGCGCGTCGTCGACGTCAGCGGGCAAGGTACGGGCACCGACGGCAGCGGCGTGCACGAGGTCCTCGCCGAGTTCGCTGCCGAGTGCATCAGCCGGCGCGACGCGCCAGCCGGACGCATCCACGATGGGCGGTGTGGCGAGGATGTCGGCGACGGAGTTCACGATGCGCACCTCCTACTGAGTGGAATGGACGTTTCATTCTATCACACTCCTGGAACATCGTCGATCAGTTCCGACCGGGCTACCGTGCCCATGCATGGATCTGGAGCAGCGGCTGGCCGAGCGGGCGATGGCGCTGACCCCGTCGGAGCGTCGGATCGGTGAGACGATCCTCGCCGCGCCGAACCTCGTGGCCTTCGGGACCGTCGCCGACGTCGCGGAGGCGGCCAGGACGGGCACGGCGACCGTCGTGCGCTTCGCGGTGAAGCTCGGCTTCGACGGGTACTCGCAACTGCAGGCGTCCGTGCAGCGCGACCTGAGCGGTCAGCTGCGGCCCGCTGTCGAGCGCATCCGTGACCAGCGTGTCGGAGACGACACGCTCGCGGCGCGTCACTCCGACGTCGAGGCGGCCAACGTGCGTTCGACCCTCGAAGCGATCCGTGTCGGTGACGGGCGCGCCGTCGTCGAACGACTCGCCGACGACACCGCGCCGGTCCTCGTGCTCTCCGGGGTGGCCTCGCGCGGGGTGGCGCTGCAGTTCGTCGGCGATCTCGATCAGCTCCGACCCGGTGTCCGCTTGCTCGACGGCACCCAGGTCGATGTCGTCAGGACGCTCGCGGTCACCGACCCCGGTGCGACGCTCGTGGTGCTCGACCTCCGTCGTTACGAGCGGTGGCTGATCGACGCCTTGACGGCGGCGCGCGAGCGCGGCGCCTGGACGGTCGCGATCACCGACGGCGTGCTCTCTCCGCTCGCCGCGGTTGCCGAGCGTTCGTTCGTGGTGGCGGCGGCCTCGACCGGACCGTTCGACAGCCATGTCGGCACGCTGGCGTTGCTCAACCTCTTCGTCGTCGAGGTGGCAGCTGCGCGGCGCGAACGTGCAGCCGAGCGGCTCGATGCGATCGAGGGCGCGTGGAGCGCCGCGGACGCGCTCACGGACGACGGCAAGTAGCGTCGCACCGATGACCGAACTGCGTGTGGCAGCACTCCAGATGGCGATGACCGACGACGTCGACGCCAACGTCGCGACGGCCGAACGACTGGTGCGCGACGCCGCCGCGCAAGGGGCCCAGATCATCCTGATCCCCGAACTGTTCGAGGGGCCGTACTTCTGCAAGGACCAGCTGCCCGAGCACCTCGACCGGGCGGTCCCGCTCGACGGGCATCCGACCGTCGAGCACTTCGCTGCCGTCGCCGCCGAGCTCGGCGTCGTCCTGCCGCTGAGCGTGTACGAGCGAGCCGGCCAGGCGCTCTTCAACACCGTCGTGATCGTCGACGCCGACGGGACGGTGCTCGGCCA
>Ga0307378_10013874_pt1 | contig 10169 bp, 8 predicted proteins | sample UN1MG_FD_202238 | JGI IMG/M metagenome (GOLD analysis project Ga0307378, IMG submission 202238) | Soil microbial communities from Risofladan, Vaasa, Finland - UN-1 | ecosystem: Environmental > Terrestrial > Soil > Coastal area > Acid sulfate soil | place: Finland: Risofladan, Vaasa | collected... | reverse complement strand
GGGTACCAGGCGGTGACGGACGTTGACGACGTCCTCTACTATCACTGGTACCGCCGGTGGTTGGCCATCCGCTGGCGCACCGGGGCGGTGATGGGGCCGATCCCCGAGGTGGCGAAGGGCTCGGACGCCGATCGCGGCCTGACGCTCGACCGGAACCGGGCGGCCACCCTCTACGGGATGAGCCTGCGCATCTCTCGCGCGGACCGCCTGGACGCGATCCAGGACTTCCCCAAAGAGCAGCCTCCCCAGGGCGAGGAATTCCTGGCCGTGGCCATGCGCTTCCAGGCGGTTGAACGATGGCCGCGCGCCGTCGACTCATCGCAGTTCTATCTGATCGACCCTGGCGGCGAGCGTGTCGGCGGCCCACCGCGGATACACGGTCCGGCCAAGCGCCCGTCGCCTACGGCCGACGCACAGAAGGCTGAGGTCGTCTCGGTGCCCGCCGCCTCCACGTGTACCCCGCGGAACCTGCGGTTCAGTTTTGCCGAGGGCAAACGGGATGGGCGGTACCTGATGGACGGCGCGACGTTCTACTTTGCCGAGAAGCGCCAGTATGAACCGCGGACTTTCGTTTTCACGGTTCCGAAGGCGACCCCGACCGAGGGCCTGCGCCTGTTGCTGGATCCGAAGCCCCCGTCGCTTGCGGCGCCGGGCCCGGCCGACGAATCGCCCGATGCGGCCGGTGCCGGCGGCGCGCGCGAGGCGGCACCGACGCCGCCGGCCCCCGGCTGATGTCGGCCGTGGGCCGGCACCTTGTCCCGAAGACAGCCCCTGCGGGGGCTCAAGGCAGGAAACGTATGGAAGACCTCGCAAGACGCCTCTGTGACCTGGCCAAGCAACGCGGCGCCGAGTTCGCCGATGTCCGCGTCCTCCGGCACCGGTCCGAAAGTGTCCTCGTCCAGGACGGCCGGGCCGACAAACTCGCCGCCGGCACCGACCGCGGCGTGGGCGTGCGGGTGCTGGTTGGGCGGTGCTGGGGGTTCGCCTCGGCCGATAGCCTGGAGCGCCGCCGCGGCGAGCAGTGTGTCGAGGATGCCTTGGCGCTGGCCAAGGCCTCGGCCGCCTTCGTCAGCGACCCCGCGATGATCGCCCAGGTGGTTCCCGTGGTGGCCGAGGACCGCAACGACCCCGAGATTCCGCCCGGCGCGATGCCGGTTGCCGAGAAGATCGCGCGGCTCATGGAACACGAGCGCAGCGGCCGGGGCCGGGGCAACGGCGGAGGCCGGATCGTCAACTCCATCGTCAGTTACGCCGAGGCCTGGCGCGACGGCGTTCTGGCGAACACGTCCGGCACGCTCGTTCGGACCGCCGGCGGCCGGGCCGTGGCGACCGCCATGTTTGTGGCGTCCGATGGCAAGATTCTGCAGCGGGGCATGGAGCACCGCGGTATCGTCGGCGGGGCCGAACTCCTGAGGCAGACCGAGCCGGAGGCCTTCGGCATTCGTGCCGCCGACAAGGCCCTGGCCGCCCTCAAGGCCAAGCCCGCGCCCGCCGGGCGGTTCACCGTCATCTTCCACCCCTCGATTACGGGCCTGCTGGTCCACGAGGCCCTGGGGCACAATGCCGAGGCCGATGCCGTCTGGGCGGGCCAGAGCATCCTGGAGGGACGCCTCGGCGAAGACCTGGCCGCCCCCGGCGTGTCCATCTACGACGACTCGACCCTGCCCGGCCGGTTCGGTTCCTTCGCCTACGACTCCGAGGGCACGCCCGCCGCGCGGCGGACGATTATCGAGAACGGCCGGCTCGTCGGGTTCCTGCACAGCCTGGAGACGGCCGCCAAGTTCGAGACGGCGCCCACCGGCAGCGCCCGCGCCCAGAGTTACGACTGCCGGCCCATCGTCCGCATGTCCAACACGTTCATGGGCAACGGCAACGTGCCGCTGGCGGAGATGGTTCGCGGCGTGGAGCGCGGCGTTTACCTGGAGGACGGCCACTGGGGTTACGTCTTCGTCCAGAAGGGCCAGTTCATCTGTCACGCCGGCCAGGCCCACATGATTGAGCACGGGGCCATCGGCGAGCCGCTTCGCGACGTCTCGATCTCGAGCATGACCCTCCCGGTTCTGAAGAGCATCGACGCCGTCGGTGACGATTTCGAGATGAAGATGCCGGGCATGTGCGGCAAGGAGGGCCAGTCGGCCGCCACCGACTGCGGCGGCCCCCACGTCCGCGTTACCGAGGTCGTTGTCGGGGGACACCAGGGCACATGAGCCAACACGAAGAGTCTCATCTCGATCTGGCGGCACGCTGCGTCGAGAAGGCGGTGGGCCTGGGCGCCGAGTGGTGCGACGTGGCCACCGGGTCGGGTCGCGACATCTCGGTCACCATCGAGAAATCCGGCATCCAGATGGCCGACGCCGGCCGCGGCGAGGATACGGCCATCCGCGTCTACGTCCGGGGCGGCATGGGATACGCCGTCGTCAGCGGCAGCGACCGCCGCGACATCGACGAAGCCGTCGAGCGGGCCGTGGCCCTGGCGAAAGAGGCCACGCCCGACCCCGACTTCCGGTGCCTGCCACAGCCGCAGCCCCAGCCACAGGTCGACGGGCTCTTCGACGAGGCCATCGCGGGCATGAGCGTCGAGCAGGTCGTCCGCATCGCCGTGGCCAACATCGAGGCCGCCAAGGCGATGGAGCCCGACGTCAATCTCTCGGGGCACGTGGGGCTTTCGGTCGGCTCCGGCGCCCTGGCCTCGTCGACCGGCGTGGCGGTCGAGTCGCGCGGGACCGACATTTCGGCCGACATCTCCGCCTTGATTCGCCGCGACGGCGACACGGGCTACTTCTACGAGTTCGACTTCGGCCGCCACCTGGCCGACTGCCGCCTGGAGCAGGTCGCCGAGGGCGCCGTCGACGGCGCCAGGCGCTTCCTGGGCGCCAAGCGCATCACCAGCCGCCGCATGACGCTGGTGCTTGGGCCGCTGGCCTCGTATGGGCTGCTGTCTCAACTGGTCGCGGCCGCCAATGCCGAGAGTATCCAGCGCGGCAGGAGTTACCTGGGCGGCAAACTCGGCGAGATGATCGCCAGTCCGCACCTGACCATCGTCGACAACGGACTCGTGCCCCGGGGCATCCGTTCCGGCGCCCACGACGGCGAGGGCACGCGGCGGCGGCCGCTGACCGTCATCGACGCGGGCCGCCTCACCGGCCTCCTCCACAACTCCTACACCGCGGGGAAGGCCGGCGTCGAGAGCACCGGTCACGGCACCCATTCGGGCGGCATCGGCGCGACGAACCTGCGGCCGGCGCTCGGCACCCGGCCGGCGGCCGACATCCTGGCCGAGGTCAAGGACGGCATCTACCTGGAGAGCGGCGAGATTCGGCCCGACCCCGCCAGCGGCGACGTCTCGGCCTCGATCGACTTCGGATCCCTCATTCGGGACGGCCGGGTTGTCCACCCGGTGGAGAACGCGATGCTCGGCGGCAGCATCTTCGATATGCTGGCCCGCCTGGACGCCGTCTCGAGCGACGCCCGCATCGAGCCCGGCATCCTCTTGCCTACCCTTCGCATCCAGGACGTCCAGATCGCCGGGGCCGAGTAGCCGCCGCCCCGCCGCCCCCGGCCGGCCCGCGCGAGCCAATGGGGATTGAAAAGTCGGCCGCCTGCCCGTAAACTCTAGCGTCCGAAAACCGGGGAAGCGAGCCGCCCGTACCATGCCGACTATTGCCATCCTGGGGTCCACGGGGTCTATCGGCCGGATGACGCTGGAGGTCATCTCGTCGCTCGGCCCCGACTTCCGCGTGGTGGCCCTGGCCGCCGGGCGGCAGGTCGACCTGCTGGCCCGGCAGGCCGCCGAGTCGGGCGCGGTCTCCGTGGCGGTGTGCGACGATGAGGCCGCCCGGGGACTCCGCCGGGCGCTGCCCGAGGGCGCTGCGCCGGAGGTGCTCGTCGGGCCCGAGGGGCTTGTGGCACTGGCCTCGCGCGACGACGTCGATATCGTCGTCTCGGCCGTCGGCGGCGGCGCGGGGTTGCCTGCGGCACTGGCGGCCGCCCGGGCGGGCAAGCGCTTGGCCCTGGCGAACAAGGAGGCCCTGGTCATGGCCGGTCACCTGGTCATGGCCGAGGCCAAGGCGTCCGGCGCCCAGGTCATCCCGGTCGACAGCGAGCACTCGGCCATCTTCCAGGCCATGGCCTCCGGCCGGGCGGGCGAGGTCCGCCGCGTCGTCCTGACAGCCAGCGGCGGGCCGTTCTACCGTCGTCCGGACGAGGCCCGGGAGTCCGTCACGGCGGCCGAGGCCCTCGACCATCCCACCTGGTCCATGGGCCGCAAGATTACGATCGACTCGGCCACGCTGATGAACAAGACGCTCGAGGTCATCGAGGCCCACCATCTGTTCGGGCTGGAGGCCGAGAAGATTCAGGTGCTTATCCACCCCGAGTCGACCGTACATTCACTGGTGGAGTTCGTCGACGGGTCGGTCATCGCCCAGTTGGGCCCGCCCGACATGCGGATGCCGATCCAGTATGCGCTGACGTATCCCGAGCGCCGGCCGGCGCCGTGGCCACGGTTGGACCTGGCGGCGCTGGGGCAGCTGCATTTTGAGGTGCCCGATACGGACCGATTCCCGGCCCTGGCGCTGGGCTTCGAGGTGGTCCGCGAGGGCGGCACGTTGGGGGCGGTGCTCTCGGGCGCCGACGAAGTGGCCGTCGGGGCGTTCCTGGACGGCCGGATCCGGTTCGTCGACATCGTTCCGCTCGTCGAGCGTGTGCTGGTGGCCCACCGGCGGAGATCCGCGGGGGCGCCTCGGGCAGACAAGCCGAACCTGGAGAACATTCTTGCGGCCGATGCCTGGGCCAGAGAGGAACTTGCGCGGTGTCTAACGTCTTATACGGTTTCGAGATAGCCGTTGCCCTGGGTCTCATCATCTTCGTCCACGAACTGGGGCACTTCCTGGCCGCCAAGTGGGCCGGCGTGCACGTACGCAAGTTCGCCATGGGCATGGGACCGGCCATCATCAAGTGGACGCGAGGCGAGACCGAGTACTCGCTGCGGTGCATTCCCGTCGGAGGGTTCGTCGACCTCGCCGGCGAGCAGCCCGAGTCGGACGACGCCCACGACCCCGGGGCCCTCTGCAACCGGCCCCCCTGGAAGCGGGCCATCGTCTTCGCGGCCGGCGTGACGATGAACGCCCTTCTGGCCCTGGTCCTGTTCGCCCTGGCGCCGGTCGTCGGCATGCAGGTACCCGTGCCCATCGTCGGCGAGGTCGTCCCCGACACGCCCGCCGCCAAAGCGGGCCTCGAACCCGGCGACCGCATCCTGACGATCAACAGCGAGAAGATCGAGTCCTTCGAGGACATCATGATGGCGGTTGCTCTGCGAAGGGCAGGCACGTCGTTCGACCTCGTCGTGGCCCGCGCGGCCGAGGGCTCCGACACGCCGCAGGAACTCACCAAGACCGTCACGAGCAAGCGCAACCCGGGGTTCCCCGCGCCGATGCTCGGCATTCTGCCGGACCGGGAAGCCGCCATCGCGCGGATGCACACCACGGCTGTCCTGCGGCAGACGGGCATCGAGGAAGGCGACCGCATCCTGGCCGTCAACGGGCAGCCGGTCGAGACCTGGCGGGGCCTGGACAAGGCGCTCGAGGACGCGCCCGCCGGGCCGCTGACGCTGGGCATCGAGCGCGGCGAAGAGCGCCGGGATATTCGAGTCGTCCCGGCAGACCTCAAGGTCTATGACTACGGCATGAAGTGGCCGACGCAAATCGCCGGCGTCGAGGCGGGGTCGCCGGCCGAGCAGGCGGGCATCCAAGCCGGCGACCGCATCGCGGGCATCGCCGATACGCCGTGGCCCGCCACCGAGACCATCATCGAGACCGTCAAGGCCGCGGGCGACGGAGGCACCGTGCGGGTGACCCTCTGGCGCGAGGGCAAACTCATCGACGTGACCTGCAAGGCCACGAAGAAAAAAGGCGAAGACCACCCGCGCCTCGGCATTGCCCTGGGGAGAGCCTTGGATGTCCCCATCCAGGTCGGTCACGTGGACCCGGGCGGGGCGGCCGACCAGGCGCATCTGCGACCGGGCGACATCGTGCGCCGCGTCGGCGAGTCCGGCAAAGAGCCACGCGACTGGAACGATCTCTCGGAACTCCTCCTGGCCACCGACGGCAAGGACATGCTCGTCCAGGTGGAGCGGGGCGGCAGCCTGCTGACCAATACGCTTCGCCCGACGGCCGTCCCGCAGGAGCGGTTGACCCTGACGGGCGCCATCGGCATGCCCCGGTACATCCCCTTGCCGCGCATCTACAGTCCGTTGGCCGTCGCCACACGGAGCCTCAAGCGCACGTTCCTGATGTTCTGGCGCGTCTACGCGACGCTCCGCCAACTGCTGACCGGCGAGGCCGGCTCGGAGGCCATCGCGGGGCCCGTCGGCATCGTGCAATATTCCTACAACGTCGCCGGCTACGGCGTCGGCACGTTCATGGACTTCTGGGGCATGCTCTCGGTCTGTATCGCGGTCATGAACTTCCTTCCGCTGCCGCCGTTTGACGGCGGGCACGTGCTGTTCCTTCTCCTGGAGAAGATCAAGGGGAGTCCCTTCAGTCTCAAACTGCGTACGGCCATCTGGATCGTCGGATGGGTTGGGGTGGGGCTGCTCTTCCTTCTCATCACGTACCAGGACATCACGCGGTGGATCGAGAGCATGTGAGCCCGCCGCGGGCCCTGCCCTACCGCCGCGAGTCCTGTGCCAGCGGCGCGAGCGCCGCCAGCGCTTCGGCCGGTTTCCCCGACGCCATGAGTTGCTGCGCGCAGCCAAGGCACTCCGCTTGCTCGGCCGTCAGCGGCACGGCGTCGCCTGGTTCGGTGGCGCGGTAGCCCAGCCGCGCCAGCACCACCCCGCCCAGGTTCTCGATGCCGTCGCCCGTGAGTGCCGAGACGGCCAGGACGCCGGGCACACCAAGCGGGCCCGGCGCCACGTCGGCCTTGTTCCACACGGCGATCGCGCGGTTGCCGAGGCGCTCGAGCGCCGCTTCGTCGTCGGCCGTCGCGCCGGTTGCGGCATCGAGAAGGTACACGACGATGGCGGCGCCCGCGGTCTGCTCGTGGGCCCGCTCGACACCGAGTTGCTCGACCGGGTCGCGCGCGTCGCCGAGGCCCGCCGTGTCCACGAGAACGACCGGCAGGCCGTCAAGGGCGGCGTCGGCCTCCACGTAGTCGCGCGTGGTGCCCGGAGCGGCCGCCGTGAGGACGCGGTCGGCGCCGACGAGCCGGTTCAGGAGCGTGCTCTTGCCCGCGTTGGGGCGGCCGGCGATGACCACGCGGGGCGGGGCTGCCAGGAACCGGCCGCAATGATGCCAGCGTTCCAGGAGACCGTCGACGGTGTTCGCCGCCTCGGCCGCGCGGCCGGCCGCCAGGGCGTCGGCGGCGTGGGCGACGGCGGCCGCCAGGGCGCCGCCCAGTTGGTCGAGCAGGATGCGGGCCGCCAGGGGAGTCGTCGCCCGGCGGAGGAGTCGGCGGGCGATGCGCTCCGTCGCGCCGGCGCCCTCGATGGCCAGGAGCGTGTCCGGCTCAACCTGCTCGAGCCCCCGCGCCGCCAGGGCCCCACAGACCGCCGCCACGGCCGCTGGCCCGCCGTGGCAGTTCACTTCGTAGACCGTCAGCGGCGGGTCGGAGGCGTGGTACACGATGACCTCGTCCAGCACGCTGCCATCCGCATCGAGGATGTGACCGTAGGCCAGGGCGCCGAGGGCAGGCAGGACTGGGCCGCGAGCCGCCGGCCGGAAGGTGCCTTGCAGCGCGGCATCGATGGCGGGGCCGACGCAACGGATCACCGCAATCCCGCCGCGACCCGGGGCGGTCAGGACGGCAAAGGCCGACCGGCTCATCGCTTCCCTCATTCTTCCCGCTCGAGGTAGGCCGTGACGAGTCCTTCCAGGACCAGGTTCGGCCGGACGTCCCGGCAGTCGGGGGCCAGGAGGGGGGCGATTCGCGCGGCATCGCCGCCGGTCAGAATCACCCGTGCCGGGATGCCCACCGTGTCCCTGGCCGCGTCGATGAGCCGAGCGACCGCGGCGGCGGCACCGTGAACCAAGCCGGCGGCGATGGCCTGCTCGGTGTTCGCCCCGATGGGCGGCGGCGTCTCGTCGAGCCGGACTTCGGGCAGCGCCGCCGTGCCTTGTGCCAGGGCCCTGGCCATGAGGGCCAGACCCGGCAGGATGGCGCCCCCCATCAGCGCCCCGTCATGGCGGACCGGGTTGACCGTAATCGCCGTGCCGAAGTCGACGACGATGCAAGGACCGCACGTCCGCTGATGGGCGGCCAGGGCCGCCAACAGGCGGTCGACGCCCACCCGCTCCGGTTCGTCGACCTCGGCATGGACGGCAATCGGGAAATCCACCCCGGCCACCTGAGGCGCCGCGGCGGCCCGCAGCCGCTGGAGGGCAGGCGGATTGACGGATGCGACGATGACGGGCACCCCCCGCCCGACCGGGCCCGCGACGGACTTCGCGAGGACCTCGTCGAGGCGGGCGAGCGGCGCGCGGCAGACCTCGCCGAGGACGCCGTCGCCGGTCACGGACGCGACCGCGACGGACGTGTTGCCGAGCGTGACGGCCAGGAAGTCGCTCATCCGGTTTCTCCGGCGTTGCGCTTCGCCGCAGCGGCCTCCTTGGCAGCCGTCTCGTCAAGCAGAGTCAGGATGGCGCCGACGAGCCGACCGAGGCCGGCGCCCGTCGCGCTGGAGATGGTCAGGACGGGCCGGCCGACGGCTTGCTGGAACTCGGCGCGCGGCGTATCGTCGCCGGGCAAGAGGTCGGCCTTCGTCAGTACGATGAGTTCGGGCTTGGCGGCCAAGTCGCGGCTGTAGGCGGACAACTCGTCGCGGATGGCCCGGTACGCGTGGGCCGGGCCCTGGCGTCCGTGCGGTTCGATCTCCACCAGGTGCACCAGCACGCGGGTGCGTTCGACGTGCCGGAGGAACTCGTCACCGAGGCCGACGCCGCGGTGGGCACCCTCGATAAGGCCGGGCAGGTCGGCCATCACGAAACGGCGATCGGGGCCGGCCTCGACGATGCCCAGGTGCGGTTCGAGCGTCGTGAACGGATAGGCGGCGATCTTGGGCCTCGCGGCCGACAGGCGTGCCAGCAGGGTGCTCTTGCCGGCGTTGGGCAGGCCGATGAGGCCGATGTCGGCAATGAGTTTCAGTTCCAGCCGCAGGTTGCGTGCTTCGCCGGGTATGCCGGGCTCGGCATGGCGCGGCGTCTGGTCGGTGGCAGTGGCGAAACGGGCGTTGCCGCGCCCGCCCTTGCCGGCGCGCGCGATGACGACCCGCATGGCCGGACGGTCGAGGTCCTTCAACAGGAGGCCCGTGTCGCGGTCGTAGACGAGCGTGCCGGGAGGGACGTCGATGATCAAGTCCTCGCCAGCGGCGCCGGCCATGTCTTTGCTGCGTCCGGGTTGGCCGTTTGAGGCACGCCAGTGATGGCGTCCCCGGACGTCGAGGAGGGTATCGAGGCCGGCTCGCGCGTGCATAATGACGTTGCCGCCGTCACCGCCGTCACCGCCGCTGGGCCCGCCGCGCGGCACGCCGGCCTCGCGGCGGAAGGTAACGGCGCCGTCGCCGCCATCGCCGGCCTTGACGTAGATTTCGGCTTCGTCAACAAACATCGTCGGGACCTGCTCTCCGGGACCTCGGACCGTGCCAGCGTAGCAGCCCCGCGGCCCCGCGGCAAGAGCGAGGGAGCCGCCCCGGGCGGCAAAGAATCGGCCCGGGTCCACGTCGAGCGGGCCCGGGCCGAGAGTAGGTTGCCTGGGGGGTCAGACGATGCTGACCTTCTTGCCGTGGAAGAGGACACTGCCGTCGGCCAGCGCGAAGAGGGTGTCGTCGCGTCCGCGGCCCACGTTCCGGCCGGGCAGGAACTTCGTGCCGCGCTGACGCACGATGATGCTGCCCGTGGTCACCGTCTGACCGCCGTACGCCTTCACCCCGAGGTACTGGGGATTGGAGTCTCGGCCGTTACGCGTTGATCCTTGTCCCTTTTTATGCGCCATGACACACACTCCCTGCCGTTCGGCCCTGTCTTGGACAGGACACTATATCGTCAAAAGGGGCCCTTGGCAAGGCCTTTTTCCCGGCCTGTCGTGACCCAGTAGTAATGTCCGGTCCGGACCCAGTAGAAATGTCCGCTTCCAGGGGGCCAAAGGAAGCGGATGAACGAGGACCGGATCGAGAT
>Ga0307378_10013873_pt1 | contig 10169 bp, 6 predicted proteins | sample UN1MG_FD_202238 | JGI IMG/M metagenome (GOLD analysis project Ga0307378, IMG submission 202238) | Soil microbial communities from Risofladan, Vaasa, Finland - UN-1 | ecosystem: Environmental > Terrestrial > Soil > Coastal area > Acid sulfate soil | place: Finland: Risofladan, Vaasa | collected... | reverse complement strand
GTGTATGCAACCGTTCCACTACAATTACCAACTATTGGGGATGAGAGAATGATATTATTATATCCTGCCACTGCATTATCATTAACCGCCACTAAACAAATTTGATTGGTTTCTCTTGTTGCACTATAATTTAAATTACCATATCCAGCATCTCCAAACTGTCTACTTGCACCTCCAGATGCAACACTTATACTTGAAGATGGACCAACTGCGGGAAAGAAATATCCCTCAAGAAAATTATTGATCGTACATGCACCGCTTACATTCACAACTGGAACACCAGAACGAGTAGTTGGTCTATGTGTATCAAAGATTGTTGTTCCACCACTCGCACTTGATGCTTGAAGGGAGATTAAACCACTTGTATATGTAAGTACATATCCATCTGTTGCCCCTGTAGCAGTAACGGGAATGTCCCCACCAACACCGTCACTTAGAGTGAGTCCAGACCACGTTCTAATTCTCGTCATACCAGACAACGAGAGGACTGAACCGGGCGTTTGTTTAAATTGGAGGTCTTCTAAGTTCGGGCGAGAAAAAAATGCCATGTATAATTAGTTTTATCTGCGTCTATTATTTTTCGTAACACAATGACCGTCCAGTTAATTACTAAACCGATTTTTTCAAATCGGTTCTTTTTCGGGTCATTATTGTTTTATATAAATACAGAACTATCTAATTAAAGATGGAATATAATGAAAAAACCCACAAGTTTTTTTACTTGTGGGTTTCAGTATAAAGAGTCGTAATCTTTTGACTACAGTGAGAATCTCTCTTGTGAACGTGCTTTTCTACGAAGCTCATTAACCGCTCTCAATGCGTTAGGATCGAAAGTTTCCTTTCTTACCACACTCACCAAGTGGTTGTACTCGCTTTCAGTGATCACCTGTCCAATGTATCCCTCGTTTTTAAGGATATAACTATTTGGTGCATTGATTCCAGAAGTGTGACCTTCCTTGTCATGTGTAGCATCAAATGTCAAATCCAAAATCTCAGTGATTTTTTCGGTAACAGACTTTGTGATATTCTCCTTCGTCTTCTTCAAAGCAGCTTCAATCATATCAACGACACTTGCTTGATGCTGTCTCTTCTTCATGCTTTCATAAGTTTCTGTGAAACTCAAGTCAGCACTCTTGTTCTTCAACTCAGAGATAATCGCCAAAGCACCGTAGCAGTCACGGATCATCATATCCCAAACTTGTTCAGCATATGTGAATGATGGGAACTTATCGATAGCGACAATTTCACCGTCAATCAACACGATCACACCGATCAAGTTCTTTGGACGTTCGAAGTGGGCAATAAATTGTTCCAACTTCTTGTCGTACTTATTAAAGTACTTGTCCAAGTACTCACCCGTATTAGAGTTAGTTTGTTGTCCCAACTTACGGATAGCTGGATAGATACGTGAATATCCACCACCTGTTTGTGATGCTTCGAAAACCATTTCACGAATAGTTACAGGAAGCATTCTAAATTCTTGTGTTCCACTAAAGTGTCCACCTTGTGAACCTTGAACACATCCTGCATCGTGGAAGATAGTACTCTTATTAGCACCGATATAACCACTCTTAGTCATACCATGATTCTGCGCACTTTGCTTAGTCATAACTGCCATTTGTGTTGGCACAATAACTTCCTTATTTGTCTGGTTGTTGAATCCAACTTCACCATAGTGATTGTTAGATGCCTTCAACGCAGTCAAAGGATTTGCAAAACGTGTATCCAAAGAATACTCTCTGTCTGCTGTTAAGCACACCAATTGCATGTTCAAAATTGATTGAACTACGATGTTACCTTCTCTATCCTTGATAGGACGGCAACCTTTTAACAATTCTGTAAAATCTCTTGTATTCATGATATAACTATTTTAAACGTTAACATTATTTTTAACTTTTCTCGTAACTTTTGCTTCAGCCAATGCTGCAACTTGATTTTGCAACCAAGCCTTAGTATCGATTTCAAGCAATCTTGCGTTGATCTGTGGAAGAATAGCAACTGGGTCATTAACCGCCATTGTTACAACACTTTCACCTAACTTACGCACATTACCACCCATTTCAGCACCAGTGATTGGTGAAATCTGAAACACTGGAAGACTTCTGTTAGACTCTTCGAAGTAAACTGAAAGAACTTCGTTCATCAATCCTTCGTATGAGTTTTCGTAACCGTCAGTCAAAATGAAGATCGCATTGTATTCTTGACCTTCCTTTTCCTTTCTAAGCAACTTCACGAATGATGTTGCCAAGTCAGTTACTTCGTCTTCTGCTGTTACCAATACTGCATTCTTAGCTGACTTAGTAAGAACTCTTGCAGTAAAATTAGCAACCGCCTTTGGTGTATTCTTAGACGCAGCCTTGTTACCTGTCATAGAATTAGAGTCATCGAGTACGATACCAATGTTTTCGTACATGAAGTTCACGAACTTCTTCTTGTCAGCAAGAGCATCAATAGCTTCCTTCAATTCGTCAGTCCAGCCATTTTCATATCCTGTCTTATACAAAGCAAGGAAATCTGTCGCTTTCATAACCTCAACTGTCTTAGCTACGCCAAGTTTTGCAGTTGACTTTGTTTGACGAACTTGTTGGTTAACAGAAGTTACCTTCACGTTCTTTCTCAACATCGCCTTTGTAGTCTTTCTCTTTGCTTCTGTTGACCACAAATCTGCATGTTGTGGGTGATTCTTGTCAGAAATCATACCAACCAACACTTCTTCAGGAACATTTTCAACAGATGTAACGTCAGTTCTTGCCTTTTGGTATTCAAACAAGATAGGGAAATCTCTCTTCAGATATCTCACACCTTGATCTTGCTTGAAAAGGAAAAGGAACAGTTTAAACGCTCTCACGTCATCACCGTTGATATACTTCAAGATATTATCTTGAGCGATATTAAGTTCCTTATCGCTGTCATACAACCCATTTGTGTTGATAACTTTCTTTGCGATTGAAAGTAAGATTGAAGTCTTTCTCACACCGTAAACGTGCTTCAAAACTGAAGCGATCTTATTACGGTACTTCAATGAATAGAACTCCAAGTTTGGGTGTCCTAACAAGTATCCAAGAACAATCTTTCTTGCTCTTTCGTTGTTAACCTTTTCATTCTTGAAGTCTACAAAAAGACGGAGAACGTATGGGAAACCACTGTCGTTCACCAAGTTATACAACGCACTCAAGATAGCTTTTTCGCTCAGACCATTATCATACCAATCAATTGGATTAACAATGTTGCAAGCACCGCCCTTTTGAGTGTTCTTGAACTCATTCAATAGAACCTCAGACACAAATTTACCGGTAGCACCTTTCTGTGTTGCCACAATCAAAGGTAATTCCTTTGACAAATTATAAAGACTCTTAACATTGTCTTTAATTGCCTTAGTTTGCTCATCTCTACTGTGGTAATAAGTTGCACTGGATTTTGCACCAGATGCAATTGTTAAGCTATTAATCAAGTTCTTCTTGATTGTAGCTACCATGTTCGCTGTCAATACCAATTTTTCCATAATGATCCTCCTAACTTTAATTATTAAACATCCGCAAATATAACGAAATTTCGTTTATATTATTACAATTTATTACACAAAAAAACGGTGAGTGCATACCAAGCCTTAACTTGGTCCCACCCACCGTTTAATTAGGAAATACTTACTTTTTCTCATTATAGAGAAGAAGTTTAGTTGTCTTTTGGTAGTTTGCGCCACCTTTCAATCGGTGGCTTTTTTCAATTACTGTATAAACAACAAGTTCTTCCTTGTATTTTAAGTTTTATGAAAAAACGCTCTCCTTCGAGAACAAAAAACCATTCTTAGCCGTCAAATGTTAGGCGATGCGTCCCATTTTTTGCGAAAAAACTCTGGCATCAACAACCTCAAAACATTTCGAGTGGTGGGTTTCTCGATTTTCCAATTGTTTATTTATTAAACTTAATTTGAAACCCTATCACTCAATATTTTCGGGAATAATTTATTAGTATTTGTTGTATTTGTTTTACAAATTTTCACGATTTGCGTCTTTACCAATTTGACTATATCCCCATGTTATTAATCCACTTGTTTGTGGGGATAGAAGGACTCGAACCTCCAATTTATTACTGTAAACACTCTCAGTTTTCCCAAAATATTTTCAAAGTACGTTAAAAAATCTATTGAACATTGCAATTATGTGAGGCACTTGTTGGAATCAAATTTATCGGTTTGCCAGCCTTTTCATGTTCATTCAATTTCAGAACCCATGTCCATTTACTTAGGATTCTTAGATTTTTTTGCGGGGGAGGTTGGACTCGAACCAACGGACTTCTGCTTATAAGGCAAACGATTTAACCTGTTTATACTGAAAACATTATCTGTTCTCCAATACTGGAGTAGTTTGTTAATATTTGATGTAAATTATTACTAATCTACTCCCCCATGTTTGGTGTCGGGAATTGCTTACGCACTCCCACTTACAAGACGTTTCCGACTTGCTAACACCTTTTATCAATACGTCAATAGAACGTTAAAATTTTAGAAGAAATTCGTTAGTTTTGGTTTGTTTTTCTATTTTGCTTAGATTACTGTAAAAACTACCAGTTCTTCTTTTAGTAGCGGGAGAGGGATTTGAACCCCCGACCTTATGGTTATGAGCCACACGAGCTACCACTGCTCTATCCCGCAATATATTTTAAAAAAGGATAGTTTGTTTGTTATTTTTGTTATAAACGATATGGGGATCGAACCCACGACATTCTGCTTGCGATGCAAATGCTCTATCCAACTGAGCTAATTGTTATTTACTGTAATAACCAACAGTTTCCTTTTATATTTTAATCTTGTTAAAGAACGATCTCTCATTAAGAGACTGCAAACATAATACAAAAATATTTACTGTGCAAATGTTTTTTAATAAAAATAAAAATTTTTTTGATTACGCTTGGGAATATAAATACGATTCAATTCATAAAAAGATACAAATTTTTATAAAATTTTCATTCCTTAAACACATTCCCCTGCGCTTTACGTTGCTCCTCTAACTTTCTATCCCACTCATCTTGAGTCTCTTGGGTGCTCTGACCACATATTTTTGCAAAGAAGTCTGCGGGATCAATATTTCCAACTGTGTTACCAGTTTCCTCTGGAATTAACTCTTGAGGGGGCGGTGGAATATATTCTTGTACCTCTGGAATTTTTGGTGGTAATGGTGGTGGAGACTCATCTACACCCACCGTTGCCGTCACATTTGCTCCCTCACTTGTTCCCTCATTTGCTCCCTCACTTATTCCCTCATTGGGTTTTTCAAATTCAGTATTCTCTTTAATATCCTCATTTTGTTTTTTCAAATCCGCAATTGTTGGACTGTGATCGAATGCTTCTTGAGCAACCGCACCATGATTAAATCCCTCAACCAACTTTAATGATTTCTCCTCAATATTCTGAATATCATCATCACTTACTTTTGATACATCTAATCCTCTTGCATACTTATCATCCGTTATTCTAATTTCAAGGGTATCATTATTAAAGATACAATCTTTAAATTCATGACCATCCTTGGCGAATCGTGCTTTTATGATCTTTATGTTTGCAATATTATCATTTTCTGATTTGGCTGGTTTAGCAATTGACATAACAAAGTGAGACTTCTGTAGTCTTTTAATGTTACCACCAGTATTGTCAGCATCAACAAAATCTACTTTAAATCCACTTCTGTTTGCTTGAATAGCTGACCAACATGGGATATCGAATTCAGCAGCCATTGCTTCAAACGATTTCACAATTGATAATTCAGCAGCGAGTAAATCAACACTCCTTTTATTTGGCTCAAGACAATCCAGATAATCAAGGACAATTATATCATACCTATATCCAAATTTCTTAAATTGTCTCTCAATCCAAGTTCTTACGTCATGCATGGTAGTATTCTCCTGACTCATTCGAACGATGTCAAGTTTACCACCCTGCTCTTTAATCGACTTTACATGTTTAAGAACTCTACTTTTTACAACTTCTTTATTATCCTTGATTTTACTTTGTGCAACCTTAGACCATATAGTATAGTGTTTTCTTTGAACTTGTTTTACGGTATCCTCAAAAATAATTTGTAATACTTTCTTCTTCTCATTGAATGCAGTATTTGCAATTTTCGTTAGAAGAGTTGTTTTTCCAATTCCCGATGGTGCAAGTACCAAACCAATTTCACCTCTCCCAAGACCGTTCCCAGTTACTTGGTCAATCACTTTAATACCGGTTGGGATAGTATCTCTAAATTCATCGCTCAGTGCATGATCAATGTCATCTATAACATCACTTCCATAATCCTCTGCATCCCCAATGTGATATATTTTATTAAATTTTTCTCCAGTTTCGTAGTTAAATGCCTTTTCCCTAATACCACCATCCTTAACCTTTTGAATAATGTGTTCTGCGAGTTTACGATATTCTTGTTGTTTAATGAACTCAAAAATGTTTTCACGAACAATATCTCCATCGTATAATTGATTCTTGTTAATTACTCTTTCATTCCATAATTTAACCTGATCAATTTTTCCCATCAAGACCTGTCCCTCAATCTCATTGGTTGGGGACTTGTATCTATAAATGGCTTCCTCAATGCTTTTATTCTGTAAATTTGGAACACGATCATACTCATTATAATACTCAAGCATTATGATGAATAATCGTTTTAGATATGGGTCATCGAAGTATTCGACAGCAATATCTGAAATGGTCTTCTTCGCAAAATCTGGTTCGACCAAAAGTTGCCATATTACTTTTTGCTGAAAATCGGGTCCGAAATAGGACCATGTTTTATTTGGCGTTTCACTCATTCTTGATTGGATAATGTGTGCGCTAAATCAGTCGTCTTCTCACGGAGATACGTTTAGACGCACACAATAATGTTATTCTTAAATACTTCTGAGTAGATACGCTCTCTTATTCGTAGAAAGTTCCCTGATTTGTTGAATGGATAATCCTCTTTTATTTATAAGATCATAATCGTCCCACATATTTTTCGTGTCAACTCTTTTGATTTGATCTTTAATTTGATCGGCAACCTCAACCACGCCATCAATCACATCGATTGAATAACGCACTATTGAATTGAAACCATCAACATAAAATGTCCTTTCAACGATTGTATTTTCATCGATGTAAAGTCCAATTTTACACTCAACACCTCTGATCACCTTATCCTCAATGTAATTTTTTACTGTTTTAGGGTTATATATCATACCCCTTCTATACTCACTTGGATAAGAATCAACAAGTTCCTTTACGTATCTAAATAATTCGTAGGACTTACCATTTCCCACCTCAATTTCTGTATCATATCGTTTCTTCGACAACAGTTTTTGGAATTTGGTAATTGCTCGTGGCAATATATTGCGAATATCAATTTGGTGTCTGGTGAAGGGATTGAATACATCCGCATCGAATATCTTCTCACCCAAGAGAACATCCTCTTGATATAGTGCAAATCGAAACTGTTTGATATGATTATTTTCGTCCATCTTTTGTATTATTTAAAAGGTTTATTGTAGAAGCAAATATAGTTAGAAAGTCTGTAAGGTGAAAGAGTTTTTCACAAAACTCTTCTGTTTTTTTTCACATATTCTTTAAGTAGCTGTTTCTCATTCATTATGACAGTATAAAAGGGTTCAACATAGTTGACAAAAGTGCTGTTATATACCGATAAGTACTCATCTTCGTTCATCATTTTAAGTAAATTCTTACTTCCTCGGTCATCTGGAGACAATGGCATTGCCAATTGTTCCAACTCTTCAATCGCCTCTTCATTCAAAAATGGTTCATTAAGATTGATCAATTTGTAATTCATTTTTAATCGATCAATGTTTTCCAATAATGCCTCCAATGCCTTTAACGGTTTCTTCTTCTCCGCAACCCTTTGTTGATTTATTCTATCTGCCTCTCGACAAATATCTCTCACAGTCATTTTCTTAAACTGCATTTGTGGAAAATGTTTTAACAACGTCTTTTCTTTCAATCCCGCAATCCCTTCAATATTGTCAGACACATCCCCACAAATTATTTTCATTGCTAATGCATTTGAATAATGATAGTTGAAATAGTAGAAGAAATTATTTCGAGTAACAGGTGCTTCAATATTTTCGAATAATATTGTTATGCCATATTCCAATAGTTGAGAAAAATCTCTATCGTTTGTATATAAATAAATGTCTTCCTTTTCATAATTACGTGCACAATATGCTGCAATTAAGTCATCTCCTTCAATATCGTCCACCTCAATTTGCCTTAAAAATAACTCTTCGGCATATGCTTGAATTCTTTTTCTTTGTTTTAAAATAGACTCTTCCTTCTCAATTTCCCTCTTTATCTCAGCCTCAGTCATCTCAATACGACCATGCCACGTCTTATCCTTCCTATTCGCCTTATATGCAGCATCAATCTGGTGTCTATAAACACCCCCGTTCTCACCATCCCACACCAAGACCACCTTATTAATCATTTTCTCCTTAATCATTCTTCGAATGGTTGTCATAAAAGAGTACAAGCCACCAATATGACCAAACTTATTGGTGTGTACATCCTTTGCCCCATGAAATGATCTTTTCAAAAGATAGGAAGAGTCTACTAATAACGTTCTAATTTTCATTTATTGTCCCACAAGTTGTTCACCAAGGGTTTCGCCAGTAACTGCCACAAATTTATCTGCGATTTGATCTGCGCTTAAAGTAGGATCATCAAGAATTTCTCTGAAATACTTAATATTTGCTTTTTTATACTCATCCAAATCTTCTTTGAAGATAAAACCATGTGGTGTTGACATAATTTCTCCTTGAAGAGAAATCCCTCCAAGTGGTCCGTCAACATGGTTTTTAAACACATTTACTTTTGTGTCAACACCGTATGCAACAGTTCTTTTCTCACCCTTTGAAGTATTCTCAGCAGTAACTATCTTGGTTCCATGTGATGCAATTCCACCGAAATGATAACCTAATCTACAACCGAAGAAGAATGCTTCTCCGCCTTTATGTTTAACAACCCCCGCACCCATGCTATCAATCCAAATCTTTTGGACGGCAATCAAAGAATTTGTAAATTCTCTTCCTTCTTTCCTACTACTTGGGATGGTGTTGTTTAAAAGATATTTAAACGACTTCTCATATGCACCAGCATTCCACATATTATTATCAGAAGTATTTTTCTCCTGTGCGTTAATGCTCCGAATACAATCTAATGTACCAATAGAATCAATAAGAAAATCCAAACCAAATGGTAAATTACCCATTTCTTGTTCTCTTAATAAAAACCTAACTGCTTCTGCCATATCCTCAATTGCTGCTTCGCCTCTGTTCTTATCTTGTTTTTTACCGAAATTCTCCAACATGAAATCATTATCAATTGATATATAATTCCCACTGAAATCGAATCCCATTATCTTTAATCGATTACGACTTAAATTACCTTCTGTATCGACTAAAACAGGCATTCTACCTGCCTTTTGAGAGGCAACCGCTGCTTCACTTACAGCAGTTGATTTACCTGTATTAGAAAATCCACGAGCAAGTGCAGTATAACCAATTGGAAACCCGGGTAACCCTGTTGCTTTCTGAATTGCGGGTGATAATGTCAACCATTCTAATGGTTTATCTGGAACATCTTCGCCACCAATTTTTTTCTTAAAATCATCTAATGAAAACGTTTTCTTTGCAGTTGGATTACGGGTTTTTTCGTTTGCAGGAATATTCTTTTTTGCCATATTATTAATTATATTAGAAAACAAAGGGGAACGTTACTTCCCCTTTGTCATTGTCTGTGATTTTTAATTAGAAAGGTAGATCATCGTACCCACTATCATCTGTACCCTCTTCAATAAATGAACTTGCATCAACAGGTTCTGATTTAGGTGCAGGTGGTGGTGTAACAGGTGCTTGAGGTTGTGCCTGAGTTTGAGGGGTTTCATTAACCGCTTCATCAGTAACATTTTCAAGATCATCTGTAACATCAACAGAATTAACTATACCAGAGTTTTGAAATGAACCCACATCACCTTGTGTTACATTTTGAATTGTAACGCCATCTTCAGTGTCAGATGCTTGTTCGAAATTTCTGTTTGCATAATCATCATCCGCATCAAGATTTTGGAAACGCTGATTTGCTTTCTCTTGTAAGTCTGGACGACCCGGGAATACCCAATGTCTATTTGTTGAAT
>Ga0307378_10013872_pt1 | contig 10169 bp, 11 predicted proteins | sample UN1MG_FD_202238 | JGI IMG/M metagenome (GOLD analysis project Ga0307378, IMG submission 202238) | Soil microbial communities from Risofladan, Vaasa, Finland - UN-1 | ecosystem: Environmental > Terrestrial > Soil > Coastal area > Acid sulfate soil | place: Finland: Risofladan, Vaasa | collected... | reverse complement strand
CATCAGGCGGGTGATCGTGAGCGCATTCGCCGGCGTTGCCAGGGCCGACGGACCAAAGGACAGGTGGTGCTCGGCCGACGACTCCGACATGGTCATCGCACTGCTTCGAGATCGGGCCCGAGTGCAGTCGTGATCGTGACCTTCGTGAACTCGCCCACGGGGAGGGCGGCATCGACGCTGATCACGCCATCGATCTCGGGGGCTTCGCGGCGGCTGCGCGCGCGTCCGGGACGGTCCACGAGCACTTCGACCCGCGAACCGACCAGTTCGTCACGTTTTGTCGCCGTGATGGCGTCTTGCATGTCGGTCAACTCGGCCAACCGCTCGAGCGTCAACCCGCGGGGCACGCGGTCGTCGAGCTCGGCGGCGTAGGTGCCCGACTCGGCCGAGTAGGCGAAGAAGCCGCACCAGTCGAGCTGAGCGGCATCGACGAAGTCGACCAGTTCGGCGTGGTCATCCTCGGTCTCGCCCGGGTATCCGACGATGAAGTTCGATCGAAAGGTGGCGTCGGGCTCCTGCAGGCGGATGTCGCCGATCCGATCGAGGAATCTCTGCCCGTCGCCCCATCGGCGCATGCGGCGCAGCAACGGGCGCGAGACGTGCTGCAGACTCAGGTCGAAGTACGGCACCCCGGTGGCGAGCACTGCCTCGACGAGCTCATCGGTCAGGTCGGAAGGGTAGAGGTACAGCAGGCGGACCCATTCGGTCCTGGCAGCCACTGCTTCGACCAGACCGGCGATCTGGCGATCGCCGCGCCCCTGGTCACGGCCGAAACTCGCCAGGTCCTGCGCCACGAGCACGATCTCACGGGCGTCGAGCTGGTCGACCTCGTCGAGGATCGCAGCGATCGTCCGCGACCGCTGCGGGCCGCGAAAGCTCGGAATCGCGCAGAAGCCGCACTTGCGATCGCACCCCTCGGCCACCTTGACGTAGGCCCAGGGTTCGGTCGCCGCCGGTCTGGGGAGGTTGAGCAGATCGAACGCCGGCACCCGATCAGGCTTGGTGCCCAGGGTGACCGGCACCCCGAATCCACGCACCGCATCGACCTCGGGAAGCGCGTCGGCCAGCTCGGCTCCGTAACGCTCGGCCATGCAGCCCGTGACGATGAGCTCGGCGTCGGACCGCCGGTCGGCGTCGAGAGCGAGGATGGTGTCGATCGACTCCTGACGGGCCTCCTCGATGAACGCGCAGGTGTTGACGACCACCAGATCTGCCTCGTCGGCCGACGCGGCCGGCTGCATGCCGTCGGCGATCAACGTGCCGACGAGCTTGTCGGAATCGACCTGGTTCTTCGGGCACCCGAGGGTCTCGACCCAGTACCGGGAGCCCGCTCGCGCCGCAGCTGCCATGGGCATTGCATCCTACGGACCGGCGGACGAACCAGGAGAACCTCACCACAGCCGTTCGGTCGAGGGTCTCGGCGGCGGCGACCGAGAGGGTGACCACCGCTCCGCTGCTGACCGCGTGCAAGGGCAGTACCCTCGCTGCGATGCCGGGGCTCTCTGAGGTGGAGGTGCAGACGTTTCTCGACGAGCCAGGCCATCTCCTCCGCCTCGCCACGGTCGATGCCCACGGTTTCCCGAGGGTGGTGCCGATCTGGTTCATCTTCGAAGACGATCGCATCTGGTTCACGCCCCGCCTGAAGTCGGCCTGGTGGCAAGACCTCCAGCACGACCGCCGAGTTGCGCTGACGATCGACGAGGACGAGTCCCCCTACCGGAAGGTCGCGCTGAGGAGCGAGGTCACGATCGAATTCGAGCCTGGCCAGGACGACGAGTGGCGTGACCTCTATCGGGCGATCGCCAAGCGATACACCGCCGACGAGTTCGCGCAGGCCTACGTCAACGCCACGATCGAGGAGCCACGGGCCCTCTTGTCGGTGCCTTGCGACGTGGCGGGTGTCACGACGTGGCGGATGCCGGTCGCCGGCGAGGACCCCGCAGGGGTCTGGGCCGATCGCTACTACCACCGCAAGCCCGACATCTCCGAGTGGGTTCCGTAGCCGACACCCTCAGGCGGGCGCGCCGCCCATACCGCTGTCGTGCCCGAAGAGCCGGCCGCCCTCGGACCATCGGCGAAGCGAATCGAACGGGTAGATACCGGTGGAGTGGCCATCGTTCCACGTGACGTTGAGGCCCCATGCACCGTGCAGTTCCGCGGTCGAGATCTCGAGTGGGGTGGGGCTGCCCGGCAGGGGCCACACCTCGACGCCCTGGTCGCGGAACCCCCGGCACTGCGCGCACGGGCATGCCAGCCGGAGTCGCATGATGTCGAAGGTCGCCTCGTGGTCGTCGGCGAAGACGACCGTGACGGCGGTGTCCTTGTCGACGTCGATCGAGATCGGCTGGTTGCGGTCGGCGGTCAAGCGGTGAAGTTCAGCGCCAGGCCGGGACGCGGCCACTCGGCAGCCATGAGGTGACCGACGCCCGACAGGGTGACGAACGCCGTCCGGCGATCGGGTCCGCCGAAACAGATGTTGGTGACCGAGAGGTCGGGGAACGGCGAGACCCGCGTGAGCGCCTGCCCCTGGATCTCGACGAAGAGCACCGATCCGTCGTCCATGGCGATGGGGCCCTCGGGAAACCGGAGGCCGTCGGCGATCAGGCGGGGTTCGCTCATGGCGACTTCCTAGCACCGTGGCTGATCACGCCGCGAGCAACGGCACCGTCACGACGTAGGCGATGATGAGCAGGAGGCCTTCCCACCGCACGATTCTGTGGCCGGTGATCATGAACGCGAACGCGGCGATCGCGACCCCGACCATGAGGAACGACGCCAGCCCGGTCAGGTTCGTGTCGGTGATCGGACCGGGGCCTGCGAATCCTGCCGCAGCACCGACGCCGAGGCTGTTGAACAGGTTCGACCCGAGCAGGTTGCCGATGATGAGGTCGTCCTCGCCCTTGCGGGCCGCGGCGACCGACGTCACCAGCTCGGGCAGCGAGGTTCCCAGCGCCACCAAGGTGAGACCGACGAACCCCTTCGCGAGGCCGAGTTCGTCGGCGATCTCGAGGGCGCCCCACACCGTTGCATAGGCACCGGCGACCACCCCGACGAGGCCGACGATTGTCCGTGTGGTCTCGACCCCGACCGGATGTTCGACGTCCTCTCCGAGATACTCGTCGACCTCGCTGGCGAGGTCGTCCTCGTCGCCACCACTCCGGGCCGCCTCGTAGAGGATGAAGGCGAGGATGCCCACCAGGAGAATCGCCGAGAACACGGCTTCCTTGGTGGTGAGCCCGTCCTGGATGAGGAAGGCGAAGACGACCACGGCGCCGGTCGACAGCGGCGCCTCCCGCCGCAACGTGGCGCCCTTGATGCTCAGCGGCAGCACGAGCGCGGCGACGCCCATCACCAGTGTCAGGTTGGCGACGTTGCTCCCGATGATGTTGCCCACCGCGACGTCGATCTCGCCCTGACCGGCACTGATGGCCGACACCACCATCTCCGGAGCGCTGGTCCCGAAGCCGATGATGACGGCGCCGATCACGATCGGCGAGATCTTCAGCGTATAGGCGAGCCGCGCCGCACCGATGACGAACTGGTCGGCGGTCTTGGTGAGGACGAACAGGCCGGCAACGACGACGAGGGCAGCGATCGGCACGTCGGCCGACTGTATCTGCGCCCGACTTCACCGCCGAACCCCACAAGACCGCGGGGACGGACACAGAGGTTCAGATGGTGCGGACGAATTCCGCCCATTCGTCGACCCAACGTCGCCACACCGCGCGCGGGTAGTCGTGGCCCATGCCCTCGATCTCGACGTAGCGGGCGCCGGGGACGACCTCGGCGGTCTGCCGCCCGCCGCTCGGGGTGATGAGGGTGTCCCGGCTGCCGTGAAGCACCAGGGCCGGCACGTCGATCCGGGCCAGCTCCGCCGAGCGGGACCCGTCGGCCACGACGGCGGCGATCTGGCGCGTGACACCGTCGGGACAGAAGCACCGGTCGTAGGCGGCTGCGGCGCGGGTCCGGACGTCGGCCTCGTCGATCCACTCGGGCTTCGAACCATAGATCGCCAGTGCATCGACGTGGCTCTGGGCGTACTCGTCACGACTCGTCGCGGGTGGCGCCAAGAGCGCTTCGATCGCTTCGGGAGTGGCGTCACCGAAGCCCGGCTCGCCGGTGCGAGACATCACCGAGGTCATCGACCACAGGCGGTCGGCGTGGTGGATCGCCATGCGTTGCACGATCATCCCACCCATCGACAAGCCCATCACGTGGGCTCTGCTCGTCGGATCTCCGGTGGCCGCATCGATCACCGCGACCGCGTCAGCCGCCATGTCCGGGACCGTGTAGTCGACACCGTCGAGCTTCGAGCTCAGTCCGGTGTCCCGATTGTCGAACCTGATCACCCCGAACCCCTCGGCCGCGAACATCTCGCACCACTCGTCGGCGTAGTTGATCGATTGGGAGCCGAGGCCGTTGACCAGCAGCAGCGCCGGGTCCTCGGTGCTCCCGAACGTCTCGTAGTAGAGCTCGACGTCACCGTTCGCAGTGCGAGGCATCGGGCCAGGTTAGGACAGACTCTTCATGTGCTCGATGGTGTGACCCTGATCACCGGCGTGATGGCCGCCGGCAAGTCGACCGTGGCGCAGGCACTGGCCGAACGGCTCCCTCGCTCGGTCCACGTACGGGGTGACGTCTTCCGCCGCATGATCGTCTCGGACCGCCACGAGATGGGTGCCGACCCGAGCGACGAGGCGCTCGTCCAGCTCAGCATCCGCTACGAGCTCGCCGTTGCGACCGCGGACCACTACGCCCGCGAAGGATTCGCCGTGGTGCTCCAGGACATCGTGCTGGGCCCGATTCTCACCGACGTCGTCGATCTCCTCGACGCACGGCCACGCCGCCTGGTGGTCTTGGCACCGTCAGCCGACACGGTCCGTGAACGCGAGGCCGGTCGCGACAAGGTGGGATACCACTCGATCGACGTCGAACGCCTCGACCGGGCGCTGAAGGACGAGACGCCCCGCTTCGGGCTGTGGCTCGACTCGACCGACCTCACCGTGGCCGAGACGGTCGATCAGATCATCGAACGAGCCGCAGAAGCCGAGGTCTGAACACTCACACCGTCCACGGCTCAGTACCCTGCGCGGGTGGCTGGCGACGAGGACGAAGTCAGACGTGACGACACGACCGAGGCGCTCCTCACCGCCGATCTGCGCTTGGCCGAGTTCCTCAAGGGCGACCCACCGCTCCCCCACGCATTGCTCTTGGTCGTGTCGGGCGACCAGCGGGGCGAGATCCTGACGATGGACAACTCACCCGCGATCGTCGGCCGCGTCGCGGATGCCGATGTCATGATCGACGACACGACCGTGTCACGTCGACACGCGATCCTTCGGCACGGCCCTGATGGGCTCGAGGTCGAGGACCTGGGCTCGTCGAACGGGACAACCATGAACGGCAACCCCATGACCGGGTCGTTCCACCTGATCGACGGCGACCTGGTCGGCTTCGGCTCGGCCACCGTGCTCGTCAAGCGCATCGCCTGACCACGCCGCTGGTCGGAACCCTCGTCCGGCGACGACGCAGTCCCGCTCGACCGCTGCGACGGAGCAGCTGAGGCGTCCGGTCGCTGATCAGCCGTCGGCGCCGGCTCCGGACAGCAGCTCTTCGAGCTCGGCTTCGGTCATCAGCACGTCACGAGCCTTCGAACCGGTCGACGGGCCGACCACACCTCGTTGCTCGAGGAGGTCCATGATGCGACCGGCGCGCGCGAAGCCGACCTTGAGCTTGCGCTGGAGCATCGAGGTCGAGCCCAGCTGGCTGCGAACGATCAGCTCCATCGCCTGCCACATCAGGTCGTCGTCGTCATCGCTGCCCGACGAACCTCCGGGGAGCGCGGCACCGGACGGGCCGCCATCGGTCGAACCCTGGACCTCTTCGACGTAGGTGATCTCGGGAGCCTGCTTCCGCCAATGGGCGGCGATCTTACGGACCTCCTCTTCGGTGACCCAGGCGCCCTGGATGCGGCGTGGGCTCGACGAAGCCGGGCCGAGCAAGAGCATGTCGCCCTTGCCGACGAGCCGCTCGGCACCGCCCTGGTCGAGGATGACGCGAGAGTCGGTCACCGAACTGACCGCAAATGCCAGGCGGGCGGGCACGTTGGCCTTGATGACGCCGGTGATGACGTTGACAGACGGACGCTGGGTGGCGATGACGAGGTGGATGCCCACGGCACGAGCCATCTGGGCGAGGCGGCAGATCGACTCCTCGACGTCGCGAGCCGCGACCATCATCAGGTCGGCCAGCTCGTCGACCACGACCACCACGAAGGGCAAGCGCGGGAAGTTCTCGGGCTGGTCGCCCTCGAGGTCGAGAACATCTCCGTCGTGGTTGTTCAGGTCGCCCCGGTCGTAGGCCGCGTTGTAGCCGGTGATGTCGCGCACCCCGACCTCGCTGAGCAGGTCGTACCGGCGCTCCATCTCCTTGACGGCCCAGCTGAGCGCGTTGGCCGCCTTCTTCGGATCGGTCACGACCTGGGTCAGCAGGTGCGGGAGCTTGTCGTACTGGCCCATCTCGACGCGCTTGGGGTCGATGAGGATCATGCGGACCTGGTCGGGCGTCGACCGCATGAGGATCGACGTCAGGATGCTGTTGAGGCACGACGACTTGCCCGCCCCGGTGGCACCGGCGATGAGGATGTGCGGCATCTGGGCAAGGTTCATCATCATCGACTTGCCGTTGATGTCGCGCCCCACCGCAACCTCGAGGGGATGCTTGGCCTTGATCGCCTCCGGGCTGCTCAGCAGGTCGCCGAGGGCGACGATCTTGCGGTCGGCATTGGGTACCTCGACCCCGATGGCCTGACGTCCCGGAATCGGAGCGAGGATCCGGACATCGGGCGAGGCCATCGCGTACGCGATGTCCTTGTTCAGGCTCGTCACCTTGCTGACCTTGACGCCCGGACCGAGCTCGAGTTCGTAGCGGGTGACGGTCGGGCCGACCACCATGCCGACGAGGCGGGTCTCGACGCCGTGTTGGGCGAGGGCAGCTTCGAGTTCGCGGCCCCGGGCCTCGACCGCCTTGGCATCGACGTCCTGCCTGGCCGAGACCTCGAGGAACTTCTTGGGTGGCAGCTTCCATTCGGACCGGCGCGCCCCGGGACCGAGATCGATCTCGAGCTGGGTCGCATCGACCGGTTCGTCGACGTGGGTCTCGAGCTTGGGTCGGGCCGGCTCGGGCCCAGATGACGCGTCGTACTCGTCTGTATGGTCGGTGTCGTCGGCGTCGGGCTCAGCCGGATCGACCATCGTGGGGTCCGAATCCTGGTCGAAGACCTCGCCGCCGATGTGGAGTGTCGGGTCGTCCGATCCGGCGCTGCGTGACGAATCGAGTTCGAACATCGCCTTGACGCCACGGCGCAGGACCTGGCCGAGGGGACGTACTCCGTTTGCCGTCGTCTCGGCCGCGACCCGCACGGGAGTGCGGGTCAGGACGACGAGCCCGATGAGACCGATCACCACGAGCACGAGCGACGCGCCCCACGACGCGAGCAGGCTTTCGAGCGGTGACCCGACGGCTGCGCCGGCAACTCCGCCGGCCGCACGGAAGTCGTCGAGCGGATCGCTCCACGAGACGCCACTGGCGACGTCGATGAGACCCAGGACCGACAACGCGAGCGCACTGCCTCCGACCGCGAGGTGGGCACGGGCAGACCGTTCGACCTCGCCGTGCGGGTCGTCCTTCAGCAGCGCATAGCCGATCGCCAACAGCGCGACGGGAAGGGCGAAACGACCCACCCCGACGAGGGTTCCCGCCGCCGTGGCCAGCCCGCGGCCCACCGGCCCGGCCAGGTCGACATAGGTCCCGAGACCGACCACCAGCCCGAAGCCGATGCAGGCGAGGCCGCCCACGTCGGCACCGTGGCCGGTCAGCGCCGATCGCACCATCCCCGGAGGTGGTGGTGGCGGGATCTTCTTCGATCGGGACGGGGTCGCGCGAGTGCCCACAGTGGCCACAAGGTTAACACCAGCAACATCACCAACAGCGGGAACCCGGCCAAGCGCAGGTCTGCCGTGAATGCCGCGGTCCGGCGTGAACGACGCCGCTGTGACACCAGGAGTCCACGGCGGACCGAGAAATCGACGTCAGACGATCCCGGGCCGGCGGCGGACGTGCGTGCGGCACGCTGTGAGCCGTGCCACCGTTCTCGGACGGCCGAACTCGAATCCTGGAAACACGCACCGATGTCGGACGGCTCGGCATCGGCGAGCGCTTCACGCGTGATGGGTCAACCGCAGCGTGCAGTTCGTCGTCGGCCTCGAGCAACTGACTCCATCATCGGTGCGTCAACGACGCTGACAGCTCGGGCACCAGGTGGTCGAACGTCCGTCGATGATCTTGCGGCGCAGCGGCTCACCGCACCGAAGGCATGCCTCTCCCGACCGGCCGTAGCAGCGCAGCTGTCGCTGATTCGTTCCTACTCCCCCGTCGGCGTTGCGATAGTCGCGCAGCGTCGTTCCGCCGTTGGCCAGCGCTCCCTCGAGCGATCGTCGAAGCGCCGCGAGCAGGCGGTCGGCCCGCGGCCGACTCAACGAGCGGATCGACGGGTTGATCTCGGCATCCCACAGCGCCTCGTCGGCATAGATGTTGCCGACGCCGGCGATGGGGCGCTGACTCAGGAGCTGCGTCTTCAGCTTGGCGTTGCTGCGCCGGAGGTTGGCCCACAGGCCCCCGTCGTCGAGGGTCACATCCCAGGGTTCCGGGCCTTGCGCTGCGAGGGTCGGGAAGCGCGCATGTTCGCCACGGTCGACGACGCCGAGCCGCCCGAAGCGACGGACATCCCGGTAGGTCAGATACGTGCCGTCGTCGAGCTCCCACCAGGCACGCAGATACGGATCGCCGGTGTCGGCTGATCGAGCCAGCTGGCCGGTCATGCCGAGATGGACGACGAGTTCACGGTCGTCGTCGAGTTCGAACAGCAGGTACTTGCCCCGCCGCCCGACCGACTCGAACGTCGCACCGACGGCCTCGATCGCACCATTGAACTTCGCAGACGCATGACCCCACCCGTCGACCACCTGCCGGCCGACGACGAGCGGTTCGATCCCCCGCCGCACCGTTTCGACCTCGGGGAGCTCGGGCATCCCCGCCGACGGTAGCGATGATCCCGTGGCACGATCCTCCGATGATCACACACGACGATGTGCGACGGATCTCACTCGCTCTGCCAGGGGCCTTCGAGCAGCCGTCCTACGGCGATCGCCCATCGTGGCGGACCAAGGCCCGCATGTTCACGTGGCTGCGCGACGATCCCGAGGCCTTGGTCGTGTGGGTCGACTCGGTCGAGGAGAAGGACGCCATGACCGCCGGCGAACCACAGAAGTTCTTCACCACGTCGCACTACGACGGACATCCGATCGTCCTCGTGAACCTCGACACCGTCTCCTCGGCCGAGGCCACCGAGCTCATCACCGAGTCCTGGCGGCTCCGGGCGCCCAAGACGCTCGTGAAGCAGTGGGATGTCGACCACGCATGACGATCGAAGCGGTGGTGTTCGACTGGTACGCGACGCTGGGTCAGCCACTGGCAGGCGACGTCTGGTACCGGCTGCCCGACCTCGTGCGCGAGGCCGGGGGCTCGTTCGACGAAGAAGCGAGTCGGGCGTTCTGGGCCGACCATCCGACCGACCATGTCGAGCACTCGGCCGATCGCGACAGCTACGAAGCGTTCCAGGCCGAGCGGATGGCGACGTTGTTTCGCCGCTGTCAGGTACCCGAGAGCGCCGTCGGACCGCTGATCGAGGTCGTCGCCGCCGAGCGCTATGCCCGCGTGTTCCCGCTGTACGACGACGTCGTGATGCACCTCGAGTCCCTTCGGGCGCAAGGGATGACCATCGGCGTGTGCTCCAACTGGGACTGGAACCTCCAGGACCAGTTCGATGCGCACGGCATCGGCGATCTGTTCGACGGCGTCGTGTGCTCGGCCATCGTCGGCTACACGAAACCGCACCCGCACATCTTCGACGCCGTCGTACGGGACATCGGCGTCGATCCGGCGACGACGCTGTTCGTCGGTGACACCTGGGAGGCCGACATCGAAGGATCGGTCGCCGCCGGGTTCAGACCGGTCCACATCGTGCGTCGCGGCAGCTGCGAGGTGGACGACCATGCGGAGGTCCCATGCATCAGTGGACTCGGCGAACTACTCGAACTGATTTCCTGGAA
>Ga0307378_10013869_pt1 | contig 10170 bp, 8 predicted proteins | sample UN1MG_FD_202238 | JGI IMG/M metagenome (GOLD analysis project Ga0307378, IMG submission 202238) | Soil microbial communities from Risofladan, Vaasa, Finland - UN-1 | ecosystem: Environmental > Terrestrial > Soil > Coastal area > Acid sulfate soil | place: Finland: Risofladan, Vaasa | collected... | reverse complement strand
GCTCCTATCCGGCGGGAAGTTCAATGAAACAGCAAAAAGGAGAGAAAAATGAGCAATGAGATAAACAGGAGAGAATTCATTCAATTGTCAGTCGCGGGAAGTGCTCTATGCCTTGGCGGTTCGAGCCTTGTATTCGGCGCCGGTTCAAGAGGCTCGAAACTCATCAGTCCGGGCTGCCGGGGAACAAAAGTCAAAGTCGCAAGATTTTACATGGGCACCTCGGACGGCCTGTGGCCTAAACCGAGGCTGGATTTCAAGAACGAAATCCAATTCTATGAATCCGAGTTCGCGAAGCTTAACGGCGAGCTGTCGGATGTCGAATTCGTAATCGACCAAATGGTCTCGTCCCCGGATCAGATAAAGCCGCTCAAAAGCAAGCTGGAAGGGGTTGACGGAATCCTGGCGATTCATATCAACATGGGCGTAAGGCCGATTCTCGAGGAGATTCTCAGCGTCGGCAAGCCCACAGTCCTGTTTGCCGCTCCGTATTCAGGGCACGGCTGGACGGGATTCGGGTCTTTGCAGAAGCAGGAGCTGGGATCCAAGCTCGAATGCATGCTCACCAGCGACTACAGCCAGTTGGCGGTTGCCATAAGACCTTTCCGTGCGATTCATCATCTAAGAGAAGCCAAAGTGCTGAACGTCACGACCAGGAACTTCGACAATTACGCAAACACCATGAAGGACAAGTTCGGAACCGAGATCAAACGAGTCGAACGTCAGCGGGTGCTCGACGCTTATAACGCCGTAAGTGACAGCGACGCCAAAGCGGAAACCGAACGCTGGATCAGAGAAGCGAGGGAGGTTGTCGAACCATCTCCGGGTGAGGTCTTCAAGTCCTGCAAACTTGCGCTTGCCTTTGAGAACATGTTGAACGAGGAAAACGCGACAGTGCTGACTATCGACTGCTACGGCACCATGTGGGACAAAACAATCAAGCTGCCCGCCTATCCGTGCCTCGGCTTCACGAGGCTCAATAATTTAGGCTTAGGCGGCATCTGCGAGTCGGACTTACAGTGCGCTATGACCCATATTCTGTTGCAGGGCTTGTCGGGAAAACCCGGATTCATCAGCGACCCGACAGTCGATGAATCGAAAAAAGCGATCATTTTGGCTCACTGCCTCGGCACGACGAAAATGGATGGTCCGGATGGGCCGGCCGCTCCGTACAAGCTGCGGACGGTGATGGAACGCAGAGAGGGAGTTGTGCCGCAGGTATTCATGCGAACCGGCCAGAAAGTCACCCAGGCAATCCTTATCGGCTCCGACCGTCTGCTCTATTTCACGGGAGACGTCCTCGACGCCCCCGACATCGAGAGGGGCTGCCGGACCAAGATTACGGTCAAGGTGGACGGCGACGCCGAACAGCTCTGGAAGAACTGGTCGAGCGGCCTGCACCGCCAGACTTGCTACGGAGACGTCACTAAAGAAATGGGCTATTTCTGCAAGTTCAAGGAAATCGAAATGGTCAACGAGGCCGTCTGAACAGATGCTTCGTTATGAAATCTTACGTTGAGCCCCGTGTCCAACTCGGGATTCTTTTTCGGAAGGATACTCTTATGAACCGGCGTGATTTTCTAAAAGCGACAGGATTTAGCGCGGCTTCGGCGGTATTTTCGAGGCCGCTGTTTGCCGCGAAAGAGCAAAGAAACGAGATTCTCGATCAGGCTGAGGCCCGCATTGAAAAGCACCGTAAGGGCGATGCGGCATTGAAACTTGCCGGACCGGATGGAAAACAGCTTCAGAACGGCCTTGCCGTGAAGATCGAGCAGAAGCGGCACAAGTTTCTGTTCGGCTGCAATATTTTCAAGCTGGGTCGGTGCAGCACACCGGAGGGCAACGCGGCCTATGAGAAACGCTTCGCGGCGCTTCTGAACTTCGCTACGCTGCCATTCTATTGGTGGAATTACGAGCGGCGACAGGGCCAGCCGGACGATGAGCGGACCGATCAAATCGTTAGCTGGTGCAAGGCACACAATATTACAACCAAGGGCCATCCCCTTGCCTGGAATTATGTAGACCCGCGGTGGCTGCCGGACGATCCGGATAAAGCGATGCAGGCCCAGCTAAAACGTATCAGCAGATGCGTTCAGCGATTCAGGAACGACATCGAAATCTGGGACGTGGTCAACGAGGCAACGCATTACGACCGGGACAGCATCAAGAAGCAGGCGCCGATATTAACCGAGGCTATCCGGAAAATGGGCGTCGGGGCGTATGTCCGCGAGGCGTTCAAAGCGGCCCGGCAGGCTAATCCAAAAGCCACGCTGCTAATCAACGATTACCGAACGGATTCGGATTATGCCGAGAAGGTGATTTCCGAACTTCTCGACGAAAATGATCGGCCGCTCTACGACGTAATCGGCATTCAATCTCACATGCACGGCGGCGTCTGGCCCATTCAGAAGATATGGGAGGTTTGCGAGCGGTTCGCCAAATTCGGCAAGCCCCTGCACTTCACCGAGACGACCGTGGTTTCGGGCCCCAAGGCGCAGCAAGGCTGGCTGACCACGCCTGAGGGCGAGAAACGCCAGGCCGAGCAGGTCGCCGAGTTTTACCGTGTACTTTTCTCGCACCCGGCTGTCGAGGCCATCACATGGTGGGACTTCACCGATCAGAATGCGTGGCAGCAAGCCCCGGCCGGCCTCGTCCGAGCAGATATGACGCCGAAGCCCGCATATAACGAATTAGAACGCCTCATCAAAGACCAATGGTGGACTCAGGCCGAGACAACAACCAACGCAGAGGGCACCGCACGATTCCACGGTTTCCTCGGAGAGTATGAAGCTAGCGCGCAGCTTGACGGCAAAAAGCTGACCGGCACTTTCCGGCTCGATAAAACTGCAACGGACAAGATAGATATCCGAATGAAAGCGTAAGACTTTGGTAATGCATAAAATATTTTCCGTTTTTGTTCTCATAGCTGTGTTTCTCGGTACTGAAGCAGCCGGCAGGCAGGCAAACCGTGAACAAACATACATCAAGGTGCCGGTCAAGAGGAAACCCGTTGATAAAGACTGGACTCTTCGCGATACGCGAACAATAGAGCTGCTGGAGGATTTTCAGCCGGGCTCGAAGAAAATTGCAATCGGCAGATACGGCGGCAGGGCGGACCAGAAAGCTGAAGCGACAGGCTTTTTCTATCCAAAGAAAATCGCCGGCAGATGGTGGCTAATCGATCCCGAGGGCAATTTGTTCATAAACGTCGGTGTCTGCTCGGTTAACATTGGAAAGTCAAAGATCAGTCAGGAACCCGCCATCAAGATGTTCGGCACGCCTGAGAAATGGGCACAGTTTTCCACCGAGTTTCTTGCCGGACAAGGCTTTAACGGAACAGGGGGCTGGTCGGATACGGAGCTTCTGCGGACGGCGCCTCATCGGCTTGCATATACCCTATCATGGAATTTCATGGGCTCGTTCGGCAGATCCAGGAAGCTTGTCCGGCAGGAGCCGGGACACCTGGGGTACCCGAACCAGTGCATCCCGGTATTTCATCCGGATTTCGAGAAGTTCTGCGATGAATATGCCAAACAGCTCTCGGCGACTAAAGGCGATCCGTGGCTGCTCGGGCATTTCTCCGACAATGAGTTGCCGATTGTTTCCGACATGCTGGATAAGTCGCTGCAGCTTGACGCGAACAATCCGGATCTTCGGTATGGCTACGAAGCAGCGAAAAAATGGTTCGACCAGAGAAAATCAAAAGAAGCCGGCCCGAAGGATATTACCGATGCTGACAGGGATGCCTTTCTTGCTTATGCTATAGAAAGGTATTACGAGATAACCACAAACGCCATTCGCCGGTATGATCCGAACCATTTATGTCTTGGCCCGAGACTGCACGGCAGGGCACTGAGCTTGCCGGAGATGTTCAGAGCCGCCGGCAAGTATCTGGATGTGATAGCGGTGAATTATTACGGCGCATGGGGGCCGGATGCCGAAAGAATGGCGATGTGGAGCCGCGAGTCCGGCAGGCCTTTTATGATTACGGAATTTTACGCCAAAGGGCACGATTCGGGCCTGCCGAACAATTCCGGCGCCGGCTGGCTGGTACAGACACAAAAGGACCGCGCCCGCTTCTATCAGAACTTTACGCTGGGCCTGCTGGAATCCAAATCCTGCGTGGGCTGGCACTGGTTCAAATACAGAGACAACAATCCGGAAGATTTGAGCACGGACCCATCCAACCGCGATTCGAACAAGGGAATCATCGACTACAAGTACAAGCCGTACGTCAAGCTGCTCGAAGATATGAAGAAACTCAATAACGAGCTATACGCCCTTATTGATTATTTCGACGCGAAGTGATAATATCTTGTAAAAGTCTGTAAGAGTTGACGAAAGGGACGATCATAAGGAGTTCGGCTTTTGATACACGCAGCTTACCGACGTCGAACAGGAAGTAAACGGCATATATAATTACGACCGCAAGCCCAAATTCAACACCGAACGACTAAAGAAATTCTTCGGAACACCGGCGGCAATAGAAAAGGGTAAATACTGGTCACCTTTGGGGAACGTTTGTTCTTCGTTGTTGTTATTTCGTAAAGAAGATTGTATGAATCACAGTTATTTGTAAAAAGGCATTAGTAAACAGAACAATATAGTAGAAGAGCATCCTGAAATCCTGGCAAACTCAAGGCCTATGCCAATCAAGCCCACACTGGAAATATTCTGCGCGGCTGGATCAACAAAGAAATAGGATTCAAAGGCCATGAGTTTAAATGATATGTATACAAATAATGAATTGACTCAATTAACTATCTTGAACCATTACCTGATAAATTTGCTAATCTTCGGTTAAACCAAGAAACGAATGTATGGCTATTCCAAGGTGCTTGAGGAAGAAACATGGCAGTTCCGGATAATCTTCCCGAGAAGGATATTCCTTAATCAAATCAAGAGCCCCTTCCAAGTGTTGTTTAGCTTCAGTGCATATAGGTTTAGGATTACTAAGGTCCACCACTGCTGCCCCAAGCAATCTTTGGCATCTATTTACGTAAGACTTTTTTTCTTCATTTCTCTCAGCCCTGACAAATGATTCAGCAGCTCTTATTACTTTTCTTATAGTTCGGTTCGATAGTATCGCGGGCGTATCGAGAAAACAAAGGTGTGAATATTTCACGCTGCGATGAAAACCTAAATAGTCTATCACGTACAGCGGTCCGTCATTCCGCAAAAGAGGACATAACATGGGCAATACTGCTTTGTCAATCTGCTGATCATCGTCGAATATGGCTCGTGTTACAATAACCCATTTTCTCCTATCTAACTTCAGTGTTATCTTCAGCGACCACCAAAACCTATAAGCAAAGCCCTTCATTGTACTAACCCATTTTCTGTTTTTTGGCTTACACATCATTATTAGCTACCTCCAATACTAATTCACCGACGAAATTATTTCCTACTTACTAATGCAATATTATAAATCTATCACAAATCAAGGCAGTTCCATAATACCATATGTGTGCTAATCAGATTTTCTTTCACGTTAAAATAGATTTTCCTAGATCAATTTTTCAAATAGTTGTAAAAACAATAATCAATAATACAATGGAAGCAAAATTTAATTCTTTTTTTTACAATTTGCTCTTTGTATAATTATGGGCCTAGGCATTTTATAAAGCTATTTATTTTAGAGAGGAAACTAAGGTTATGACACAGAAATTCGATTATAAAAAATTGCGTGAGGAAGATAAAACATTATACAAACAACTACTATTTAGAGTTGTCAAGCTATTTACTGGTGGTATACAACCAAAAAGTATTGTAGATGATGTTTATGCTTGGGCAAAAAAGAATGCTGGTAAATATTATTATGTTGACGGTGAAAATAATATAGCACCACAATGGGTCACTCGCCGTGTTATAGAGGCTGCGAAAGATAGGTATCCAATTCTTAAAATTAGTTTCGAAGAAGAGGTTTTATTGAAAAAAATCCGAGGGTACGTAATTAATGCGGATAAAATAGACCTCAAGATCGCACCTGATGAGGAGGAATTATTAAGACAGGTTTGGTTTAAATTCGATGAGATTTTAACTGATAAAGTAAAAAAATCACGTGATAATAAACAAATTATTGTTGCGGTAAGCGGTGGGGCAACATTGCTATCTATATCCAAAATATCTTCAAAGTATAGAAATCTTTTAAGATGGCATAACTCTTCTGATGTAACAGAAAATAAAAAAAAGAAAGTAATTGTATGTAGTTTAACAAGCGGCGGCACACGCGACAACATTGCAGCTTTGTCTGATACGGTTGCGGCACTTATCGCGCAAGAACTTGGCGTGGATGCGCACGGTTTATTGGGTCCAGCATTTTTTAATGATAAAAGAACTCGTGATTCATTTAAAAAATTCCCAGAAGTGAAAGAACATGTTCGGCTCGTTAAAAATGCAGACATTATTTTGACTTCGGTCGGTGATGTACATAATGAGGAGTCATTGACATACAAATTCATCAAGAGTATAGACCCAGAATACCTAAAAGATAAGCTGAAAAAATACGAACATTTTGCTGATATACTTTATAATTGTTATGATGGTTGTATAGGTGATCAAATCAAATTCAGTCAAAAAATCAAAGATCGAACTTTTTTTATAATAACATGTGAAGATCTTCATAATATGGTAGATAGCGATCGAAAAAAACGTACAGAATGTATTGTAGCGGCGTTGGGTTACAATAAAGGTTACCATGCTATGCGTGGTGTAATAGCAAAGAAAATGGCAAATCATATTTACATGGATGTTGAATGTGCCGAGGGGTTAATAAAGGCTGCTGAAGAACATGGATAATCATAACATACACAAAGGGATTGAAACAATGAATCAATCTAAAGTTAAACTTTATTATAAAAATACAGTTGCTGGCGTTATTGGATCTGAGCATGGCATCACTAATAAGCAGCTGAAAGACCTTGCTAAAAAAACCGAGCCATTGATTTCAAAGCTAAATAACGAAAGGCGTGAGGGGATAACTCCATACAGAGACCTTCCTTTTAAAAAAGAGACAGTCCAGCAGGTCAAGAAACTTGTCGCAGAAGTCAAAGATGTCTGCGAAAATCTTGTTGTGCTCGGTATTGGCGGCTCTGCCTTGGGGAACATAGCACTGCAAACTGCACTCAATCCCTACATGTATAATCTCGATGATGGTCAACGTACTGGTTCTCGTTTATTTGTTTTTGATAATGTTGATCCTGCTCAATTCAAAAAATTTCTTGATTGGATTGATGACAAACTTGATAAGACAATTTTCAACGTTATCAGTAAATCCGGCCGAACTGCAGAGACGGCTGCGCAACTTATGATTATTCATAAGATCATTTCTGAGAAATTCGACTCAGGAGGACTTCGGGATCACATTATCGCCACTACTGACTCTAAAGAGGGAATCCTTCGTCAATTTGCCTCAGAAGTGAATCTCCGAACTCTTGAAGTTCCGGATGGTGTCGGGGGTAGGTTCAGCGTCCTAAGCGCAGTCGGCTTATTCAGTGCCGCTATGTGCGGGATCGATATAGATTCACTGCTCGCCGGCGCCCGGGATATGGATGAAAAAGTGAGCCGAACAGATTTTCATGAAAATCCTGCTGCGATTAATGCTGCTATCAACTACCATTTCTACAATCATAGCAAGAAAAACTCGGTCATTATGCCCTATTGTTATGCTTTGAAGGATATGGCCGACTGGTACCGGCAATTGTGGGCCGAAAGCCTTGGCAAAAAAATGGACTTGAATGGGAGTGAAGTCTGGATCGGCCCGACACCCATAAAGGCACTCGGCGTCACTGACCAGCACAGCCAGGTGCAGTTGTATCGCGAGGGCCCCAATGATAAACTCTTCACATTTCTGGAAGTCAAAGATTTCAACAGCGACATCAAGATTGGCCCGCCCCCGGATTGTGCTCCGGAACTTGGTTTTCTTGCGGGTAAACAATTGAGCGAATTATTCAACGACGAGAAGAAAGCGACCGAATACGCTCTTCTGGAAAGCAAGCGTCCATGCCTCACAGTTCTTTTTGATGAAGTTAACGCTTACACGGTTGGGCAATTCATTTATCTTTTTGAAGTAACGACTTCTCTTACTGGCGCTTTGTTCAATATAAATCCTTACGATCAACCCGCCGTTGAATTGGGCAAAGAAGCCACATTCGCACTTATGGGCAAGGATGGTTACGAGGACCTCACAAAGGAGATTCGATCTAAGACTAAAATTGACGAAGACTATCTTGTATGATGAACGTTGGATTTTGTATTAGGGAGTACTGGAGACGAAAATGGATTACGCAGTGATAATGGCAGGGGGGACAGGTAAGAGATTATGGCCTCTCAGCCGGCAAAAACGTCCCAAACAGGTCTTAAAGCTCCTCGACGGCAAGACGCTTCTTCGTTGTTGTTTCGAACGTCTTAGACCCATATTCGACATAAGAAACATTATTGTCCTTACGAATGCCGGCTATGCGGATCTGGTCCGTGAAGACCTGTCCGAGCTGCCCTTTAACAATGTCATAGCCGAACCGGCCGTACGCGATACCGCCGGCGCTATCGGGCTGGTCTCAACCGTCCTGAGCAAATATGACTCCGAAGCTACAATCGCCGTTCTCACCGCCGACCAGATAATAGAGCCCGCCGAAGTGCTGCAACAGGGCATCAAAGATGCTCTAACCTTTATCAACAATAACCCGGACGATATGATTACTTTCGGAATCCAGCCTACTTTTGCCAGCACCTCGCTTGGTTATATAAAATGCGGTAACAGCCGGGAATGTCCGAAATGCAAAAACAAGATTTACTCCGTAGACGGATTCAGTGAGAAACCTGACGAAAAAACTGCTAAAAAGTATCTTGACGCCGGCCAATACTTCTGGAACTCCGGCATGTTCGTCTGGAAGGCCAAAACAATCCTGGCTAATCTGGGGAAGTTTCTGCCCGAAGCCATCAAGCCACTGGCCAAAATTCAAGCCGCCTGGGACAGCCCAAGTCAACAGCAAACACTTCAGGACTGGTTTGTAAAGCTGCCCAAAATCAGTATTGACTACGCCGTAATGGAAAAGGCCGACAGAGTAAATGCCATAAAGCTGGATGTTCGCTGGCTCGATATGGGCTCCTTCGCCGCACTTGCCGACGTTATCAGTTCCGACAAAAACAACAATATCGTTGTCGCACGCCAGAGCGAGTTGCTTGACTGCAAAAACAGCATCATAGTAACCGAAGACAAAGGCCATCTGATCGCAGCGATTGGCCTGGAAAATATCGTCGTGGCCCACAGTCCGGACGCCACACTAATTTGCCATATCGACCAGACCCACCGACTGAAGGAACTGCTCGAACTGATAAAACAGCATAACGGTGAAAAGTTTCTATAGCAATCCTGAATGCGGCACGGCAAATAAGAGAAATAAAAATGAGATATTTGGCAATAGACCACGGAACCAAACGCACGGGATTGGCGATTTGCGATGCCGCCGAGACCATTGCCTCGCCACTGGCCGTAATACATGGCCAGAAAGAACTGTTGAAAAAGATTGCAGACGTCGTGGAGGCCGAAAATGTCGAAGCCGTCGTGCTGGGACTGCCTTTGAACATGACCGGCTCGGAAAGCTCTCAAACAAAACTCGTCCGGAAGTTTGCCGAACAGTTGAAAGACCGGCTATCCGTTCCAGTCCATCTCCAGGATGAACGCCTGAGCAGTTTCAGTGCCGAGGAGAAACTTGCTCCAGCGGACTTTACGAGAGGTAAAAGAAAAAAACGAATTGATGCCGTCGCCGCTGCGGAAATCCTGGGAGCCTTCCTCGAACAAAAGCAGGCCGGAAACCGCGATTGAGCGTCTCAGGCAGCAAACTCCCATATAACAGCAGGCAATTACCGTTCCTTAGGATTACGGCTCTGTTTTTAAGCAACAGGATGGCATCTGAAAAGTTGATTTTACGCCGGCTATGGAAAATCTTTTTTAAAATACGTTGGAAAAAAGACTTGCAAATACTGTAATATTCAATTAGAATCTCCGCTCCGGATCATATGATGTTTGAAAAAGTACGTAAGAAAGGATTTATCTGAAAGATGTTGAAGAAGCTGGAAAAAGAGAAGATTATTGATGATTTTGAGACTCACGAGAGCGATACCGGCTCACCCGAAGTGCAGGTTGCGATATTGACGAGAAGGATTAATGACCTT
>Ga0307378_10013867_pt1 | contig 10172 bp, 9 predicted proteins | sample UN1MG_FD_202238 | JGI IMG/M metagenome (GOLD analysis project Ga0307378, IMG submission 202238) | Soil microbial communities from Risofladan, Vaasa, Finland - UN-1 | ecosystem: Environmental > Terrestrial > Soil > Coastal area > Acid sulfate soil | place: Finland: Risofladan, Vaasa | collected... | reverse complement strand
CCACGTCGGCGGCGACCCGGCTGGCGGCCATGACGGTCGTCAGGCCGAAAAGCGTGTTCGATTCCATGAACCGGAATGCGCGAGCCGCAGCCGGGCCCGGCACGCCCGCCTCCAGAACCGGTCCAGCGAGGGCCCGAAGCAGGAGAGCGGTCGTCGCAGGTAGCCGGGCGTGCATCTCATCGCCCATCTGGATCGATTGCGAGAACAGCGCGAAGAGGTCGACGCCCTCTCCCTGGCGGAGCCCAGCTGACAGGGTGCCGGCCAGCTCGTCGCGGAACCAGGCGAGGCGCTCGATCGCCGATCCATCTGGATTGCCGGTCCAGGCCGTGCGCCCGCGGCCCTCGTTGATCGGGCTATACGCCGTCACTCCGGTCTCCCGATCCGTGACCACGTGTACGGCCATCGAGGGCGACAGGACGGCGGCCATCGGGCAGACGGTCGAGTGCAGGATCGCCGGCTCGAGGCGGATCGTGCCGGCCTCGAGCGCGCGCGACGCGGCTTCCGGATCCGGGGCCCACCCCTCGAAGACGGCTGCCCACGCCGCCGATCGCTGATGTGGGCCGCACATCCGCCCCCATTCGATCATCGGGCCTGAGTGGAGGAGGGTGCGCTCGGGGAGATCGGGGATGACGTCGCCGGCCCGTCGCACGTCGACCCAGGTCGGGCGGGCCTTGAACAGGCGCGTCAACGTCTCCATGTTCGCCTCGTCGATCCGCGCACGAACGGCAGCGTCGGCGACGAGGATCCGGACCAGCTCGTCATCACCACCGGCCGGCGGCCGCCACTCGACCTCGGCGACGGCGGCGCCCTGATCCCGAACGGACTCGGCGAACAGGTCGAGGCCGACGTTGACGACTCGAAGCTCGGCGCCGAACAAGGGTCTCGGGTCCGTCACACCTAGGCCTCGACCGAGTCGCCGGCACGGATCGAGATCGCGATCCCCGGCTCGATGGACCGGGTGACCCAGCAGACCTCTCTTGCGAGGCGAAGCATGGCCGCGAACTGGTCCGGCGAATCCACGGCGAGCGTGCTGGAGGCGACGATCTCGAGGGTGTCGTAGCGCCGCTCCGGTCGATCGTACCGGCCGTTGACGGTGACCACGAGATCGGGCAATTCCTCGCGACGTTTCCGCGCGGCCCAGGCCATGGCCATGGCGAAGCACGAGGCCACGCTCGCAAACAGCATCTCAGATGGCATCGGGCCGGCGTCCGCACCGCCGTCCTCGGGCGATTCGTCGCAGATCAGGCTGAAGCGCCCATCGCGGATCTCGAGTTCGACCCGATAGCCACCCCGCCAGTCCGCCCGGACGCTCCTCGTCTGCACATCACCTGCAAGGCGCGCTGCGGCGGGATCGGCACTCGAGCTGGACTCAGTGGTCAAGTGTGGACGCTCGCCAGGGGACGCCAACTTACGCGGGATCCCAGTCCTGGCCGGGGCGGACGAGCATCGTCTTCATGATCCGCCGCCGGATCGGAGCGGGAGTCAGGCGAAAGCCAGTCGTGAAGACGATACGAACGGCCCGGCTGGCGGGGCCCCGGCGGCGAGGACGCACGGCGGTGCCCGGGTACTTCCGGTAGAGATCCTCCTGTGCCGCGTCGATCAAGGTCCGTTCCGACCAGCGCCGAAAAGCCTGGATCGGCGAGTACTTCGTCTCGCGCTTGATGACCGCGGGCATCGCCGTCCTCCTACTTCGCGTCGAGGCGCTTGACGGCGTCCTTGGCGGCCGTGCTGATCGGTTCGTTGAGCGCGCCGATCGGTGGAGAGTAGACGTTCTCCATGTTCGCCAACTCGTCCGCGGTGGCGTGTTTGCGCATCGCGAACGCCATGAAGTCCGAGCGCTCCTTCACCCCGTCGCCACCATTGAAGAATGCCCCGATCAGCTCGCGCGTCTTCGGGTCGAACAGGAGCTTGACATTCATCGGCTCCACCTTGGGGTGGTAGCGAGCGCTCGTGATCCCCTTGGCCATGCCGATCACGTATGGACGACCGAGCGCCTTGGCCAGCGTCTCGGTGATGAGTACGCCGCCGACCTGGATCGTGCCGATCTCCATGGCCCACGGGAAGTAGGCCGCGCGGGTACGCATCTGGCCGCCGGCGGCATTGGTCCCGGCGATACGACCCTGCGGATAGGAGTACGTGCTGGGAAAGAGCGGGACCGGCACACCGGCGATCGCCTGCATCGTCTCGACAAGGGCACCCGCGGCGTACACGTCGGGCAGGTTGGTCCTCATCATGTCGTCGACCACGACGCCGTGGGCGCTGCCCAGCTTGACTCCGATCGATTCGGCGAGCGCGGTATTCGGCTTCTCATCAGCGGCCATGAAGGCCATCTCGCACGGAACTTCGCCCTTGTCGGTGACGGCCGCGACGAGCTTTCCATCCTGTCCGCGGAGCTCCTTCAGCTCGGTCGACAGCATGAACGTGACACCAAGGGCCTCGAGGCTATCCTGGCCCGGCTTGACCATCTCCGGATCCGCGAACTCGCCGAGCAGCCATGGCTCGTCGTCGATCAAGGTCACCTTCTTGCCACGATGGGCGAGTCCCGTCGCCAGCTCCAGACCGACCGGACGCGCCTTCCAGACGATGACGTTCTCGACGCTGTCGAGCTGCTGGTCGATCTCCCTGGCCCGATCGATGTCCTTGATGAAATGGACCCCATCGAGGTCCACGCCGGGGATGTCCGGCAGGACGTAGGACCAGCCAAGGCACAGGATCAACTTGTCGAAGGTGACCTGGTCGCCACCCGCCTGGGTCACCGTGCGCGAGGCCAGATCGATGCGCTCGACGGCGGTCGACAGCCGAAGGTCGAGACCGATCTCATCGGTGTAGAACTTGGGCTGCTGGAGGAAGAGCTTGTCCATGCTCTCGACCTCCCGCCCGAAGACGTACGGGATGCCGCACGGACTGTAGGCGGTGCTGGCCAGATCACCGAACAGGGTGACCTCATGAGCGCGGTCGAACTGCTTCGCGGTAGATGCTGCCGAGGTGCCGGCCGCGCCGGCACCGATGACCACGATTCGTGACATGGGTACTCTCGCTACTCGTGTGCGACCGATGCGGGGAGCTGCCAGCCGCCACGGACAGCGGCCGTCGCCGATCCTCGAATGACCAGCCTATGAGTCCGAAACGGGACCTGTCAAGCTGGGCCAGACACATCCTGATCGTGCCGGGCATAGAGCGCGGGCTCACCACCGGTATGGACGAATACAACGGTCGTGGCACGGTCGATCCGACCCTGCTTCACGAGGCGGATGAACCCCGCCAGGGCGGGCGCGGTGTAGACCGGATCGAGGATCAATCCCTCGGTCGTGAGCGCCAAGCGCAGGGCAGCCTCGCTTTCCGGCGAGGTGACGCTGAAGGTGGCGCCCGGCACACCCTCCTCGACGTGGACGTCATCAGTGCCGATCTCAGCCGACAGGCCCAGCAGCGCGGCCGTGGATCGAGCGATCTCGAGCAGCCTGGGGATGGCCTCCTCGCGCGGCCGGCTGACGAGGATCCCGGTGACGCGGTGCGCGACTCGGAGCCAGGCCATGCCCGCGAGCAACCCGGCCTGGGTCCCACCTGACCCGTTCGCCAGGATGACGGCCGCGGACTCGACGTCCACCTCATCCAGCTGGGCGGCCAGCTCCACGGCCGCCTCCACGTAGCCCGCGTCGCCGACGGGCGTCGCAGCGCCGCGGGGCAGGACATAGGGACGCCGCCCGGCGCTGCGCAGCTCCTGCGCCAGCGCCTCGGCCGCCGCCTCGGTCGCCGCCCGGTTCGGATCACCTGTGAAGTGCAGCCTGGCTCCGGCCAGCACATCAAGGAGGAGATTCCCCTCGCGGGTTGGTGGAGGGTCGCCGTATAGCACCGCGATCGGATCAAGGCCGGCCACGCGGGCGGCGACCATCGCGGTCCGGACAGCGTTCGACTGCGGCCCGCCGGTCGCGATCAGGGTGTCGGCGCCGGTCGCGAGAGCGTCGCCGACGAGGAATTCGAGCTTGCGAACCTTGTTCCCTCCACCGGCAAACCCAGTCATGTCCTCGCGCTTGACGAGCAAGCGCTCGATCCCGATCGTGCTCGCGAGACGCGGGGCATCGTGGAGCGGTGTCGGCAGGGTGGCCAGCCGGTAGCGCGGCAACTCGACGGGTAGCGGCCGCTGGATCAAGGGCCCACGACGCGATCGACGAGTACCTCGGCGAGAGCCGTGGACGGACTGCCCAGAAGCCGATCGATCTCGGCCTCGGGGAGGCGCCCACCGACCTCGGGGTCGTCCCGCAGCTCCTCACGCGTCGATCGCCCAGCTGCGTGCGCTCGGGCGACGGCCGCATGGACCCGCTCGTGGGCTGTCTGCTTCCCGATGAGTGGGGCGAGCGCGAGCATGATCGACTCGGCGGCCACCTCTTCCTGATTCTGGTTGAGATTGCGTAGCATCGTGTCGACGCGGACCTCCAGACCGGCGATCAGCTCGCGGGCTGACAGGAGGGCTGCACCGGTCGCGACGCACGCCTCAGGTATCGCCGCCCACTCCAGCTTCCAGCTCCGGCCGTCGCGCTCGTGGTCGCCGACCAGCCCCTCGAGCATCATGTCTGCGTCGCTACGGACGAGGCGGGCGAGTGTACCGAGGTGCTCACTCCGTTCGGGGTTGCGCTTTTGGGGCATGGTGATGCTGCCGACATCGCCGGCTCCGGCATGCTCGGCCAGCTCCCCGATCTCCGAGCGCTGGAGGTTGTAGACCTCGTGCCCGATCCGGTCGAGGAGGGCGGTCACGAACGCCAGCCAGACTACGAACTCGGCGAACCGGTCGCGCGACGAGGTCCAGCTGATCTCTGGAACGGCGAGACAGAGCCGGCCCATGACCCGCGCCTGGAGCTCCAACCCCTGCGGGCCGTAACCGGACAGCGTGCCGACCCCTCCGGCCAGCTGACCGACACCGAGCCGCGGCCGCAACTCCGTCAGGCGCGCCTGGTGGCGGCGGATCTCGTCGGCCCACCCGGCGACCTTGAAACCGAAGGTGATCGGAAGCCCGGCCTGGCCGTGCGTCCGGCCGAGCATCGGCGTCGATCGGTGGCTCCGGGCAAGCGCCACAAGGTCCGCTTCGATCGCGATCAGGTCACGCTCGGCGACATCGGCTACCTTCAGCAACGTCAGCGCATACCACGTGTCGCTGACATCCTGGACGGTCGCGCCGTAGCAGATCCACTCTCCGGCGCCGTTCCGACAACGACCGGCGAGCACGCGAATCAGCCCAAGCAGCGAATGATTGGTCTCCGCTGTCGCCCGCCGGACCTCCTCGAGGTCGACCGGCTCGCCGCGCAGGACGCGGGCGATCTCCGTGGACGCGTCGGCCGGGATGATCCCAAGGCGCGCCTCCTCCTCGGCCAGGACGGCCAGCACCTCACACCAGCCGCGAGTCCGGCCGGCGTCGTCGAAGAGCGGACGCAATTCGTCACTGGCCCAGCCAGATCCGAAGACCTGCGAATCGATCGGATGGACTGACATGTCCTAGGGTGCCCCGAACGCGCGGGCGCGCGTGAGGAGGTCCTCCGTCGCCTGGTCGATCGCCGCCCGGCGCGCGGCGACCCACGCCCGCTGTCGGCGCAGTTCCCGTCGGCGCTCGACCAGGAGGCTACGGACGGACGCCGGGGCCGCGCCCCCGATCCCGGTCCGACGAGCGACGGCCGCCTCCGGGTCCAAAGCGTCACGGACCTCGGCGTCCGACAGGCCGAGCTTGGCTCCGTGGACCTCGAAGGCCGCGGCGTCGAGCGTCGCCGCGTCGATCCCACCCGCGTCATGGTCGGCCGCCAGCGCCCGCCGAACCGCCGCGCCGACGATGCGGTGTGCCTCGCCGAAGGACAGATCGCTGCTGTACATGATCCGCTCGGCAAGGTCGTTGCCGGCCAGATAGCCACGCCGGGCAGCAGCCGCAAGCCGCACCTCGTCAAAGCGGACGCCGGCGATCACCTCGACCAAGAGGGCCGCGCTTTGCTCGGCCAGCTCGAGGGCGGCCGGCACCTCGTCCTGGGCGAAGATCCGCTGATCAGGCTGACCGCTGGCGGCCTTGGCCAGCGCGCCGGCACCCGCCAATCGGCCGAGCAGGCGGGTTGCCGCCCCGCGGACGAAGATCAGCGCGTACGGGTTCTTCTTCTGGGGCATCGCCAGGCTCGCCCTGGCCGCCTGATCGGCAAGCTCGACGAACCCGAATTCGCTGGTCGTCCAGATCTGGAGATCCTCGGCAAGCCGATCGAGGGCCAGACCGGTGCTCGCGGCGACCGACGTCAATTCGAGGGCCAGGTCCGGCTGCCAGGTGGCGTCCCGACTATGCAGGACGATCCCGTCGAAGCCGAGCAGGCTGGCGAGGGCTGCGCGGTCGATCGGGATCCCGGCACCGTTCGTGCATCCGGCTCCAGCCGGGCTGAGGTTCGTTCGCCCAAAGACGGACCGCAGGCGATCCACCTCGCGCCCAAGCGGGTAGACATACGCGAGCAGGCTGTGGGCGAGTGTCGTCGCCTGGGCCGGCTGCCAGTACGTGTAGTCGACCGCCAGGGTCCGGATGTGGCCCGCTGCGAGGTCGACGAGCGATCGCTGGAGATGCTCAAGGACGTCCGCGAGCGCAAGGATGCGATCCCGCATGGCGAGGTGGAAGGCCACTGTCACGGCTTCCCGTCTGGGCCGGCCGACGAGCAGGTAGCCGGCGGCTGCTCCCACCCGCGCCCGGACCCACGCTTCGCGGTTCATCGGCAGGTCGCCCAGGGCAGGGTCGGGAACCAGGGCGCCGGCTTTGCCCTGCTCGTCGGCAACCGGCGGCGCTCCGGCCAAGCCAGCCTGGCGCAGCTCGAGCAGGGCGGTCAGCAAGTGCTCTCCGGCTTCGCGCGGAACGAGGTCGTTGTCGAGCAGGACGAGGATGTGGGCCAGATCGGCCAGGATCAGCGAAGGCAGCAACGCGTCCGCCGACTGCAGTTCGAGCCGGTGGGCCGAGTGGATCAACTGTGGGCCCGACCCTTCGAGCAAACGGCCGCCGACGCCGCCGCCGACGCCGCCGACGCCGCCGACGGCCCCTGCGATCGGGCTAGCGGGGGGCTTTGGGCGGCCCATCGGGATCCGTCTGCTGGACCGCGGCGCGGAGCGTGTCAAATCGGAAGCCCCGGCGCAACGACTCGAGGGCGAGCACCTCGGTCGGGGCGATGTTGGCGAGGTTGACATTGGCTCCGCAGCGCAGGATCAGGTGCGTCTGCTGGTCCTGGAGCGGCGCCTCCCAGAGGACTCGCGCCGGGTCGCGGATCGACCCGAGCAGCGCTTCGAGCAGGCCGTCCTTGACCTGTCCGCTCTGATCGAAGATCCCGGTGCCGCGGCCGGATTCACGCGCCTCGATCGTCACGAGCGACACTCCCTCATCGAGATCAGCGTGGACGCAGTCGATCGTTTCGGCCGCGGTCATCTGGCGCTGTGGGTCCTTGCGACCGACCTCGGTGATGACCTCGAGTCCGGCGTCCTGCGCCCGGTGGATCATCTCCCGACGGGCTGCCACGGGCACTTCAACGGTGCCGTCGCTCACCTCGAGGGCGGTGAAACCGAGCTCGCAGGCGCGAGCGATGAACGCCGGCATCCGGCCCGTGACCCAGGCGGCCTCGAGGAGGGTGCCGCCGGGGTAGACGGCGATCCCCGCCGCGACGAGGTGGGCCACCTTGCGCATGAGCAGCTCCGCGGGTAGGGCGGCAGACGTCCCGAAACCGAGCTTGACGTGATCGATCAACGGCGCCGCCGTCTCCACCAGGTCCTCGACCGCTCGGATCCCGAGACCCTTGTCGATGATCGCCGTGATGCCGATCGTCCGCGGTCGCCGCGTCCGACGCTCCAGGAGCGGCTCGACAGCGTCGCCCCACGCCTCATCCTGGATGTCGGTCATGCCGGTCCGACGAGCTCACGCAGGCCCGCCTCGACCTGGGCGTGGTCCGCGCCCCACGGTACGACGACAACTTGACCGTCGCGTTCAAAGCCCTCCTCGAGCAGACAGCACTTGACGAACGTCGGCTCAGCGCGCTGGCCGGCGAGGATCCGGGGGCACATTTCCAACGACGGTGGACGATCTCCGTACAGGTGTTCGTGGATCTGGCGGCTTCGCTCGCAGCCGACCAGCAGCCAATCTTCCCGTTCCGGTCGTTCGTCGAGAAAGTGAACCGGTGCGTCAAGCGCTTCGAACCCGGATGCTCGGCATGGGAACAGGTAGCCGCCCGGCCCCGGCTCCACGGTGGCCGCGAGCTCGGGCAGGTCGATCCGCTCAAGCGTGGGGAGCGTCGCCGCCAGCGGGGCCACGGCGAGCACGCGCTCGACCAGGTCCCAGAGCTTGGGCGGGTCAGGGGGCGCCACCTCCACGACGGTGATGGCCAGCGGCGCCGGTCGCGCGATGAGATTGATGTGTTCGTAGCGCCCGAGGACCACCAGCGTCTCGTCCGCTATCACGTCAAGCTCGAGCGCCTTGACCGCCAGCTGTGACGGCAGGCCGACATCTACGGCCCGGTCGACGACGAAGCGGGTCAAGGAGGGCGGCGAAAGCCACGCCGCGCGCGTGATCGGTGAGAACAGCGGCTGCCGATCGGCGGTCTCGACCACGGCGACGGCGACTCGCTCCTGATCGTGAAAGACGATGAATTCGGTCCGCCGATAGGCGTCTCGCCCAACGATCGTCCGGAGTCCTTCATCGGTCAGCGGGAAGTCGGCCGACTGATAGCTGACTCGACGGTACGGAAGCGGGACGAAGTTCCGGCCGGCGGTAAGGCTGCCCGGCCCGACCAAGGGCGCCTCGTCGAGCGTTCGGTCAGCGGCCACCGGGCGCACCCCCGGGCGGTGTCTCTCGTCGTCGATAGGCTCGACCCGCCATGCGGACGCCGCCCAACATATCCCCGCCGGAGGTCGCTCCGATCGAGAGCAAGCTCGCCAGGCCGGGCGGGAATGTCGCATCGCGCGCGAGCAAGCTGGCCAGCAATCCGGCGAGTGGTGCCGCCACGTGCCCGCGTGCGGCGGCGGTCAGGAGTTGCCCGGCCAGCCGGGTCGTTCGGGGCACCGCCGCCCGTCGGATGGCCGATCGCACTCGTGCCCCATCGACCCACTGACCCGCGACCTCGGCCCACGACATGAAGGCGAGCGCGCCCGCGAGAAGATCGTCCCCGGACGGCGTCAGACCCGGACCGAGTCCGGCGATCCTTGCAGCGATGATCGCCGCGGTCGCTGCGTCGCCCCTCGCCAGGGCGGTCTCCAGCGCTTCCAGATCCGTCGTCGGAATGACCGCGCGATACCCGTGATCCGGGCTGGCGACACGGTCGGCGATCGCATCGAGCACCGCCAGGCGCCGGCTCAACTCCGTGCGGTCGACCGCATCTGCCGCGAGAACGGGCTCCGCCCTCCACGGGGCCGCGTCGGAGCGATCCATGCGCGGCGGCCGGTCAAGGCGTCGAAGGTCGGGAGGAGCCAGACGAGTGAGGCGCGCGGTGTACGGGCCGTCCGCTACATCATTCCGGACGATGGAGAGCATCGCATCGTCGGTCGTCCGGCTGATCACGATGGCCCGCTCGAAGCGCGCGACGAGCCTCCAGGACACCTCGGAATCCAGCAGGCGCGCGGCCTCCTCGTCGAGGCTGGCGATCTGCAGCTCCATCGTCCGATGCTACCATGCGACCGTGCCCCAAACTGGCGCGGTCCACGCTCTTCCGCCGCTCCCGGAGCTGGTCGCGCGCCTCCGGATGACGCCCGCCTGGCAGCGCAAGCAGGACCTGCGATTGCTGTCACAGGGTGCTCTCCGACTGTCGGACGAAGTCGGCGACGACGCGGTCGCGCTGCCCGACGGCGACGGCTACCTGTTGCTCGCAGCCGAGGTCATCTGGCCTCCGTTCGTCGCTGCCGAACCGGAGCTGGCCGGCCGCAGTGTGGTCCTCGCCAACGCGAATGACATCTACGCGATGGGCGGTCGGCCGATCGCGCTGCTCGACACACTGATCGCCCCGGGGGTCTCGGAGGCGGAGGCTGTCATGCGCGGGATCTCGGCAGGGGCCGCCCGTTACGGTGTGCCGATCCTGGGCGGTCACCTGACCCTCGAAGCCGACGCGACAACGGTGGCGGCGTTCATCGTCGGCCGGGCGCATCGCCTCCTGTCGGGCCGTTCAGCGAGCCCCGGCGACGTGCTTCTCCTGCTGACCGCA
>Ga0307378_10013866_pt1 | contig 10173 bp, 7 predicted proteins | sample UN1MG_FD_202238 | JGI IMG/M metagenome (GOLD analysis project Ga0307378, IMG submission 202238) | Soil microbial communities from Risofladan, Vaasa, Finland - UN-1 | ecosystem: Environmental > Terrestrial > Soil > Coastal area > Acid sulfate soil | place: Finland: Risofladan, Vaasa | collected... | reverse complement strand
ATGCTCAGGTTGAATTCACCGGTGTTCTCCTTGGACAATCTGAAGCTTCTCCTGGAACAGGAGCTGTTATTAGAGCTGTTGGTAGAGAAAGCTGGAAGTGGGGAGCAGGTGGAAGTGAAACGGGTGCAAAACTTGAATTTCTGACTACTGACATCGGGGAAGAAACACCTGATGTAAAAATGGTGATTGAGAGTGATGGTGACGTAGGAATTGGACAAACATCACCTAGTGAAAGATTAGATATCAGAGATGATTCAGGAAATGGTGCAATTCAACTTGGTGATACTGCTACCAGTAATGAAGGTACCATTAAATATGATGGTATATTCAAGGGTTATAATGGAACCAGTTGGAATACACTGAGTCCGGGTTGGGTTGATATTGCTTCAATTGATGATACTGATTCACCACATACATTAGCAGATGAATACTCTGTAGTATGCGATGCAACTTCCAATGTAATAGTTGTTAATCTTCCAGTTGCTGCAAGTTCAACTGGAAAGGTATATATCATTAAGAAGATAGACGCTTCAGCAAATACTGTTACAATTACACCCAATGGTGTTGAAACAATTGAAGGTGGCGCTACTTATGTATTAACTGCTCAGTATCAAGTAGCTCATGTTGTTTGTGATGGAATAGAGTGGTGGGTACTATAAGATCTCTTAGAATTTACATAGGAAAAAGGAATTAACAAATGGATGAAATAAAATATTCTTTAAATTATGTTAAGGATAATAAAGATTCTAGAGATTTCTTGGGCAGTGAGTTAATTGGAATTTCTTCTGCAAAGAAGGTTTTAGTTGAGACTAATAAATTTGATTATACTAAAGATATGACACCAATTAAAGATCAGGGTGACATTGGGTCATGTGTAGGATTTGCTATTTCTGCAGTAAAAGAGTGGCAAGAACAACAAGAATATATCAGAGAGATTGCAGAAGGAAGTAAGTATAGGAAAAGAAGACGATACTATGACCTTTCTGAACAATGGATATATCACAAAACGAAAGAAATTGATCCATGGCCAAATGAAGAAGGAACTTCAATTAGATATGCGTTGAAAGTGTTGAATAAACAAGGGGTTCCCTGTGAGGAAGGTTGGAAATATAATGCTAAAGATGTTGGAAAACCAGAAGTTTGGGCACCCATGATTGCTAAGTGGTATTTGTGTGGATCATATTATAGACTTAAAAATTTAGCTTCGATTGTTTCTTCATTAGAAACTTTTGGTCCATTGGTTATTGGAGTTGAGTGTTTTTGGGAAATATTTGGTGTTGGAAAAACTGGAATCGTTCCGATGCCTAGAAATCCTAATCGACCTCTGGGTGGGCATGCTGTGTGTTTAGTTGGGTATGATCCTAAAAAGAGATTGCTTAAGTTTAAAAACTCATGGGGGAAAACGTGGGGTAAAAGTGGTTATGGTTTTCTTCCTTTTTCATATGTTAGAAAATATATGATAGATTCGTGGGTTATTAAAGATATAAGTGTTACAAGAGATATGCTCAAGAAAAAAAGTGTTTAAAGGAGATCTATAAGGATGCCATTTCTTAAAAAGACAAATGAGAACCAAGTCAGGAGAGTTAATACTGGCGCTGATTATCAGAGACCCACATCTGTTCTGAAAGATTCAGTTCATCTAGTCTCTGTTGCAGAGGCGATTTCACGAACTATTGATGTTGGTTTTTATTTCAATGCTGGAGTGAATGAGCTAGAAGTTTACCACGGGACTGATACGACTTCTGCCGTTACATTATGTAGAGCTGTTGATTATATCAACGGAACTAAATATGGTCATTATGAAGAAGTCAATAATTATAGTATCAGGTTTGAGCCAGGTGAGATCTCCGCTGGTGATATCCTTCGCTTCAGATTGACTGTAAATTCCTATGATAGATCTTCAATAAATACGAATAATCTTACACAGCTTGCCAAGGATGTATATGGTAGAACAGGGACTCTATTACAAGATACTGGAGAATCTGTTGGTTCTAAACCAATTGTTGCTTCGACTTATAGAGCAGAACAGAGAAATGATAGTTGGTTGAATGATGCTGCCTTAAATGCTGCTTTAACTGATATAGGATCAGATAGCAGAAGTCTTCACGTAACAAAAGGTACATGGTCAATCACTGATGATGTTACAATTCCAAGTAATGTTACATTAGTAGTTGACGATGGAGCATCATTGACTGTTGATTCAACATCGACATTTACAATCAACGGAATTGTTTTCGCTGGTTCATATCAAATTTTCTATGGAACATTAGCAAATTCAGTTGTGACTACATATCCTAGAGATCTATCTTGGTGGGGTTATTCCCAGCATTTATATCTAGATGAATTGACAGTGAATACAATTCATGCACCAGGAATTGGAGACGCCACTTCTGCGATTTGGATTAGAGATATGGATGAGGATACTTGGGTCCATACTCAATTAAATGCAGATGAAGATAAAATCCGGTTCGCCACTGATGGTACTGAAAGAGGAATTATTGATGATGCTGGTAGATGGGGAATTGGTACTGTTCTTCCTGCTGATGGTGCAATAGATGCCACTTTAGATGTAGCTTCTTCTTCTCATGAACCAAGACTTGTGTTGAAAATGGTCGATGCTACAATTGGTGCTAATGATGAAATTGGTATTATTAAATTCACTGGAACCGATGGTGGAGGTGGAGAGAATGCACCGCAAATAGGCGCTGAAATTATTGCGGTTGCTACTGAGGGTTGGACTGTTGGAAATGCTGGTGCTGCTTTGACATTCTGGACTCATACTGAATCAACTAATACAGTCACTGAAAAGATGAGAATTAACCAAAATGGTCGGGTTGGGATTGGTACAACATCTATGGCTCAGACTTTAGATGTTTCTGAGGATAGTTATCCTACACTTCTTATCAAAAACTTAAATGCAAATATAATTGCAACTGATGAAATTGGTGATCTTGAATTTGCTGGAGTTGACTCAGGAACAGAAGGTAACCCAAGTGTCGGTGCTAGAATTAGAGCTACAGCTGAAGAAAACTGGGTAGGAGGAACAAACTTTGGTACAGCTCTTAGGTTCTACACAGCAGATAATACAGCTTCAACTTTAAGTGAGAGAGTAGTTATTGATGAAAATGGTTATGTTGGAATTGGTCTAGGTGCTGGCGGAACTCCATCTTATATTCTTGAAGCAGCTGGAATAGTCGCAGCTAATGTATTTACAAGTAGATCTCCACTTGATATTAGAGCTGCTAATACAAATGTTATCTATGCAAGTGACGCAACATTTGATGTTGGTATTGGTACTACAAGTCCATCAGCAAGACTTGATATATCTGATAGTACTACTGTTGTTGTAGCAAGATTGAAAAGAGATGATCCAGGTGTAAATGATACTGATGAACTTGGAACTCTTTATTTTGCTGCTACTGGACCTGGAACTTCAGCAAATCCTCGCGACGGATCAATGATTAAATCAGTTGCTATGGTTGATTGGACTAATGGGAATAATGCTTCTGACTTAGTTTTTGGCACTACTCTTTCAGGCGGAACTTCTCCATCAGAAATAATGAGGATTTCAAATCTGAATAGAGTTGGTATTGGTGTAACTGCTCCAGTTGAGAAACTTCAAGTTAATGGTGGTGTTACAATTGGTGACACAGGTGGTCTAAATGAAGGAACTCTAAGATACCATAATGGAGTATTTGAGGGAAGAGATTCCACATCATGGGTTAGTCTCGCAGGATCTGGTGGCGGAGGTGGGGGATCTGTCTGGAGTATTACAGGATCTACCGTTTATTATAATGGTGGCCAAGTTGCTGTAGGAACAGCATTGCCTTATACTTCTGCAAGTTTTGAGGTAGCAGATACAAATGCCCCAGGTAGTATAAATCTAAAAAGGATAGATGCAGCAGTAACTGATACTGAAACGCTTGGATTTATAACCTTTTCTGGAACTGATGGAGCAGATACTAATTCGCCACAAATTGCTACTTCAATTATATCTTATGCAATGGGAACTTGGGGAGCAGGACAGTATGGCGCAAACATGGCATTCCATGTAACTCCTGAAAATCACGATACTGCAATTAATGGAATGAGATTATTTGGGCAAGAAAGTGGTGCAGTTAGATATGGTCAGTTGACTATTAATACCACTGCTACTGAGCATGTTCCTGCATCTAGTCTTCCGGGTGTTGGTTTAGTTATTTCAACTGAAACTACTTTAGAACCATCATTGATGGTCAGAAGTGCAAGTTCAGCTGTTATAGCTGGAACTAATATTGGTAAAATTTTATTTGCAGGTGTTGATGGTGCATCCGCAAGTAATCCAAGTATTGCAGCTACAATTAATGCTATAGCTACAGAAGCTTGGGCAGCATCAAACTTTGGTACTAAACTTGAGTTCCGTACTTCTGATGATACTGCATCAACATTAACCAGAAGAATGACGATTGGTCAGAATGGTAATGTTCAAATTGGTGGTACTGAAACAGATGAACCCGGGACTGAATTAGTAGTTGAAGGTGGAATCACCATTGGGGCAACAGCTGCTACTACAGATGGAACCATCGAATATGCAACTTCAGCATTTACAGCTTATGAGAATGGAATCACTTGTGATCTCATTCCATTCAAGACAGTAGGAACTGATCATTATAAAGAAACTGGTGGTTTAATTCTTGGTGGATCTACAGCTTCTACTTATAGAATTGCTATCACAGGTGAGACGACTGATGGGGATTCAATAATAGGCCTAAGAAGAGCTTACGCGGGTGCCAGTCCATCAAGAATAATAATGAGTAAAGCTAGAGGCAGCATTGCTTCCCCAACCACTGCAGTTGATCAGGATTATGTTGGTGTAACTCATTATTATGCTTATAATACAGCTGCCGCTGCTTATATACCAGTTGCTGCAATTGAATGCCAAGTTGAAGGTGTTTCTGGAGTAAACTCAGGTGGTAAATTAGGTTTCAGTGTATCCGAGACAGCGGGGTCTGGAGCCACCTTAGCAATGAACATATGGGAATCTGGAGCAGTTGGAATTGGCATCGGTGATACGGAAGCAAATGAGTCTCTACAAGTTGATGGTGGAATTAATATCGGAACTACTGTTACTACGAATAACGGAACTATTAGATACAATGGTTCTAACTTCCAGGGATACAAGGGTGGAACTTGGGTAAATCTTGATGCAGCAGGTCTATCTGTTGGAGAAACATTATTTACAGCAAATGATTTGTCACCGAGTGTTGCTACACTGGTTACATTATATAGAACTCAAAATACTGATCCAGGTGGAGGAAATAGAAGAGAAATAACAATGTTTGACGGACCGATAGCTGGTCAAACATTCACTCTTTTAATTGGCGATGCTTATACAAGAATCATGCATAGTTCAGGTCTTATAAATCTACAAGGTGGATCTGATTGGACCCCTGACGATGGAGATACTATCTCATTTGTTTATAGTGCAAAGAATACAGCTTGGTGGGAAACTTCTAGAAGTATCAATTCATAAGATTTTAACACCATAAGGACTTCAATTATATGTCATTACAGTATAAAAAGAAGGGTGAAGGGCACTATTTGGCTGAACCAAATGGTGCCGTGGATCATGGAGATGCAACATCCACTGGGAGCATAGCGTGGTGTGTAGATAATATTCCAAGTGGCGGTGGCGTTGTTGAATTGGTCCCGGGAATATATAACTTTAACCAACAGCTTTCGATTAGGACAGATAAGATTGTAATTAAAGGGTTGACACGAGCAGGAACCATTCTTTCTTGTGATCAAACCTCTAATATTAGTGTAATTTTATCTTCGGCTGATCAGACACAGATTCATAATGTAACCATGAGAGGTGATCCTTTAGGTTTGTCCTCTGAACCAATGCTTTATCTCAAGGGGACTGAGTCAACTATAGATAATGTTAGGATTCAAAATACAAGTGATTCGGGAATTATAGTTTCTGGAGAAAGAAATGTAATTAATAATATCCGAATCACAAATACTGGGGGGGTTAGTTTAAAGATAGATGGAGACTATACGACTCTAAGGAATAGTTATTTTTCTGGTTCGCCAAATGTTACTTATTTACTACATTGCACTGGAGATGTTATAGCAATTGGAAGTAATCATTTTAATCCATCAAATGCAAGTTCAATTGGAATTAGAGTTGAGGGAAATCATTCCTCCATACGAGGAAATCATTTTATTTCTGAAGCTTCAGATATAACTCTTTTGAGTCTAAGTACTGCGAGCTATAATTTAATTGCAGGAAATATTTTCTCTGGTTATGGCACACCTCTTGGTACAGGGATGGTTATTGAATCAACTAGTTCTGAAAATATGTCGATAGGAAATATATATAGGTTATTAGCTGATTTAGCTACGGTTAGTTCTGGTTGTGAATATAATGCTTTTGTTAATGATATAGATGAAACCACATCTGGAATAACTGATTCTGGAACAGGAACATGGACAAAACTATTGTAAGGAGATTGAATATAAATGTCTCTTCAGATTGGTAAAGTTGGACCGAATCATTATATAACTGATCCAAATTGTACCGATGATCATTCAGATTCTGCGGTACCAGGTTCGATTCAATGGGCAGTAGATCAGGTTGATGCTAGCGGCGAAGGCGGAGTTGTTGAATTAGTTGTGGGGACATATGAAATTGCCACAAGTAGTGAACTCACAATCAATGGTGTAAATGATTTGACAATTCGTGGAGCTGGACCCGCTACTATTCTATCAAAAACTCAATCTGATGGTGACACATTGATGTTAGATGTAGATTCATCTCATGATTTCTGCATTAGGAATTTACAAGTTTCTGGTGCAACTGGGTTTGCTCAATCTTCCGAAACATATGTATTTGATATTAGAGATTCTAATAGATGTTTAGTAAGATCTATTTATGCCGAAGACTATTTGGGGTCCATGCTTTATTTAAATACATGCCCTCAATCTACATTATTTGATATTTCTATCATAGGAAGTGGGAAGTTGATTTATGTGGATAGTTGTGAATCCATGACTTTTTCTGCTATGCATCTTACACATAATTTGACAACCACTGGATGGGATAATTTATTAAATATCACTGGTAGTAATTATGCAAAAATTTCTGGTTGCCATTTATTGTTAGATGATGGTGACGGCACGTATCCAATTGTATATCTAAGTACAAGTAGTAATTATGCAACAATTCAAGGAAATGAAATAAAAGGTGCTGCGGGAAGAGGTAACACTACTGGTTATATATATTTGGATGGTAGCGATGGATGCATTATCTCTGCTAATCAAATTAAGAATAATGATTATGATTTGACTAATGGAAATGGAATATTCTTAACAAATACTGCGACAGGTAATGTAATAAAGGCAAATCGTATTACTGATTGTAATGCGTATCCAGTGTACATAGATGATTCTGGAAGTAGCGGCAACTATATTTTACAAAATTATTTTTATAATAATGGAACTGATGATGTATACGAAGAACCGGGATCGTCAAACACCATTGAAACATTATAAGAGGACCTAATTATATGTCTCTTCAGTATAGCAAGAAGTCTGATAATCACTATGTAATTGATCCAAATTGCACCGATGATCATTCGGATTCTACAGTAGATGGTTCGATTCAATGGGCATTAGATCAGCTTCCGGTGACAGGTGGAACTATTGAACTGGTATCTGGAAATTATAATGTTTCAGATACAGATACTATACTCTTTGGAACACCTTATACTGAAATTGTTGGAATAGGACCTTCTTCTATTATTACAATAGATCAAACTAGTGGAACTCGTCCATATGATACTATCTATAATGAGGGACATGAACACTGTGCAGTTAGAAACTTATCTGTGTCGGGTGGTGTGACTGTTCAACCTTGGACTAATTATGGTGAACCAATTATTCATGCAGATACCAGTGCTCATTATTTTACTGTGGAAAATATTTCCACTTATAATGTAACTGGTCTAATGGTAGACATAGGTGGTTCAGACTACGGTAAAATTCTTAATTGTATGTTTGATAGTCTTGGGATATGTATGTTAGTTCTTTACAATGCTGATGAAGCACAAGTTATAGGGAATACATTTGTTCATTATGGTAATCAAATTGGTGGGATTGATGATCAAGATCACTGTATTTATTCACCATATACTGACTCTACAATTATCTTAGATAATATTTTGATATGTAGAAATATTGATGGAAGTGTAACTTATCCAATTCGCAAGGCGCTTGGTGCGGATGGTAATATTATAGTAGGAAATACTTTCTGGACACGACAGGGTGGGCAACAGAGCAACGATGGAATAATAACAATTTCACAAAGTAATGATAACCTAATAGCCATGAATCAATGTTATAAGGGTTCAAATGGTGTCTCTCTAGTTGATGGTTCTCTTAGAAACTTAATAGCGGATAATTTAATTAGGGTAGCTTGGGCAGATGGGATAGAAATTGAAGGTTGGTCTAATGATAATGCTGTTCCATATAATAGCATAAGAGAGTATGCTACTAATAGAGTGGATGATAATGCTTCGGGCACTTTGGGTAAAACGGAAATAGTTGGTCCAGCTTGGCCAGCTTAACTTCAATTGGAGGATTATTGGTCGATGTCAAGACAAATTGCAAAAATTGCGCAGAACTTTCTCAGTGAAGTGAGTAAAGTGGATATAAGAGAAGGAATCCAAACGCTGATATCTGAGTTAGAAGAAAAAGTTGATCCAGACCCAATTGAGGTGCGTCTGATTGCACAACTGTACCATTTTATCGAGAATATTGAGCTTGTGAAAAATAACCTACGAAGATACGTTGAAGATTTTTCTGAAAAAACCCCCGGTACTAAGTTATCATCTCTCTGGGAAAATCAATCCAATGATGGTAACGCAAAACAATTTAAGTTGTAATTCATCGAGTGGGGTAAATGATTATGGGGAATGAAGATATTAGGTCCCTTAGTAGAGAAGATTTGTTTTTACTAATGGACCAGTATAAGAATACAGTTGAATTGAATACTATTCTTCTAGAACAGTTGAAACAAATATTGGGGCAACAGTCAGATATAGTTAGAGATCAAAAGCACCTATGTGATTCTATTAATTCTGTGTTAGAAAAAATGGGGGTGTGCAATATTCATATTGCAGAAGTTCAAAAAGATTTTCTAACACAACAACTAGATGGAAAACTCCAGTGCTCAAAAGATCATTCTGGAATAACATTAAAGATTTATGCAGTATATGGTTTATTTGGAACTATTGCTGCATCTACAATTTGGCTTGCAATACAGTTGACAAGTAAATTTGCGTTAATTGAGTCTATGGCTCGTGCCTCAGGAGTAATAGAATGATGACCCTAGGAAAAGAATTAGAAATTATACTCGATCATGTCCCAGCAATGGTTTTTTACAAGGATACTGAGAACAGGATACTGCGAGTTAATGCTACATTTGCAGAATTAGTTGGTAGATCAAAAGAAGAACTAGAAGGTGTATCATGTTTTGATTTATTTTCAAAAGAAGAAGCTTCTAAATATTGGGAAGATGATAAGAAGGTTATTGAAAGTGGTGACCCAATGATAAATGAGATTGAAGTTCTTCATACAAAATCGGGTGAGGAAAAGTGGGTTAGGACTATTAAAATTCCAGATATTAGAGATAATATAATTATAGGAATCATTGGATTTGCAGTTGATATTACTAATCTTGTTGAAACTCAAAGTAAGCTAGAGTCAATGAATGTTAGCATATTGAATTTGCTTAATTATGCAACATTCTATGTTCTTATTCTTGATGAAAAATTTAATATCAGGATGATTAACTATTCGTTAGCTACTGCATTAGGTTTTGATGATGAACATGGACCAATTGGGATGAACTGGACTGAATTTATCCCAGGAAGTCATAGAGATATTCTAAAGTTTGTGTATAAAGATGTCTTGGTTGGAAACAAAGATAATATGGAGTTTACAAATGATATAATTACGAAAAACGGAGAAACTATTACAGTTAAATGGTTTAACTCATTGATTAATAGTGGAAAGACTGGAACTTTTAGTGTCGGTCTCCCTTTAACAAAATATATAACTAATGAAAGCAACATAGACTCAGTTAGGTCTTACTGGAGGGATGTTTTAGATAAAGATAAATCAACTATT
>Ga0307378_10013865_pt1 | contig 10173 bp, 5 predicted proteins | sample UN1MG_FD_202238 | JGI IMG/M metagenome (GOLD analysis project Ga0307378, IMG submission 202238) | Soil microbial communities from Risofladan, Vaasa, Finland - UN-1 | ecosystem: Environmental > Terrestrial > Soil > Coastal area > Acid sulfate soil | place: Finland: Risofladan, Vaasa | collected... | reverse complement strand
GAGGCACGAGACCCACGCGCATCCCATGAAACGCAAGCATCATGCGTGGGTCTCGTGCCTCGACCCACCCCGCGGAATTCGAGAAAGGGCGGTGCACTTTGACTGAGGCCGAGGTGGTTTGGGAAATACGCTCGGAATTGGGCGAGGGGCCTATCTGGTGGAGAGGCTCTCTGTACTGGGTCGATATCGACGCCCCTCGCCTGCACGTCTACACGCCCGCGACGGAAGCGAGGCGGTCGTTTCTCCTGAGCGAAAAGACCGGCACGGTCGTGCCCCGGGCCGGTGGCGGACTCATCCTTGCGCAGGAGTCGGGCTTGTGTGCCTTCGATCCCGAAACCCAGGCGGCCGAGCGGCTGCTTTGGCCGGCAGACAAGCGCATCGTCAATCGCTTCAACGACGGCAAGTGCGATCCGCAGGGACGACTCTGGGTGGGGACCATCGGCCGCGACCGCCCCACGGCCAGCCTCTACCGAATCGACTCGGATTTCGCGGTAACGGAGATGCTCACCGGCGTACGCGTCTCGAACGGCCTCTGCTGGGATGAACGCCGGGGACGCTTCTACTACGTCGACTCGCCCACCGGGGCGATCGACGCCTTCGATTGGGACCCCGAGTCTGCCACGATCCGCGGGCGCCGAACCGCAGCCCGGTTGCCCGAGGGCGAGACCGGTGTGCCTGACGGAATGACGATCGACACGGAAGGCCGTCTCTGGGTCGCGGTCTTCGGGGGCGGTGGCGTGCATTGCATCGACCCCGATACCGGGCGGTCGTTGGAGAAGATCTCCGTGCCCGTCCCCAAGACCACCGCCTGTTGGTTCGGCGGCGAGAACCTCGACGAGCTCTACATCACGACGGCGTCGATCCGGGAAGATGCGGCTTCGCTTCGCGCCCATCCGTTGGCCGGCAGCCTGTTCGCATGTCGCCCGGGCGCTTCCGGCCACCCGACGACAGCGTGCGCTCTGTAGCCGATCGTGAGACGACGGCCGTTACGATCGACGCCTGGCCGCCGGCCGTCGCCGCTTCATTTCCGTTTGCCGTTCACGCGGCATATCGTCGAAAGTAGCAGGCACACGCCGTGTGCCGTTCGCAAACCTGTTGGCTCGGCCGCATCAACAACCTGTCCACGCACTGTCCGCAGAGCGCGCCGACGGGCGGACGGCACACGGCGTGTGCCTGCTACGACGGCCGCCGTGAACGGTCACCATTTCCGCTTGGCCACCAGATAGCCGAATCCTGCGAGGTTCACGACGGGACCGCCGTCGTCCGGCTCGGCCTTCGCGCCGTCGGCGATGAGCGTGTCGTAGGACCATGGGGTCGGTTCGGGAAACGTGACGCGGACCTTGACTGCGCGATTCGACAGATTCACCACCGACAGCACCGCTTCGCCGGGCGTGCGTCTGAGGAAAGAGGCGACCGAGTCGGGTTGATCGGTGTCGAGCCAGACGACTTCACCGTGCGTCAGGGCCCGCTCGGCATGACGCATCGCGCACAGCTTCTTGCAGAACGCGAAACGTGCCTTGCCCGCCGGCGTGTCGCCGCTGGCCCAGTCGATCGGTGATCGCCCGAAGATGCTGTGGCGGGCGGTGTCGGCGACCTCCTGACCGTTGTACAGGAACGGCACGCCGTCGAGCGTGAAGATCAGGACCAGCGCGGCATGCACGTGCCGGGCTCCCCACGCCTTCTCGATACGGTTGTTCCATGCGTCGTTGGCAATGTCGTGGTTGTCGATGAATCGGATGAATCGCGCTCCTCTGCGCGGGCGCTCGTCCCGCATCCTCTCCCATCTTTCTCTGGATTTGGCGGCGTTGTCCCATTTGAAGCGCCAACCATAATTGAGGTCGAAGGCCTTGAGCTGATCCTCGGGCCGGGTGCCCTCGGCCAACATGCCGATATCGGGACGGATTTTCTCCAGGCGTTCACGTGCGGTTTCCCAAAACGCCAGAGGAATGCCGTCTGAAACGTCGCAGCGGAATCCGTCGACGTCGAACTCCCTGCACCAGTATTCCATGTTCCTCCATAGATACTCGCGCAGCTTGGGATTGGCGTGATTCAGCTTCGGAAAGTTCCATGCGGCGTACACCACCTTGCCCTCCTCGTCTCGCTCGACGAAGTCTGGATGCTCCTCGAGAAAGACCGCCGTCGGGCCGCAGTGCAGGTAAACCATGTCGAGCATGACGCGCATTCCCAGCTTGTGCGCCTCGGCGACAAACGCTTTCAGATCGTCGTCCGTTCCATATTCCCGATCGACGTGAAAGTAGTCTTTCATCCGATATGGGTTGCACGGGTTGTTCATGCCCGAGGCCTTTTGCCGCGGGCTCCAGAACTCGCGGTTCGAGTCGTCGTCTGAAACAAACACCGGACACAGGTAGACGATATCGACCCCCAATTCGGCAACTCCGGGTAACCGCGCGGTCGCGGCCTTGAGCGTGCCTTCGGGCGTAAAGGCACGGGGCTGGATCTGGTACATCACGCCGCGGGTCACCCACTCCGGCGACGGCCGGGCGGGAAGCGAGGCGATGTCCCGGTCCGGCTCGGCCGCCAGCGAAATCGCCGGAATGAGCACTGTGTAGAGCAGCAACGCAAAGAGCTGACGCATGGTATTCTCCGATGTCAAATGCTTGGTGAGAGCACCCGTTGGGCTGGGCCTGAAAGCCTACGGCATCGCCAACGTCTTTTTCGCCGCCCCTCCCGATCCGACCGTCGCCTCGAACTTCCTGGCCTCGCCGCCGGAGGTGACCTCGACTTGGTAGCGACCATGGAACCCGCGGAACTTCACGTTGCCGTCGGCGTCCGACTTCGTTTCCAGGTGGGTCTTCCAGTCGCGATTGATCAGTTGGTCCAGGGCCTGGTACGCGGGCTTGCGTTTGAAATCATGGTCGGCCAGGCCGCCGCCGGCAACGCCTTCGTTCTTGTACGCCGTGCCGTCGCCGAGGTTCCACCAGGTGATGCCGGCCATCTTTGGCGCGGCGAACCAGAGCCGGTAGACGTCGCGGACCACGCGGCGCTGAACTTCCAAGCCATCCTCGCCGGCCGAGCCGATGGTGATCTCGGTGACCCACAGCGGCAGGCCCAGCTTGGCGAACATCTCGTACGTGTCCAACAGCGTGCCCGGATCGCTGGGGTCGTCGCCGAGGTACGCATCGAGCGACTTCCGTCGGAAGAAGTGGAACTGGAAGCCGATGCCCTCGATGCCGACTCCTTCTTCCAGCAGCCGGGTGCACTGCCGATAGAACCGGTTCGTTTCGTTCGCGGGCCAGTTGAAGGTGGTCACGTCGTTGACGATCAGCACGTTTTCCGGGCGGAACACCTTCTGTTGTTCGGTGAATGCCCAGGGCACGTAAAGCGGATCGTCGCGGTTCTCGGCGGAGAAGAACGGGTAGTGCGACGGGCAGACCAGCGATTCGTTCACGCCGTCCCAGATCGGAATGTCCTTGGCGTAGCGGTCGGCAATCTCCTGGAAGCGTTTGCGGTAGAGCCGTTTGAGTTCCTCCGGGTCCTCGGGCATCCATTCGGGATTGATGCTGTGCCACAGCAAGGGGTGGCCCTTGAGCGTCAGCCCGTGCTTCTTCCCGAATGCGACCACCCGATCCGGCGGCGGGCGGCGCCAGATGGAGGGGCTGCCCTCGGCGAATCGCGGTTTGCCCTGCTCCGGTTCGAGGTCGCCCCAGTAGAACGGAACGGTGGCGAAGTTGAACAGCTTCAGGAAAGCGTCTTCGTAGGCCCGGTTCTCGTCCTTCATCTGCCCCAGCACGAAGATGTTGCAGCCGAAAAGGAACTCGTGCGACTTCTGCGTGATTTTCACGTCCGCGCCCGCAACCGGGCGACCGTTGGGACCGACGATTTGCAGCACGGCATCGCTCTTGCGATTCCTTTCGATGCCGTCGTCAATACGCTTCTGCACGGCCGGATCGTCCCAGCGCCGGAGATAGTCCTCCGGCAAACCGGCGTTGGCGGGTCGGCCGACGGCAACCACGGCGGCCAACACGGCCGTCACGGTCAAACGGGTGTGCACGTTCATAATTGCGTCCTTCAGTGGGATGGGGGGTGCCTCGCGAGGTTTTCTGGGAAAGGGCCGCCGTCGATCTCGCTGAGGCCGTTCGGGGCGCCCACTTATTGTAACGGCTGCGTCCTTCCCCGCCACCAGGCGATGCGGTAACATGCGTCATGTTGGCCAAGCCCAACCGATTCGGCTTCTGGGACGGCCGAAGAATGGCTTCCGCATATCCAAGTGCCGTAGCTGGCCGACGGCACACGGCGTGTGCCTGCTACTGTCCGGGAAGTTGTCTCTGGCCCGCCCCTCGGAGAAGCCTCAACGCATCCTCGAACATCCGGACGGTCCACCATGAACCACGCCAAGCTTGCCTGCTCCCTGGCGATCCTACTTCAGGGTCTCGTGTCTGCGACAACGGCCGCTCCTGCCGAGCAGCCTGGTCGGTCATCCGTCGCGCCGGGTGACCCTCCCGGCATCACGCGAACGATTGATGCTTCGAAGTACTTTCGTCCGTTTCCCGATCTGGTTGCCTACCGGAATACCTCGATCCAGAAAGCGCCGGCTCCTATCCTCGCCGAACTGAGCGAACGGAAATTCGGCAAAGCGCGAATCACCCGATGCTGGTTGAACCTCGACGAAATGTGGGACTATCGGACTCGGCAGTACGACGACAACTACCGGATCGGCGTACACAAGTATGACGACGTCCCTGAGAAGTTCGGGGAAAGCTGGGGATGGGTGACGGAAACGCGCGTGCATTTCCACGATTACCTGAGAGCCTTCGGCGAACACAGCGACGCCGTCATGCTGACCATCCGACGGTATGAGCGGGATATCCTCGATGGGAAGCTCGGCGTCACCATGGAGGACTGGAAGACCATCTTCAAGAACGCCGTGAAGCAGAGCAAGCGAGCCTGCCCCAACCTCCGCTATATCGAAGTGTGTAACGAATACGGATGCTCGGGCTTCATCGGCTGCACCGCCGAGCAGTACTACGAGTTCTATCGGCTCGCCTACCAGGCGGTGAACGAAGTCAATCGAGAGCTGAAACTCGCCGGCGAGGATCGCGTTCTTGTTGGCGGGCCCAACGTCGTGCGCGATGCCATGGTCGCACTGAATCGCTTCTTCGAGAACTTCAGCCAGGATACCTCGCCGGACAAGCGACTGGATTTCGTCACCTGGCATGAATACCACAACGACTACGCCGCCCTCGCCCATCGGGAAGAGCAGGTGAGACACATGCTGTCGCTTCGCGGCCTGCCCGAGGAGCTTCCTCTCTTCATCACCGAGCACGCTCCCTATCATCCCAAGGCCGACGCCGGAGAGTACAACCTCATTAACGGCGCGGGGCTGGTCAAGTCGCTCTACTTCACCAGCCTGTACAGCCCGGGTGTGAAGATCATGCCCTGGGTGCAGTATCACAACGCTGAGATCCAGACGCGATTCATGTGGTTCGAAGGACCCAACGAGCCGGATACGAAGGCCGAGGAGCTGCGCATGCTGCCGGCGGGTTGCTCGATGAAGCTTCTCAGCATGCACAAGGACTGGGAGATTGCGGTCGACAATGCCATTGCCAATGACGAGATCGTACTGGCATCGGTCCAACATGACGGGTTGGTCGTACAAGCGGTCAATTACGGCGAGCCGCGGGACGTCCGCTTGCGCATCGAAGAGCTCGCGGAGGTCTTCTCGGCCTTGGCGGACGGAAAGGTGAGGGTCCTGAAGTACCTGATCGATCCGGAGCATGGCAACTGCGTGGCCAACCCGGACTATCCTGGAGGAATCGAAAAAGTGGGGGACTGCTGGGTGGAGCCGGTCGGCGGTTCGATTACGCTCGCACATCCTGGGCTGCCCCCAAACGGGATACTCCTTTGGGAATTGGTTCCCTCAACCGTGGGTGCCGCCCTGAACTCGCCGGTTTCCCTTGCGGCTCCGGCCCTCGAGTCGAAGCAGCCCCCGTTCGACGCCGCCAAAGCCATGGACATCGCCGTGGCTACGCCCGACGCCCGCATCGAACGGGATGGTTCTGCTGTGCGGATCCACGTGAGTCGCAGCAAAAGCCGCCCGGGCGTCACGTTCCGGCCGCCGGACGGATGTTGGGACGTGACGGGGCTCGACCACGTCGAAGCCCGGGTGACCAACGTTGGGAAACGCGCGCTGAACGTGCATCTGGCGTTGGACGACCCCGGCGCCGACAGGACCGAGCGGAAAGGCTGCTGCATCGGGTCCGCAACCATCGCACCCGGCGAAGAAAAGACGTTGAGAGTCACGATTGCCGCCCGGCCGCCCATGATCCTCGAGGCGGCGTTTCGCGGAATGCGGGGCACGCCCGGCGGCTTTCAGACTCGACACGGCCAAGGCATCGACCCGACCCACGTGGTCGGCATTTCAGTCTACGTGTACCATCCCGGGACCGATTATGAGTACGAGGTCTCGGACCTCCGCTCCGGCGGGACGCCGGCGTTCCCGCTTCCGAAGAACCTGGACGAGCTGTTCCCGATGACCGATCGCTTCGGGCAGTACATGCACAAGGACTGGCCCGGCAAGATCCACTCGGAGGACGGTCTGGCCCAGCAGCGCAAACAGGAAGCGGCCGACCTGGCCGCGCATCCGGGCCCGAAAGGCTGGAACCATTACGGCGGTTGGCTCGGCGGACCCAAGCTGGAGGCGACCGGCCGGTTCCGCGTGGCCAAGTGGCGCGACAAGTGGTGGTTCGTCGACCCGGAAGGCCGCCTCTTCTGGTCCCACGGACTGGTCCGCGTGACGTGGTCGTGCGGCTACACGCCGATCACCGGGCGGAGGTATCTCTTCGCCGACCTGCCTGCGCCCGATTCGCCGTTCGCCCCGTTCTACGGCCGCAGCACGTGGGCCATCGCGGGACTCTACGAGCGCGGCGCGGAGACCTACAACTTCACCGGGGCCAACCTGCTGCGCAAGCACGGCCCCGGTTGGCCGGAGGCGTTCAGCGACGTGACCCATCGCCGACTGCGAAGCTGGGGGCTGAACACGATGGCCAACTGCTCGCAACCGGCCATCTACCTGAAGCGGAAAACGCCCTACACGGCGACCGTTTACAGCCTCGATTCGCCGCCCGAGGACACGCCCGGCGGCACCGGCTACGTGGCGACCATCCACGACGACGGCCGGGTGATCGAGGCCGCCGGCGGCTACTGGGGCAAGTTTCCCGACGTGTTCGGTCCCAGCTTCAAGGCCACGCTGCTCGAGGAAGTCGCCCAGCACAAGGGCAAAGCGGTGGGTGACCCGTGGTGCCTGGGCTATTTTCCAGGCAACGAACTCAATTGGGGTCGGGACGAGACGTCGCTCGCTCGGGCCGTGCTGGCATCGCCCGCCGACCAACCAGCCAAGCGGGTATTGGTCGATGACCTGAGGGCGAAGTACGAAAAGATCGAGAAGCTGAACGCCGCCTGGAATACCGGCTACGCTTCCTGGGACGCGCTCGTCGGCTCAACCGCGCCCCCCGGTGCCGAGCACGGACGCGACGATTTGGCCGCCTTCCTCGCCAGAATCGCCGACGCGTACTTCCGGCAGTGCCGGGAAGCGGTCGAAGCGATCGACCCGGAAGGGCTCTATCTCGGTTGCCGTTTCGCCGGATGGAGCCATGGCGTGGTGTTCCGCACCGCGGCCGAGTACAGCGACGTGATCAGCGTGAACCGGTATACTGAAAGCCTGGCCGACCTCCGCCTGCCCGACGGCATCGACAAGCCGGTCGTGATCGGCGAGTTCCATTTCGGCGCACTCGACCGGGGCAAGCTCCACGCCAGCCTGCGTGCGGTGGCCGACCAGCGGGCACGCGGCGCGGCCTACGAGAAGTACGTCACGAGCGCGCTGGAGAACCCGTTGGTCGTCGGCACCCACTGGCACCAATACGGCGACCAGGCAACCACGGGCCGCGACGACGGCGAGAACTTCCAGAACGGTTTTGTCGACGTTTGCGACACGCCTTACACCGAAACGATCGAGGCCTGTCGCCGGATCGGCAGCCATCTGTACGACGTGCGGGCCGGGCAACCATGAGAAGGAAAGCTATGGAATCGAAGCGATGGCTGGGTTTGGCGACGGTCTTGGTTTGGGGATTCGGTACGACAGGTGTCGCGGCGAAATCCTCGGAGCACGATTTCGGTCCGGAGCTGCCCATCGTGCGCAGCCTCGAACTGGGCGGGTCGATGGATGCCGCCGTCGAGGGCGACACGCTGTACGTGATCGGCCGGGGCAACCTGCACGTGGCCGATGTCTCCGATCCCGCTGCGCCGAGAATCGTCGGGCGGCTGACAAACCTGGGGAACACGCGCCAGATCGAAGTCCATCGTGGCGTGGCTTACGTGACCGCTCGGGAAGACGGGCTGTTTATCGTTGATGTCAAAAAGCCCGACTCGCCGGCTCTGCTATGCCACTATGATACGATCGAGCTGGCCACCGGGATTGCGCTTTCGGGCGATGTGGCGTTCGTCGCCTGCCGGACGGCGGGCGTCGAGCTGGTCGACGTCTCAGAGCCTCGGCGGCCCGTGCACCTGAGCACGGTCCGCACCGGCGAAGCCCAGTCGGTGGTCGCCCGCAACGGGTTTCTCTACGCCGGCGTCTGGGGCAGCCGGGAGCTGGTGATATGCGACGTCCGCGATCCGTACCGGCCGGCCGTGATCTCCAAGACCCCGCTCGACGGCTATGGCGACGGCGTCGCGGTACGCGGCAAATACTGCTTCGTGGCCACGGGACATCATGCCAGGGGTTGGCGACGCGACGATGGCGAGGGCGACGCGTCGCCTCAGTACGGTGCCGGACACGGGTTGGAGATCTTTGACGTCGGCGAGCCGGCGAAACCGGTCTTCGTGTCGCGCGTCAAGACGCGCCGGTTCTATCGGATCGGCATGGACATGTGGGACGTGATGATCGCCGGCGACTACGCCTTCTTGGGTGACACGTACAACGGCGTGTTCGTCGTGGACATCTCCAATATCGAAAGACCGCGTCTTGTCGGTCACCGGCAACTCGCGCCGATGCCGCGGACGATTGACGGGCTTGAAACAGGCGAGCGCCTGCCCGCACCGGTTGGGGGAATTGCCTTAGCCAAGGATACGCTGTACGTGGCGGGCGCTTGGACGGATCTGCACGTGGTCGACGCGGCGGGCATGGCACGGGCCCCGGAGAAAGAACCGGACCAGGGCCCCGAGATTCCCCCCGGACGCCCGCCGCGAGTCGATCCCCGCTTCCGAGTCTACCGACCGGATGGGCAGGTCTACGGAGTCGCGTTCATCGGCGACACGGCATTGGTCGCGGCTGGCGCAGCCGGTTTGCACGCCGTGGCACTTGGGCCGGAAATCCAGCGGCTGCGCGTCTTCCCGACGGACGGATTCGCCCGCGACGTGGCCGTGCACGTCGACTACGCGTACGTGGCCGAGGCGACCGGCGGGTTGTCGATCTGGAGACGCGACGACGATGCGCTGCTGAGACGCGTCGGCCGGTATCGCCCCGAGCGTGGCGGCGTGGCTCAGGTCGTGGTTCCGCCGCCCGGCCGATACGCGCTTTTGCACGTCGGCCAGAACGAACTGCAAATCGTCGACGTGAGCGATCCGCGGGAACCCGCGCTGATGCTAACGGACAAGCATCTGGGACTCTTCTACACCTTTCCATTGGTCCGTGGCCTGCTCGACGATCGCTACGCCGGTTGCCTGTGGCATGCGACCGGCTACCGTTGGTACGATCTGTACGGCGGCCCGAAACCGGTTTTCTCGGGCGACCATTTGGCGATGCGTGCCAATTTCGCCGACGGCATGGCGGTGCTCGGAGAAAAGGCATTGCTCGTCTCGCGGGGTAAGTACTCCCTCATCGGCCGCGACGAGAGGCGGCCGCCACAGGAACTGCCGGCTCACGGCGTAAGAGGCTGCTACCTGACCGGAGAACCAACGATCGACGGCAATACGCTGTATCTCTCCAACCGGGTGCGTGGCACAGTCCAAGCTGTTGACGTCTCGCAAATCGAAAGCCCGCGTCTGCTGGGCGCGGTCGAGCTTGCCGAGCATCCCGGGCCCATCGTCGTTCACAACGGCATTCCGGTGATTCCCGCGGGATACCAGGGGCTCCTCTTGTGGGAACTGGTTAGCGGGGAGCCGTAGCCGCGAGTCTCGTAGGGTGGGTGGGGGGGGGGGCGCGCCCCCCCCGGCAATGTG
>Ga0307378_10013862_pt1 | contig 10173 bp, 7 predicted proteins | sample UN1MG_FD_202238 | JGI IMG/M metagenome (GOLD analysis project Ga0307378, IMG submission 202238) | Soil microbial communities from Risofladan, Vaasa, Finland - UN-1 | ecosystem: Environmental > Terrestrial > Soil > Coastal area > Acid sulfate soil | place: Finland: Risofladan, Vaasa | collected... | reverse complement strand
TCTGGTTCACACCGATGAGACCACCGAGATCGCCGACCGCCTGATTGCGGCTCTAGAGTTGGGATTGGACAACGCGACCAAGATCCCTGTCAAAGAAGCGGAAGGCGATGACATTTTCGCGCAGGTAACCAAATACGCCGACAACAAGCAAGGCGTTGGCTTGAATTACACAGGCGGCACCAAAACGATGGCCGTTCACGCTTACCGTGCTATTGAGCAGAATTGCCCGGAAGCGGTATTAAGTTACCTGGATGCGCGGACACTTTCGCTTTTCATGGAGCCAAGGCATTCATCAGCGCAGAAAATCCTTGTAGACCGCGCGTATCAAGTTCGATTGTCAGAACTACTGGCTTTGCATGGTTACAGGCTTCCAACGGTTCGTCAAACCCCAATTCAATCTGAAATATGCAAAGCTCTGGCGAAAATCCATAGCGACTCCGCGGCATTTGAACAATGGCGGAAGTGGACTGGGCAGCAGACGCTCCAGGATTTGCCCGACTCAGTGCAATACCCTCTGCTTCAAGATGTAGTTGCCGCCTTTCATCATTTGGGAAACGGAGACGCCACTCCTGAAGTGATTGCTCAAGCATTGGATCCAGCGTCTAAATGGACAAGTTTAGAGCAATGCCGCAAATGGTTTTCAGGTGATTGGTTGGAGGAATACACGCTATGGGCCTGTATTGAAGCCAAGTCCAAGGATCCAAACTTGTATGGGGATTTTGGGATTGACTTGAAGCCAAAGGGCCCGAAAAAGCGCGTATTCCAGTTTGATGTAGCCGTGATGCGTGGGTATCAACTCTTTGCTATTTCATGTATCGCCTCCGACAGAAAAGACAAGTGCAAAGGGCATTTGTTCGAAGCCTACGTCCGCGCCCGACAGATGGGCGGCGACGAGGCGCGGATAGGGCTGGTTTGCTGCGCACCCAAAGACAACCCGGACAACAATCCATCCATGATTCAGAGCGAGGTTGAAGAAACCTGGGACGCCAAAGGCAAGGTGCGTGTTTTTGGCGCCAAACATCTGCCAGATTTGCCCGCTTACATGCAGGATTGGTTCAACTCCCAACCATAGTGAAAGGAGACATGCAATGGGAAAATTGACCGTTACAGTCGTGGATACGGCCGGAATCCAGAATTATATCTTTGGCAGCAACGTGCTCAAGCATAACGTGGGCGCATCGGAATTGGTGCGCTGCGCCACGCACGATTGGGTGTATCGGGAGTTGGTGGCGCTGGACGCGACCAATGTAGACCTGGGAGGCTGTATCAACGAACAAGTCACAATTGAGCACAACGATTTGGTTTCGGAGCTGGTGTATGCCGGTGGCGGGAATACGGTGGTGTTGTTCCGTTCGCCGGAAACGGCCCACGAGTTCACCCGCCGCCTGGCCCATCGCGCGTTCCTGGAAGCTCCCGGCCTGCAACTGGTGGTCGCCCACAGCGAGTTTGATTGGGAGGCCGAAGCCTTGTCGCAGGTGGTACAGGCCACCCTGGAGAAAGTGAACCGCAAAAAGCACGATCATGCAGTTTCCGCACCGCTGCTGGGCCTGAGCGTGACGGCAGATTGCCAGTACACCGGCCTGCCGGCGGTGGACAAGAACGACGATGACCCGCCTAAGCGGATTTCCGCCGAGGTTAAAGCCAAAGAAGCGGCCTTTGAGGCCGCACATGAACGGCTGACCCACTTGTTGGTGCTGAACGGTTATGACATCCCCAAAGATTTCGACGACTTTGGTCGCACCAAAGGGGAATCCAGCTACATCGCCGTCATCCATACCGATGGCAACAGGATGGGCGAGCGGGTCAAGGACATCGCTGATGCTCACCCAAAGCCCCAAGATAATCGCCCCTATATCCAGGCTATCCGCGCTTTCTCCCAATCGATTGGAGAGGCAGCGCAAGGGGCTCTGAACGCCACCTACCGGCAACTCATTCAGTGCATAGACCACGAAGGTAAAATCGGCGGCGTTGTGCAACTGCGCGGTGATAACGATGGTAAGAAAAAGATTCCACTCCGTCCGATTGTGATGGGTGGCGACGATGTGACTTTTGTCTGCGATGGGCGGCTGGGGCTGACCCTGACCGAGTTTTACCTGCGGCAGATCACGGCCAAACCACTGGCAGACGGCAAGCCGCTCTCGGCCCGCGCAGGGATTGCCGTGGTCAAGTCGCATTTTCCGTTTGCGCGGGCCTATGCGCTGGCCGAAGATTTAGCCAGATCGGCCAAGCGTTATCTCAACGAGCGTAAGACCCCGCCGTATAATGAGCAGGACCTTTCAGCGATAGACTGGCACTTTGCCGTCAGCGGCGCTGTGCTGGACTTGGAGCAAATCCGGGAGCGAGAATACACGGTTGAAAAGGGCAGGTTGATGATGCGCCCCGTGCGTTTGGGCGCTTCGGTCACCTCGGACTGGCATTCTTGGGAAACCTTTGCGCGTGTTGTAGCGGAGTTCCAGCCTGAAGAATGGGCCGAACGGCGCAACAAGATCAAGGCGCTGCGCGACGCGCTGCGCGACGGGCCGGATGCCGTCGGGCAATTCTTGTTAGCCTATGGCCTGCCCGGTCTTCTGGCTGTGCCCGGCAACCCGGATTCGGCCAATACCGGCTGGATTGGAAAAGAATGTACCTGTTTTGACGCGATTGAGGCTTTGGAGTTTTTCGTGCCGTTGGAAGGAGGCAAACAATGACCACGTTCTGGCTGAAATTCACACTCCAAAGCGACGCCACGTTTGGACGCGGCGATGGCGTCGCCGGGGTGGTGGATAGCGAAGTGCAGCACGATGTGTATGGCCTGCCTTACCTGGGCGGGCGCGCGCTCAAAGGGCTGCTGGGCGAGGAACGCGCCAACATTCTTTTTGCGCTGGAGTGTCAGGGCCAGGCGCAACGCTGGCAGGCGGCGGCGCAGCGTTTGTTTGGCAGTCCCGGCAGCCAGGATGAGGATCAATCCCTTTTGCACGTGGGCGACGCGCGCCTGCCGGAGAACCTGCGCCAGGCCGTCAGGCGGGGCTTTGAGCGCAGCGAGCTAACCCGCGAACAGGTGTTGCGCTCACTCACGGCCATTCGCCGCCAGACGGCGATCAACGTGGAAGGCGCCCCCCAAAAGGGGACGCTGCGCTCCATGCGCGTCATTCTGCGCGAGACGCCGTTTGAGGCGGCTTTGACTTTTCTGGCCGATCCCACGCCGGACGACCTGGCGTTGCTGGCGGCCTGCGTCAAGGCGCTGCGACGGGCTGGCACGGGCCGCAACCGGGGACGTGGGGAACTGGCGGCCCATTTGTGCGACGCGCAAGGCCGCGATGTGACGCAAGCTTACTTTGTCCACTTTCAGGAAATGGTTCGAAAGGAGGCGGCCCAATGAAAGCGTTGACCTTTCAATTACGCTTATTGGAACCGGTGCTGGCGACCCGGTTGGGCGGCGGCGACCCCAACAGCGCGGTGGGGTTTGAGTTTGTCCCCGGCAGTCTGATTCGGGGAATGATCATCGGCCGCTACACGCGGGAGCACCCAGCCGATGCAGCCGACACAACCTTTCGCTGCCTCTTCCTGGACGGCAGCACGCGATTTCTGAACGCTTATCCTCAAGTCTTCACGGACCAGCGTGCCTTGCCCACGCCGTTATCCTGGCGTAAGGTAAAAGATGAAAAAGAGCCAATTTACGATTTCGCGGTGGAATTTCAGAACGGCAATCAGCAATGGCAAAAGGCGGAGCAACCTTTTTGCCACCTGTGGCTCAGTGATGAAGGAGACTACAAAGCTGAACTGTGCAAACCGGACTCTCACATCAACATCCACACGGCGCGCGAGGATCGTCAAAGAACCACCCAAGGCGAGAGCACAGTTTTTCGCTATCAGGCCCTCGCGCCAGAGCAAACCTTCTGCGGGGTGATCCTGGCCGAGCAGGAGGATGACCTGGTAGCCTTGAAACAATGGCTGCCGGAAGGCGAGATAGTCAGCCTCGGCGGTTCGCATCTGGCAGGCTACGGGCAGGCGCGCCTGGAACAGGTGAAAATCCAGGACGACTGGCGCGAGTACACGCCGGTTGGGGAAGACGCCGATTCCATCATCGTGACCCTGCTGAGTGACGCCCTGATCCGCGATCCGCAAACCGGCGCGTATGTCGTTATGCTGGAGTCGGTGTTGGGCCGCGCTCACGAGCAGGCCTTTGTGGGTGTGCGCGTGGTGGGCGGATTCAACCGCAAGTGGAATCTGCCCCTGCCTCAGACGCTGGCGATCCAGGCCGGCAGCGTCTTTGTCTATCCGGCGCAACCCGAGTTGCTGGCGCGCTTGCAAGCCCTGGCGGTGGCCGGCATCGGCGAACGCCGCGCCGAAGGCTTTGGGCGCATCGCCGTCAACTGGCACAGGGCAGCCGAAATCACTCCGATAGAGAAATCCAAGCCTTCTAAGCCCCAGCCATTTACTTTGCAAGACGAGGCGAGCACCAAACTGGCGCGGCAGATGGTGGAGCGGATGCTGCGGGAGCAACTGGACCGGGCGTTGATCGCCGCCGCCAACATCAAGATACAGCCTCTGCCCAGTAATGCCCAAATCTCGCGGATGCGCATCGTCGCGCGGCGGGCGCTGGCACAGCAACAGCCGCAGATTATCACCCAGTACTTGGACGAGATGAAGAAGACCGCCAAAGATCAATTCCAGCACGCCGGAATCGGCGATGAACGCCTGGATGACTGGTTGCGCGCCAGAGCAGACAACGTGCAGAGTATATGGGAGTTGGTCGGGGTGGATCGGAAACCCACCCTAGGTGGGATTCAACCTGACTTGACCGACGCTCTGGCTTTAGAATACACTGTCCGGTTAATAGACCGGGTGTTGCGCAAGGCGCAAAAGGAGGCCACCCATGATTGACGGACGTGGGCTCACCAGCCGCAAAATTGTGGAACGCATCACCGTATGCGGAGAATTGGTGTTAGAGACGCCGGCCTGTTTTGGCAACGGCGACGGCGACAGCCTGACCGATATGCCCCTGGCGCTGGACCCGCTGGAAGGCCGCGCGCTGCTGACCGGCACTTCCATTGCCGGTGCGCTGCGCGCCTACCTGCGCGAGCGTGAATGGGGTTACCGGCAGGATAGAAAAACTGATGCCCTGCATAAGACGCTTTTTGGCCGGCAGGAGGATGACGAAGGAGAGCAGAGTTGGCTCATCACCTGTGATGCTTTGGGTGACCGGTCCCCGAAAGTGGAACTGCGGGATGGCGTGGCGCTCGATTCAAAGACCCGCACCGCCGAGGACAAGAAGAAATTCGACTTTGAACTGCTGGAGGCCGGGACGCGCTTCCCGCTGCGGGTAGAGTTGTTGATCCCTCAAGAGCTGCGCAAGGAACTGTTAGAGGGCCTGGCCATCGCGTTGCAAGGACTGGAAAACAGCGAGATCGCCTTGGGCGCGCGCAAGCGGCGGGGATTGGGGAAGTGCCGCGTGACAGAGTGGTATGTCACGCGCTACGATCTTACCACCATGGCGGGGCTGCTGGCCTGGCTGAACCAGACCGGCACGCCCCAGACAGGCCCGCACATCGCCGGCCTGCTGGGTGGCAAGGCAGATTTGGACCGGCGAGAATCCTTCACCGTGGAAGCGACCTTTGGACTGGACGGCTCGCTGCTCATCCGCTCAGGTCAAGGCGAGGCCGGCGCGCCGGATATGATCCATCTCCAGTCCAATCGAAGCGGTCGGTCAGTTCCAGTTCTCAGCGGGACCGGCCTGGCCGGCGCGCTGCGGGGCAGGGCACTGCGCATTGCCCGGACGATTGGCTCAGAGGACAAGGCGGCGGCGTTGGTGGATGAGTTGTTTGGGTTGCGCATCCAGTCCTCAAAAGACGAGCCGCGTGCGAGCCGTTTGACCACGGCAGAAACGGAGATCGGTTCGCCCTTGAACCGGGTCCAAAGTCGGGTCAAAATTGACCGCTTTACCGGCGGCTCTTTCCCCACCGCCCTGTTCAGCGAACAGCCGGTTTGGGGGAAAAGAGATACTGCGGTCACGACCATAATCACCGTCCAGCAGCCCACCTACGCGCAGATTGGGCTGGTATTGCTGTTGCTCAAGGATTTGTGGACCGGCGACCTGCCGTTGGGCGGCGAAATCAGCGTCGGGCGTGGGCGGCTCAAGGGGCAAAAGGCCACGTTGACTTACAAGCGCGCTGATGCTGCATCCGAGCAATGGACCATCACGCAGGCTGGCGATCAGTTGCGCATAGACGGCGATCAAGGTCGCCTGGAGCAATTCGTGACCGATTTTGTGCAGGAGGTGCGTCAGTGAAACGCGAAATTGATGCCGGACGACATCACATTCAATCCTTGCCCATCCCGGCCAATTTTGAATCTGGACCCGCGCTGGCGCTGGCCGAGCAGGCCAAGGCCTATGGCCTGCACTGGCTGCTGGCTCACGCCGACGACGGCGTGATTTGGGGCGAACTGCGGACCGACGGGCTGCATCTGTCCGGCGACGCTTTCCCCGGGTTCTCGCCGCCGCTGCGGGCCGCGACGTTGCAGCAGGCGCGCTTGTTCGGCCCGCATGCCGAACTTTTGCTGTGGAAGGACGATGCCGCCTGGCGGGCGCGCTTGATTCAGGACAGCGCAGGGGAGGGCGGGCAGTATTGCGATGAAACTCACCTGCTTTGGGGGGACAGGGTGGAACAACAGCAAGATGGCTTTGTTCTGCTGCGCGAGGGCAAAGAAGGGCTGCACCACGCGCCACCGCTGCCCCAAGGGGCTCGCTTGCCGGCGCGTCTCCAGGTGCGTCATTACCTTGCGTATGACCCGGACGGTCAAGCATTCATCGCCTATAGCCGGTTGGTCGCTCTTGTGAATCAGGGAGGTGAGGAATGAACCCCAAACATCATAATCCCAGGCAAAAGCGCCGCGATAAAAGAGATCAAGAATTCTGGGCGCACGCGCCGTACAACTTTGTGCCGCTGCCGGAAAAAGTGGTCACGGTGGATGCTGCCGGGATTCCCGGCCACGACGTTTACACTGGTCACACCGGCTATATTGACTGCGTGCTGGAAACCCGCTCGCCGCTCTACACGCGCTACGCGATGGACCCAGAGTTCTTTGCCAAATGGGCCGACAGTATCCGTGAAATGATGCAAGATGATGCGGCGCGGGAACAATACGCCCAATTCTTTCACCTGGAGGATGCCGAGCGTCCGGTCATCCCCGGAAGCAGCCTGCGCGGGATGGTGCGCGCGTTGGTGGAGATCGCCGGGTATGGGAAGGTGCAGTGGGCGACAGATACACATCTCTTCTTCCGCACTGTGGACAGTACAGCCGTTGGGAAACATTACCGGGAGCGGATGACAGGTAATGTCGAAGGAGGGTTCTTACGCTATCGTAATGGCAAGTATCATATCAAAAAGTGCCAAGTGGTCCGCATACATCGTAGCGATCTGGGCGGCAAGTACAACATATACGAAGGAAGAGTGCCAAACCTAACGCCGCGCTGGGATGGTCAGCCTGCAGAATACGTTCCTGTCTGGATTGAAGTATCTGACAGTGGTACTTTTGCAGAAAGTGTCAACTATCAGCGAACAGGTGGTACAAGCGAAGGGCGATTGGTCATCACGGGGGATATACCCGGAAAGAAAAAGGAATTCGTATTCCTCCTGCCAGAACAAAACGCTGAAGAGATCATAGTAAGCGAAGACTTGATCAGGCGTTTTCACGACGATGATCAAATCACCCAGTGGCAAGAGAAAGCGTTTCCCAAGGATCGACCTCAAAAAGGGTGCCGTCAAAAAGATGGAGCGCTCCGAAAAGAAAGTCTCTTGCAGAGAGAGGGAGACCCGGTTTTCTTCCTCAGAGAAAATGGTGCATTGACCTTCTTCGGGCGCGCTCAGATGTTTAGACTGCCTTACGATCACAGCCCGCTTGATCTTGTACCTGAACTTCTACGTCGGCAAATTGATGATGCAGAGAACGAAGTGATAGACATAGCCGAGTCCATTTTTGGTTATGTGCCAGAAGGGAAGAGAACGAGCAGTCGGGCAGGTAGAGCCTTTTTCACTGACGCAGTCTGTGAGCCGGATCAGGAGAATGTGTGGTTACCCGAAGGGGTTATCACACCACAGATCCTGGCAAGTCCCAAGCCTACGACGTTCCAACACTATCTGGTGCAGGATAAGGACAAAGAACATAGCCCAGATGACAAAGGTCGCCTGGCCCATTATGGGACATTAACTCCGAGTGAGACAGTCATTCGTGGCCATAAACTCTATTGGCATCAAGGTCCAGTCGGGTTGAAGGAAGTACAGGAAAAGGGTGCAGTGGATTGGACGAGCGATACGCAGCACACCCGCATCAAACCGGTCAAAACGGACGTCAGGTTCCGTTTCCGCATCTACTTTGAGAACCTACGCGACTTTGAGTTAGGCGCGCTGCTCTGGGCGCTCACGTTGCCGGGCGAAGCGGGCAAGGATTACTGTCACAGTCTGGGGATGGGCAAGCCGCTGGGACTGGGTGCGGTCAAGATCACGCCGACGCTTTACCTGAGCGACCGGGCAAGCTGCTATACCCAGTTGTTCGCAGAGGATGAATGGCAGCGTGGCGAAACCCCCAAGCCAGATACTCAACCGTTCATCCGCGCCTTTGAGGACTTTGTTCTCAAGGGAATGGATGCTAAAGAGCGCGGGCAGGCGCAGTCGCTTAAAGATTTGGAGCGCATCAAGATGCTGCTCAAGATGCTGGAATGGCCAGGGCCGGGCCGTTCGCTCACAGAGTATATGGTCATTGAACCTACAAATGAGTACAAGGAGCGGCCGGTCTTGCCCGATCCGCTACACATTAACGAGCCGCCCAGAGGGGCACAATCCTCAGGGAGAAAACCAACGGGAAGGCAAGAAGGCGGATACAGACTGGATAAACGCCGGGGTGAGCGATGATCCTCCTCAACTTCTCCCACCCCCTCATCTCCGCCCACCTGGCGCAGGTGGAGGCCCTGACCGGCCAACCGGTGGAGCGCGTGGCTGAAATCCACACCCAGATTGACCCGCAGCAGCCGCTCGCTCCCCAGGCCGCCGCGCTGGCCGACCAGTGCGGCCTGACCCCCGCCGAGTGGCAGTCCGCGCCGCTCCTGGTCAACCCGCCCTCGCTCAACTTCGTCGCCGTCGCGCTGCTGGCCGAGCTGCACGGGCGCTGCGGCTACTTCCCCGCCCACCTGCGCCTCCGCCCCGTTGCAGGCAGCCTGCCTCCCCAGTACGAGGTAGCCGAGATCCTGGACCTGCAGGCCATCAGAGACACTGCCCGGAGCAAACGATGACCCCATCTCTCCATTCTCCATTCTCCATTCTTCATTCTCCATCCTCCATCCCCCATTCTTGCCCAAAAGGAGGCCCAAATTGACCTCAACACTCTACGTTGACAAATCCACCGCCACCTTCGCCGATCCGCTCTTGGCCTTTGGCCTGGCGGCGGTGGTGCACGACGTGCTGGAACGCACCGGCAAGCGCGGCCAGTCCACGGTACGCCTGAGCGACTGCGGCGCGTACTACCGCCTGGACTGTTCTCCCACCCTGGACGACGCCCGGCTGGCGGCGCTGAAAGGGCCCTATGCGCCAGCCAGGGCCATCCGCACGGCCAAGAACGCCGCCGGCCTGCCGCCTGACCTGCCGCCGCTGGCGCTGGTGGACTATGAGGCCGAGCGCGACAAGCGCGCTGCGTTCTTCGAGGTCCGCAAGAACCTGCCCAAAGAGGCCCAGGTCGCCCTGGCACGGGGCGAGGAGCACCCGGCGCTGGCTGCGCTGCGCGGGCAGGAACCGCATCCCGATTGGGACGTCTTCCGCGCCATCAACCCGGCGGCTCTCCCCGGCTACAACAAACTGATGGGCTGGTGGTGGGCGGTCCAGGACGGGCTGCCTGAAGTGCTGGCGCTCGTGCGCCACCTGTTTGCCCAGACGCCCAACGACCTGGACGCCGCCATCGCGGCCTGGGCGGAACTGGACAAAGCCCACGGTTGGGGCATCAAGCCCGGCACGACCGCCGCCCAGGTCTACAACCCCGGCCAGGGTAAAGGGCAGAACCGGACCAAGGCCGACAGGCTACAAATGGGCAACGTGGACGGTTTCTGGTTGATCGAGTGGCTCAAGGCGGTCGGCTTTTACCGCGCTGCGCTGACCAGGAACCTGAGTGGGGTCAAGGACCGCAAGACCTACGTTCTGTCTCCCACCG
>Ga0307378_10013861_pt1 | contig 10174 bp, 10 predicted proteins | sample UN1MG_FD_202238 | JGI IMG/M metagenome (GOLD analysis project Ga0307378, IMG submission 202238) | Soil microbial communities from Risofladan, Vaasa, Finland - UN-1 | ecosystem: Environmental > Terrestrial > Soil > Coastal area > Acid sulfate soil | place: Finland: Risofladan, Vaasa | collected... | reverse complement strand
ATAATCGGCCCGCAATTGCAAGAGCGTGTGCAGGGGAAGCTACTCACGCCACGTTAAAGCGTGAACCGCTCGGAGGGTCGCTAACACCTGTGAGCTGTCATGAAAGTTTTCTGGACAGAAGGCCGATTGAGATAATCATTTCAACCAACATACAGTTCGTTACCGATATATCGGTCATAGCTCGCTGACGGGATATTTGCACTCTGTGCATGTGACTCTGTGCAGGTTTCTCGGACTGCCGGCAAAACCAAGATTGACCCCACTGCCGTCCTCATACCATGCTGCCCTCAGCAGCGCGGAGGCCCCGATGATCGAACGCCCGAGTTTTACCGTCGGCATCGAGGAGGAATACCTCATCGTCGAGCGCGACAGCCGCGATCTGGTGCGCGAGCCGGAGCCCGGGTTTCTGGACCGCTGCAGCGAGCTTCTGGGCGGGCAGGTGACCCCGGAATACCTGCAATGTCAGGTCGAGGTCGGCACCAAGCCGCACGCCAGTGTCGCCGAGGCCAAGGCCGATCTGGTCCGAATGCGCCAGGGTGTCGCCGAGGCCGCCGCCGAATTCGGCTATGCCCCGATCGCCGCCTCGACCCACCCCTTCGCCCAGTGGCGGAGCCAGAGCCACACCCGCAAGCCGCGCTATGACGAATTGCGGGCTGACCTGGGCGCGGCGGTGCGCCGCCTGCTGATCTGCGGCTGCCACGTCCATGTCTGCATCGAGGACGAGGACCTGCGCATCGATCTGATGACCCAGGCCGCCTATTTCCTGCCGCACCTGCTGGCGCTGTCGTGTTCGTCACCATTTTGGGGCGGCGAGGATACCGGGTTGGCGAGCTACCGCCTGACGGTCTTCGACGCCCTGCCGCGCACCGGCTTGCCCGACATGGTGACGTCGTTCAGCGAGTATCGCCGGCTGGTTGATCAGCTGGTCTCGGCCGGCTGCATCGAGGATGCCACCAAGATCTGGTGGGACATCCGCCCCTCGGCGAAGTATCCGACGCTGGAGCAACGGGTGACCGATGTGTGTTCACGGGCCGAGGATGCTGCCTGCATCGCGGCGGTTTTCCAGTCGCTGCTGGCGTTCCTGTACCGCCTGCGCACCCGCAACCAGCGCTGGCGGATCTACCCCGCGACCCTGATCCGCGAGAACCGCTGGCGGGCACAGCGCTACGGTGTGCGCGGCCAATTGGTCGATCATGGCCGGTCGGTGCTGGCGCCCTTCGCCGACCTGATCGAGGAGTTGATCGACCTGATCGGCTCCGACGCAGAGGCACTGGGCTGCCGGGCCGAGGTGCTGCACGCCCGGCGCATCGCCCGCGAGGGCACTTCGGCCGACCGCCAGCGCACCGTCTTTGAGCACGCTGTCGCCGCCGGGGCCGAGCCGCCAGAGGCCCTGCGCGCCGTCGTCGATGCATTGATTGGCGAGTTCAACAGCGCCTGAAACCGGCCGACCCCGAGGAGACGAAGAATGAGCGCCTAGGTAGTCGCGCTGATCGATGTCCACGATATGGAGGAATATGGGAAATACCTTGCCAACTTCGCGGAAATCTTCGAGCGACACGGCGGCAAGATGATCGGCCGGAGCCTCGGGGCCGAGGTGATCGAGGGCGAATGGGCAATGCCCCGCACTGTGATCATGCGATTTCCGACACCCGAGGACGTGAGGCGCTGGTATGCAGACCCAGACTACAAGGATCTGGCCGAGCACCGGCTCCGTTCGTCCAAGGCCAATATTGTCATGGTCGGTGGTCTTGATTGGCGGCCGAAAGGTGTGGAGCGGGCGATGGGATTCGAACCCACGACAACTTGCTTGGGAAGCAAGGACTCTACCCCTGAGTTACGCCCGCACTGGAAATTGACTTAGTCCAGGCACGTTTTTCGGTCAATAGAAATCGCAGATTCTGTCACGTTTCACTTGGCCGGATGGATTGATCTCTATCGTACGCCAATGCCGAGAGTGCAGGCGCTTCCCGCCCATACTTGCCGTTCGGCAACCAACGACAGACCGCGGCGCAACATCCCGTTAGCGGTTGTTCGTACGCCGCGCAGCAATGTTGCAGCCAGGATGGCGACTCTGCGGACGAAGAAGACATCGGAGCCCGACCGGCCCTCTGGCTAGCTGCTGATTACGGACACTGCTGGTCGTGGCGTCGTAATCGGATCGCCTCGCACCGCCCCGGCCTACAGGACTACTTTCCGGGGGCCAACGGCGGCTAGAGTAGTTCGGCATGCCAGTTGCGCAGTGCTTGTGGACCGTTGACGTCCAAGCGGACGCTCAGAACGAGCTATCGCGGAGCCCCAAGCGGCCACTAAAAAGCGCCACCTGTGTTGAGCCCGGCAAATTCCCTAGCGTCGCACACATTGGGCACCATTCGGATGCGCTTGGACGGTTTTTCAATCGAGGGGCTAAAGATTGACCTGAATCAGAGCCGAGAAGCCGCAATTCTGGCATTATTCCTCTAGTGGGGTTTGAGGAAGGAAGAACACCATGACCATGACCGGGCTGACAGTTTTTGACGAAATCGTTCACACAACCAATACTTGGCTGCACGAGATCACCTCACGCCTCGGCTGGGATGACCGGCAGAAGGGGTACCGTGTGCTGCGCGCCAGCTTGCACGCACTGCGCGACCGGATGCCGGTTGCGGAGGTGGCCCATCTGAGCGCGCAGCTGCCGATTCTTCTGCGCGGTGTCTTCTTTGAGGGTTGGCGCCCCTCGGCGACACCGACAAAGGTGCGCTCGGTCGATGAGTTTCTGTCAGGACTCCGCGACGCATTCTCCGAGGATCGCGACTTCGACGCCGAAGCTGCTTTCCGTGAAGTCATCAGCGTGATGAGATTCCACATCTCGGCGGGTGAAATGGATGATGTGTGGCGGACGCTGCCTGCGGAAATTCAAGCCCTGTGGGAAGAGGACGTCCCCCAGTGACGCCGCGAGGCAATCTGATCTCCCGCGAGTCGGATACAATCCGACAGGCCGCAAAGCCCAAGCTTGCAGGGCGCTTATCGCGCGATCAGATCGCTGATCGGCTGAGCGAGATGGCCGACCTTTTGGAGGCGCAAGGGGCCGACCGCTTCCGGGTTCGCGCCTATCGTCAGGGTGCCGCCACGGTGAGAACCCTCGACGAAGACCCGGCGCACATCCTTGCGCGGGCTGGTTTGAAGGGATTGACCGATCTTCCAAATATCGGCCCGCGCCTGGCCCGCGCAATCGACGAGATGTCCGAGACCGGGCGCTGGATGCAACTGGAGCGGTTGCGCGGCGACACCGAGCCTGAGCAACTGTTCCGAGTTTTGCCGGGGGTCGGGCCCGAGACCGCCCGGGCTTTGCACGATCATCTGCATGTCGACACGCTGGAGGCATTGGAGATTGCCGCGCATGATGGTCGTGTGGAGATGGTACCCGGAATCGGTCCGCGCAAGGCGGCAGCGATGCGTGCTTCGTTGGCGGCGTTGCTGGCACGCCGGAGGCGGCGAGGAAACGAGGATCACGAGGAGCCGAAGGTCGAGACACTGCTCGCGATCGACGAAACCTATCGCCGCGAAGCGGAGGCTGGGCGCCTGCCACGCATCTCACCGCGCAGATTCAATCCGGAGGGCACGGCCTGGTTGCCGGTGCTTCATGTTGATCGCGACGGATGGTCCCTTACGGCACTCTATTCCAATACCGCGCTCGCGCATGAGCTGCGCCGGAACCACGACTGGGTCGTGATTTATTTCGGCCATGATGGCGGGCCGGAGCATCAGCGCACCGTCGTTACCGAGACCCGCGGTCCAATCGAGGGCCGCAGGGTCGTGCGTGGCCGCGAAATGGCCTGCCGCGAGTACTATCTTGGTGAAAAATAATGGCGCTGGAACATTGCGGTTGATTGGTGTCAAGGCGGAAGACAGACGCCTGATTTATCGTACAGACTTATCTAATTGATGGAGTCTAGGCATGCAAACATCTCCCGAGATTACTTGGCACAACATGGATCCGATCCCGCATGTCGCCAAGCGCATCAACCACCGGATCGAGCGGCTCCAGCAGTTCTTTGGCCGCATCACCAAGTGCCATGTGGTGGTCGAGGCGCCGCACCAGCGTCATCGCCAGGGCAACCAGTACGAGGTCAGGTTGGACGTGACGATCCCCGGTGGCGAGTTGTCGATCGACCGCAGACCTGGCGACGATCATGCTCATACCGATGTCCTGGTCGCGGTCCGGGATGCCTTCGATGCCATGGAGCGACAACTCCGGCGCTGGAAGGACGAACACAGCGGCAGGCCCGAGGTCCATGCCGCCCCGCTTCAAGGGCGAATTGCCGAAATCGATCTGGACGCCGGATCTGGCCAGATTGCCGCCACTGACGGGCGGTTGGTCTATTTCCACCGCAACAGTGTGGTTGGTGGGAAATTTGATGAACTGAGCGCGGGCGACACGGTCGAGCTGGTCGTCGATCGTGGCCAAGATGCCGTCGGCGCCCATGCCAGCACGGTGCGGTCGATCACGGCGCAGCGTTTCCTCGACGAGCCGGGGTGAAGCGCGGGAACCGGGAGGCCATCATGTTCAGGGATCGCACCGACGCTGGACAGGCGCTTGCCACGTCAATCGAGCAGCTGATCGCGGAAGACCCATCGCTTGCCAGTCCGTTGGTGCTGGCGTTGCCGCGCGGCGGTGTTCCGGTTGCTTTCGAAATCGCCCGTAGACTGAATGCGCCGCTCGACCTGGTATTGGTTCGCAAGATCGGTGTCCCTGGGCAGCCGGAACTCGCCGCGGCTGCGGTTGTCGATGGCGACGAGCCCCAATTCGTCGCGAATCCTGACGTGATCGCCCAGGCCGGCATATCACCTGCGGAGATCGAGTTTGCCCGGCAACGTGAATTGGCCGAGATCGAGCGTGGCCGCGAAATGTATTTCTCCGGGCGCAAGCGTATCCCGATCGAGGGACGGACAGTCATTGTCGTCGATGATGGCATCGCGACCGGGGTGACGGTGCGCGCTGCCCTCAAGGCATTGCGGCGGCAGCGGCCTGCCGCCCTGATCCTCGTGGTTCCTGTGGCCGCCGGCGACACGCTCGACCGGCTGCGCGGCGATGTCGAGCGTATCGTCTGTCTCGAGACTCCTGGCTGGTTCCAGGCGGTCGGTGCTCATTATGCGAATTTCGGCCAGACCCCAGATTCGGAAGTCATCCGCCTGCTCGACGCCGCAGCTGATTTCGGTGCGGATGCAGTGCCCACCGATGGAGCCTGATTGCTGGACCGGCGTGACAAGGACAAACGTCGACGGCAATTGTGTGTTGCCCGCGCGGTCACCCTCAGCCAAAGCGGCGCAGCGATTGTGCCGCTCTGACGCGCTCAAGCGCCATGGTGTTGGCGGCGGCGCGTGGCGTTGACTGCTCCGATCGGGCGCGGGTCAGCACCTCGGTCGTGTTGCGGCGGATCTTGTCCTCAATCGCGGCGAGGGCCTGCGGTTCCGAGCCGCCATGATACTCGACCGAAGCGCAGATCACGCCGCCGGCATTGGCGATGAGATCGGGCACCTCCAGGACGCCGCGCTTGTGGAGTGAGTCCTCGGCCCCGGTGGTCGCTGGAATGTTCGCGCCTTCGATGATCAGCCGCGCCCTCACGCGGCCCGCGTTGCCCTCGATGATCACGTCGAGTCGGGCGGCCGGGATCAGGTTATCGCAATCGGCCTCGATGACCGCGTCGCGGATACCCTGGTGCACGACAACCAGCGCATCGCTGTCCGCGAACCGGCCGGTGGATTCGTCGAACAGCCCGCACACCGTCAACCCCTTCAGCGGCTCGATCGAGACGCCGTGCAGATAGCTGAGATGGCTGGTGGTGGTTTCGGTACCGGCGTTCACGGGATCGCCCCTCGCATTGTTCCGGCGATTTCATTGTTGGCTGACGCAGGTGCCAACGGGGCAACCCCCGACCGGGCCAATCTTGCTCGTACTCCCGACGAATGCATTGACGCAGGTCAACAGCCCCTATTTCGGCGGCGGGCAAGCAATTGATGAAGCGCAAGGTGCGCGGCGGTGTTCCGGGGCAGACTGCCCAGAAATCGGGCCCACTTGGGTCGAAAATTGCAGAGGTCGGGCAAATCGCCGGAATGAATGTCATCGCTGATCAGACACGTACCGCGCATGCGCAGCGGCCCGAGGATGCTCTGACGGCGCTTGGCGTGAGCGCCGACGTCGGGCTGTCGCAGGCTGAGGCTGCCAGCCGATTGCCGGTTCATGGCCCGAATCTGCTGTCGCGCCGGCGTCAGGCGGTGGCGTTCGATATCCTGGTGCACCAGTTCGCTAATCCGGTAGTCGTGCTCCTCGCGGCCGCGGTGTCGCTTGCCTATGGTGAGATCGCCACGGCAATTGGCCTACCGGGTGCGGATGCAGGGGTCATCGAGGGCCGCGAACTCAAGCCCGAGGCGGAGCTTTCCGAAGCGGAGAAGCAATCGATCCTCGCCACCAATGTCTTCGCCCGCGTCAGTCCGGCGCAAAAGCTCGAGCTGGTCTCGCTCCATCAAGCCCGAGGCGAGATCGTGCGCAATCCCTATATCTGGGCGGCTCTCGCCGGCTGTACCGGGTTGCTTCTTCTCGCGGTCTACACGCCGATACTGGCGCAAACGCATCATCTCGTGCGCCTTGCTCCAAACGCATGGGCGCTGGTGATCGGCCTCAGCTTCATGCCGGTTGTCGTGGTGAACATCGGCAAATCGTTTATGGTGCGCTGGTGATTCCGATCACGATGCGCCCACACTCGCCCCGCACAAATTCCGCGCATTTGCGAAAGGAATCTCCGATGCCACCAGCTACTGCTGCAAAGATCGAGACCATCAACCCGGATGCGACGATCTCGACCCGCGGGCTCACAAAGGTCTACGGTGCCGGCCCGTCCGAGGTGCGCGCATTGCAAGGTGTCGACCTCGATCTTGCCCGCGGCGAGCTTGTAGTGCTGCTGGGGGCATCCGGCAGCGGCAAATCCACCTTGCTGAATATCGTCGGCGGGCTCGATGCGCCGACCTCCGGACAGGTCTTTTTTAAGGGCGACGAACTCACCGCCTACAGCGAAGCTGAGTTGACCCGCTTCCGGCGCGATAGCGTTGGGTTCGTGTTCCAGTTCTACAACCTGATTGCGAGCCTCACCGCCGAGGAAAACGTCGCCCTGGTCACCGAGATCGCCCGTGATCCGATGTCCCCTGCCGAGGCGCTGGCGCTGGTCGGTCTGTCAGACCGGGCCCACCATTTCCCTGCCGAGCTGTCCGGCGGCGAGCAGCAGCGCGTGGCGATTGCCCGCGCCATCGCCAAGCGGCCCGAGGTGCTTCTGTGCGACGAGCCGACCGGCGCGCTCGACAGCCAGACCGGCATCCTGGTGCTTGAGGCGATCGAGCGGGTGAACCGCGAGCTTGGCGCGACAACCGCGCTGATAACCCACAATGTGTCGATCGCGGCGATGGCGCATCGGGTGATCTCGATGGCCGACGGGCGCATCGTTGATACGAAAGTGAACGCAACCCGCGCGGCGCCGCGCGACATCAGCTGGTGACAGTGATGAGCGTGCTCGACCGCAAATTAGGACGCGACCTCTGGCGGCTCCGGGGCCAGGTCATCGCGGTCGCGCTGGTGGTTGCCTCGGGCGTTGCGCTTTTGGTGATGTCGCTCAGCACGCTCAGTTCGCTGCGCGCCACCTCCGAGGCCTATTACGACCGCTACCGTTTCGCCGAGGTCTTCGCCGGGGTAAAACGGGCGCCGGAGCGGTTGGCCGAACGCATTCTCGCCATCCCCGGCGTCCAAACGGTCGAGACCCGGATCTCCGCCTTCACGACCCTCGATGTCGCCGGCATGGACGAACCGGTTACCGGCCGGCTGGTCTCGCTGCCGGAGCGGGGCGAGCCGCTGCTCAACCGGCTCGCGCTGCGTGCCGGACGTCTGGTCGAACCCGGGCGCGACGACGAGGCGGTGGTGCACGAACCCTTCGCCGAGGCCCATGGGCTGACCATCGGAGATACCTTCAAGGTTCTGCTCAACGGAGCGAAGCGGAGCGTGCGGATCGTCGGCATCGCGCTATCGCCGGAATTCGTCTATGCGATCGCCCCGGGCGCGCTGATGCCGGACGATGCGCGCTTCGCCGTCGTCTGGATGGACCGCAAGGCGCTTGGAGCCGCCTATGACCTCGACGGCGCCTTCAACGATGTGTCGCTTGCGCTACTGCGCGGTGCCGATCCGGAGGCGGTGATCGATCGGCTCGACCCGTTGCTGGAGCGCTATGGTGGCACCGGGGCGGTGGCCCAGGCGGACCAGATATCGAACTGGTTCCTGCAGAACGAGTTCACGCAGCTGCGCACCCAGGCGACGATCTTGCCGGGGATATTCCTTGCCGTCGCCGCCTTCCTGACCAACACCGTGCTCGGCCGGCTGATCGCCACCGAGCGCCGCGAGATCAGCCTGATGAAGGCGTTCGGCTATTCGAACCTCGAGGTCGGCTGGCACTACGCCAAGTTGGCGCTTGCCATGGCGGTGATCGGGATCCTGCTCGGCTCGGCGCTCGGCGCCGCGCTTGGGCACTACAATACCGTACTCTATTCCGAGAATTTCCGCTTCCCTTTCCTCTACTTCCGGCCGAGCGGGGCCGAGTTCGCGCTGGCCACCGCGGTCAGCCTTGGCGCGGCGCTGGCCGGCGCCTTCTGGGCAGTGCGCGCCGCAGTCATCCTGCCGCCCGCCGAGGCGATGCGCCCACCGGCGCCGGAGAGCTTCCGGGGTGCGGCGGTGCCGGTCTGGCTCGCCCGGCGGCTCGACAACCCGACCCGGATTATCCTGCGCCAGCTCGCCCGCGCGCCGCTCCGCTCGACCCTGACCGTGACCGGTGTTGCGCTCGCGCTCGCAGTTCTGGTGACGGTGATGCAATGGCGCGACGCCGTCACCCATCTGGCGCTCAGCCATTTCACCGGCACGCTGCACCAGGACGTGATCGTTGGTTTCCACGAGCTGCATCCGGCCCGCGCACGTTATGCACTCGCGCGGCTTCCCGGGGTGCATGCCGTCGAGCCGATGCGCATCGTGCCGGCGGATCTCAGTTTCGGCCACCGCAGCCACCGCGGCGCGGTCACCGGGCTGCCGGCCGAGGCGCGGCTGCAGGTGATCGATGACGCGCGCGGCTGGGTCATGCCGGTGCCGCGCGGCGGGATCGTGCTGGGCACGTTGCTTGCCGACAAGCTTGGGGTCGGCATCGGCGACCGGATCACGGTCGAGGTGCTGGAAGGCGCCCGCCCGAGGCTGGTGGTTCCTGTCACCGGGCTTAACGAAACATATATAGGCGTGCCGGCCTATATGGACCTGAGCCATCTCAACCGCGCGCTCGGCGATCCACCAGCGCTGGGCTTCGCCAATCTCCTGGTCGATCGCGCGGGTGAGGCGGCGCTGTTCGCCGCGCTCAAGGAAATCCCCGCCGTCGCCTCAGTCACCGTCAAGCGGGCAGCGTTAAACAAGTTCTTCGACACGTTGGGCAAGCTGATCCTGATCTTCACCTCGTTCTTCGTCGCCTTCTGCTGCGCGCTCTCCGCGGGCGTGATCTATAATGCGGCGCGCGTGACACTGTCCGAGCGCGGCCGCGAACTGGCAACCCTGCGCGTCCTCGGCTTCACCCGTTGGGAGATCTCCTACATCTTGCTCGGCGAGGTGGCATTGCTGATTTTGGTTGCCTTGCCGACCGGCTGTCTTCTCGGAGCCGGCCTGGCTTGGATCATGGACCGGGCGTTCGAGACCGTGCTCTTCCGGTTACCTTTCGTCGTCGTGCCCGCGACTTATGCGATCGCGGTGCTAATCGTGCTTGCCGCGAGCGTCGTCTCCGCCGCCCTGGTCCGCCGCCGCCTAGACCGGCTCGACCTCATCGCCGTTCTCAAGACACGGGAGTAGTCGTTATGACCGCCCAATTCCGCCGGCTCGCCTTCTGGGGAATCCCGGTTCTCGCTCTGACGCTGTCGCTGATCTACGCTTTCCAGCCCCAACCGATCGATGTCGATCTCACGCCGGTGGTGCGCGGCCCGTTGGTCGCAACCGTTGCCGAGGAGGGCGAGACCCGGATTACCGATATCTTCGTTCTTTCCGCGCCGATCCGGGGCCGGGCTCTGCGGATCGAGATCGAGGAGGGTGACGAAGTTGTGGCCCATGAAACGGTGGTCGCCGAAATCGAGCCAATCG
>Ga0307378_10013860_pt1 | contig 10174 bp, 6 predicted proteins | sample UN1MG_FD_202238 | JGI IMG/M metagenome (GOLD analysis project Ga0307378, IMG submission 202238) | Soil microbial communities from Risofladan, Vaasa, Finland - UN-1 | ecosystem: Environmental > Terrestrial > Soil > Coastal area > Acid sulfate soil | place: Finland: Risofladan, Vaasa | collected... | reverse complement strand
GCACCAGCGTCAACACGGTGCCGTCCCGGTTGCACGCGCCCAGGACGAGGTCCTTGCACTGCACGAGCGGCTGCGCCCCCTCGGCAAGCTCCAGTTTCCATCCGGGCTGGTTGAGGTCCGGGTAGATCGTCTCGCCGCCCTTGAACGACGGAGCGAAAGCATTCTTCACCACCATGACCGGCTCTTCGACCCTGAGCCGAGGCCGGGAGATGTCGACCATCTTGACGTCCGCGATGTCCGCAAGTCCAAAGCCCGGAAGGACTTCCGTGCGCTTGAGGCTGAGGGCGTTCCGTGTCGCCGCCCCTTCCAAAAGGATGAGTTTCCCCCCACGCTTCACGAACTCCCGGATCTTCTCCGCCCGGTCCGGACGCACCGACTCACTGAACGATCCCACGATCAGCACCTCGTAGTCGAACACCCGGTCGAAGATCTCGTCCCGCAGCAGGTCGTACGGCGCCTGCAGCCGCTTCAGAAGCTTCTCGAGTGACCGGGTCGCCCACACGCCGTTCCCGGTCCCGAGGAAGAAGCTCTCGTCGGTGATGTAGACCGCCACGGACGGTCTCACGTTCTTCGCCGGACAGAGGATCGGCGTCAGACGGTACGTGAGCGCCATGGCACTGGTGAACTGGAGCGGCGGTTCGTCCACCGTCACCTCCGGGTAATCGTACGCCTCGTCGTCGAAGAACCCCAGGTGTCCCGTCCACTTCTTGCACAGTCCCTCCGAACTCTCCCACTTCAGCTGCTTGGTGCGGTGGAACATGTGCTCGAAGCTGTCGTTGTACTCCTCGCAGTAGAAGCCCTTGACGCCGTCGAAGAGGTCGCCGAGGATCTTGGTGTAGAGGGTGAAGCCGTCCTTGCCCTGGTATTGCTTCTCGCCCGGCTTGTGGTCGAGCTGCTTGCGTCCGTCGACGTAAACGTAGGGGCAGTAGAAGAGCGATCCGGGGCACCCGGGGGCGTGGCGGTTGTGGAGTGCGGCGATGCGTGCGGTGTTTCCCGAGTACCACGCGAAGAGCTTGATGAACGGGGCGTAGTACCAGCTCGCGGTGGCGTAGTCGCCCTTGGCGCCGAAGGTGAGGTGCTCGGGCTCGAGCACATCGAGGAGGTCGCGAGAGTACTTGACGTCCTGGACCTGTGACCACATTCGGAAGGCACGGAAGTTGCGCCAGTTGGCCGATTCCTCCCAGTCGGGCGGGGGCTTGATCTCCCCGAAGTCGGTGTACGACGACGTCCATTCGGCGTTCAGCTTGTCGATGGTCCCGTACTTCTTCTCGAGGTAATCGTGGTACTGGGTCAGGGACTGGAAGTCGTAGCCCTTGCCCTGGGGGTGCCAGAGTTCCTCGTAGATGTAGCTGCCGACGAGGGAGGGGTGTCGTCGGATCTGGAAGGAGGCCATGGCCCGGCTCTCGCGCTGCATCTCCCGGCCGAGCCGACTGTTGAGCGGGGGCTGTGCGTTCCAGCGGTCCTGTCGGCGGCGGGAGTCCTCGAGCCGCCCGCCCTCACCCTCGATCGCCCGCGGGACGAAGTTAAGCATCCCGTCCACCCGAACGAAGAACACCTTCCCCTGACGGTTCGTGATGTTCATGCGGTCGATCTCCTGCCAGGGGTAGTCGTCCACCGCACTGAACTTGAACCAGTCACTCTTGAAGAAGTGCTGGGACCCGCGGAAGATCGCCGCGATGTTGATGATGGCGTTCGTGTTGCCCCACAGGTAGTAGGGGTAGTGGTCGTAGGTGTCCGGCGGCTGCCAGAACTGCCACAGCACCGGGATGATGGGCTTCTCGTTGACGACGAGGTAATCGTTGTGGACGCGTGCGATCAGGGGCTCGCCCGGTGCAAAGGTGACCCGTCGGATGCGCTCCCCACGGTCGAGGATGATCTTCCACTCCTCACGTCGGATGTCGTCCCGGAGTTCGGAAGGGAGGATGGTGAGGTAGTTGATCTGCCAGGTGACGCCCTCGGCCCAGGGCTCGAGCCGGTTCATGGCAAGCCGGCGGTCGGCGAAGAAGCGCAGGTTGAGCTGACCGTCCTTGACCTCGACGTCGTCCACACGGAAGTAGTTGCACCGCCGCCAGTTGGCCCCCAGGTGCTTCTTGATGAGCAGCCCTTCGGCCTCGATGGAGAACGGCGAAGAGCGAAGGAGCGACGACGGGTTGAACCCCACACCGATGAGCATCGAGTAGCGGTCGTTGGGAAGGTCGACCTTGAACTCGGTCGACAGGTCATCGGAGACGTAGAAGGCCCCACGCAGCTCCCACAGGTCGGCCTCGGTCCTGTAGTCGTACGTGCATCCGTAGGGACGGAACATGTTCACCAGGTCCTGCTCGGCAGGCGGGATGAGGTCGAAGTACTTGTCGAAGTATTCGATCTTGGTGAAGCCGTTGGCGCCCGAGGTCATCCCCCGGAGCTTGTGGAGTATCATGTAGTTGACGGCGCGTTCGCAGCCCCGTCGCCAGCCGGCGGAGCGCGGACTGGTCGGCCAGAGCCCGTGCTTCGGGGCCTCCTCGTCGGGAAGCTGCTTGTACTCCCATTCGTGGTCGACGACCCAGGCGTCGGCCAGCCAGCCGTAGTGCTGGTCGGTGGTGTAGTTGGTGCGCGGGTTGACGGGGATACATCCCCGCTCGATCTCCTGGGCCACGGGGCCGAAGTCGAACCGCCAGACCTTGGACGAGGGGGGCAGCACCTTCTCCTCGTCGGGCAGCTCGGGCGGCACGAACGGTCCGGAGACCTTCGCCTCGGGGACTTTCACCTCCGGCCCCCAGACGGTGATCTTCCTGACGAGTGCCTCGAAGGGGTAGAACCGCTCGCCCCTCATGGTGGTCGCCGCGACGCCGACACGGTACTCCTCACAGTCCTCGCCGAAGTAGACGGCCGGGTAGTGCATGGTGCCGCTGGTGGGCTCGGGCGGGGCCCCCACGACGTTGGTGGCGGGCGGCACACCGAAGGACCCGTAGAGTCGCAGGCCTTCCTTGATGAGGATGAGACGGTTCTGGGGGTCGCCGTGACCGCGCTCGGCGGTCAGCTTGCCGTCCTTGTAGTAGCGAAGGAAGCTGCCCCCATAGTCCGAGGTCACCTTGCCCTGACCGTCAACGGAGTAATAGTGCCGTTCGCCCAGGTCCATCCGCCGGCGTTTCTCGGGGTTGTCCAGGCGAAGCATGAGGTCCGACCGTGTCGGGCCCTTGACGATCTCGTAATCCATGGTGACGATAAGCCGGCCGCGGAAGACCCGCTTCGAGAGGAGGGCGATCTCCTTGCCGAGTTCGTCGATCTTGAGCCGGAGCCCTTCCGGGGTGAAGGCCTCGGCCGGAACCCCCTGAAGCTCCCACGTGTCCGGGTCATGGCGCGTGAGGTCCAGTTCGACGGTATCCGCACACAGCACGCCTGAAAGGGCGAGCACCATGCCGGCAGCCGGTGTCAGGAAGCGTTTCATTCGGCCGACCCCTGTCGTGCAAGAACCGCCGCACCCAGCACACCCGCATCCTCACGGAGTTCCGCACGGACAAACTTCACGTCGTCCATCACCAGGGGCAGTGCCCGTGTCGCCGCCGACCGCCGCACCACCTCCAGGAGTTCGTCGGTCAGTGCGTCGATCACGCCCCCTCCGATCACCACCATCTCGGGACTCACCACGTGGGCGATGGAGGCGATCGCAACACCCAGGTATTCTAGTGCCCTGGTCATGACCTCGCGGACCAGTCCATCGTTGGCGGCGAGGGCCTCGGCGAGCATGCCGGTGCGGATCCGGTCGCCGTCGGTCTCGGTGATGACGCTCTTCCTGCCCTTCTTCACGGCCGCGGCGATCTGCCGGCACATCACCCGCCGGCTGGCCAGGGCCTCGATGCAGCCCTTCTGGCCGCAGCCGCACCGGGGACCGTTCACGTCCACCACCACGTGACCCAGCTCTCCGGCCTGCTTGCTGAACCCACGGTGGAGTCGACCGTTGATGACGACCCCGCCGCCGATGCCGGTGCCCAGGAAGAGCCCGATGAGGTTGCCGGTGCCGCGTCCCGCACCGAGGACGTGCTCGGCCAGTGTCGCCACGTTGCAGTCGTTGTCCATGAAGACCGGTCGGCCCGTGGCGTTCTCGATGTGGTCCTTCATCCGGACGTGGTCCCAGCCCGGGAGATTGGGCGAGCAGATGACGACGCCCTCGTCCGGGTCGAGGGGTCCGGGTGAGCCGATGCCGATGGCCGCCACCTCGTCGAGTGTGAGTCCGGCCGCGGCGACCGCCTCGTGCGCGACCGCCGCCATCGCTTCGAGCACGGCCCGGGGGCCCTCGTCGACGGGGGTCAGCTTGAAGACACGCTCGCGTATCCGGCCGTCCCCGTCCACCACCGCGGCCATAATCTTCGTGCCGCCCAGGTCGATACCCACAACACAGTCGCTCACAGCCCCCCTCCCGCAGTTGTGTCTATTCGGCCGACGCCGTCTCCGGTTCGACCGACGAAATGCCCCCCGCCGTCATGCGGAACCACCGGTATTCCGACCGACAGGCCGGTACTTCCCCCATCGCCACACGAAAGGTCAGGTCCTTCGGGAACAGCAGTGCCGAGTGCAGGTTGATGAAAGTGAGTGGGACGCCCTCGGCCCCGGCGAAGTTCATCGTCCGGTCGATCCGACCGTAATGGGTCCGGATGAGCTGCCGCAGAACGGCATAGCGTCCGTAGTCGGGCTCCTCCTCCTTCTCCTGTCCCAGCTTCACGAAGGAATTGGTCGCCAGGATGTAATCCTCCGTGGCCCGACGGGTGAGGATGCGCTGGTGGTCGTATTCGACGACGGCCGCGGCGGGCGGGGTGCCTCCGGCGATGATGAGGTTCGTCGCACACGCACGAGGCGTCCGCTCGACAATGGCGATCCCTTCGTCGACCGACCGGGCCTCCTCGGCCACCTTCCGCAGCATGAAGCAGGTCGAGACCCCCTCGAGCGAGTTCTCCCCGTAACTGTAGGCTGTGTTGTTGGCGGTGACGATGCCCTGCTCGTTCATGAGCGTCCAGCCGTTGATGACGCCGGCCCAGGAGAGCGTGACGAACCGTCGGGCGTTCTCGGGGTGGTAGTCGATGATGAGGGAGGCCCGTTCGGCGACGGTGTTGTACCAGTAGTCGAAGTTCCTCCCGACGATGCATTCATCGTCGACGGTGGCACGTCCGAACACCGCGAAGGAACTGCACAGCTGGGCCCGCTGGACGTCCCCGAAGAGCTGCAGTCCCACCAGCTCCCAGTAATCCACCCCCGCCGCTTCGGCCAGTGCCCGGAGTTCCCGCCGCCAGGCGTCCGTCAGGAACGTCTCCATCACCCTGACGCGCTCGATGAAGCGTTGTCGACCGACGGGGTCCGGCGCCACCGAGCCGTGCACCACGTTGTCCACGACCCACCGCACGTCCTCACCCAGAAGCTCCCCGTGTCGCCGTCCCATCTCCTCGGGACTCCCGACGAGGGTGAGCACGCGCAGACCGTTCACGGTCTCGAGACGCGAACTCACGGTCGCACTCGTCGCGGCGGGTGTGTCCGTGGTCGCGAGTTCCACGTCGGGTTTCACGTGCCGTGCGTCCCCGCGACCGCACGACGCCGCCAAGACACACAGCCAGCCCGCCGCCAGCGTCAGGATGAGTCGCCTGCCAACGTGCATGCGTTCCTCCTCGACTATTAGTATAGCAGAACGTCCTGGACGTGCACGGAATTCCGACAGGCACGTGCACGTCGGACGCACGTGCCGGAAATGGGTTGAAATTCCGGCGTCTCCCGCTATAATCCCGCACGTGAGACACGTCTGAGAGACTTCCGGGACGACCATGAACAGTCAGGACATCGCATACGTGACGGGGGCCACGGGACTTGTGGGCTCTCACCTGGTCGAACGGCTGCTGAAGGAGGGCTGCCGGGTCCGGGCGCTGGTGCGCGAGACGAGCGACACGTCCCACCTGGAGAAACTGGACGTGACACGGGTCCGCGGGGACGTCACCGACGGCGCCGACGCCCTTGCACCGGGTCTGAAAGGGGTGACGCACGTCTTTCACTGTGCGGCTTACGTGGACGACTGGGGTCCGCGAGAGCGGATGGTCGACGTCAACGTGAACGGGCTCAGGAACGTCCTGGAGGCCCTCGAGCCGGAGGGGGTCCGGCGGTTCGTCTTTCTGAGTTCACTGGCGGTCTACGGCATCGCCGACCAGGTGGACCTGGACGAATCGGCGCCGTTCGTGGAGACCGGCGACAACTACAACTTCACGAAGATCGCGTGTGAGCGTCTGCTGCGGACGTTCGCCCGTGAGAGGGGACTGGCGGCAGTGAGTCTGCGGCCGCCCTACATCTACGGCCCGCGCGACCGGCAGTTCTTCCCGCGGGTGTGTACTGCACTTCGCGACGGTCAGTGGGCGTACCTGAGCGGCGGGCGGATCCCGTTTGCACTGGCCAGCGTGCAGAACGTGGTGGAGGCGTGCCTGCTGGCCGCCTCGCGGGACGAGGCCGTGGACGAGGCGTTCATCATCGCCGACGGGGAATCCATCACCCGCCGGGAACTGGTGGAGATCCTGTGTGACGAGATAGGGTATGAGCGTCCGACGAAATCGGTGCCGCGCGTCGTGGCGAGGATGCTCTGTCCGGTGTCCGAGGGCCTGGCGAGACTTTTCCGTGCCAGGACGCCGCCACGCATCAGCCGGTTCCGATACAAGTTCGCCGCCACGCACCTGACGTTCGACATCTCAAAGGCGAGACGTGTCCTCGGCTACGAGCCGAAATGCAGCACGCGCGACGCCCTGAGGACGACCGCACGGTGGTTCCGGGACAACCGTCGTGACCTTCTTCCAGGGAATTGAGAGTGACGGATGAAACGGCAGTTCACGATCGTCGGCATCGGTGAGATCCTGTTCGACCTCTTCGACGAGGAGGGGGTTCCGGGTGGGGCACCGTTCAACTTCGCCTATTACGCCCGGAGTCTGGGGATGAACGGCGTGATCGCCAGTCGCATCGGGAAGGACGACTACGGTGCACGACTGCGCGACGAGATCGTCCCCTCACGGGGGATGACGACCGATTACCTCCAGGAGGACGCGGAATTCCCCACCGGCACGGTGATCGTGCACGTGGACAAGGGGGGCAACGCCGAGTACGAGATCGTCCGGAACGTCGCGTGGGATTACCTGGAGATGACGTCCGAACTGGAGGAACTGGCCCACCAGGCCGACGCCATCTCCTTCGGCACACTGGCCCAGCGCACCCGGACCGCGCATGAGACCATCGAGGCCTTCATCGACATCGCCCGCGACCACCATGCCCTGGTGCTGCTGGACGTCAACCTGAGGGAGGAGTTCTACACGGCGGACCTCCTCCGTCGGTGCTGTCTCCAGGCCGACATCCTCAAGATGAACGAAGCCGAGCTGATCATCGCCCGCACACTGCTGGGCGCCGAACGACTCACCGACCAGGAGTTCCTGCAGGACCTCATCAACACCTACCACATGGAGATCGTCTGTCTGACGATGGGGGAGGAGGGGTGCATCCTTCAGACGGCCCACGACCGCATCGTCTCGGCGGGTTTCAAGGTGGAGGTGGTGGACACGGTGGGTGCCGGGGACGCGTTCTCGGCGGGACTGCTGGTGAAGTTCCTGGAGGGGGCCGGACTGCGCGAGATGGCACGCTACGCGAACCTCTGCGGGGCTTACGTCGCCAGCCAGCACGGGGCCGTGCCGCCCTTCTCACGCGAGATCATCGAGGAATTCGCCCGGAAGCTCACCGCCTGAGGCTCCGGACCACCTCACTGCCCACCGACGGACTCTCTTCTCCCCGAATGACGTGACACGTCGCGGTGTCTTCGGTCACTTCGTCCACCTGGAGCATCGAGACCTCTTCCCGGACCTTCTCCTTGAGTCCGGTGATGACGTTCTCACGCTCCACCATCCCGTAGATGACGTACTGGTGTCCCACGGCGACGCCCATCTTCGAGCCGATGTCGATGGTGACGACCTTCCCGTCCACCAGTGAGACCTTCCCGGCAAGCGGGTATAGTTTGTAGATGTGCGAGCGGATGTTCCTGCCGGCCTTGGCCAGTGCGTTCTTGACCATCGTCTCGGTCACCCTGGAGGTGATCTTGTAGTGCCGGAGTTCACTCTCGGCACCCATCTTGCGGTCCTCCTCGACGTACGGACCGAAGGTCACGGTCTTTCCGGTCTGGACGTCGAAGAGCGTGCCGCCGACGGACACGGTGCACACCGCCACCTTGGTCTGGATGAGCACACGGTCCTCGGTCTCGACCTCCAGTGAGAGCTTCTGGATGACCGGGAAGAGGAGCAGTCTGACCTTGAGGGCCTTGGCCAGTCCTTCGGCGTTTTCGAGCTTGACGTGCTCGGGCTTGAAGAGGTGGTCCTTGAGGACCCGCTCGAGGTCACCGCCCTGCACCACGTCGAACCGCTCGACCTTGCTCATCCCGATGATCATCTGGTCGAGGAGGTACTCGGCGGGCTCGAACTCCCCGGGCTTCTCGGTGGGCTCGAACTTCACGGGAAGCACGGCGGTCCCGATGCGCCCGGCGGCGTCGGTCGCCGCCGCCGTCAGAACCAGAACGACCGCCAGCATCACGGGGCCAATGAGCTTCATGGTTGGATACTCCGTCGACCACATCGCCGTCATTCTGAGGAGCGGAGCGACGAAGAATCCGGCCACGTCGTCTGAAGGGCCGGCGCTCCGCCGAAGAATTCCCTCTAAATCGCCAAGACAGCCAGATCCTTCGCGTCGCTCAGGATGACCGCTTTCGTCTGCTACCGGCTAAATTCCCCTTTGGGCGGTCAGCTTGGCCGCCGCGGCCCGGGCGTTTCTGTCGGCTTCGAGGACGTCGTCGAGTGTCGGCCTCTCGACGAAGCGGTGTCCCTTCATGACCTCGGCAGCGACGGAGGCGATGTCGGTGAAGCGGAGCTTTCCGTCCAGGAACGTCCCCACCGCCACTTCGTTGGCCGCGCTGAGGGCGGCCGGCGCCGTTCCTCCGCGACGTGCCGCCTCGAACCCCAACTCGACCGCCGGGAACCGTCCGACGTCCGGTCTCTCGAAATGAAGCTCACCCACTTCCGATAGACGAAGGCGCGGGGCCGGGCATTCAAACCGGTCCGGCCACGTCAACGCATATTGGATCGGTCCACGCATGTCCGGGGTGCTCATCTGCGCCACCACCGAACCGTCCACGAACTCCACCAGGGAATGCACGATCGACTCCGGATGGATCAGCACCTCGATCTGCTCGACGTCCAGTCCGAAAAGCAGACGCGCCTCGATGACTTCGAGTGCCTTGTTCATCAGTGTGGCCGAATCGATGGTCACCTTCGGTCCCATCTGCCACGTCGGATGGTTGAGGGCCTGCTCCGGCGTCACGTGAGCCAGTTCCTCGGACGAAAGCCCCCTGAAGGGGCCACCCGAGCCCGTGATGATGACACGCGCGATCTCCTCGGGCTTCCCGGCACTCATCGCCTGCCAGATGGCCGAGTGCTCCGAGTCGACCGGCAGGATCTCGACACCCCGCTTGGCCGCCTCGCGCATCACCAGCTCTCCGGCCATGACGATGGTTTCCTTGTTGGCCAGGGCAATGGACTTCTGCGCCCGCACCGCGGCCAGTGTGGGGGCGAGTCCCGCCGACCCCACAATCGCCGAAACCACCATGTCGCTCTCACCGTGCTCCGCCACCCGCACGACGCCTTCCTCACCGGCAAGCACTTCGACGGGTTCGCCGGCGAGATGCGTCCTGAGTTCCTCGGCGGCGGTCGTATCGAAGAGGGCGACCACCTTGGGCGAGAACTCCCGGACCTGCCCGGCCAGCTCCCGCCAGTTCGCCCGGGCGGCGAGCGCGCGGACGTCGAAGCGGTCCGGCAGCGACCGCACCACGTCGAGCACCGACCGGCCGATCGACCCGGTCGAGCCCAGTATCGTCAGTCGTCTGGGCAGTGTCGCTTCCGACAATGCCTTCCCCCTCAACGCTTCAGCTTCATGACCTCGTCAATGAGGACGTTCACCACCTCGGTTTCGTCCACCCGACGGACCTTCTCTCCCTTGCGGAAGAGGAACGCGAACCCCTTTCCGCCGGCGATGCCGACGTCGGCATCGGCCGCTTCACCGGGTCCGTTGACCACACAGCCCATGACGGCAAAGGTGACCGGCGGCGCATACGTCGGCATCCGACGCTCCACCACCCCCACCACCAACA
>Ga0307378_10013859_pt1 | contig 10174 bp, 18 predicted proteins | sample UN1MG_FD_202238 | JGI IMG/M metagenome (GOLD analysis project Ga0307378, IMG submission 202238) | Soil microbial communities from Risofladan, Vaasa, Finland - UN-1 | ecosystem: Environmental > Terrestrial > Soil > Coastal area > Acid sulfate soil | place: Finland: Risofladan, Vaasa | collected... | reverse complement strand
TGCCTTTTGCGCCTTCTGCGCCTTTTTGCGGCTAATCTTTTTTCTTCTTCGGCTCCAGATAGCTCCGCAGGATCGCGATCGCCTGCCTGAGCTGCGGCGTGGTCATCAGCTCAACGTCCACCTCGTGCACCTTCGCCCCGAGCACCCGCTGGCTGAAATCGTCCGGCCCGCCGGTCGTCACGCTCCGCGCGTTCACGCGCCCGATGAGCTGCCTGCAGTATTCCGCCTGGCTGACCGGCGCGCGCTCCAGCCGCTTGCGAAAACTCGGCTCGGTGACCGCCTCGCCCTTCAGCCGCTGGATGATCGCGCGGAGCTCGTCAAACGGCAGATCGCCCGCGCTCGTGGCCGCGCCGCCGCTCACATGGAACACCAGGTCCTGCAGGCCCTTGCGCCAATCGCCCGTGGCAGCCAGAGCGCGGGCCGCCTCAATGTGGATCGCCGCAAGCATCCGACGCCGACGGGCCTTCTGAGCCGGATCGAGGTTCTTCGTGTAGGTCGCGGTCACGGTTTCGCCTCCGGCCAGCCGTGCATCATCGCGTAGGCGTCGAGCTCCGCCTGGCAGTCCTCGCGCGATGAGCACGCCGGTATCGCCTGCGTTTTCAGCCGGCTCACCGACCCGTTAGGTTTTACCATCCCCGCGATCCACAGATCGCCGAGCCCGCGCTCCACGCTCACGATTTCGCCCGTGTCCGGTCGTCGATATTTCTTCATAGGAATCCTCAGAAAAAGATCAAACGTCCGGCACAGTCCGCATTCCGTCTGCTGCCAGAATGCCAGGAACGGCCGGCCGCACCGCGTGCACAGCCGCGCACGGCGCAGCGGGCTGGCACGGAAAATCTCTTTCACGTAATCCGGCATGGCTCACTCCCTCGGAAGGAAATTCCCCACCCTGTCGGTCACATCGATCCTGGACTGCCCGCCAAACCGCGCCACCCGGACGGTCGGCATGTCCGCCTCGCTGTTCCAGCACTTCGGGCAAATCCTGTTGCCCGGATGATCGCTCATGAATTCGGTCTCGCACCGCAGGCAGACGCGGAGTTTCTGCTCGGGCGAATGGCGCACTTGCGGGCGATGTGCCTCCCACCACTTCCTCCGGTGCATCTCGACGCCGCATGCGTGCGAGCAGTAATCGCGCTGCGGCGGAAACACCGGCTTGCCGCAGAGCGGGCAGGCGGGCGGCCGTTGGTTCTTCGGAGGGCACCGAAAGGCAGTCCTGCATTCGGCCGAACAGAACCGATGACGGTGCGAGGCGAGCGGCTCGCCGCAGTTCAGACATTTCTTCATCTTCGGGCACTCCTCTCAGGCCGTCGCCTTGGCCAATTCCACGAGCTGATCGTGCACCCATTTGATCCGGCCGCGCTCGACGGCGAGCTGCTTTTCGGTGCCCATCACGAGCGCTTTTTCGTCCGCCGTCATCGTCACGCCGACGATGGCGAGGAACGCTTCGCGCGTGAGCGGATTGGCCATCAGGCGGTCGACCAGCCGCGCCATCGTCGCCTTCCGCTGCTCGGCATCCCGTTCGTTCTCGATGGACTCCGCGATGCGGTCCGCCTGGTATTCCAGCAGCGGCTGGCCCATGATTTTCGACGCCATCCGGTGGCTGGTCTCCGCACGCAGATCGAAATAGCGCGACGACTCCCGGATGTCCGCGTTGTCCTTGGCAAAATAATACCCTCGCGCGTGCGTGAGCTCGATGCAGATCGGATAGCACGCCTCACGCAGCGACTTCACCCGCCGGCGGATCTGCCGGTTGCGCTCGGCGTTCTGCTCGTGCCACTCCACCTCGCCCAGCCGCTGGCGATCCAGCGGCCCCCAGAGCACGGCCGCGAGATCGCTGCTCGATATGGCTCCCTTGCGGCCCATGCGTTTCTTCAGGATTTCCAGCAGGTCGTCGGTTTCCTGCTGCACGATCGGCGACCGCGCCGCCACGATCTTTTTCACCAGGGCCGCCGTCGCACGATCCATTTTCCGCTGCTTCTTTTTCTCAACCATCGAAGTGTTCCTTTCTAAGAGGGCGGGCGATTCGCTCGAAGACTCGCTCAGCCCGCCCCTACATGCGGCCGCACCACGCGGCCAGGATGACGCCGATCACGCAGCCGATCACAATCAGCCATGCGATGAATTCCATCTCGTGCCAGTCAGGTTCGGTCATCGGTTTCTCCCCCAGCGGATCCACGCGCAATGCGCGAGGCCCAGGGCGTTCGTGAACACGAAGATCAACTGCAAAACGATGAACGACGGATCCCGCATTTCGACAGCGTGCACCAGCAGGATCGAGCAGCCCGCCACGCCCACCACGTGCAGCCACAACCGGGGCAACAGCAGCGAGAGGCCGAGCGCCACCGACGTGGCAAAATACAACCAGGTCAGCATTCCGCACGTCCCTTCAGCCGTATGTCCAGCTTGTTCATCGCAAGATCGATGTCGACAAACAGTTGCTCTCGAGATGCTCGGTTGACGATGGTGCAGTCGGGGCGGATTTGAGCCACGGATGTTTCGCTCGAATGCCGGCGGTTGATCTTCCCGCCCGCGCGGGCACCCGGCCGGTCGATCGTGATGATCTTCCCGCCCCACGTCCAGATGGCCGCCGCCTCGTTGGGGTAGCGCACGTCGGAGATGACGAACCGGTTGAGGCCGAGCTTGCGGTGGACCATGACCATCTTCGCCAATGCCAGGGCGATCCAGAGATCGGTGCATGTCTCCCGCCCCGCGTCGCCCATTTCCTGCCAGAGGTTGCGGGCCAGGTCGTGTTTCAGCAGCTCGCGGCGGGCGATGTCGTCGATCGACGTCTTCACCGCGTCGGCGAACGCGATCCGCGTGAAGCCGTAAAGTTCCAGATACGCGGCGGCAAGGTCCTTGCCGCTCCCCGCCTCGCCGGCAAGGCCGACGATGCAGAGCTGACTGGTGACTGGGTGCGTGATCATGTTTTCACTCCGAGATGTCGATGTGCTCGTTTTCCACAGCCGACAAAACGTCGTCGGCCACGCGGTCGAAACGATTGAACTGCTGCATGGTCTTGCCCCAGCCTACCACCTGGTAGGCGTCGCCCCTGACGGCGAGCACTACGAGGCCGTCGAGATTATGCGTTGCTCGCAAGGCCTCGAGTTCTCGCGCGGCGAGGTCCGGTTTTTCTGCCATCATTCGACTTCTCCTTTCTTGGCTTCCGGCCGCAGGGCGTCCACGTCCGAGACCTTCACCACATCGTGATCGATCTCGTAGGCCAGGTTGAACGCCGCGGTGCACACGCTGTGTATCCGCAACGGCACGTCGGTGATCGCCGCGATCGCGTCCAGCGCCTTCGGCTCGATGATCTTGCCAGTGTCCTTCACCCCCGCCCGCTGCAGCCGCTGCGTGATGTAGTCGGCCACGGTCGAGCGTTTCCCGATGGTTTTGCGTTCCGGCAAGCCATTGACGATCTTGCCGCCGGCCACGGTCCGCAGGCCGTAGCACATCACGATGCTCACCCGCTGCGAAACCTCCTCGATGTCCGGCGAGGCCAGCCGCCGGTAGAGCTGGAGCTGACCGAAGAGCAGAATCGAGAGGTGCTTCACCAGGCCGCTCTCGATCTCGTAGAGGCGTTTCAGGCCCCGCAGCGTCTGGTGGGGAAGCACGTGCGCCTCGTCGATGGTGACGACGACCTGCTTGCCCTGCTGGTGGAATTCCTCGAGCAGCATTTTCAGCTTGCGGGTGCGTGCCGTTTCGTCCAGGCTCATCGGCCGCACGCCCGTGATGTCCGTCAGCAACTCGTCGAGGATCCGCGACGTGGTGAGGCGCTCGCGGGTGAGCTGCTCGACGTTGCAGACCACGTAGGGCGACCCGCTGGTCTGTTTCAGGCGGTCGGCCACGTATTTCCGCAACACTGTTTTTCCGAATCCGACCTCCGCGATGAGGGCCGCGAATCCGCAGTATTTTGCGGCGTCGAGCATCGCGTCATAGGCGTGGCGGTGGGCCGGGCCGAGAAACACCTCGGACAGATCCCCGACCTCGTGCGAGAACGGATCGTGAGCCAGGCCGTAGCGCTGGCGCACAGCGAGTGACATCATCATTTTTCTCCTTTCGAAATTATCCTGTTCGGTGAATGCCGGCAGGCCCGCGTGGCTCTGCCGGGCACGTTTGATTGCGGTAGCATCGTCGTCGGCCACGAGGCACTCCAGCTCAGCCCACGTCGTTCTGATTCCGAGTGCGCGGATGGCGGGCTCGACCTTCTCCCGGTGGGCGGGGGCGAGGACGTGCTCGCCGTTCAGCCACGAGAAGAAGGTGCTCTCGGGGACGCCCGCCGATCCGGCAACGGCCCGCAGGCTCTTGATCTTCCCGGCGGCGGCGAGTGCCTGGAGTTTTTCCTTGATGAAGCGCATCCCGTCAATACCTCTTGCCGCCGTGCAGCAGCGGCCGGTTGCTGATTTCCTTCAGGCGGTCGATGGTGAGTTGCTGGAGATCGAAGCCGAAACCTGCGGCCATGTCGCCCAGTCGGATCTGCACGTCGGCCAGTTCGCGGCCGGCGGCGTCGGCGTTCTCGGCGTCGACCTCCAGCACGGCCTCCACGACCTCCGTGATCACCAGCATCGCCTGCGCGTGGAATGCACTGGCCTGGCCATATCGGCCGGCTATGACCTTCTGCAACTCAATCTGTGCGAAGGTGAGGCCGCCGGTGATCTGCGCCTGACCGCCGCACCGATCTCCTTCGATGGCTTCCCGGATCGCCGCGATGACGTAGAACGCGGAGGTGGCAAATGGGCTTCCGTTGGCCATGCCGCCAGGCCAGAAACCGTGCGCCACGGCGTTGGCGTGGGCCTGCTGGCAGAGGTCGGCGATCGTGAGTTTTTTGCCCCTGCGGGGTTTCCTCTGGGGCCGCCGCTCGCGCAGGAGGCGGATCGCGGTCTGCACCGTGGTGGCGTTGTCGAGGTCGCCGGCTTCGCCCTCTATGGGTTCTTCGGTGCGGAAATACTCGGCGAGCTGGTCAAGTTGTCCTTGTGCGGTCATCCTGGTCTCCTCATTTCAGTGGACGGAATGGACGTTGTGGACATCGTGGACTTCACCCCACGTTTCTCATTTTCTCGATCGCTTCATCGATCTGCGTCTCGCTCTGGCTGCCCGTGATCGCCCGCAGGATTTGCTTCTGCGGGTCGCTGAGCGAAGGCAGGTCGTCGAATGGCGCCTTCACGCGCAGCCGAGCCTCCGTTTCGTTGTAGACGCGCTCCGGCTCGTCAGGCGTGGGCGCAACCATCGGCGGCGTGATCGCGTCGAACCGCTCGGCGATCCGGCTCTCGAATTCGTGGTACTTGCCCGCGCCCTCCAGCTTGCCGGCCTGCCGCTCCCGGACCGCGCGGAGGGCCATCTCCCGCAGGCTCGCAGGCGCGGCCTTGATCTCGCCCGAGCCGATCAGGTTCGCGTCGGCCGGCTTGCCGAATTCGTCGGTGACGATGGCACGGCACGGATAAATCTTGCCCTCGAATCGAACGTCCACCTCGCCCGGCCTGAACGGCGAGATGGTGATCTGCACCCGTTTGCCGCCCGCCGCCTGCCAGATGTCGCGCGGCACACGGTATTTGCGTCCCTCGAAGGAAATCATGCCGTCGCCGCCGACTTGCCGCTCGTCGGCGTGTTTCACCAGGCCCTTGAAAATTTCCCAGGGCACGGGCAGCCGCAGGATTTCAGGATGGGCTTCGACGTAATGGAACCACGCGGATGACCGCGTTTTGCCCCATTCGCAGCCTTCGGCGAGCCTGCGATGCGGCCGCGCATTCAGGTAGGCGCACATCGAATCCGCGCGGGCCTGGAGTGCACCGAGCGACGCCGGCGGATCGAGCACCTGGTCGAGCTCGAACCATTCCTCCCACATCGCGTGGAGCGTTTCTACCGAGCCATGCGAGCGCGGGGACTCGGGGTTGGTGGCGATAACCTGCACCTCGCACGCCTCGAGCATGTTCTGGATGTCCTTCGCCCAGTGGCTGCTGTGCCGGTCGAAATAGATCGAGCGGGGCACGCCGCAGAAGGGCAGGATGTCGTATCGCGCCTTGCGCTGCCATGCGTGGTAGAGCACTTCGGCCACGCTCACGACCGTCTCATCGAGCGTGTATTCCACGTGGAACGCATTCGTGCACATGTCGCAGACGATCCAGCGGATGACGCGGCGGAGGCCATCGCCGGGCTTATTCCTGTACTGCGTTTTCTCGGTGCGCTCGCAGGCGAGCTTGCCGTCCGGCCGGAGATACCAGAACACGTAGACCGATGCGTCAATCTGATGCACGTGGTTTGGCCCCTCGGTTCGGAGGTTGACGTGGTGATCGCGCATTCGGCGCGGCTGCCAGTCGCCCCGCCAATCGACGCGGCGTTTCCGAGCCCAGCGGCTGAAGTTCGCCACGGTCATCTTGCCGGCGGGGATGATGCCGGCGGTTTCGAGATCGAGGATGCCCTTGGCGATCGGCGGCTTTTTCAGGCGGCGTTTCGCGTCGGCGAGGTGGGCGGCCAGTTTTTCGTAGTGGTGCTCGGTGAGGTCCTCGATCCTGATTCCGCCGGCATCGAGGCGGGGCGTACGCCCCGATTTCCACCCGCCCTTGCGGGCGTGCTGGTAGATCGTTTTTTCGCTAATGCCCCAGAGATCGGAGTAGCGGGCGAGGAGCCTGCGCCGCGCGCCGTTCGTGGCGCCTGCCAGCTCGGAGGCGAGTTTCTGCTGATCGGCCTGAGTAATCATCCCTGTTTCACCACAAAGCCACAAAGGGCACAAAGAAGAACACAAAGAAGAGCTGCTAATGCGGCGGGGGAGAATCGAACTCCCGAGAGACATCCAGGGTTGGACTGCTCACCCGTATTTCCGCCGCGGGGCTGTCAGGCTTGGTCACTGGCCGGCTGAGTGTTTTCGATCAGCGGCGGCTCGGCGATCCGGATCCATGCGGAGTTGTCGATGCAACTGCTCAGGCAACCCAGCAACAAAAAACATCCGACAAATACGATGCGCCTCATACGGCACCTCGGATGCCCTCCATCCCGGAGGGCGCAGGGGCGGGCCCAATCCAGCCGCTACCTCGCGGCCGGTTATTCGTCCGTGAATGAAAATGATCTGACTTTCTCAGACTTCCCGCGGAGCTTCAGGTAGCGCTCGCGGAGCTTCTTCACGTCGGTGATCCAGCCGTCCACGTTGTCAACGGTCTGCTCGGCGATGGTCAGCGAGTCGTCGGCCAATTTCACCAGGCCGTCGAAGAGGATCGCGAGGGCGAGCGGCGGCGCGTGTTTGGCGCGCTTGGCAGATTTCGCCTTGCGGAGCTTGCGGTTGTGGGCGTTCCCCCGGTGGATGTTCAGACCACGGGCGGAGGAGAATTCCTTCTGGCATAGTTCGCACATGTAAGCCGCTGCGTTTTCGCAGGCAAGTCCTTCAGGGAGTTCTTCGGTCATGCTTTTCCTTTCCGCCGCTACCTCGCGGCCGGTATGTTCACCACTTTGTGCAGGCAGACGGGGCAATAAAACGTTTCGGCGGTCACGCGGCCGGCCACGGTTTTCCGGGAGCCGCGCTTCATCGAGTGGAAGCACTTCGGGCATTTCATTAATCCGGCCCTTCTTTCTCCGCTGCTTTCTCGGCCGAGATCGTGTCGAAGACGCGGAAATGCGGCTCCTGAAATTGCCAGCGGTACTGTCTGATGAAATCGAGGGCGGCGGGGAGGCTGAGGAGGATCACGTCGGCCACGTGCAGCAGCCACGGGTTGGCCCTGTTCGCGTCCTGCCCCCACACGACGACCGGTTTGTCCAAATCGTGAGCCGCGTGCCAGATCTCCATCGTGGTCCCGGTGCTCACGATGTCCGGCGGCAGCCACGCGAGCACCGCGGTGCACCGCTGCATCAGGTAGAGGTCGCATGCCACGATGTCCTCGGGACTCCAGCCGTCTTTGCCGGTCGGGCTGATTGCGTCGTAGCCCATCTCGTGGAGTCGCCGGCCGGCAATGTCGCGCCATCCGTCGCGGACGAGAGGCGTGACGTTTTCAATCGGCCCGGCGAGATACCAGCTCGGGCGGATGACCTGCTTTTCGAGGGCGGGAGTCATCAGTGTCATTATTTCTTCGCTCCTTTCTTGGCTTCCTCGTTGATCTTTTCGTTGATCAGGTCGAGCAGGTCGGTGACGCGGGATTCCTCGATACCCATCTCGGACGTGAGATAGCCGTGGATCTGATGGAGGACGGGCCGGTGCTGGCCGGCCTTGCAAATGATGATCTGGAGGCGGGCGAACATGTGGCTGATGGTCCCGCAGGTTTCGGTGACCTGGTTGCGGGCAGCCGCCTCGTCGGCGGTGGGCGACCAGCCGGATTCGAGCTCGCGGTTGCGTTTATCGAGGGCGCGGTTCTGGTCGTCGGCTCGGGCGGCGTCTTTTTTGCGCTTCTCGATCTCGGCGACCTTCTGGTCGAGGGCGTGGCCCTGCTGGTCGATTTCGATCTGCTTGCGGGCGAGCTGCTCGGTCATGGCGTCGACGACCGTCTGCAGGCGCTCGGCCCGCTGGTCGGGCGGGGCATCGAGGGCGGCCTGCACGTCGGCCTGCATATCGGGCGACGCCTGCAGGAGCATCCGGATCTTGCGGCCGCCGATGCTGAGGGCGGCCATCGCGTCGAAACACTGCGCTCCGTAGGTGGCGAGGAGTTTGATCTGGTCGTCAGCGGCGTTTCGGCTGAAGCCGAGCCTCTCGGCACACCATTCTTCCCACGTGAAGCCGTGGCCGGTTTCGGGATTGATCTCGTAGGCGTAAGCCTTGGTTTCCTTGACCTGCCGGAGCCAGGCGGCCCGCTGGGCGCCGGCCAGGGCAAACATGAAGTTGATCTGCTTGATACCGCCGACGATTTCAGCGGTCTCGCGGGCGGCGCCGTGCCCCATCTCGGCGAAGTCTGAGAGGGCCTTGTTGAACTGGATCGCCTGGTCTTGAGTCACTTTGTCGGGCATCTTTTCTCCTTTCAAAACCGTGCACCGGTGCACGGTTTTTGCCCCGTTTTCGCCAAAAAAGCCATATATTTCCGTGGTTCCGACCGTGCACCGTGCACGGTTTAGGGATCGGGTTCTTGGTGATCTGCCAGCCGAATCCCGTCGCGAGCGATGGCGACGAGTTCCTCAAACTTTGAGATGGCCTGGCCCCGTGTGCAACAAAACGCGGCCATCGCCGCTTCGACGCCCTGCTCCTGTATGTCGACCTCGAGGCTCAACATTGTTTCCGCCATCGTCAGACGCAGGGGGATGGTCAAGAGCAGCGCGGGCCAGTAGGGTTCGCCCAGAGCCTTGAGCTTGCGAAGGCATTCGATTCCCAGGGCGCTATGTGCACACGAGGCCACGCGGGAGCCTCTGATTGCCCCCGTCAGCCAAACCGAATTCGTGTCGCGTTTGTCGATCTCGGCCATGACGTTTTTTCCTTTCAGGTGATCCCCGCCACGGCACGGCGGGCGGCCTGCTGTGTCTTGATCTCGGCCAGTTCGCGCTCGATCTCGCCGCGCCGGGAACGCAGGAGCGTTTCGTTGGTTTCCTCGAGTTCCATTATTTTTCCGATGGTGTGGATGATGGTGTCGAGCACCGGGCCAATCACCGGATCCTGCATTCCGGCCTGCACGTAGACTTCCTTGGCGGCGCCGAGCTTTTCATCCAGTGTGTCGATGATTCGGAGAAGATCTTCCTTCTGGTGGAGGAGGATGATGAAATCGCCGATGGACTGACCGGTGAGGGCCGTGTTCTGAAGGTCGGTCAGTTTCAGAACTGACTGGTAGAGGGCCAGTTCCCGCTGGTAGGTTTCGGTGAGTTGTCTGATGGCCTGTTCAGTGTCCAATGTGGTTACCTCCCGTCCTCGCGCGTGCGCGTGCCTGCTCGCCGGCGATTTGCGAGCGGATCATCTCGGCCCGGCGGCGGGCGGTGAAATCGACGATCGGTTCAGCCGTGAGCTCGCCCCCGCGGGCGAGGGTGTAACGCCGGTGACACTTGGGGCAGGGGATCGTGCCGGCGACGAGGGCCGCGCCGGCCGGCCGGCTGAGGGCGCCGTCGCGCATCTCGCCGAGGAGCGTGCCGCAGTCGCGGCAGTGGATTTCGTTGGTGTTCATGCTATGTCCTTTTGTTGTTTTTGTGCGTTGCGGGTGAGGCGGTCGAGGGCGGCCTTGATCTCGAGATTTTGTTTTTTCAACTCGACAACTTCGCGGAGGAGGAGTATCTGCTCGCCGCCGTC
>Ga0307378_10013856_pt1 | contig 10174 bp, 4 predicted proteins | sample UN1MG_FD_202238 | JGI IMG/M metagenome (GOLD analysis project Ga0307378, IMG submission 202238) | Soil microbial communities from Risofladan, Vaasa, Finland - UN-1 | ecosystem: Environmental > Terrestrial > Soil > Coastal area > Acid sulfate soil | place: Finland: Risofladan, Vaasa | collected... | reverse complement strand
GCCTGACCGAGTACGTATAGATACCAGGAGAACCGCCACGGGCAATACCGCCACTGCCCCACACGCCACCAGCCATGTTCGGGTTATAGAGACCGTACGTATCCGTGCGAGCCACCGCATTGAGAAATTCGCAGTACTGACTGTTGGTTACCTCGTACTTGCCAATTCTGTAGACATAACTCACACTGCCGTAGCCGGTGGTTCCGTCGTTCATAACCTCTGTATCAGCGGTATTGCCCGCGTCACCGACGGCGACCCAGTCGATTACGACCGCCTGCGCAGCCGTGCCTACCATCGCCAGCAGAAATACTGATATTAGCAAGGACGTTCTCAGATTTGTTGTTCCACCCATTTTTTGCCCTCCTAAAAAATATACGTTCTTTTGCGATTTGCGCATTGTAAAACCTTTTCGGCCTTATGGCAATTCAGGGGGAGTGCTAAAGGTATGCATTTTAGCTATCCTCCTGTAAACCCAAAAACACGTTAAATATAGAATACCAGATTTTTCCCACATTTCAAGGAAAAAACCATTTTTTATGGCCAAAAGGCCGCCAGTTTAATCCTCACGGCCGCTTTAAATTCGTAGGACATGGCAACAAACCGGTTAGGGCAGTGGAGGTGGTGGAGGTGGATGCTGTCCATAAGTCTTGAAGCTCCAGACCGTACCCATGGTTGCCCCTCCACTATTAACCTGGTCGATACGCCAGTAGTACGTAGTACCCATAGTCATTGTCCCGGGATTGAATGTTGCTGGAGCCTGGTTGCCTATGAACGGCGGCGGACTGCTCGCTCCAAAGTAAACATCGTGCGAAGTGGTGCCGTAACCGGCTGTCCAGCTCAAATCAACGTCTGTGCCAACGCTTCCTGCACCATCGGCGGGATCCGGATTGCTCGCCTGAGCAGGTGTCCCTTCCCAATTGTTTGCAAAAATGGCAAAATCGGCGAAATTGACAAAGCCATTTCTGTCGAGGTCTTCGGTCAATAAAACCGCCTCACAAAGCCATTTCCCCATGAACAGTATAATATCCGCGTAACCTACGGAGTCATCCCCATTCAGATCTGCAAGGTTGCCTGCATCCGACAATGACATGCTGGCCTCGGGCCTGCCTCCATAGGCACCCATATTGATTCGCTTACCGTGCGGCCATAATTCCGCAGTCCAATCCGAATTGGGATCACCAGCGTCAATACACGTGCTGGTCACATCATCAAATACCCATTGGCCTGGAGTGTAGCTGCTCAAGTAATTATCCAAAAGAAGCTTTAAATCGAATGAGTCAACAATACCGCTGTGGTCAAGGTCGGCGGGTATAAAACCGGCTTGTTTCTGCCAGGAACTCGCGAATACGGCAAAATCAAGCAGGTTAATAAAGCGGTCATTTGTTGGGTCTAAGCCAATGTAAATTGACGGCTTCCATCGGCCCTTTTGTGATTTTAGATGGTAATCGCCATTGACCCAAATGTAATCATTGCCATCGTAAGGGGCGACTGATGGCCACGGTGGTGGCGGAGGTGGTGGCGGAGGCGGCGGCGGTGGCGGTGGTGGCGGCATAGGAGGAGCGAGTTTCCAATATCCAGGTACAGCAAAACATGGATCAATATCGAGGTTACCATCACCCCAATCCAGTGTGCAGCACGGGTCAATAAAAACCTGGGTTTTTCCTCCCTGGACATCACTATAGGAAACCGAAACCGTTGGTGGAATCTCTTTATAATATATTAGTGCAATCTGAGGTCCGTCATTGGCATCATTGTCCCGGAAAATACAGTTACTGATTGTCATGTTATTCATATTACTACCAGACCCATACCATCCATGGCTACATATACCACCACCCACGTCCGCCACGTTACCACTGAAGGTACAGTTAATTACGGAAATATTGCCTCCCTGGAACAAAATACCACCTCCTAATGACGTATCAATTAAGTCACTATAGGAAGTGCAGGAACCACGATTGCCCGTGAATATACAATTTATCACAGTCGGTTCACTCATTGAACACCGCAAACCACTACCGTAATTATTCCTTATAATGCAGTTACTTATTACCGCACTACTGCCATAACACTCGATGCCATTGCCCCCATAGGACCGTGAATCGTAATCGTAATTGTCCTCAATTATGCAATTGCGAATTGTAGGACTGCTTTTCCAGCAATCAATCGCCTGCCTGCCAATGCAAAGCCTTATCGTAAGCCCATCGACTACTGAATCAGCTTGTTCCATGTAACCAAAACGAAAGCCGGAGGCATATCTATCCGGCTCTATTATCGTCGCAGCTACGATCGCAGGATTGTTCGGAGCAACGCTGCGTACTGTAATCGCCTTCTTCATAAAGTAAATATTATAATTGCCGGGCCCGGTGTACCTGCCAGGCTCTATGATAACTTCATCACCATCAACAGACGCATCAATCGCCGCTTGAATGGTTTGATACTCCGCCGGCACATGCCTTTGGCCCTCGATGTGTACACGTAGGCTCACCTGTACTGTTTGTGGACTGTTTTTGGCGTTGGGGTCACTAATTCTCAATTCACAAGTGTAAAAACCAAAATCCATTCCGTTGGCATCTACACTTAAAGTCACCTCATGAACTTCACCATTAGATTTACCTGACATGGGACGGGCACTCAGCCAATTACAATCCGGCGGAATGGTTATTTGCCAGTGAAGGGTACCATAACCGGTATTCCGTATGCACAGAATCTGCCCTGCCGTATTTGGTTCCGTAAGAACCGTTTCAAAATAAAACTGTGCCGGACTGACTTTAAGTTCCGGCCTTAAAACTTCAAGATCGACATTAACATATTGTGGACTGTTCTGAGCATCTGGAGCAAAAACACTGAATTGGCAGGAATATATACCGTAATTTATATTATTACGATCGATGCTTAATATAACCTCGTCAGTTTCCAAATGCCCTGCCTGTCCCGCCAAAGGCGAAGCTTTCAGCCAGTTGCAGTCATTGGGCATCTCTATATGCCAATTCAAACTATCTAAACCGGTATTTTGTATAGTCAAAACCTGCGACGCCGTATTTGAATCAATACCAGTGGCAATGAAATTAAAGGCCGAATCACTTATGGAAAGCTCCGGCCTTATAACTTCAAGATCGACATCAACATATTGCGGACTGTTCACTGCGTTTGGGTCACTTACTGTGAATTGACAACTGTAAGAACCGTAATTAACTTCATTAATATCAACAGACAAAGAAACGATATCGGGCTCAGTCGTACAACTGCCGGAACTAGGACTAACGCTTAGCCAATTGCAGTCATTAGGTATAGCTATCTGCCAGTTAAGAGTACCGCCTGTTGTTGCGTTTGTTACAGTTAAGTATTGTTCTGGAGGTACAAGAGTTTCCTTGCTGGCCTGGAAATTAAACTCATTGACATCAATAGAAAGCTCCGGACCCGTAATCTCCAAATGCACCTCTACGTTCATCGGGCTGTTTTCTGCTTCTGGATCGGCGACTATTAACACACAATTATAATCCCCAGCACTCATTCCTGTAATATCAACATTCACATCAACAACCGCCTGTCCCGCAAAGGCAATTGTTCCGGATGTTGGATTTACTTGAAGCCATGAACAGTCTTCAGATATGCTCCAATCCAAATCCGGCAGCCCATAGTTTCGGATTATCAAACTGTTCGGCTCCGGGTTCGAGCGGTCTTCGAGCGCTGTAAAATTAAATTGTTTTTCTGATAAATGGAATAATGCATACTCTGCGTCAAAAAATTCATCCACACCCATATCGATCCACACTACAACTCTTGGGTCACCATCTATATCTGTTTCTTTAGGATCAATGATATAATTTGGGTCACCCCCATCTATGCATGGAGAATACTCCGACAAATGATACCCATCTGCAAGAAAAAGTGGATCATCACTGATGTTGCCTTCACCACCTCCTGCCCAATCTTCAATACAGCAATAACTTGGGTCAGCAGAATTATAGAGTGAAGGACCATGCTGGGCAAAATTGTCCCAGATGATGTTATTCTTTATAGTTCCGTCACAGCCATAAAGTCCACCACCATAATCCGCAGCACCGTTATCGACAATGGTACAGTTAATAATAGTTCCGTCACAATTGTATAGACCACCGCCTATAGTTGTATTATTGTAGTAGCGATAGGAGTGATTTTTTGAAATTACACAATTACTAATAATACCATCGCAATTATATAACCCTCCGCCATAGGAATAGTAATAATTTGAATAGACAGAGTTGTTTGAGATTATGCAGTTGGTTATATTACCATCGCAATCATAGAGTCCACCTCCATATGCATAATAACTATCGGCATGAGCACGGTTTTCTTTAATGATGCAGTTGGTAATTTCCCCATCACAATTATGTAGCCCACCTCCATAACCATAATGTGCAGAATAGGCTTCATTTCCAGAGATAATACAGTGCTGGATTGTCGCATGAGTTCCCGTCCCGCGTATGCCCCCCGCGCTTTGAGAACGCCCACCTCTAATAGACAAGCCGGATAGCAGGCAGTCGGATGTTTCTGTTCCATCGAAGCAGACTACTGAACCGCCATACATTGTTCCGGAAATAATGGTCGATTTGACAATGTTAGGATCATGTGGATTTATAGAGCGAAGCGTAATGTCCTTGCCATTAATCCTTACTTTCTCGATATAGATGCCGGGATTTACGATAATTGCGTGGCCATCTATCGTCGCATCAATTGCATCTTGAATAGTTGTAAAATCACCTGCTCCATCTTTATCAACATAAATCGTTCCAGTAAATCCAAGATAATCCTCATTTGATAAATCTGTGATAATATTTTCATAACTTTGATTTGTTGGCTCAAAGTCCCAGCCAATCTTCTCAAGAGTTACCTCTCCTGACCAGTTATATGGTACTGTTATTTCATAATAGCCTGAAGTATCCGTTGAATCCACTCCGCCTTCATTGTTCGCTGAAATAGTAACGGCTTCTAAGCCATTACCATCAGCGGTTCTTATATAACCTGAAATAGTCGGCTGAAACGCTGTATAATTTTGGTTTGTTTGATTTGTAGTAACGTTGCTGTATGAACGTTCCCAGGGAGAAAATCCCCATCCTAACTTACTTACTGTCACCTTACCAGACCAGCCGTAGGGAATGGTTATCTCATAATAGCCACTTGCGTCTGTCGTATCTGAGCCACCGCTATTATCAGCCGAAATCAAAACTCCTTCAACTCCTGTACCTCCACTGTCCTTGACATACCCTGATATCTTTGGCTGAAATGCGGTGTAATCTTGGTTCGGTTGATCGCTGGCTACATTATTGTATGTTTGACTCGACGGATTAAATCCCCAGTCAGTTTTACTTGGTGTTACCGTTCCGGTCCAGCCGGGCGGTACCATAAGTTCATAGTATCCGCTGCCATCAGTTGCAGTTGCTTCGATATCACTACCTGCTGAAACTGTTACGCCGTCGAGCGGGCCGCCACGAGAGATTGTAATGTAGCCGGATATGCTGTAAGCTTCATATGTTATTTCCAGCACCGCTGCAAAGCCTTCTCCCGCCTCAAATGAGCCGAACATCCTGCTCTTACCTGAGTCAGCCCTTGTACTATAAAAAACGGCCATTGAGTTGCCCGAGTTCCAGCCGTTTCGGCTAACAACCTCTTGAATCACGCCGGATATGTCCGGGCTTGTGTAGTAGATATTTGCAGCCCAGTTATCTTTATGGTCCCAGTCGGTTGCTGCGGTAGTTTTGCCTATTTCCCCAATATAACGCGCAGTAAAATCATCTGCATTATCAACCGCTTCCGCCTGTATTAGGCCGTAAATTTGCCCTCTGAATCCTTCACTTATTGAACTGATTTTCAGGCGGGCATCAACAATTTTTGCATTACGCGGTGCATTAATATTCGTAAAACGCATGGCGGACATGTAATACGGGGCGGTATAAGTGCGATCATCGCCGACCATAAGATAGCCGGAGCCGATATCCTGCTCTGTTGCACTCCAGGCATAGCCGTCATCAGCACCGGCTGAAACATGGTAATTTACCGTAGTTGCGGAGTTCACCGTCCCCGCTGCCAGGCCCATCACCACTATCGAGACCGCTACAGTAAAAAAGCTACTGTAGCTGAGGCATGGTTTCATTCTCGCCATCCTTAAAAAAATATCTATTTTTCCGCTTTTGTGCATTATAAAGCCTTTAGACCTTATAGCCATTCAGGGTGGAGTGCTAAAAGAAGCGAATTTTAGCTATCCTCCGCCTGGATAACCGGAAAACACATAAAAAACAGAATACCAGATTTTTGATATATGTCAAGAGAAAAAGGGGGTTTTTAAGCCCGCGCTGAACGGCGTTGCGATTGACATTTTTTACGGCCAAAATGCCGCTACAGCGACAATCACCCAAATAAGGAAGCCAAGACTGATTTTGATTGTTATCCCGACCAGTTCACCCAGGCCCGCCCCTAAGCCCGAACGGGCCGATTCTTCCATACGTCGTCCGCTGGCCATTTCAAACACCCAAGCCCCGATACCCGCTCCCACGCAGGCACCAATAACAGTTCCCAGCATAAGAATTGGGATCAGAAAAGTGCAGACAACCGCACCTATAATAGCACCTAAAAGTGCTCCGAAAGCCCCGAACCAGCGGGCGCCCGCTTTTTTCGCACCGCCCATTCCGCCGAAGAATTCGAACAATTCACCAAGCGTAGCCAGCACCCCTATGGCAATCAGGGTGTAGATAGAGAAGACTCCGTCTTCGGCACGCCACCACGCGAACAGGCAGGTCAATATGACGATGAGCCAATTGCCCGGCAGTGCGAAAAGCACCAGCACCAGGCAAAGAGCGTTCAGAAGAATCAGTATAATGAGCCAAAGATAGACCATTAACCAATTCTAAAGGAAAAAAGAGAAAAGCAAAAGCAAATTCATCAGTAACCCAGGCTAAAGCCGATGCACAATATAGCGGCAAAACTCAGGCAAACGCCAAAAACGCAAGTTTGTGAAAAAATGCTTGTCTTTAATCCCAAGATGGTGATAATGCCGGAAAGCGCAGAGCGAATTTTGTTAGCGTATAGTTTTTAGCTTTTAGTATTCAGTTTTCAGAAGGGGATACACAGATAACAGTGTCGAACGAAACTATCCTGCTGGTGATAAAGTTCAAAATAGGAGGGAGCCTACGGTTCCTGTCCCATGCTGAAACGGTCAAGGTTTTTCAGCGGGCCTGTGTTCGAGCGGGTATAAAAATCCAATACAGTCGCGGCTTCAATCCTCGTCCGAAGCTGTCCCTGCCGCTGCCGAGAAGTGTCGCCGTTGAGTCGGACGATGATTTGCTCTGTCTTCGCGTAAATCGTGACCTGAGCGGGCCGCCAGTCACGGATTACGAGTCACGAATCAAGACAATGCTTTCAAGTCAGCTCCCTGAAGATTTGGAGCTGGTTTCGGTAAGTATTGCCAAAGCCAACGAAGCATTTCGACCTTGTTTAGCCACCTATGTGTTGAAGGTAAAACCAGACTATCTCAACGAGAAACTCAGGGCCGGAATAAAGGATGTGTTGGCAAGTGAAAGTCTTATTCTGAAGCGTACGATATATACAAAAAAATCGAAATTCAAGGACCTGGACGTCCGCGGCTTTTTGAAGAACATTGAACTGGATGATGGAGTGATAGTCGTTGAATGCAAAATCAGTTCAGCCGGTTCGATACGCGTCGATGAGATTCTAAAACTGTTGCAATTGGATGAAGAAAAGTTAGCTGCGCCTGTCAGACGTACCAACGTGCAATGGCAAAGCAATTGACACTTGAATATTAACTTTTGGAAACGGAGTTGGCCTCCGCAGACAATAGTAAATAGTCAATACAAAATACTAAATATGGTGGGATACGAATATGGCAAGGGAAATGCTTATAAATGTAGCTGAAAGCGAGGAGTGCAGGGTGGCGGTGGTTGATGGAGGTTCCCTCGAAGAGCTGTACGTGGAAAGGGCAAGCCTCGGCAGCCACGTCGGAAATGTTTATAAGGCAAGAGTGGCAAACATTGAAGCCGGGATACAGGCGGCATTTATTGACTTTGGAATAGGGAGAAATGGTTTTCTTCACGTCAGTGACCTGCATCCACGCTATTTGTCCGGTGCCGCCGGTGGGCGTTCCGACAACATTGGACGAAGGAGATCGCTGAAGGAGCGGCCGCTCATCCAGGATTGTCTTCGTAAGGGGCAGGAACTTGTCGTTCAGGTGACGAAAGAGGGCGTAAAGACCAAGGGGCCGACCCTCAGCACATATCTTGCTTTGCCCGGAAAGTACCTGGTTATGATGCCCTGGATGCAAAAGCACGGCGTCTCACACAAAATTGAGGACATGGATGAACGCAAGAGACTGCGCCAGATTCTTGCCCAGAGTAAACCGCCCAAGGGTACGGGCTTTATCATCAGAACGGCAGGCCAGGGATGCTCCAAAAGGGACATACAAAATGATTTGAAGTATCTTAGGCGATTATGGATTGCTATTGAGAAACGCATAGAGACTGAGAGAGCGCCAGGCGAGCTATATCAGGAATCGGACCTGGTTATCAGGACCATCAGGGATGTTTTTAATAGTAAGATAAGCAAAATAATATGCGATTCGGAAGATGTGGTTCGCAAAATCAGGGATTTTCTCGCCATTGCAACGCCGCGCTTAAAGCGAAGGGCGACGTATTACGATAGCAAAGTTCCGCTCTTTCACAAATACCGAATTGAGGGTGAAATCGATAAGGTACAGTCCCGAGAGGTAGGGCTTAAAGGCGGCGGTTCAATCGTAGTAGAGCAGACCGAGGCAATGGTCTCCATCGATGTCAATAGTGGTCGACACCGTAAGCCTAAAAGCGCAGAACAGACTGCTTACGAGACAAATATGGAGGCGGCAGCGGAAATTGCCAGACAACTTAGATTGCGGGACCTGGGCGGACTAATAATCTGCGATTTCATTGATATGCGTAGTGAAAAACACCGCAGGGATGTCGAGAAGGTTTTCCGGACGGCTGTCAAGACCGACCGTGCCCGTTCGAGAATGTTGAGGATGAGCAGGTTTGGCGTCGTAGAGATGACACGCCAGAGGGTACGCCCTTCCCTCCAGTCGAGCACCTACCTTGCCTGTCCGCATTGTGCAGGTACCGGCTTCGTCAAAAGCCATGAATCATTAGCTATTGAGGTTATTCGCCTCTTGAATCTTTCGGCATCGAAAAAACAGATAAAAAAAATTGAGTTGTTTGTTTCCCCGGAGGTCGCCGACTATCTGCAGAACGAAAAACGTGCCGCCATTGTACAGATTGAGCAGCTTAGCGACAAGCGCATGACCATCCATTCCACACCGGATTATACCGGAGAAAAACACGAGTTGGTCTGTTATAATGAGCGGGGAAGTGTCGTAAAATTATAACATAAGTTTTTCACTAACCGTGTGGTGTAAGGCTATAGAATAATGACACGGGAAAAAGTAATAGAGATTCTAATAAAGGATTTGTCATATTTTGTTTCTGAATATGGCGTAAAGAGAATAGGCCTGTTTGGCTCTTATGCCAACCGGAGGGCATAGTTTATGTCTGAAAGAGCAGGGCGGTAATTTTGAATGCATCACAAGAGGCCGGCAGGACATTTATATTAATAACGCGTACAGTTACTACTGCGGCGAACATAATCAGCAGGAGTGAAAACAAGTGAAATTCGACCTTGACTATGCACGGAAGGTAATAACAGCCGAGGCTGAGGCGATAGGTTCGGTTACGCCGATTGTCGATGACTCGTTTGCTGAGGCTGCCGAGATGATTTATAACTGCGCCGGCTCCTGTATAGTAAGCGGTATCGGCAAGGCGGGCATCATCGGCCAAAAAATAAGTGCGACTATGGCTTCCACAGGCACGCCGAGCCATTTCCTTCATCCTGCGGAAGCCATTCATGGTGACCTCGGCAGATTGCGCAAAGACGATATAGTGATTGTACTAAGCTACGGCGGCGAAACTGACGAAGTTATTCGCCTCATAAATCTCGTCAAGCAGTTGGAGATTAAACTGATAGCAATAACAGGCGACAGCGAATCGACTCTGAGCAGGCACGCCGACGTCGTCCTTTGTATGGGACAAATATCTGAGGCTTGTCCACTCGGCGTTGCTCCGAGTGTTTCTACCGCTTGTATGCTGGCTATCGGTGATGC
>Ga0307378_10013854_pt1 | contig 10175 bp, 10 predicted proteins | sample UN1MG_FD_202238 | JGI IMG/M metagenome (GOLD analysis project Ga0307378, IMG submission 202238) | Soil microbial communities from Risofladan, Vaasa, Finland - UN-1 | ecosystem: Environmental > Terrestrial > Soil > Coastal area > Acid sulfate soil | place: Finland: Risofladan, Vaasa | collected... | reverse complement strand
TGTCGGGTTTTCGATGACCCACGAACTGACGGCCCGTCCGGCCGAAGTCCAACATCTTAGTGCTTCGTTCGCCCGAGAGAAGATCTACTGGGAAGCTCAGAAGATCGATCCTTGGGAGGGCGGTGCGTATCCCGGAGCGACTCCGCAGTACGAGGGCACAAGTGTCCTGGCTGGGGTCAAGATGCTGAAGACGCTGGGTTACATCGACGGGTACAAGTGGGCGTTTGGCCTCAACGATCTGGTCATGGCTGTGGGCTACGCGGGTCCGGCTGTTTTGGGGGTGCCTTGGTACGAGGGCATGTTCAATACGTCGTCATGTGGACATCTCCACGTCACGGGTCAGAAGGCTGGAGGCCACGCGATTTTGTGCAAAGGCGTGAACGTGAAGAACAAGACCTTCACGTTGCACAACTCCTGGGGCTCCAACTGGGGCGATGGCGGCGATGCTCTCATCCACTGGGATGAGATGGACCGTTTGCTGCACGAAGGTGGGGAAGCCGTGATTCCGACAGGGCGTCACAAGAGCAGCTTCTTGGACAGCCTCAAAAAGCTCATCGGTCGCTGAGCGCGCATTTCGGAGTCACAGCAGATGAGGTTCATCCCCAGCGCTCGTGGCGTATAAGAGGTGATGGGGGATTTTGATGAGTTCGATTTTGACGTTTCCACCGAAACGGAAGAGTTCGATCCGCAAGAAGTTCTGGAGAGCTTCTCCAATGACGAGCTTTTGGCGGAACTCACCCGGCGAGGCGTTGCTCCGAGCGCAATAACCGCCACAGGGTTGGGAGCATCCAAGCAACTGACTGTGACCCTCAAAGGGGACGACATCACGGTTCGGCTTCCCGCGATCCCGGTCGCAGACCTGGGCTTGTCCTTGGAGGCGTACCAGGAGGCTATCTACCGCAGGGCTTTTGAGAGAGGGGACAGCCGGTGTGCTGTGTGCTCCAGTCGGGCGAAGATCGAGTGTCGCCGGATCACAGGGAGCATGGCGGCCACGATGGCTTGGCTGTGCCGGGAGTACCAAGACAATGGAGGGAAGTGGGTTCACCTCGACGAGATGAGCAAACGGTTCTCGTTCGCCCTCAAGAACAAAGAGTGGTCCATCTTGGAGCGTTGGGTGGTTGACGGGGTGCCTTTGCTTCAACGTCCCGATGGTGAAAACACGAAGACCACCTCCAAGGGTTTCTGGAAACCTTCGACGGCCGCCTACGATTTGGTCGAAGGGAGGATCTCAATGCCTCGGTACGTGTACTCCTACAAGAACCGGGTGCTGGGGTATTCGTCAGCGGTTGATGGCATCACGGACATCGTGAACAACCAGTTCGATCTGGCTTTGGTGCTTGAGGGGAATTTCAACGCGTCGAATTTTCAGTTCACGAAGGTCCGGCCCATCAAGTGACCCGTCCGAACATCTCGGAGTCGCAGCAGACGTAAACGGCATCGGGGGTTCGGTGTTTGAAGGCGGAGCGTTTGGGAGCATGGATCGGCTGTGACGGTGCCAGTTGGCCCCTGTGGATCGATCCACAGGGGCTAGGTGGCTCTGGGGCCTTCAGGCCCTTTTTAGACCCATAAGAAATCTTGTACTTTAGTTTTACCCCAGCGTTTTCGGCGCATCCGGGTAGTTCCCCTATAGGGGTCTCTTAGGCAGGGGCCCCTGGTGGAGCATTCAATGGAACACGACCAACGGTTGAAAGCCGCGATCCTCCGCGTCGCCTCTAACAATCCTGAGTTTCGGAAAGCCCTGGTGGCCCAACTCAAGACCGCCGATGTGGAGGCCGTTCGGAACACGGCTTTCAACGTCGCCCGGAGGCTCAAAGGTCGTGTCAAAGAGATCCCGGTAGACCGCATCCCGATGTTGCGTAACTACCGGCACGCCGTTCTTGTGTTGGATCCCGCTGCTGAGTCTGTCTATCTGGTCAAAGACATCGACATCGAAGTGGAGCGGAGCAACCGGCATTTGATCCACGATCCTCAAGATGAAGTCATCGAGGACAAGCAGGGGACGTTCAGTGTGGTGTTCATCCCCGCTTTGACCAAATCTGGGGGCAAACCCGCGATGGAGTTTTGGATCTCCGCCAACGACAAGTTGCCTTGGACTTCTGGAAGCGGTGGAGACGCTGACTACCGAGTCAATCGCTGGCAGGACAAGGAGATGATCGACTGGATTAAGTCGAACATGGAGGGCGAGTTGGAAGGCGAGTGGGAAGAGGAAGATGAGCAGGCCAGTGGCGACTACCGCTACGCCAATGCTCCTGTCAGCATCCTGACCCCACCCAAGTTCGACGCAAACCAGTATCGGTATTTCAAAGGTCCCGGTAAGACGCTGATGCGTACTTGGAGGGAGCGGAAAGAGAACCCGAAGTGGAACCTCATCAACCGAGTGGTCGAACACTTTGAAGGCTACAAGCACCTCCGGGAGAAGCCAGGTTGGGAAGACCAGGAGCAGACCGTCTCGATCATGGACGCGATGGACAAGCTCACCAAGTACAGGGACCACCTGTACCCTGGTGGTGAGCCCAAGAAGGTCAAGAAGAAGAGTCCCCGGATGATTTTCTTGGAGCAGATGGAGTACCCCGAGGTCAAAAGCCTCATCAAGAAGTTCAGTCAAGTTTTCAAGGGCAAGCCCGCCGAGGCCGCCCAGTTCGCTTATGACGTACTGGAAGATGCGAACTTTCACACGGACGGCAGGAGCATGAACGTGGCGATGGCGGACTTCTCTGGCACAACCAGGATTGCCCCGAGCGCCGTTGCCCAGAAACTTGGGTGGGATAGCACTGTGTTGCCGTTCGCTGTGGGCATCGTGTCCGGTGCCGGTGACAAGCGTGGTGCGGCCCAGATGCTCAAGGCTTTCGTCCAGAACAACAAGCAGTGGCTCACCCAAGGGGACTGATCGTGGCTGAAGACAACAAGCCCACCGCAGACCAGATCCAGTACGCCTTGGATCTCGCCAAAGAGAAGGGCAAGGATTACGACAAGTCCAAGCTCCAAGGCATGTCTGGCAAGGAAGTCTCCGACGCCATTGATTCCATGAAGAAAGAAGAGACCGAAGCCTCCGGGAAGCAGGTCTCCTTCGCTCTTGATCTACTGAAGGAGCAGGGCAAGTCGAGTCCCTCCAAAGCTCAGTTGGACAAAATGGACGGGGCAAACATCTCCAAACTCATCGACAAGCTGAAGGGCTCCGACAAGAAGGCCAGTCAGATTGCGAAGACCATCATGGAGCAGATGGGTGGTCGGCGCGGCATGATGATGATTGGGGCCAAGAACCTCAAGTCTCTCCCAAGGGGGTTGGCATTCTCGTGGCCGAACCGTCAACGATCCAAAGGGAACTACGTCGAGATCACGTTGACAGGGAGTGATGACTACGACATGGGGTTCTTCAACTGGGCAATGAGCAAGGGCAAGAAGCCCGTCAAGAATTATCGAGGGCTCCTCGCAGAAGACCTCATTCCGACGTTTCAAGATCAGACAGGATGGCGTCTCCGTATGGCTACAGACAAGAAAGCCGGTATGTTCAACCAACTGGACGCTGACCAGGAGAGCCTCGCAGAAGAACTCTACATGATGGCGTCCAACGACGGGGCTGCCTACAAGAAGAAGGATGCTGACGGGGCGGTCAAGAAAGCCACGCGGGAGCTTCTTCAGTCCAAGACCCGAGACCTGGACCACGACATGAAGACGGCTCACAAGGCGGTCGTGAAGGCTTTGAAGGCCCGATGGCGTCAAAGCGACAAAGAGCATCGTCAAAACCAACGAGCAGCCAGTATGAACAAGCAAGCTGTTGTCCAAGAAGCCATGAAGCGAGCCAAGGCCGACCCCGAGTTTCGCAAGAAGCTCGTGGCTGCTGTCCAGAAGAAAGCCAAGCCCGGCGGTGGCCCTGTTTCCAAGAAGGACTACGACGGTTTCTTCAAGCACCTGATGGCGGCGTACAAGATTGCCTCCAAGTGGGAGGAACAGGACAAGCCAGGCGGGTACGTTGCCAATGAGTCCCTTGGAGCCTTCATGGAGAAGCTCAAGCGCGACATGAAGAAGCATGTGAAATGAAGACTGCTCAGCAAAAGCGGGCAGCCCTGGTTCGGGTTGCGGTGGACAGAGCCAAGCGGGATCCCAAGTTCCGTCGTCGTCTCGTTGCTCGTCTCCGAGGTGGGAAAGCTATCCACAAGCTCGTCGAGAAGGCCGAAAACCAAGGAGCCCTTCACGAGTTCGCTTTGCACGATGCCCTACGAGCCCTGAGCAAGATTGAGGGCCCGGATCAGGGGGTCAACGCTCAATTTCTGATGGACTCCATCAAGAGTCATCTGCCAGACTTGACTCGACAGATGAGGGTGCTGAAGCATTTTGGAGCGAAGTAGATGACTGCCGTGTTCGATCCAGAGCGATGCGCGTGCATCGACAAGACCGAGACCACTCAGATCTGGCGCGGCAATCTTCCGCTGAACAAGAAAGGCGAGTTCGCCTATCACGAGATGGTGATTGCCCTGGACATCGAGCCAGACTGGCAACTCATCGACGTAAGCCTCATCGACAACATCGAAGGCTCCGAGCGCGAGCAGTGGATGGTCGAGCTTCAAACCTACGGGCTCCATCCCGTTATCTTTCCTCCCGCTCCCGACATCCCTCCCCAGTTCAACCAGCCCAACTGGGATCCCCGGCGACTACTGGGAGATGGCATCCACCTGAAGAACGGCCTCGCACCCGGTAGCTGGGTTTGGTGGCAAATCGAAGGGGGTCACGATGGGATCGTTCTTGGCCCTGAAACCAAGAGCTACAACTTCATCGGTCTGCTCAAGTACCTGAAGAAGCTGCGCAGCCTCAAGAACGCTGTGGTCTACATCCACTGCATGAACGGGACGGACAGGACGGGCGCTGTCGTAGCTGCCTACGCCATCACGTACATGGACATGGATTTGGATCAAGCGATGGAGTTTGCCGATTCACTCAAACCAGCAGGTGTGATGAACCCCGACTACCGGGCGTTGGTCAAAGCGTACTGGGAGTGGTTTGGTCACTTGGACTTGGATTTGAGTTTAGAGCCCCAGTGAGGGTCCTTGACCCAAGGGTGCTCGGCGCCCAGTCCCCGACATAGGGGATGGTCTTCAGGAGTCCAGTGGCATCGAGCGGTACTGCGCTTAGTACGCTTGAGTTTCATCTCCGCTTTGAGGGCTTCGCTACGATCCTTGTAGGGGCCGTACAAGGCGCGAGGAACCCACGGCCTGTGCATGGAGGTGTACTTGCCTCCGCCTTTGATCTCGCCCTGGTGCTGCCGTAGACGGCGTGAGGGGTCCGTTGTGGACCCAACGTAGTGGAACCCCGGCAAGGGCTTTCCACGGCGTCCTACACGGACTTCAAGGCTCTGAATTACATAAACCCACCACACAGAGTCACTTTACCGTCTATAGCCCGCCCCTGGATAGGAGCCGTCATGTCGATCAACAGAGCTATCCTCAAAGTCGCCCAGGCGAACCCTGAGTTCCGTAAGGCTCTGACTGCGGAATTGAAGAAAGCGCGGAATACCGTTCCGCCGCTTGAGATGAAGTATTACGACCTTGGTGACTTTGGAGGAACCAATCGGTCGTTGGAGAACTGGGTCTTGGAAGTCGGCGGCCCAACTTGGCGCATCAAGGATGAACTGAAGCGCGCCAAGTTGCGGTGGAATCCCCAGAGCAAGGTCTGGGAGCTTCGGGCCACGCTCTACGCTGCCGGCATGATGGGAAGGCCCGCTCAGCAGTTCGCTCGCATCCGCCAGTTGCAACAGGCGGCTCACAAGATGTTGAAGCCTGTTGTCCAGGCAGAGAACAACGTCATCGAGGCGGAGAACGAGGGCGTCACCGGACCCGCCAAAAAGAAGACCGTCCAAGAACTCGTCAAGATGGTTCGTCGAAACGAACGCGTCCGTAACTCTTTGAAGGACCAATACGGGATTTCGATGGAGTACGACTTCAAGGGTCGGTACGACTCTGCGGGTACAGAGCCCCAGCTTTTCTTCGTTGGTGACACGTACTCACTCAGGAGCATCTTCAAGAAGTTCGGGCTTCGGTGGGAGCCGTCCAAGAAGGCATGGAAGCTCCCACTCATGGAGTACGAGGTGGTCAAGAAGCAGTTGATCCCGGCCATGATGCGCGAGTTGAAGACGGCATCGACGAAGACCGCCAAGATCCGCCCTGAGACGCCGATCCAGAAAGCGGTCTGGAACGCTTGGGACCATCTTGACGGCACAGAGAAAATCTCTGACCGCAAGTCGTTCTCGTATTTGGCCGGGGGAGTGGGGCTGTCTGCGTCAATCGCTGATGAAGACACTCCGGGCCTCACGAACATGGGCAGCACCATCGACAGGACCGTGAACACCATCGAGCGCCAGTCCCGGTCTTGGCGAATGGCCTACAACTTGGGCCTTGAAGGCAAGATTCAAGTCGATAACCAACGACTCGCCAAAGACCTGACCGTCACACTCAGGGGGATTCGTAAAGTCCAAGCGCTTTTGGTCAAATTGATTCAGCGTGCGCAGGACAAGTGGCACCACAACGGCACAGACCGTTTGGGGGACCTTTTGGGTGATGCCCGAGCAGCGTTGAAGATGACAGGCGAAACCGCCCAAGCATTTGATACCGCCATCAAGTTGGCTCAACGAGGTTGAGATGAAGAACCTCCTTCCGCTTTCTTTCCTGCTGTTGGCGGGATGTCCTGGTTTCACTTACGACGCTCCTCGTCCCCCAACGTGGGATGATGAGTGCAAGGCATCTGAGCCCTACTACATGGACTTGGCAAGAGGGACTCAGTTCCTTGCCAAAGAGGGGGTCATCCCTTCTGATCCAGAAGAAGCTCTGGCTGCGGCTAAGAAGTACATCGCGGACAAGAACGTAGACATCGAGTACAAGGCCGACGGCATCGAGGATTGGTCGAAGTTCAACACAACCTTCCCGACAGTCATCTACGTCACCAAGGACTTCGACTCCTACCAGATCGAGATCCAAGCGGTCATCCTCTGGCACGAGGTTGATCATCTTCGGGAGTACGAGGAGATGGGCCCCAAGGTCTTCTTCCAGCACTACGCCTTCGCAGAGGGCCGATGGGCTTTGGAGGTTCAGGCGTACCGAGATGGTTTCCGTGTGATGCGGTTGCTGGGGATGTCCGAATCCAACATCCGATCCAGGATGACGGATCAGGCGGAGAGTTTGTACGTGGGCTACGAACTGGGCCAGGTCAACGAGAACGGTCCAGGGATGCCCAAGCAGTGCGCTGTTGATGTGGCCATCGACATCTGGACAACAGATATCCCCTGAGTTGCGTATAACTGACGATGGCTCGACCGATCATCGTCACCCGAGGGGATCTGGAAGCCAGGTATCCCGGCGTCGAACTGGGTGATTTCAAACCGACCCATGCAGCACGGATCAGAGGCCGTGAGCATTGGGACTTCGTAGCGTTGCGTTCTGAAGGCACGAAGGGGATCAGCTACGGTTACGAGCCCGGCAAAGAGGACGCGACCTATGCAGAAATCCCTGGTGGGAAGTGGCAACACCTGGATGTCGGAGGCGTCGTCGAGTCTGATCTCATCCGTTGGGATGCGAACTGGATTCCTTTGCACGAACGAGATGGCAACGTGTACTTCGTCGAAAGCGGAGAAGGTGGTCCAATCAAAATTGGTTGGTCGCAAGATGTGGAACGTCGCATCGGAGAGTTGCAGGTCGCAAACGCTCACAAGCTACATCTCTTGGGGGTGGTCCCCGGCACTATGAAGACGGAGAGCGAGTTTCACGCGAAGTTCGCTCATGTCCGCATGGAAGCGGAGTGGTTCCAAAATACTGAGGAAATACACAAGTACCTCCGAAAAAACGGACGGTGAAGTGCCTATAGGCGGGTGTAATTAGTAGGCGATCCCTGTGAGCGTGCCGAAGTACAACCCATGGATGGGCAAGATTTTGTCCAAAATCCTTTTCTCCCAAACCCGTGTTCGGCTGAGATCATTTTCGCCAGCCGTAGGTAGAATGGGGAGGGTTTGTGCATGTCGAATCTAAAGCGCGACACGAAAGTGAAAGTCGAACCTGACGTAAAGTTTGGTGAGTTCGCAAATGCGTTTCGTGTAGTCGAAGAGGCGGGTGATGATTGTTTCCTCGACTTCTTGGTCTATTCAGAACAAGAGCAGGAAGCCACCGTGGTCTCCCGAGTCCGCATCCGGCGGGAGTTTTTGAGCGCAATTTGTGACCGTTTGGGGGAGGCAATGGTCGATTTTGCGACCACAGAGGGGGCAGAGCCTCCTAAGAACGACGTTTTCGCTAAATCTGGCAAAATGGTTCATTGATCTCGTTTTCGGCTGGGGTGGGTAAGATGAAACTGCCCGCGATCTCCGCGACGAGGATCTGACCAATGCCGGACGTAGAATACGAATCAGGAGCCTTCCACGCTTATCGAGCGACCGAGACGATCAATATCGGCGCCATCGACACGCAAACGAGTGGCTACAACGTCAAAAAGGATGAAGTGTTCCGGTACGACGGGGACACCATCATTTTGAAAGACGGGCGAGAGTTTCCAGGCATCACGCAGATCCGCGGAGCGATCAAAGCGGGGTGGTTCGTCAACGCTGCGGACACCGCATCCGTCTATCGTCCGAAGTCCGCGAACATCCAAGTGCGTGAGACCGAACAGCGTGGCCGAGACCAGGCACCGAAGCACCGTGTCATTGTTCACGAGGCCGAGGATGCGGTGGCAGGAACCGTCGCTGCACGCAAAGCCGACCGTGAAGCAAAGCACCAGGCGATCTCCACAGGTGTCCCCCTCATGGAGAGCCCCGAAGCACAAGCGGTGGTGGCGGCGCAACCTCGACCGGCACCGCCCGTGGCTTCGGACGAGGAGATCTTCGAACTGCTCGACGCAGCAGGATCGGACATCCTCGACTACCTGCACGAGATGGTGGGTCTCAACTTCGACGCCCAGGTGTTGTTCAAAAGCGGGGACCGCGAAATGGATCTCCTTGCAGGAACAATCTCTGAAGCTGGCGACGAGTGGATCAAGGCGAAGATCTGGGAGCACACGCCTGATGAAACCGAAGAGGCTGACGATCCCACGGTATCTGTCCGAGCCAAGATTGAAACGGACATGTTGGGCATGTTCTCCCTGCTCGATGACCTGGAAGAACCCCCAAAGCCGCGTAAGCCTCCGAGGAAAGCTGCGGCTCCGGCCCCTGCGCGGCAACAGCCCAAGTTCCCGGTGCGTGAAGAAGAACGCATCATCATGCCCATCAAGAGGGCTGACGATGACAGCCAAGGTGGAGAAGTTATCGCCAAGGTTCCCAAGCGACATATCGTCGAACAGGAGCAGACCATCGCTATCAACGTGGCCCCGGCCAAGCCCACACAAGAGGCACGGCCTGGTTTCTCAGGAGCCATCATAGTTGCCGAGGATCAACGGGACGTAGGTCGAGTCAACCTGTCGGAAAGAGCTTCTCGTAAGAGCATTGACGTTTCGGCCGAAGTTGTACAGAGCCCGACCGATGGTGTTCGCATGGACAAGACGGCCCAGGTGGGACCGAAGAAGCGTCGAGTAGTTGTCTCAGGAGAAAGTGAAGGCGTGGCCGTTGGTCGTGTTCTTTCTCCCACGCACACTACGTTTGATGCCAAACAGGTGGCGAACACCAGTGCTTCCCAGATTGATAACATCGCCAAGGGCAAGACGCTCAAGGTCGAGAAGTACGAAGTGGAAGTCGCTACGGATACCCGGGTCCGTACCGCAGCCACAGCAGTTGCCACGGGAGATGTGCAGGAGGTCCGAACGGGTGAAGAACTCACCGACATCCTGCCGGATGCTGCAACGCCTCCAGCCCCCGTGCCCAAGGTCTATATCCATCAGGACGAAGACCCGGCCTTCGCTGCGGTGAAGATGCTCATTCCCAACTTCAAATGGAACAAAGAACGTCGTTGGCAGGATCGAGTTGAAGATGCGATGAAGCACGCCAGAAACCCTCAGTACATGAAGGGCATCCTGGCGGTCGAAACGGAGATCGTGCGCGATAAGATCAAAGAACGGCTTGTGGAGTTCCTTCAGGGCTCTCCGAAAGCAAACTAGCTGTTTCGGTTTTCCGCCAATGGGCCGCCCCCTAGTGAGGGCGGTCCTATGTCTCCTACCAAACAAGCAGGAAGCCAAGCCGGCTGGGCACTTATCGCAGGCGGCGTGAATACCGCCCG
>Ga0307378_10013853_pt1 | contig 10175 bp, 10 predicted proteins | sample UN1MG_FD_202238 | JGI IMG/M metagenome (GOLD analysis project Ga0307378, IMG submission 202238) | Soil microbial communities from Risofladan, Vaasa, Finland - UN-1 | ecosystem: Environmental > Terrestrial > Soil > Coastal area > Acid sulfate soil | place: Finland: Risofladan, Vaasa | collected... | reverse complement strand
GAGGTCGACACGACCAAACTGCGCACGGTTCCACTGCTGCCCGAGCGTGGACGCATCTTCGACGCGGAGGGTCGGATCCTCGCCGACAACGACCGGGTCCTCACCGTTGGTGTCGACTGGGAAGTGATCCGCAACAGCGACAACCGAGCGGAGATCTTCCGTCGCCTGTCAGGGTGGGTCGACGTGCCCGTCGAGGAGATGGAGGCCCGGTTCGAGAGCCAGGTGTACAGCCCGTTCCTGCCGATGCCCGTCGCCGAGGACATCGACGAACGCACCGCGATCGCTCTCCAGGAACGCGTCGAGGACCTTCCCGGTGTCGAGATCCTCGAACAGTCGCGGCGGGTCTATCCCTACGCGCCGCTGGCGAGCCACGTCACCGGCTACATGGGACGCATCACGGCCGAGACGAAGGACTTCTACCAGGGCAAGGGCTACTTCCTCAACGAACGCGTCGGGCAGTTCGGGATCGAACTGAGCATGGAGGACGACCTGCACGGCAAGTGGGGCTACGTCACCTACGAGGTCGACAATGCCAGCCGGATCGTACGGGAGATCCGCCGTGTGCCCCCGATCAACGGCAACGACGTACAGCTGACGATCGACCTCGACCAGCAGCAGTTCGCCGAGCAGGCCCTCGAGACCAAACTGCGCGAACGCCAGCAGCAGGTCGCGATCAACCCGCTCGACCCCGAGACGAACTTCGAGGAGCTCGTGTTCCCCGAATACCCGCGCCAGGTGCCGTACAAGGCGCCGGCAGGCTCGGTCGTCGTCCAGAACTACCAGAACGGTCAGATCGTCGCGTTGGCGAGCTATCCGACGTTCGACAACCGCTGGTTCGAAGCCGACCTGGGCGGCGGCAAGTTCGACGAGCTCTTCCCATCGGTCGACGCGAACGGTGAGCCGATCGACCCGGACGAGTCCATCCTCGTCAACCGTGCGATCCAGGGTCGCTACAACCTCGGCTCGACGTTCAAACCGTTCGTGGCGTTCGCGGCGCTCGACACCGGATTGATGGGGATCAACGACTACTACCGTGACGAGGGTTCGTACCGGATGGAGTCGGTCGAGGACGACAAGTGCAACGACGGGCTCGTTCGGTGCGTGTACCGCAACGCCACGTGCAGTGGAACCGGTCGTCCGTGCGTGTACGGCTCCGTCGACGTCGAGACCGCGCTGGCGGTCTCGTCCGACGCGTTCTTCTACCGCATCGGCGAGCTGATCATGACGCGGAACGATTACCAGCCGATCCTGCAGGAGGAGGTCCGCAAGTTCGGTTTCGGTTCCGACCCCGGCATCGATCTGCCGTATGCCTTCGACGGCACGGTTCCCGACGCCGAGCTCAAGGCCGAGTACGGCGAGCGTGGCGTGATCAGCGAGTCGGAGGCGTCGGGGTACTTCACCGGTGACAACGTCCAGCTCGCCATCGGCCAGGGTCTGCTGTCGGCATCACCTCTGCAGCTGGCGATGGGGTACTCGACGATCGCCAACAAGGGCTACCTGATGAAGCCCGAGATCATCAAGGCCGTGTACGAGCCGGGCGTTCCGGATTCGGCCGTGCAGGGCTACGCCGACATCACCCAGGCGAGGCTCGCTCGGGAACCCAACGTGGCCGGCGAGATCATCCGCCAACTCCCGCTTGCCCAGGAATCGTGGGACGAGATCGATCGCGGGCTGTCGAGGGTGATCACAGGGCCGGGCACCACGAGCGACTACTACCACTCGACGACCGGCGAGAACCTCTTCTACTACTACCGCGGCACGGCGGGAGCAATCCCGCTCGCCGGCAAGACCGGCACCGCCCAGGGCGCGGGCAACTACCCGTGGAACGACTCGTCCGCATTCGCCGCGTACAGCCGGGATCCGTCGCGGCCGTACACCGTGAGCGCATACCTCGAAAAGGCCGGCTACGGCTCCCAAGCCGCGGCTCCAGTCGTCAAGTGCATGTTCCTGCAGATGTCCGGACTGGCGCAGGCCGACCCGGTTCGACTGTCCGACGCACTCGACACGAACTCGACGGTCGCTGCGCCGCAGCGCAACCTCGCCGACACGCGCTGCTACGAGGGCCGTTTCTCGAGCATTCGCACGATCGAGTAGCGGCCGTGGCCACCTCGTTCCTCTCCCGCAAACCCGACTCCGGTCTCGGCAACATCGGCGCCAGCCCCGCCGACCCGAGCCGCAACGTCGACTGGGTGTTGATGGCGGTCCAGTTCGCGCTCACGATCATCGGGTTCTTCGTCGTGTTCTCGGCGTCGAGGACGCGGATCTCGGCCGATCCGTACGCGTACGCCACCCGCCAGGTCGTGTTCGCGATCATCGCGGCCGTGGTCATGGTCGTCGTGATGTCGGTCGACTACGAGTGGTGGAAGGATCGTGCCCGCTTCCTCTACGGCCTCACGCTCGTGATGCTCACGTTGCTGTTCCTGCTCGGCGTGGCGTCCGGAGAGGATCGCATCTCGTTCGACCTCGGGCCGTTCAACTTGCAGCCGGCCGAGATGGCGAAGTTCACGACGCTGTTGATGCTGGCTGCCTACCTCGCCGAGGAGCGCAGCGACGAGGTGTCCTATGCCCGCTTCCTCGGTGGGCTGATGATCGTCGGCGCGCCGGCCGTGCTCGTCATCATCCAACCCGACCTCGGGTCCGCGTCGGTGCTGGTGTCGATGGCGATGGGGGTCCTGCTCGTCGCTGGAGCCAAGGCGCGCTACATCGGCCTGATCACGGTGCTGTCGGTCGCCACGGTGCTCGCCGCGTTCGTCGGGCGGCTCGTCAACAGCTACCAGGCGGCCCGTATCCGGGCGCTCGTCAATCCTGCCGCGGCCGATGCCGACGATCTGTACCAGGCCGAGAACGCGATGCGAGCCATCGGCACCGGCGGTGTCTGGGGCAAAGGCTGGCTGCAGGGGCCACTCACGAACGGCCGCGACATCCCGGTGATGTGGGCTGACTTCCCGTTCGCGGCGATCGGCGAACAGTTCGGCCTGGTCGGTTCGTCGGTGGTGCTCGGGCTGATCGTGATCGCCCTCGTGCGCATCTGGCGCATCGCCCATCTCTCGCGTGACCTGCTGGGCACCTACTTCTGCGCCGGGGTGTTCACGATGCTGCTGTGGCAGACGTTCCAGAACGTGGCGATGACCGTGCAGATCATGCCGGTCACCGGCTTGCCGTTGCCGTTCATCTCCTACGGTGGGTCCGGCCTGATCGTGTACTTCGCACTGTTCGGGCTGGTGCAGTCGGTCCACATGCGCCGGATGCGCTGACGGCGGTCCCGATCAAATCCCTGCCCCATCCCGCCGCGGGCGTTTCGACGGCGTAGAATTCCCGTCCCAGTGACTTTCGACATCGGACAATTCCCCAACACGAGCGACACGCCGGACATCTCCGGTTCCCGTGCGCCCGTGGTGCAGTGTCGTGTCGAGGCCTGGTCACCGGCGGCCACGTTGGCTGTCGTACTGCTCGTTGCGCTGGCCCCCGGCGCATGCAACGGGTCCGTCAACCGGCGGATCCGACGTTCACGATCGGCTCGCCCACGCTGCACCGCGCAGACGGTTCGAGCCACGCAGAGCGCCGTTTCGGCTGCTCCTGCCAGAAGGGACCGTTCTTCCCATGGATCACGCCGACTCAGAGCGTTCGACCGACCCCAGCACCGACACCTCCTCGCCTGACGCGCCCGCCGGCGGGTCCACCGGTACGACCGGCGCCAAGCGCCGACGTGGCTCGCGAGGCGGGCAACGCCGTCGCGGCAGCGGCCAGGGTGGCGCTTCAGGCGCTGCCGGTGCTGCGGATGCGGGTGATTCGACCGCGGAGATCGACGACCGCAACGACATCGAGCTGCCGGAGCCGATTCGCGAAGGGCGGCCGTCCGTCGAGGCAGCCGAGAAGGCCCTCGTTCGCAAGCCGCGCATCGGCGACACCATGCCGATGCCGACCGCGCCACCTCCGGGGCCGGCTTCGTCCAAGCCCGCCACCGACGGCGACCGATCGGGTGGCGCCCAGAAGCGTCGTCGCCGGTCCGGATCGAAGGGTGGCTCGGGCCGGAAGTCCGGCGACACGGCGGGTGGTCGACAGGAATCCGGTGCCGACGACGTCTCGTCCGGGGCCTCGAAGAGCCGTCGGGCTCGCGGGCGTGGCAGAGATCGTTCCGATGGTCCCGAACTCGACGCAGCGACGCTCGAACAGCGCCGTGGGCGTGAGCGCAACGGCAAGCCGATCGGGCGCTACCTCATGGCGGTCCAGGTGCGGTCCGGGATGACCCAGGTGGCGGTGCTCGAGGGACGCAACCTGATCGAGCACTACGTCAGCCGTCCGGCCGACGACGTCAGCCAGATCCACGGCAACATCTACGTGGGGCGAATCCAGAACGTGCTGCCCGGCATGGAGGCGGCTTTCGTCGACATCGCGACGCCGAAGAACGCCGTGCTGTACCGAGGTGACGTCCAGTACGACCCCGAAGACGTCGAGGAGGGGGGCAAGGACCCCCGCATCGAGGACATCCTCAAGAACAAGCAGCTGATCACCTGCCAGGTCACCAAGAACCCGATCGCCCACAAGGGAGCACGGCTGACCCAGGAGGTGTCGTTGCCGGGGAGGTTCGTGGTGCTGATCCCGAACTCCAAGACCTATGGCATCTCCAAGCGGCTGCCTGACGACGTCCGCAAGCGGCTGCGAGGCATTCTCGACCGCGTCAAGCCCGACGAGCACGGTCTGATCGTGCGCACGGCCGCCGAGACCGCCACCGAGGACGAGCTGGTCGCCGACATGACCATCCTGTTGCGTCAGTGGGACCAGATCGCGGAGAAGGCCGCGAAGACCCAGCGGCCCGCGTTGCTGTACCGCGAGCCCGAGCTGGCCGTGCGGGTGATCCGTGAGGAGTTCAACGCCGACTACCGGGGCGTGGTCATCGACGACGAGCGGCTGTACCACGAGATCCGTGAGTACGTGGCGGCGTTCAATCCCGAACTCGCCGACCGCATCGAGTACTACGACGGCGGTGACGCCGAGGGCGCCCTGTCGGTGTTCGAGAAGTACCACATCCACGAGCAGGTCCACAAGGCGCTCGACCGCAAGGTGTGGCTGCCATCGGGCGGATCGCTGATCATCGAGCACACCGAGGCGCTCACCGTCATCGACGTCAACACCGGCAAGAACGTCGGCAAGTCCAATCTCGAAGAGACGGTGTTCCACAACAACATGGAGGCCGCGGAGGAGATCGCCAAGCAGCTTCGGCTCCGCGACATCGGCGGGATCATCGTGATCGACTTCATCGACATGGAGGTCAAGGGCAACCGGGCCAAGGTGATCGAGAAGTTCCGAGACGCGCTGGCGCGCGACAAGACGCGCTCGCAGGTCTTCGACATCACCGAACTCGGTCTCGTCGAGATGACCCGCAAGCGGATCGGTGAGGGACTGCTCACCGAGTACTCCGAGATCTGTCCCGACTGCGAGGGTCGGGGCGTGCTGGTCGACTACAGCCTGCTGGAGTGACGATGGAGATCGAGATCACCGACGAGGCTCGGGCGTTGCTCGAACGCAAGGGCGGCACGATGTCGATCGACTTCATCCGCCCCACCGGTTGAGGCAAGATCGCCGAGGTGTCGGTCGACACCAACGTCAAGGGCAAGAACACCGCTGCCTACCGCAAGCTGCGCCACGAGCGTTTCCAGATCCTGATCACGCCGACCCTGATCGGGATGGCCGAGTCGATGCGGGTTGTCACCAAGGGCCGACTGTCGAAGTCGCTCGCCGTCGAGTTCCGCGCCGCCGGCCCCATTGCGCCCTCCGACGACGCCTGCGAACTCTGACTGTCACACTGTCACACTGTGCCGGGTCAAACGTGACACTTCGGCCGCTTGGAGAGCTGCAGTGGTCGCCGTCGTAATCTCCGGTCATGGCTGACCTCCTCGCGCTGTCGTCACGGGTGATCGATTCGGGCGTGGTCGACGAACCCGTCAACCGCATCACCAACGAACTGTCGGAGGTGGCGGACGGCCTGGCGATCGTCGAGAGCTTCTCGCACTCCGTCGTCCTCGACGCCGGCGAGGGTCTGGTTGCGTTCGACGCCTCCCACGCTCGAACGGGTGCCGACGTTGCCGCCGCGATCCGCGGCTGGACCTCGACGCCGGTCACGCACCTCGTGTACACCCACGGCCACGCCGACCACGTCGGCGGTAGTCCCGCGTTCGCCGCAGCATTCGGCGAGATGACCGTCGTCGGCCACACCAACGTCGAGGCGCGGTTCGACCGCTACGAGTACACCAACGACTGGAACGTGCGCATCAACGCCCGCCAGTTCGGTGGCGTCCGCGGCGATTTCGGGATGGGCTCCAGCGGTGAGTTCATCCCATCCGCCACGCTTCGCCCCGATCACGTCGTCGATGTACACGACACGATTGCCGTCGGCGACCGTGCGATCGAACTCCATCACGCACGCGGCGAGACCGACGACCATCTGTGGGGCTGGGAACCGGATCGCAAGTGGGCCTTCGTCGGCGACTTCGTGATCTGGAACTTCCCGAACGCTGGTAACCCGCAGAAGGTCCAGCGTTTCCCGATCGAGTGGGCCGCCGCCCTGCGCGACATGATCGCTCACGGCCCCGAGTTGCTGCTGCCCGCTCACGGCCTCCCGATCGAGGGACGCGACCGCATCGCACTGGTCCTCGGCGACATCGCCGGCGCGCTCGAACGGCTGGTCTCCGAGGTCGTCGACATGATGAACGCCGGCGAGGTCCTCGACACGATCGTCCACAGCGTGCACGTGCCCGACGACGTGCTCGCCAAGCCGTATCTGCGCCCGCTGTACGACGAGCCGGAATTCGTCGTGCGCAACATCTGGCGCCAGTTCGGCGGCTGGTGGGATGGTGTACCGAGCCGCCTGAAGCCAGCACCCGACGCCGCACTCGCAGCCGAACTGGCTGCCCTCGCCGGTGGGGTCTCGGCGCTGATCGAGCGGGCCAGCGCCCTCTCCGACGCCGGTGAGCACCGCCTGGCCTGCCACCTCGCCGACCTCGCCGGCTGGGCGGCGCCGCAGGACCCAGGTGTCCATGCGGCGCGTGCGGTGGTGTACCGAGCCCGCCGCTCGGCGGAGACGTCGTTGATGGCCAAGGGCATCTTCGCCGGGGCGGCACGCGAGTCCGCAGCCGTCGCCGGACAGGATTGACCCCACGACAGGGTTGAGGCGCCGAGATGCGCCGCTAGCATCGGATAACGCTATGTACGCAGTCATCGCCTCAGGCGGCAAGCAGGAAAAGGTGGCCGAGGGCCAGCAGGTACGAGTTGAACTGCTCGACGCCGACGAGGGCAGCGACGTGTCGCTGACCCCGGTCATGGTGGTCGATGGCAGCACCGTGCTCGCCACCCCGGACGAGCTGAAGAGCGCGTCGGTCACCGGCAAGATCGTCGGCCAGGTCAAGGGTCCGAAGATCAACGGCTACACCTACAAACGCCGCACCAACCAACATCGTCGCTACGGCCATCGCCAGAAGTACCACCTGGTCGAGATCACCTCGATCACGGTCTGACCGGCACCAGCCCGATTCGAACGGAGAACACTCATGTCAAAGACCAAAGGTGGCGGCTCAACCCGCAACGGTCGCGACTCGAACGCCCAGCGCCTCGGCGTGAAGGCCTTCGGTGGCAGCGACATCACTGCCGGCACGATTCTCGTGCGTCAGCGAGGCACCAAGTTCCATCCTGGCAAGAACGTCGGCAAGGGCAAGGACGACACGCTGTTCAGCCTCGTCGACGGCCGGGTGGAGTTCGGGCAGAGCAAGGGCCGCAAGACGGTCAGCGTGCTCCCCGTCGACGCCTGATCACGCACCATCTCTGAACGCCGAACGGCCCGGTCCCTGCGCGAGGAGACCGGGCCGTTTCGCGTGCCCCCTGTGCTTCTCGTGAACTCGTGCGGCAATAGGTCCCGCACGAGTTCACGAGAACGGGATCAGGCGTCGGCGAGTTTGGCTTCGAGACTGTCGACTTCGACGTTGAGCACCGCGGGAAGCTTGTCGCCGAAGCGGGCGTAGTGCTCGCGGATCTGCGGGATCGCCGACTTCCAGCCCTCGATGTCGACCGACAGGATCGTGTCGAGGTCGGCATCGTCGATCTCGAGACCATCGGTGTCGAACGAGTCCTTGGTCGGCAGCTTGCCGATTGGAGTGTCGATCGCGTCGGCGTCGCCGTTCACCCGCTCGAAGATCCACTTGAGCACCCGGCTGTTCTCGCCGAAGCCCGGCCAGAGGAAGCGGCCGTCGTCGTCGCGGCGGAACCAGTTGACGAAGAAGATCTTCGGCAGCTTGGCCGGGTCGGTCGCCTTCTCCATGCCCAACCAGTGGGCGAAGTAGTCCGCGTAGTTGTAGCCGCAGAACGGCAGCATCGCCATCGGGTCGAAGCGCAGGTTGCCGACGGCACCCTGCTGTGCGGCGGTGGTCTCCGATGCCATGATCGAGCCGAGGAACACCCCGTGCTCCCAGTCGTTGGCCTCGGTCACCAACGGCACCGTCGTGCGGCGGCGTCCGCCGAACAGGATCGCCGAGATCGGAACACCGGCGGGGTCCTCCCACTCGGACGCGATCGACGGGCACTGCGCGGCCGGCGCGGTGAAGCGGGCGTTGGGATGCGCTGCCGGGGTCTCGACCTCGGGGTTCCAGGCGTTGCCCTTCCAGTCGGTGGCGCGGGCCGGCGGCGTGTCGGTCATCTCTTCCCACCAGATGTCGCCGTCGTCGGTGAGGGCGGTGTTGGTGTACACGCAGTTGCCCCACAGCGTGTCCATCGCGTTGGCATTGGTCTGGTAGCTGGTGCCGGGCGCCACGCCGAAGAACCCTGCCTCGGGATTGATCGCCCAGAGGCGGCCGTCATCACCGAACTTCATCCAGCAGATGTCGTCGCCGACCGTCTCGGCCTTCCAGCCCGGGATCGTCGGAACGAGCATCGCGAGGTTGGTCTTTCCGCATGCCGAGGGGAACGCACCGGCGATGTACTTCGACTCGCCCTCGGGGTTGGTGAGCTTGAGGATGAGCATGTGCTCGGCGAGCCAGCCGTCGTCGCGAGCCATCACCGACGCGATGCGCAGTGCGAAGCACTTCTTGCCGAGCAGGGCGTTGCCGCCGTAGCCGGAGCCGTACGACCAGATCTCGCGGGTCTCGGGGAAATGCACGATGTACTTGTTCTCGGCGTCACACGGCCACGGCACGTCGGCGGCACCGTTCTCCAACGGTGCGCCGACCGAGTGCAGGCACGGCACCCACTGGTTGTCGCCGAGAGCGTCGAGCGCTCCCTGTCCCATCCGGGTCATGATGCGCATGTTGACCGCCACGTAGGCCGAGTCGGTGAGCTGCACGCCGATGTGGGCGATCGGTGAGCCGAGCGGGCCCATCGAGAACGGAACGACGTACATCGTGCGACCCTTCATCGAGCCGGTGTACAAACGCTTCATCTCGGCACGCATCTCGGCGGGGTCACGCCAGTTGTTGTTCGGACCCGCTTCATCCTCGGTTGCCGAGCAGATGTAGGTGCGGTCCTCGACGCGGGCGACGTCGCCCGGATCGGAATGCGCCCAGTAGCTGTTGGGGCGCTTGGCCTCGTCGAGCTTGGTGAACGTGCCCGAGTCGACCAGTTCCTGGCAGAGGCGTTCGTACTCGTCGGCGGAACCGTCGCACCAGTAGATGTCGGCGGGCTGCATCACCGCTGCCCATTCCGAGACCCAGTCCTTCAGTCGCTGGTTGGTGGTCGTTCCGCTCATCTGGTGACTCCTCATCGAGTTCAGGGGGTGTGGCCGCGCATCGGTGGACGGGCGGCATCGATCTCCGACACTCAAGCGTAGGGCGCGCGGCGACCAACGACGAAACACAGCGGGGGCACAAGGTCACGATCTCGCGCCCGGAGCGAGCGCCTGCCGGGTTGCGGCGGCTCGTGGGGCGCTCAGGCGCCCGGGGTGGCCATGTCGACCTCGGAACCGAGGCGCAGCCGCGTGGCGAAGCCGGCCTCGTCGATTTCGAACACGACCCGCTGGCCTTGGCGCAGCATGCGGAAGATCGACCCGGCCAGCGCGTCGGCGGCCAGCTCGTAGTCGTTGAGGTCGGTGTCGGACATCACGAGTCCGTCACCGGTTGCGGGGTCATATGCCTTGATGACGCCCTGCATGACGAGGACTCAGCTCGCCTTGACGATCTTGCCGGACTTGATGCAGC
>Ga0307378_10013851_pt1 | contig 10175 bp, 9 predicted proteins | sample UN1MG_FD_202238 | JGI IMG/M metagenome (GOLD analysis project Ga0307378, IMG submission 202238) | Soil microbial communities from Risofladan, Vaasa, Finland - UN-1 | ecosystem: Environmental > Terrestrial > Soil > Coastal area > Acid sulfate soil | place: Finland: Risofladan, Vaasa | collected... | reverse complement strand
CTTTCTTTTTATCTTTCTATAACTAAAAACTGCTTATAAATAGTGAATAGCCTCTAACATATATCTAAGATGATAATGAAGAAGTAGATAAACATATATTTAAGTCTATATTTCTGTTAATTTCTATATTATTTTTTTTATTTAATGACCTCCTTTTTTAAATATTTACATTCTTCATATTTAGCCAACTACTTTTATGTTAATTATTTAACAATTATTATTATACATTTATAATTTATTATTTCAACATAATTTTTTCCATCCGGTCCTCCATGTCATTCCTGCGAAAGCAGGAATCCAGCATTCATCTGTCATTGCGAAAGATTTTCCCGAACTTTTATCGAATATTAACTATGGAATTTCCAAAACATTCTTTTTTACTAAAATTTCTGCTATAATGTAGTTAAACTTGCGTGGTGTAATTATAAAAGCTCTTTTTTCAGTAGGATAGATGTTCACCGGCATGCTCTATTAAAAATAATTAAAAAGAGAAATCTAATGATGCCACAAAATAAAAGACAAATCAAATTAACTATCATTCTTTTACTAACAATAATTCTTATCTCCCAATTTTTTCTTATTTCCCTTGCTAAAACTGAAGTCTACTTCTCTCTTTACGATAATCCCCAAAAAGAAATCATCAAAAATATTAATCAGGCCGAAGCCTTTATTAACATAGCCATGTATATCTTTACCGATAGAGAAATCGCCCTTCCTCTCGTAAAAGCCCAAGAGCGAGGCGTAAAGGTAAGGCTCTATCTGGATAAAGAACAGGTTGAATACCAATACAGCCAATCCCGTTTCCTGGTGCAAAAGGGAATCAAAACAAGAGTCAGTTCAAACAGATATATAATGCACCACAAATTTGCCATCATCGATAACCGTATACTACTCACCGGCTCCTATAACTGGACCTTTTCTGCCAGCAACCGAAATGACGAAAATCTCATGGTCATAGATGATCTGGAACTAATTGAAATATTTCAGAATCAATTTGTAAACCTATGGACCAATAAATACAGCCTAGAAAGAACCAAAGAATTATTTAATAAAGCCAAAGTGAATATACTGACTATCTTCCCTCCTTTCGCTCAATCAGAAACTAAAATAATAAACATTAACTCCGCATCCCTAGAAGAACTTACTATCATTTTTCAAATAAGCGAACCTCTCGCCCGGAAAATAATCGTCTTAAGAGAAGAGCTGGGAGGATTCAAAGACCCGCAAACCCTCACCCAACTACCCGAAATAACCAACCTCGAATGGGAGGAATGGGAAGAACAGGGGATAATAGTTACTATTAATTAATTAGAGAAAATTACTAAAAAAATAGAGGATTTTTAAAAGTTTTATTGTATATATAAATAGGCGCTTTACAAGAATATAATAAAAATGCCGATATTCCTTACTGTGGATATTACGCCATTTCAGTAGGATAAACATAGTAATGCGAGTATTAGCTGTTATCTGCAATATGTCACAAAAGAGGTGAATAAAATGGAAAAAAAATTATTGGAATTGATAAAGAAGATACAATTAGACAGACGGCTCATTTCGTTTGATGAAGCAGCCACCAAACAAATAGTTATTTTGCGAATATTATCCTGTTTGGGTTGGGACACATTCAACATAGATGGAGTTCATCCAGAATATTCTGTAGGTGGAAAAAGAGTGGATTATGCTTTAAGACATAATAATTACAATAAAGTATTTATTGAAGTTAAAAAAGTTGGGGAGGATTTAGAAAAGCACCAAGAACAACTTTTAAATTATTCTTTTCAAGAAGGCGTAAAATTAGCAGTCTTGACCAACGGGATTACTTGGTGGCTTTATTTACCTCTTCTTGAAGGTAGTTGGGAACAAAGAAAGTTTTACACAGTGGAAATTTATGATCAAGATAGTGAAGAAATTACACTGAAATTTATAAATTTTCTTTCAAATGAGAATGTGATCTCTGGAAAAGCCATTGATAATGCAGAGAACATCTATAAAAGCAGACAAAAGCAATATCTGATTAAAGAAACATTACCAAAGGCGTGGAATAAGATTATAGAGGGTCCCGATGAAACTCTTATAGAGTTAATTGCGGAAACAACAGAAAAATTATGTGGGTATAGACCAGAACATACTATAGTAGAACGTTTCATTACTTCTAACATCCACAGGATAGAACATCCCTCACTTCAAAAACCAAGCGTTGTTACACCGCAACCAACGATTGTTCTCCCAAAAAGACCATTAAAGATTGGAGAAAGTTATGCGTATAAGTCTATCTCATTATTTTTATTCAAGGGAACAAGATATGAGGTAAGATCGTGGAAGGATATGCTTATCCAAGTATGTAATATTATGCTTACCACCCATAGAGACCGATTTGAACAGGTTCTTAATTTAAGGGGTCGTAAGAGACCTTATTTTACAAGGAATCCGAATGAATTGAGAGCTCCAGAAAAAATAAATGGAACTGACATCTATGTTGAAGTAAATCTGAGTGCTAATAGTATAGTGAAACTTTCAATAGATATTCTTTCACTTTTTGGATATACAAAAGAGGACCTTTCAATTGAGATACGATAGGATAATGCGACCTACAGTAGGTAACACAGCAAAGTATGACAGGGGACGATCATTTGGCAGGTTTTTATTGCATTTTTATAATATTTTAAGAAATTACAATATGTTAAATGTTGAGACCCCAATGTTTTTTACATCTAAAAAACTTTCTATAAAAATCTTTGGTATACTCTTATCAAAATGTTATAATTTTGTAATAATAAAAAATATAGATGAAATGGTGGTTTTAAAATGAATAAAGAAATGAAGAACAATGATAAGCAATTAGTATTTGAAAATTTGAAAGCAACACCGCTTGCTTATGGATCAGTTATTTTAAATAAAGAAAAATTTGCTCAAGTTTTACACGAGATTAAAATTTTAAGTAATTTAAACTCTCTTAAGAACAGAATAATTACCTTAAAAACCATTGTAACTTATCCCAAGAATGACCGAGAAGGTATATTAAATATTGATGCTAATGGAGACACAATTTCTGTACGTAGAGATGTTCTAGTTTCTGAGTTAAATCAGATTTTGGAAGCACGGACACTTGAAAGAGCAAATTATTATCTGGGGAGATTGAAAAATGGGGTTCAAAGGATTAAAACTAGCAAAGTTAATGATATAAATCTTTTAAGATGGAAAGAATATGATAATATTATTACGGATAGCCTTTGGATGTTAGCAAAAAGAGATAATTCTGGTGCTCATTTGGGGTGGTATTGGGGAAATTTTATTCCACAAATTCCACATCAAATGATGTTAAGATATACCAAAAAGAATGATTGGGTTCTAGACCCCTTTGTGGGAAGTGGTACAACTTTGATTGAATGTAGACGACTGGGGAGAAATGGCATTGGAATAGAATTGAATCCTGAGACAGCACAAAAAGCAAAAGAATTAATTGAAAGGGAACAAAATAAAGATGATGTTGTCACTCAAGTAATGATTGGTGACAGTAGAACAACAGATATAAAAACAGTTTTGGATAAATATAAAATAAATTGTGTGCAACTTCTTATTATGCACCCTCCCTACCACGACATAATTAAATTTTCAAGAGATAATGAGGATCTTTCGAATGCAAGGAGTACAGAAGATTTTTTAAAAATGTTTGGTAGAGTAGTAGATAATGTAACTCCACATTTAGAAAGAGGACGATATTTTGCTTTAGTTATTGGCGATAAATATTCTAAAGGTGAATGGATACCTTTGGGTTTTTATTGTATGAACGAAGTTTTAAAGAGGAATTACTTATTAAAAAGCATTATCGTGAAAAATTTTGAGGAAACAAGAGGAAAGAGGAATCAAAAAGAACTCTGGCGATACCGAGCATTGGTCGGCGGATTTTATATTTTTAAACACGAATATATTATGCTTTTTAAGAAAAAATAAAAGGAGGGATTTATGCCATTATTAGGACAAAAGGAGGTTTTAAATTTAAAGCTCAGCTGTATCCCATTACCACAGTTAAGAATACTTGCTTCGGATTTATATGTCTCTAATAAGGGTAAAGCAACAGATATTATTAAGGAAATATGGGAAAGTCAACCAGATGAGCAAATAGTTAATGAGTTTATTAAAAAAAGATATGCTGAAAAAATTCAGGAACGAAGAGAAAATATTTCTGATGAAGATTTAAAAAAAGAGCTAACAAAAGTAGAGGATTTTTCTTGGGGTGTAGTTCAGGGGCAGTTAGATCAAAAGATACAGACTGAGTATGTAAGAAGAATTGTAAGATACGAAGATCTATTAAATAATGTTAAAGCAAAACTTCATAATGATGTAACAAACTATGTGGTTTGTACATGGTTTAACCATTGGACAACTGTATTAATTGAAGAACATATAAGTATTCATAGAAAGGTAATTCCAACTATTAAAAATATAAAGGGCATTGATATTTTCTTTGATGGTCAACCATTTGACTTAAAGGTAACTTATCTACCAAACAAATATAATCTGACAAGTGCCATAAAAAATCCTACCGACTTAGCAATCTGGATGTATGAAAATCAAGGTGCTCAGAGATTTGGAGATGATAACCGACTATTTATTATATTACTGGATAAAGATAATCCTGAAAGAAGTTGGAAACTAAAAAGAGATTTTGACCTTATCTTCCAGAAGATTGACAACTTCTTTTCTACAGAAACAGTTTCTAAGAAAGATGAGATTGTTTTTAGTTTTGGCAGAAGAACATATACAGCAATTACAAAGGTATTGATAATTACAAAATAGGAGATCGTCGTTTTTACTAAAAAACGGGATATGTCCACAATAAAAATTTATCAAAATTTATAATAAACGTAAACTGGGTTAATTAAAACCTAAAAGAAAAACCGAGGAAGAATATAAGCCAGTTGAATTGATTTATTGTGAAGTACTGAAACAAAAAGTAAATTATTTTAGGTAAAAAAATAAATTATAAAAATGTATAATACAATAAAAGAGTATCTTGTATTCATTTATAGGTTAGTATATAGTAATATTTGTTACTCCTTAGTATGAATATCTATTAAAAATTTTTATGATTTGTCTATAATTATAATTCAGAGATAATCCAATCAGTTGACGGTTTTTTGACATTGGTTAGTGAATTTTATATTTTTAAACCTGAGTATATCTTTCTATTTAAAAAGGAAAAATAAAATGGCAACAACCCACGTTTTTATAGTTGATACAAATACTTTCAAATATCACTTAGAATATAAATTTGCCGGAACAGGCGCACAAGAGAATAGTATTGATTTTAACAATACTTCTAAAACTAAACTACACTATGCTACTGAAAATAATTTAGTTGGAATGATCGCGGACTCGCAAAGAGTCAGAAAAGGAGATTATATCATTTTTTACTTACAACAAAATGTCTCTTCAGGAATATATGAAGGTAAATTCTTTGGAATTTTTAGAGTTAAGGAAGGAATTTCTTTTCTTGATAACAACGATGATAAGCAATTTCTAAAAAGTATATTAAAAAAGTCTTTAACCTTTAGAGCTCTTATAGAGCCCTACAAAGTGTATTCTAAGGGAGTTACTGAATGGGAAGCTTTAGATGAAATAAAATACATTCATTCCCCAAATCAAATGCTTTGGAGTTTAATTTACAGAAAGTTAAAAGCGAATAGAGGCAATACAATGATTACTATTTATGAAAGTGAAAGACTTTCAAAACTATTAAAAGATAAAAATAATAGACAGGTTTTAACCGGCGATAACTTTTCATTTGATTCTAATAAGCAAGAAATATTTTCTACTTCCATTCCCCATAAATACTTAGGTAGAATGGAAAAAATAAACATATTGCCCAGATTACTTTGCAAACACATCGAAAATAAGTCTTTTGAATGCCATTTGCAAGCTTATATAGTTCAAAATATTGGTAAAAATGCTCTACCTGATCTTAATAATATTCTTTTATCAAATTATTCTCTTGAGTGGATTGGAAACGAAGTTTCCTGCGGTGTTGGGATGCAAAGAATTGATATTATGCTTTCTTTATTTAGGTTTGACAATGAAAGGATTATCGTTCCCATTGAATTAAAAACAGTAGAAGCGAGCGTGGAAAATATAATTCAGATTCAGAGATATGTAGATTGGATACAACAATATTATTTACCAAATAGAATAAGTGATATTTGTCCCGTTTTAATAGCAAAAAAACCTAAAAATAGGAATTTCTTTTCAAATATTAGAGCAAGTTTTAAAGATTTCAATAAAAGAAACTCCATCTGTTTATCTTTAAAATATATTGAATTTGAAATATATAATAATTCATTAATTTTTAATGAAATCCAATATTAATATAAAGAGGAAAAAGATGGGAAGTTTAGGTCTCAACATTTGACCTAACTTCTTTCCGGGATTGGAATTAATGTAACAGTGGACCTTCTTTTTTGAAAAAAAGCAGGATTTTTAAAAATTGTAAATTGTATAGTATATCTAATATATAATAGGTGAAATATTTTCACTTAAATAAATTTTTTATATTTCTATAATTTTGAATAAATTAAATATTGTAACCTGTATGAAGGTGGCAGGAGATATCTTTTCTTTTTTAAAAAAAGAGAAAAGGAGCCGAAGAGGCAAGATACTAAAAGTATCCAAACTTTCAGGCAAAAGGGCTGTTACCGGACAGAACTCTGGAGAGCTTTATATAAAAAGCACCGACGGGGCAACTCCTAATCTTTAGGAAGACCCACAAGAGTTTACGTTAAAGAATTATTTCCTAATTACATAGGAAGAATCTTTCAGGTAAAAGGACAGAGTAAGAGAGTAATATCATTATTTTCTTATTCTGTCCTTTTTTATTTGAAACATCTAGTTTTAATAAATAGAATAAAAATAAGACCAGTGATAAAAAAGAACATCTGAGTGTAATAGAATTTAACCAGGAATATTTAAATAAGGAGAATAAAACAATGAAAAATATTAAATTATTATTCTTTATTATTTGTTTAATAGTTTTTCTGAATTTAATTTTCTGTACTTTTTCTTTTGCTACACTTTATATTGTCAAAGATCAAGAAGGAAATAATATCTGCATAACTAATCAAGAAAAGGAAATCTCTAAATATAAATTGCTAGGTTATAAAATTTATATTTTGGGAGGATCTGGACAAGAAATATCTGAATCAACCGAAAATGAAATCACTCAAGACTCTCAAATAATACCCGAAACAGAAAACATTTCTGAATATAATATTATTTCATTGAATAAGGTTGATTTAATAGATTTTAGTTCTAGTTTTTCTCCAAAAGGAGATTTCGTTAATATTCAGGGAACGTTAAGAAATTATGGACAAGAAGTAATAAATAATGCAGAAATAAATGTCAAATGCAAAAACGAAAAAGGAAATATAATGCTTGTAAAGACCACTACTTGTCAACCTTTATCAATAGCACCAAGGAGTGAAGCATATTTTAATTTAAAATTAGATAACACTGAAAGAATAATTAGTTTTAGGATTTTCCTTTTTGACAAATATTTAACTACTAAATATCTAGAAATATTAGAAGCAAAAGCTAAGGTGGTCAATTGGTCTTCAAATTTAAGTAAAGCTGGAGATTATATATATTTGGAAAATAGAGGAAATATACTTATCGAGAAATATGGAGATTTTGTTTTTATTAACGGGACAATTGAAAATATTGGAAAAGGCTTCATGTCAAAAGCTCGTATTGATGTTCGAGGCGTTGATTCGCTTGGCAAGTTAGTTTCTACAAGCTCTTGTGATTTAAATCCTCCGGAGATAGGACAAAAACAAACATCTTCTTTTATGTGTGCTTTATCAAGAGGAATGCTTATTGATCGATTTATAATTGACATAAACTGGATTAATCCTCAAGGTAATAGGTCTAATCATAATGAAATTGAATTAAAAAAATAAATATATCAATATATATACTTCTCAGATTAGGCTAGTTAATATTATGGTAATAAATAGGGACAGGTTATTTGTTCCTCCCAGCTTGACCGTGCTAAAATATAGGGATAGTGAAGGCCTAAGAAGAAAGTTGATAAATAGGTGTCCCTATTATTCTATTATTCCCGGTAGTAATAGTGAAGGGGAAAACTGTTGCATTAGCAACTTGAATCTGCAATGTCCCTATTATTTCCTAGTGCGGTGTTTAAGAAAGACGTGTAACCATCCGTGGCGCGCGTAGAAAAGAACATTATTAAGGCGCCAATATTTGTTGTTTTTATATATTATAAAAAATAAAGGAGTCAATTATGGAAAAAGAAAAAATCAATGAGGTATTGTCAATCATGCTTGGGGTACTTAGTGTTGTCGCTATCGGTGGGAAATTAATTCAAAATGATTTTACCATTGATACGATATTTGATGCAGTAGTAAATTTCTCGCAGGTTGCGGTCCCAGTTCTTGCAATACTTTTTATATCAATTAGCATGCGAAAAATAAATGAAACATATCTTAAGGTTGGTAGAAGCGCACTTGAGAAATTGCAGAAAAAGCATTCAGATATACTAATAGGCCCAAAATACAATCGAGAAAACTATGACCCAGAAAAGGGAAAAGGCAAAGAATATTTATTCATTGCCGATACTAATTCAAACTCAAAACAAAGAGCAAAGTTTATTTCAATTCCGCCATTAGACGAAGGGGCGTTGTCGATATATGTACAAAAAGGGACTCTTGTTTATGGTCTTAAATACAAATCTAATGAAGCAACTGAAAGCGAGATAAAAGCAATTCAACTTGCAGTCAAAGAATCTGTTATTGATAAATTGGAAAAGGAATATACAGGATGTTATGAATTAGTTGAAGATACCCCGGATGCTGCAATAATTATTGACTTTGATGAGAAAAAAATGAAAGGGAAAATGTATCATGATGCGATTTATCAGTGTGCAGATCAAGCGATTGAAGTAATTAAAAAGTATAAAAAATAGAATTAAGCATGAAAATGTTTAACGCACCAATAGATAAACTTGAAGATTGGCAACAGTTTCTTGCAGACCCTGAAAAACATTGGCAAGATTAATTTTATGTAGAATCATTAATTAAAATAGAGACTCTTGTACTAGCTCAACAATTCGGTAACTTTTAGAGGGAGAGCGCCAAGAAGTTTTATATGTCTTACAGGGTGAAAGTCCCTGTTGGGTAAGGTCTAGCCAACCACCCATACCGAAACATGTCTGTAGAGAGATATAAAGAACTTGGGAGACCCTATAAGCTCCTTACAATAAGGTAAGTCTACCCGATGAAAAGAGAGGGTGACTGATGGCTTATAGGGATTCGGATCAGCTCATAGTACTCTATGAAATAGAGGAAGGGGCTGACAGAATACCTAGCCTGCAAAGGATAACATTTGCCGGGCAAGTAGGACTGGATAACAGATGCAAACCTCCCTGCAGGGAATAGCAAAGATGGCAATACTAATGTGTCTTTTACGGAAGCGAGTATCTCTGAAGAGCCCAGTGTGGTAGTTTCGCACGCTGGGATCGGTGCGGGGGCAGTCAGGTAACTGGCTGTCCTACCGTGACAACTTATGGGATCTGAGGAGTTTTTTAACCGGATGGTTGAGGCTTTAGATATTATTATAGAAAGACGTTCCAAATGAAAACCTCATGGTGGCACCTTGCTCAAGAATGGTCAAAAGAATATAAAGTTTTGGTCTATGACAGAATGAGGTTAAGCTTTGATATTGTTAGATTCTGTATCTCTAAATAACGGAAGGTTTAAAAAGGAGCCATGATTATGATTATTGAAGAAATAAAAAAAGATATCAATTTTCTTAAAAAACATACCTTGCAACCTGCCTGGTGGAAAATCACAAAAATATTTGTGCTTTTGGGAAGTTTAATAATCATTTTTTATATTTTCGGAATATTAAAAACAATTATTTGGTTTTCAATTATTTTAATTCTTGGGGCAACGATTCATTTTATTTACAGGATCAAAACACATACTTATACAAAATCATGGATGGATTTTAAAGTAATAGAAAAAGAAGGAAAGCTAACTTACGGTCGTATTGGCTTTCTTTATTATGCTTTAGTAGTAATAATTTTTTTAATAGCAGCCATGACTATATTATTAGTATAATGAATTTTAATAAATATTAATCTATCCGGATTCTATAAAAAAACT
>Ga0307378_10013850_pt1 | contig 10177 bp, 8 predicted proteins | sample UN1MG_FD_202238 | JGI IMG/M metagenome (GOLD analysis project Ga0307378, IMG submission 202238) | Soil microbial communities from Risofladan, Vaasa, Finland - UN-1 | ecosystem: Environmental > Terrestrial > Soil > Coastal area > Acid sulfate soil | place: Finland: Risofladan, Vaasa | collected... | reverse complement strand
TGATATCCATTATGAAGGCATCTCACGCCTCACCGCCCGCGACTTTCGATATGCCAAAGAATTCGGATACGCTATAAAACTACTCGCCATTGCCAAAAAGGAAAAACGCTCAATCCAGGTCAGGGTTCACCCTGCCTTTGTCCCTGAAGATTTGTTGCTTGCTAATGTAGACGGTGTATTTAATGCAATTCAGGTTGAAGGCGACTTGGTAGGCAGGGTGATTTTCTATGGAAGAGGCGCCGGCTCCTCTCCCACCGCCAGCGCCATTGTAGCTGATGTCATTCAATTAGCACAAAACATAAGGCTGGGACTGCGACCCAAACCACAAATAAAACTGCTTAAAAACAGAAGGCTAACACCTATGTCCCAGATTAGGACACGCTATTATATGCGGTTAACCGTGGTCGATAGCCCGGGAGTCCTTGCTAAAATCTCTAAGATATTAGGCGACCATTCAATCAGTATCGCCTCAGTAATACAAAAAGAAACAGACGAAAAAACCGGGACAGCCGAGATAGTCATTATGACACACCCAGCTCAAGAATCAGCATTGCAGAAGGCGTTACAGAAGACATCAAGGCTGAAAGTTGTTAAGGAGATAGGCAATTTCATCAGGGTTGAAGACTGATGAGTAAGAAGCCGTGCCTTCTAGATAAATACAGGGAATTCCTTCCTGTAACGCCCCATACACCCATCATCACCATCGGCGAAGGTGATACCCCGCTTGTCAGGTCGCAAAGACTGGAGCGAGAGCTTGGCTGTGGTGAGCTTTATTTCAAACTGGAAGGATGCAACCCAACTGGCTCTTTCAAAGACCGTGGGATGGTGGTTGCCGTAGCCAAGGCTGTAGAATCTAAAAACTCCTCCATAATCTGTGCTTCCACCGGCAACACCAGTGCATCGGCAGCAGCCTACGGCGCAGTTTGCGGCCTCACGGTATTTGTAGTTGTCCCCAAAGGGAATATAGCGCTGGGCAAACTTGCTCAAGCTATAGTCTACGGCGCCAGGATTATTGCCATTAACGACAACTTCGACAAAGCCCTAGAATTGGTGCGTATCCTCACCCAAAAACATCCCATCACGCTGGTCAATTCCTTAAATCCTCATCGTATAGAGGGACAAAAGACCGCCGCCTTCGAAATCGTCGATGCTCTGGGAGACGCCCCGGATTATCTCTTCATCCCCATAGGAAATGCAGGCAATATCACGGCTTACTGGAAAGGGTTTGTTCACTATAAGCAAGCGGGCAGAGCCAAGAACACTCCCAAGATGATGGGTTTCGAAGCGGAGGGCGCAGCGCCTATCGTACTGGGCAAAGCTGTTCTCAATCCCCAAACTATTGCCACAGCGATACGCATCGGGAATCCTGCCAGTTGGCAAAAGGCGGTTACCGCCAGAGACGAGTCAGGAGGCATCATAGATTCTATCAGCGATGAAGAGATACTGAACGCTTACCGCCTGCTCGCCGTTAAAGAGGGTATTTTCGGAGAACCGGCATCTGCCGCTTCATTAGCCGGCCTTATTAAGCAAGTAAAAAATGGAGCTAGTTTCTCCAATAAAAGAGTGGTTTGCATAGTCACAGGTACAGGGCTCAAAGACCCGGATACTGCACTGAAGAGTGCACACACGCTACCGGAAATTCCTGCAGACCCTGATGCTGTCGAGAAACTAATCCTCCAGGGTTAAGTTCTTAACACAGCACTCTTAATCTATAAATCATCCTCACCAGGAGAGATAAATGATAGACAAGGCCAAAATTGAAAAGGCTGTAGCCTCCATCATAAACGCCATAGGTGAAAACCCCAAGCGCGAGGGCCTGGTTGGAACCCCAAGACGCATCGCGGATATGTATGCAGAGGTCTTCGCCGGCATATACGAAGACCCCAGGGAAGAACTGCGCGTTGGCTTCGAAGAGGGGCACCGTGAGATGGTTATACTCAAAGATATACCCTTCTATTCCATGTGTGAACATCACTTCCTGCCCTTTTACGGTTTAGCACATGTAGGTTATATCCCGAACGGACGGGTTGTCGGTGCCAGCAAAATCGGTAGAGTCGTCGAGATTCTGGCCAAACGACCCCAGCTTCAGGAGCGGTTGACCACTCAGATAGCCAACACCATCGTAGAGGTACTGGAACCAAAAGGCGTTGCCGTTGTTATTCAAGCTGAACACCTTTGCATGACCATGCGAGGCGTGAAAAAGCCCGGCAGTAACATTGTTACCTCTGCCATGCGAGGTTCCTTTCAAAAAAGTCCGCTTACGCGCTCCGAGTTCCTTTCCCTGGTACAGAGCAAGTAAACAACGCCTAACACAAAGTCGGGAGCCTATTGAATGACACTCCATAAAAGAGACCGCAAACTCATTGAAGCCCCCGAAGGAATCGGGCAGGTTCTAAAGGAAGGCGAAGTCATAGCAAAAGTCAGCTATAACTTGTTTGTTGAAATGCTGGAGACAGGCGCAAAGTCATTTGGGATACCAAAGGAAATACGCTTAAAACACAAGTCTGTCACAGGTAAGATATCAGTTACGGATGGAAATATAGAGCTTGCTGCCAACGCCGCAGGCCTATCGGGACCTTTCCTCCTAGTTATGCAGGATGGTCGAAAGGTCGATTTCTTTATTGATGGCAATTCTACCAAGACTAACCCTGTACAACAGGAATACCAAATACAAGGTAGCGGTAACAGATTTTAGCTTTGTTCTTACCCGCGATACTCCCATATAGGCATTGACAAGGTTTAAATGGAGAGCTATATTGACCGCACCAGCGACAGCCGCTTTTTTAATATATTCCCCATCAAAATATCAAAGGAGGAGGATCAATGAGCGCCCAGCAGTTCAAGTACTTGTTTACCCCTATCAAAATCGGACCATTCACGGTAAAAAACAGGATAATGGTATCGCCCCACGGCCCACTTATGGGTGAGTTGGGCCTGCCTACCGAGGAATTCATCCACTATGAGATCAATAAGGCAAAAGGTGGGGCGGGATGGGTATGCATGTCAGTCGGCTATACCTCGCCTCGCGATACTTGGTTCATGAGACCAAACGGCGGACACTTCGACCGGCATATCTGGACCTGGCAGAAAGAGATAATACCAGGATTCAAGAAAATCGCTGACGGTGTCCACGAATACGGCGCCAGGTGCAGCTTCCAGCTTTACTCAATCAACCTGGGGAATAAGAAAGGGCCATCATGTATCCCAGACTGCAACTTTGCCGACCAGATGTGGGAGCCGATGACCAAAGAGGATATAAAGGAATACCTTGATTACCACCGTATTTGCTGCGAAAACGTGATGGCGGCCGGCTTCGACGGCATAGATATACATAACCACTCCGGGGTATGTACTGATTTCCTCTCAGCCAGTATTAACAAGCGCACCGATGAATACGGCGGTTCCCTGGAAAACCGAGCCAGGCTGCTCATGGAGACTATCGAGGTTACCAGGAAAGTGGTCGGGAAAAACAAGGCCATCGGCTACACTCTAACCGTAGATGACCTGCTGCCCGGTTCGATTGTACCGGATGAGGCAGTGCAGCTTGCCAAGATGCTGGATAAGGACAAAAAGGTTGATTATATGTTTTGCGGCGTGGGCAGGGAAACCCAGTCCATGCACATGTACTTCGGCCCACACTATCTAGCCCCTGCCTACCAGATGTACGCTGTGGAGCAAATCAAAGAGGTAGTGAAGAATATCCCCATAGTCGCTGTAGGCAGAATTAACGACCCCTTGCTGGCGGAGAGCCTCATCGCTGAGGGCAAGACCGACATCGTAGCCATGGCCAGACCGCTCATTGCCGACCCGGAACTGCCCAACAAGGCGAAAGAAGGAAGGCTGGACGATATTCGACCCTGTATGGGAGACAACCTGAACTGCGTAAAGTACATGATGGATGGGCAGCCCATAAGATGCATCTGCAATGCCACAGTAGGCATGGAGCACATGGGCTGGGGCATCGGGGATATGAAGAAGGCGGCAACCAAGAAAAAGGTAGTGGTAGTTGGCGGAGGGCCCGCAGGGCTGGAGGCAGCCAGAGTGGCTGCACTGAGGGGGCACGATGTAACCCTGTATGAGAAAGCCAAGGAACTGGGCGGTCAGGCCCTGCAGGCGGAGATGCTGCCGGGCAGGGAGGAGATGGGAGGCCTAGTCAGGTGGCAGAAGATACAGCTCCCCCAGGCTGGCGTGAAGATAGTCACCGGCACCGCGGTAACATCAGATATGATTCTGAAGATGAACCCCAAGCCTGATGTCGTGATAGTAGCAACCGGCGCCGAATGGATGCGCAACGCCTTCTCCGGTCAGAGCACTGCGGAAGTAGTAGGATGGCAACAGGACAACGTGTTCACCCCGAGTGATGTCATTCTCGGGAAAGCCAAAATCGGGAAGAAAGCCGTTATCTGGGATGCCAGGCAGGATATAACCGCCATAGCCATTGCCGAGATTCTTGCCGATAAGGGCTGCCAGGTAGAGATACTGGCCCCCACTCCTTTTGTAGGCAGCCTGGACCAGATAAAGGATGTGACATGGTTCCACACCATGCCCAGAATCCTGAAGAAGGGGGTAAAGCTCAGCCCCCAATCCTTCCTATTCATGGTTGCAGACAAGACCCTTACAGTAATCGATATCCATACCATGGACGCACGGGAAATTACCGATGTGGACACCGTGGTACTGATAGCAGGCAAGAACCCGGTTGACAACCTCTACACTGAGCTCGAAGGTAAAGTCAAGGAGCTCTATAAGATAGGGGACGCCAGGAATCCGCACGACATAGGTAGTGCCAACCGTGACGGGCACCTCGTTGGAAGGTGGATATAGGAGGCGGAAAGGCAGCGCAAAATAAATAAACTGTGTTAAAATTAGAGACAGAGTAGCTAACAGGGGCACCCCTTGGGTTATAGTTATCATTGTGATATAATCCTACGATGGAGCTAATCTCAAGGGGGTGCCCCTGTTACTTTATCGCACGCGATATTTTGAGAATATCTTTCTGACCTATATATCGGCCAAGTGGTGTCAAGCCACTGCTCATTTGTAGGAACTTTATTCATGGAAGATAAGGGCTATAAGAATCCTCAAGACTTAACCCCGAATTCCTCAAGAGAGACTGGCGAAAGCAAAGGTGTCTGGTTCATTGCCGAGCATAAGACGGGGCAACTGGAAAAAACCGCTTTCCTGCTTGCTGGAGAAGGTAGAGCTCTCTCTACAAAGCTTGGCGAAGAGCTTGCCGCAGTAATTATCGGAAATGAAGTCAAACACCTCGCAGACCAATTAGGCCCCTATGGAGTAGAGAATGCCTTCATTATAGAGGACGAGCTCCTGGAGGAATACACAGGCGACGCCTATGTGAATGTCCTTTCTCACCTGGTTAAGTCGAACCAACCATCCCTGGTTCTTTTTCCCACGACGCCAATGGGAAACGACCTTGCCCCCAGACTTGCCGCAAGATTAAGGGTGGGTCTGGTAACTCATTATACTGAGATAGAGGTCGACAGAGAAAAGAAGCTTACAATACGCAGACCAATACACGGTGGTAAGGCTAGCGCTACAGTTATGCCGCTAAGCAAACCACTGATAGCGACTATTGACCCCCAATTGCTTACTGTGCAGAAAGCTCCGCAGGCTAAGAACATTCAGGTTATCGAGACGGGGATAAAGGTTGACCCCAAGAGTATAAAGACTCGGTTTATCGATTATATGAAAGCCGACCCCTGTGCAGTCTGCGTCAGCGAGGCGGAAATCGTCATCGGCGTAGGCAAGGGACTGGGCTGCGCTGATAATCTGAAAGCAGTAGAAGAGCTGGCGCGTATTCTCGGTGCCTCAATCGGAGGAAGCAGGCGCGCGACAGACGAACGCTGGATATCAGATGAAAGGAGAATCGGCTTAACAGGTAAAACTATAGCCCCCAAACTTTACTTGATATGTGGCATCTCAGGAGCTTTTCATCACACCTTGAGTATAAAAAGCTCCCAGCTAATGATTGCCATCAACAAAGACAAGAACGCCCCCATTGCCAAACTGGCTGATATGGTTATAGTCGGCGATATGCAGCAGATAATACCGGAGCTTGCCAAGCAGTTGAAGGAAGCTTTAAAGTAGACCTCCTAATGTCGTCACAAAATAAATTGTGACTGTCGAAGTGAAATTATGAGAGTTGTAGTCTGTGTAAAACAGGTTCCCGACCAGACGCTTATTAAATTCAATATCGAGACTGGAAGCCTCAATAATATCCATTATATTATGGACCCGGTAGACGAGGCATCTGTAAGCGAAGCTATCAGAATCAGGGAGAAAAACGGAGGAGAGGTTATCGCCATAAGCCTGGGGATCCCAAGGACAGAAGATGTATTGAGGACCTGTCTGAAGATGGGGGTTGACCAAGCAATACACCTGTGTGACGAGATGTTTGATAATCTGGATATATATTCAATATCCACCGTTTTAGCCAAGCAGATTGCCAGGCTTAAATATGACATCATTCTGTGCGGCCGGGAATCAATGGATGAAGGCAATGGCTTTCTGGGGGCAGGAATATCAGAATGGCTGGATTTACCCCTGGTAACATCTGTTACTCGACTGGATATTTTTGCCGATACGATGACTGCCAGAGTTCACCGACGCATTAAGGGCGGAGACAGAGAAATATTGGAGACCCCACTGCCGGCGGTCTTCGCCGTTGAAAGCGTTCTGACGAAGCCGATATATCCTCCACTCAGAACAATTATGGCTGGACTCAAAAAGCAAATAATTAAAGTTGATGCCAAATCTCTGGGCGTGGATAAAAATAGCATCCAGCCAATGCTTGCTATTCTCAGTGTCTCTCAACCGAAACCCAGACTGAAAAAAACAGCAACGATTGATAGTAAGTTATCTGCGCATGAAAGAATGAAGCTACTCATGTCGGGTGGCACCCAGCAAAAAAGCTCGAAAACAATTGAAAAGCCCCCACAATCAGCAGTCGCTGAAATTATACAATTCCTGATATCACACGGTATAATATCCAAATAACCTCTCTTCTGGAAAACCCTCCACCCTCAGTATCTTTTTCGCAATCGCCAGTCTTATTCTCTATTCATACCACTCAGCAACATATGACTGGAAGCAGCAGAAATCATAGATGCAAGATAAATCCAGGAGAATTTCTAATATATTTGCCCATATATCGGTACAAATTGCTACCAATGGCCATAATTGCCTGTAAATGGACTTGCCGTCCCCATCAAACTACGTTATCCTAATAGAAATTAGCACTCTCTGCTAGGGAGTGCTAATTAGGTTAGAGAATTAAAAAATTAACTTTAGAAAGGGAGGTTGGAGATGGCAATGAACCTGAAACCTTTGGCGGATCGCGTTGTGGTAAAGCCGCTAGTAAAGGAAGAGGTAACTAAAGGAGGCCTCGTTATTCCTGATACTGCCAAAGAGAAGCCACAAGAAGGCGAAATCGTGGCAGTAGGCCCGGGAAAGCTGGCAGATGACGGCAAGCGTATTGAGATGGATGTCAAGAAGGGTGACAGGGTAATCTATGCCAAGTATGCAGGTACTGAGTGGAAATATGAGAATCAGGAATACCTGATACTGCGCGAAAGTGACATCCTGGCGAAAATAAGCAAATAGAGAAAGAATTCCGTCTGAAAACTAAAGAGGAGGAAAATAAATGGCCAAACAGCTTGCGTATGATGAGGATGCAAGACGCGCTTTAAAAAAGGGAATCGATGCCCTCGCTCGCGCAGTTAAGATAACTCTGGGGCCCAAAGGGCGTAACGTAGTGCTCGACAAGAAATGGGGTCCCCCCAGTGTGTGCAGCGATGGCGTTACTATTGCCAAAGAAATTGAGTTAACAGATCCGTTCGAGAACATCGGCGCTCAGTTGATAAAAGAGGCAGCTACCAAGACCAACGACGTAGCTGGCGATGGCACAACCACCGCTGTAGTACTAGCACAGGCAATTTTGCAAGAAGGCATGAAGAATGTCACTGCCGGTGCTAACCCTATGTCTCTCAAGAGGGGCATCGAAAGGGGTGTGGCGGCGATAGTGGAAGAACTCAAGAAAATAGCCACGCCGATAAAGGGCAAGGAACAGATAGCACAGGTAGCCAGCCTGTCCGCTCATGAGAACGAAATCGGGGAGCTGATAGCCGAGGTCATGGAGAAGGTGGGCAAGGACGGTGTCATCACCGTAGAAGAATCCAAAGGAATTAAGTTCGAAACCGAGTACGTAGAGGGCATGCAGTTCGACCGCGGCTACATTAGCCCCTACTTCATCACCAATGCCGAGCGCATGGAGGCTGTTCTAGAAGACCCCTACATTCTGATTACCGACAAAAAGATTTCGGCCATAGCAGATATCCTGCCACTCCTTGAGAAGCTGCTACAGGTTTCAAAGAATCTGGTGGTCATTGCCGAGGATGTCGAGGGAGAGGCACTGGCAACACTGGTAGTCAACAAACTAAGAGGAACCCTGAACTGTCTGGCAGTGAAAGCCCCCGGCTTTGGTGACAGGCGAAAGGCTATGCTCGAGGATGTAGCCATTCTGACAGGTGGTCAAGTTATCAGCGAGGAAATAGGCAGAAAGCTAGATTCGGCCACCATCAATGACCTGGGCCGCGCTCGCAAGATAGTATCTAATAAGGATGATTCCACTATAGTAGAGGGCAAAGGCTCCGACGAAGACATCAAAGGCCGCATCAAGCAAATCAAAGCCCAAATTGACGAGACTACCTCCGATTTCGACCGTGAGAAACTTCAGGAGAGGTTGGCCCGTCTGGCTGGGGGCGTTGCAGTAATCAAGGTCGGTGCTGCTACCGAGGTCGAACTCAAGGAAAAGAAGCACCGCGTTGAGGACGCCTTGTCCGCAACCCGCGCAGCCGTCGAGGAGGGCATAGTTCCCGGCGGTGGTGTGGCTTTACTAAACGCCATGCATGTTCTGGACAAGATTAAGGCCGAGGGCGATGAGGCGACCGGAATGGCAATACTTAAGAGGGCGCTTGAAGAGCCGATGCGCCAGATTGCCATAAATGCCGGCAAGGAAGGTTCGGTGGCGGTGGAATATGTCAAGAAGGCCAAGAAAGGCATCGGCTACGATGCCGATAAAGATGAGTATGTCAACATGGTGGAGCGGGGAATCATTGACCCGGCTAAGGTGACCCGCGCTGGTCTCGAAAATGCCGCCAGCATCGCCGCCATGGTTTTGACCACCGAAGCCCTGGTGACCGACATTCCTGAGAAGGAAAAGATGCCGCCCATGCCTCAAGGAGGCGGGATGGAGGGCATGTACTAAGATAGGATAACCTTGTAACGTGTCCTATTCTGAAATGAAAGTAGCTGCGGTTTATGCCGCAGCTACTTTTTTCTCGCCTGCTAAGGCAACGAGTAACCGCCGGACTAAAGTTTGAGCAGCTTCTCTAATTTCCCCGTGTTTCGCACTGGCCCCACTAAAGCAAAATTAATCTTAGAAGTAAGGAATAACTCACTCGCTAACCTTCGCATATTTTCGACAGTAACAGCATCCACCTTCTCTATCACTTCATCCAATGTCAATATTTGATTTGTGAGTAATTCCTGCCCCCCCATCCAGCCAGCCACGCTCCGCGTATCCTCCATGCGGAGCAGCAGACGACCCTTACCCATCTCCTTAGCCTTGACCAGTTCGGCTTCGGGAATTGGTTCGTCCCTGAGTCGAACAATCTCTCGAATAATAGCATCAATGGCTGACTCCAACTTTTTGGGGTCAACTCCCGCATATATGGATAACGAGCCTGAATCACGATAATAGTTAACATGGCTATGAACATCATAAGCAAGACCTTTGCGTTCTCGGAGTTCCAGGAATAAGCGGCTGCTCATCCCTTCTCCTAGAATTACATTCAAAAGGTCCAGGATAAAACGGTCTGGATGCATATTATCCAGACCACGCAATGTAAGACAAAAATGGACCTGCTCCGTTTTTCTTTGCTCTCTCCTCAGACGAGGTGATTCCTGGGTGTTTTCGGCAGGAAACCAGGAAGCAGGTATGCCATCAGGCCAGTTACCCAACATCCTGCTTACAGAAGACACCACTTCTTCATGGCTAATATCTCCAGCCACGCTGACCACCGTATTACTGGGCAGATAAAGCCTTGGCAAATAGTCCAGCATCATCTCCCGATTGACGATACTAACCGTTTCCTTGGTG
>Ga0307378_10013847_pt1 | contig 10177 bp, 8 predicted proteins | sample UN1MG_FD_202238 | JGI IMG/M metagenome (GOLD analysis project Ga0307378, IMG submission 202238) | Soil microbial communities from Risofladan, Vaasa, Finland - UN-1 | ecosystem: Environmental > Terrestrial > Soil > Coastal area > Acid sulfate soil | place: Finland: Risofladan, Vaasa | collected... | reverse complement strand
CTACCACGTTGACGCCACCTGCATGTGGATGGTCAAGAACCCCGAATGGTTCGACGTGATCGTAACCGGCAATCTGTTCGGCGATATCATCACCGACCTCGGCGCAATGATTCAGGGCGGCATGGGCATAGCAGCCGGCGGCAATCTCAATCCCGAAGGTGTCAGCATGTTCGAGCCGATCGGCGGAAGCGCACCGAAGTATACAGGCCAGGGCGTTATCAATCCCTTGGCGGCGATTTGCGCCGGGCAGATGATGCTGGAGACCCTTGGCGAGGAAGAAGCCGGCAAGTGCATCGAGGACGCCGTAAAGTTCGCCACCGCCAACAAGCTGAAATCAATGCAGGCCAAACGAATGGGATATTCGACATCAGAGGTTGGAGACCTCATCGCAGAAATAGTAGCTGAGTAGAAAATCAAATATTAAAATGCAAAATGTAAAATTAAGGAAGTCATCCCGTGAGATAACGGTCTCTGGCCGGTCTCACAGTATTCCGCAATTTTGATTTTTAAATTCTAATTTTTGAGTTTGTCACTGTGCCTGCGAATCTGACACCGGAATATTTTAAGGCTGAGAAGTGGTATAAAAGCGCCGCGACGAACGATGAGAAGATCCTCGCGCTCGAGCGGATGCTGGCCGTAATGCCCAAGCACAAGGGCACGGACCACTTGAAGGCCGACCTGCGTAAGAAACTGAGCAGGCTGAAAGACGCCGGCACGCAGAAAAAGGGCGGCTCACACGTGGATATATTTCACGTGCCCCGGGGCGGTGCGGGCCAGATTATTCTTATAGGAACGCCTAACTGCGGCAAGAGTTCCATCGTCGCCGCCCTGACCAACGCGAAGGTCAACGTGGCGGATTTCCCTTTCGCAACGAACGGGCCGGTGCCGGGGATGGTGACGTTCGAGGATGTGCATATTCAACTGGTCGATATGCCGCCGATTACCGCCGACTACAGCGCACCGGGCCAGGTAGGAACATACCGCAACTGCGACATGGTCGCAATTGTCATCGACCTTTCCGGCGACGTAGCTGAGCAGTTCGGGATCTGTATGGACTTTCTGGAATCCAGAAACCTGCTCATCGGCGGTGAAACTCCGGCCTCTGATGACCAGGGCAACGCCCTTGCCAAGGAATCATTCTGCATCTGCACAAAATCCGACATCGCTGAAGCCGGTGCTCTCGAAAGCTTAAAGCAATTGTGCGAGCGCCCGCTGGAATTCGTCGAGATTTCCGCCGTAACAGGTGCCGGGCTTGAAAAACTCCCTGCGAAGTTTTTCGAGCTGCTGGGCATAATCCGAGTTTACGCCAAGCCGCCCGGCAAGCCCGCGGACATGACAGAACCGTTCACGCTGCCTGTCGGCTCAACCGTCATGGACCTGGCCACCGACATTCACCGCCAGTTGGCCGAAAAATTAAAATTCGCAAGAATCTGGGGCACCGGCGTCTACGACGGCCAAAACACCCAGAGAAACCACGTCCTGAACGACAAAGACATTATTGAATTGCATTTCTCCTGATTCGGTTTAGAATGTTTCTGATTAGATTTTCGTTCGCTGTTTGCGGAAGCGAAAAACGGGTTTGTTGCAAATTGGAAAGGAGATTTGAAATGTTAAAAGCACGTTTTGTCTATGCAGGTCTTCTGGCAGTCGTGGTATTGGCCGGAGCCTTTGAAGCCGCGGTTGCAGTCGGCCGGGAGCATGCGGTGACGATTGATGCCGGCAAGACCGGCGAGCCGATTTCTAAATTTGTCTACGGCCAGTTCATCGAGCACCTCGGGCGCTGCATCTACGGCGGAATCTGGGCCGAGATGCTCGAAGACCGAAAGTTCTATTTTCCCATCACGGCCGAGTACGATCCCTATCGCGGCACGCGGGCCGTCTCCAAAGACAGTCCCTTCGCGGTCGTAGGCGCCTCACCATGGCAAATCATCGGGCCGGCCGATTCGGTGACAATGGTCAAGGAAGATTCCTTCGTCGGCGAGCACACGCCGCTTATTCAACCGGGCGGCGGCATCCGCCAGCTCGACCTGGGACTGGTCAAAAATAAGAAATACATCGGCTATATCTGTCTCAAACCCCAGCGGCAAAATACAAATGTCTCGATATCTCTTATCTGGGGCGACAAGCCGGAACAACATGAGTCTACTCAGACCCTGGTTGTTTCCAACAACTACAGCAAGTATCCCTTCGAGTTCACCGCCGGCGCGGACACGGTCAAGGGAAAGCTTCAAATCGAGGTCTCACAAGGCCCGTGCTTTGTGGGCACCGTCTCGGTTATGCCGGCGGACAACATCGAAGGCATGCGCGCCGATACGCTGGAGCTGCTAAAAGAGCTTAATGCCCCGATGTATCGCTGGCCCGGCGGAAACTTCGTCAGCGGCTACGACTGGCGGGATGGCATAGGCGACAGGGACCGCCGGCCGCCCCGCAGAAATCCCGCCTGGACCGGGGCCGAGCACAACGACTTCGGCTTCAATGAATTCATACGTTTTTGCCGCCTGGTTAAAGCCGAACCGCTGGTGACTGTCAACACCGGCTTCGGGGATGCCTACTCCGCTGCGGCTCAACTTGAATACGCCAACGGCTCGGCCGAAACGCTCATGGGTGCTGCAAGGGCCAAGAATGGTATGCCGGAACCCTTCGGCGTCCGCTACTGGGCCATCGGCAACGAAATGTTCGGCCGCTGGCAGCTTGGTTATATGAGCCTCGCGCATTATGTCCGCAAACACAACTGGGTCGTGGATAAGATGCGCGAGGTGGACCCGGATATCGTGCCGATCGCTTCGGGCAATGCGGGCGAATGGAGCGAAGGCCTGCTGAAGAACTGCACCGATCATATCGATATGATCGCCGAGCATTTTTACTGCCAGGAAAAACCCGACCTGGTCGAACACATCTCCCAAATCGCCGACAATATCAAGCGAAAGGTTGAGTTTCATAAGCAGCTCCGTGAAAAACTGGATGCTCTGGAAGGTAAAGACATTCGAATCGCCATGACCGAGTGGAACTACTGGTACGGCCGGCACGAGTTCGGCGAACTTGGGACCCGGTATTTCCACAAAGACGGGCTTGGAATCGCCAAAGGGCTGCACGAATACTTCCGGTATTCGGACATCATTTTCCTGGCGAATTACGCCCAGACGGTCAACGTCATCGGCTGCATCAAGACCAGCAAAACCGACGCCGCCTTCGAGACGACCGGCCTGGTTTTGAAACTCTACGGGAACCATTTTGGAACTGTGCCGGTTACTATCACCGGCGACGTTCAGCCGCTCGACATCGCTGCCGCCTGGACCGACCAGCGCGACGCTTTAACCATCGGCATAGTGAATCCTACGAAGGAGCAGAACGAATTAGCGATGGACTTGAAGGGCGCTCAACTGACCGGCTCCGGCAGGCTCTGGCTGATCGCGCACTCAGACCCGATGGCCTATAACGAGCCCGGCGAAGAACCCAAAGTGGTGATTAAAGATAAGCCGGTAACAGGCATTTCCGACAAATTGAATGTGCCGCCGCTGAGCATCAGCCTATATAAACTTGCAACTAAGAATTAGAACCTGTTTTTTCAAAAGGATAGATCCGAATATGGAATGCAACAAAGAACAAAATCTACAAAACTGCAATTGTTCATATCCCGGCTGCCCAAGAAAAGGAACGTGCTGTGAGTGTTTGAGTTATCATTTATCGTCGAAGCAACTGCCCGCTTGCTGTTTCCCGGACGATGTCGAGAAAACCTACGACCGCAGCTTCAAGGCCTTCGCTAAAGCCTGGGGACTGTGAATGTGTTAACCCCACGTAAAACGTGGGGATAAGTAACTTGATCGAAAGGCCGAGCCAAATCAGCCCGGCCTGTTGGTTATTGCTTAAGCCCTCTGGAAACTCGACTAATCAGTGCCAAGCAGGATTCTGCTGCAACAAATGGATAGGGACTGTACCCCGTTTTTTGGGCCCTCTGAATGATGGCAAACGTCGGGCATATCTAAATTCTTCGGGGAAATCTACTTTTCTGGCCACACTAATATTATAGTTAAATCTTTCGCCCTCATTGAAATTACGCTGCATATTTTTGAGCGGCTCCATGTATGCTGACCAACCGCCCTGCTCTGCCTGTTGAATCAGCCATTCTGCGGCATCTTGAGCAGATTTAAAATCACCTGCTCTACCTAAAAGAATCGCCAGATCATTAACACGGACAAAATCCTCCCATGTCGGCATCTGTCCCTCTTCGAGTTCTCTTTTAATTTGTTCAAACTGCGCCATGCGAAGCTCCTCGAGAGTGTTTTGAAGCGCAATGTTCCTGATTTTTTCATCCGAACTTGCTTCGTACTTCCAGGTGAGTTCTACCGATTGAATTGTCTCTACAAGCTCATCCGTTACGGTCATATCTTCGGGATTTCCAATATGGGCAGATTCCAGGAGAAGACGGGCAGCGTACCCATAAGGATACGATATTTTCGAGAGACATCCTCCTGCTTCCCAGAATTTCTCGCGCAATGCCACAGCAGTAACAAGCAATTGTTCATCTGAGAGATTACTCAGGTCCAGTTTTTCCAAAAGCTCTTCATACAGTTGTTCCCGTACATCCGAATAATCAAGCCAGGTGCTGACAATCTCATCCTGGGCTCTCCATATTTCATTCATCCCGACAAGAGGAACTATGACCTCCGGTTCATCATCCTCAAGACCGAGCAAGTTTAAGTCCCCAATATGTGGCAAGCTGGACTCCTCGCTGCCTTCTGCAGCAACGGAAGCTTCTTCTGGTTCAGAAGCTGATGGGAATTCTCGCTCAACAATATTGTAATCAGGGGGAATATTAGGCTCAAAATCACTTGCCGGGAGTTCCACGTTCCATTGAAATTGGTCCTGCACAATCTTTACCTCAGTCGTTGTGCGATAAGCAAGACCTTCGAGTTCTATTCGCACAGGCAAACCAGTCTCAATATCCACCCAAAGACGGGTGACTGCATCATCAAGACGTGGCCCGGATATTTTCTGTCCATATAGCTCAGCACCTTTAACGTGTACTCCATCGACAGTATCAAGTCCCAATTCTACGTAGTCATTTGACAGGAGGGATTTTACCATCTCCCTTATCTTTAAATCAGTTCCACCGGCTTGTCCATGAAGTAACGGATAACGAATACATTCTTTGGAGGAGTATAAAACATTAATTAGAGCCTTTTCTTGAGGAAGCACATAAATGCTGAACAGCAACTGCCCGCCCTTATAACTGTCGGTCCTTTTTCCATAATTCGCGGAGCTATATATTATCTGTTCCGTATCTTGTCCTATAAATTCAAAACCTTCTTTTTGAGGACCGCTTGTTCTGCTATCCCTCTGTCGGTATATATAGCTATGAATCTTGTCAAGCTTCTCGGCCACATCAGCCCAGGCGACACTCGTTACCGAACCGCCAAACTGATTTATGCCAACAAGCACAGCGATAATTATCACCGCCGCAGCGGCCAGTATTGATATTCGACTTTTCATAATAATTCTCCATATATTTGGCTGGTTGGGAGCCAATTTGTTAAGTTTTAATTTATCCAGATGCTTCAGAGCGCCGGCAAGGATTCTTTGGTCCGCGCCGGGACTGGTAGCAACATCTGATTTGTTAATCAGTTCTTTAATTTTATTAACTGGCTTCATTTTTTACCTCGCCATCCAAAATTGACCGCAGCTTATCGAGCCCGTAGCGATACCGGCTCTTAACTGTATTGACCGAAATGCCAAGCGATTTGCCGATTGTCCTGAACGTTATTCCTGCCTGAAAGTGCAGCATGATTGCCTCTCGCTGGTCGTATGGCAGTTGCGCCATTGCATTGCTTAATTGCTGTAATTGTTCGTTGCACATAATCGCTCGCGACGGCTCATCTGAACCTGAATTAACAGGCTCTGCTGGATCTAATTCCACGCTCTGCCGATGTTTTGCCTTATTTAAGTTCCGCGCGCGATTCGCGGTACAGGTTAGCAAATAGCCTTTGAGGCTGCCGGTTAAGCCAAACTTTTCGATATTCATCACGAAAGACAGAAAAACATCGTGCATAACATCTTCGGCGGCGCTTTTATCGTTCAAAAGGGCCATCGCCAAAACGAGCATATCGGTTTTGTACTTTTCATAGATCCGCCCGAGAGCTTCTGTGCTCCCGCGTTTACATCTTAAAACAAGCAGCTTGTCTTCCATTAGGCCCGCCTAATCAGTTCCGGAACAAACGTTTGTCGCTAATATAACAATTTCAGCGCCCTTGCGGGTCTAAAGAAAACGATTTTTTCCAAGACTTTCTGCTCCAAGAGCGCATAAAAAAGCCGAGCTTGCAACCGGCCCGGCCTTTTGGATTATATGGCGTTTGGGTTTGTCTGCTATAGCCCTTGGATCCCCGGCCTTGTGACCCCCTCGTAGTCCGGCGGGATATTCGGCTCGAAGATGCCCGGATCCAGCTCCACGTCCCACTGGAACTGGTCCATTACGCACTCTGATTCCCCCACCTCTCCTTCATACTCAGCAATTATCTTCCTCTCAAACAGGACGGGATATCCCGTTTCCACGCTAACCCATAATCGCAGCAGCACATCCAGACGGTCGTATTTAGAAGTTGGGCCCATGCAAGCCGGGTCGGTCGTCTCGATACCTTCGCACAATACTCCCTCGATGGTTTTCTGTCGGAGTTTACTGTGCTCGCCGGACAGTATCGTCTGTACCAGGAGACTGGGGTTCGACCCGTCCTCGTGCTGCTCCAGGGCGATTTGACACTCGCTTTTCTTAAATATGGTAGTCAGGTAGAACTTGTGTATGTGATAGACGTCTATGAGAGTATCTGTGTCGGAGTCTGTTAAGTCTATGTAGCAGGTCCGGGTAATCTGCCCGTCTTTGTAGAAGTCCATTCGGGAGTATCCCGTTGAGGTGTATGTGATTGAATAGTCATATTCATTGGAAGGAATGGACTCCTCCTTACATCGGACGATTAACCCCCGGCTGGCTTCCACTTTCCTGGTGACTTCAGCCCAGACGACGCCGGAAGTGTTTTCGGTGCCGATGAATTCAAATAATCCCAGGACAACCAGGGCAATAATCACCGCCGCAGCGGCTGATTTTATAATTGGACTTTTCATAATTGTTCTCCATATATTGTGTTGGCTTGGAGCCAATATCGTTTTGTGAAACTCATTTCGTGCCTTTGAGGTCTCGGCCCAGAGGTCTTTGTCCATTTCGGGGCCTGCCTTGAAGGACATTTTCTTAACAACGTTTTCTATTTTGTCTGCTGGTCTCATTTACAGTCTCCCGTTCAGAGCCGACCGCAGTTTCTGCAGGCCGTACCGGTATCTTCCTTTGATGGTGCTGACCGAAACGTTCTGCAGTCCGGCAATGTGCCTGAGCTTCATTGCCGCATTCAAATGCAGGGCAATTACTTCCCGCTGCTCGTATGGAAGTTGCGCCATGGCGCCGGCAACCTGCCGCGACTGTTCGTCGGATATCATGCGTTTATCCGGTGGATCGAAGTCCGACTGCATGGGTATATCTTCATCCAGGCTGAGCGGCTGGCGTTTGCGTGCCCTGATCTGGTCTCGGCAGCGGTTAAGAGTACAAGTTGCCAAGTAGCTTTTAAGGCTGCCGCGGAGCTTGAACGTATCGCTTGACTGGGCTAACGTAATGAAGACATCATGCACAATATCCTCTGCCAGACCGGCATCATTTACAAGCGCCATCGCCAGTGTCAGCAGATAGTCGCGGTATTTTTCGTAGATGCGTTGCAGCGCATCTTTACTGCCAGCCTTGAATTTCCATTTTAGCAGTTCGTCTTCTATCATCCACTAACACCATCATGCTATAACAACGATCGCTGCTCACTATTATATCACGATTGACTTGTGGATTTGGACATAAGAAAATGAATTTTTCTAAGACTTTTTTCTGCACAGGCGCATAAAAAAGCCGAGCCAAATAAGCCCGGCCTATTTGCTAAGACTGCCGATTAGCTACTCGTCCGGCCTTGTTCTATATAGTGTGTCAAAATAATTGCCTGATGGCCTTTTTCATTAAAAATTAATAATCAGCCAGCGTCCCGATTGACCGTATACCTGTTGTACACAGAAGACAATGGATTGTACACTTGTTTGACCGTCCTTTTCGACTTCAACTTGACAAGGCACACTTAGGCTACCGGTTTCTGCATTGAGCTCGGGTTTACCAACGGAAATTAGGCGCACAACCTGTTCTTGTTGATAAGGCTGCTCCTCAACCCATCCGGCGGGTATGTTGGCGATGAGTTTGCTTGCTTTGGTATAGTCTTGAGCAATCGCCGCTTCCACGAATTGACGAACGAGCTTCACGGCACTTTCCTCATCACTCATAGTCCCCTTTTCCAAGCCAACCTTCTGAGTAGTTTGATCAGCACGGATTACATCAGCAGGAGGTTTCAGAACGAATATTTCCGAATCGGCAGGATTGTTGTAATCCAGGTATCGAATTCGACCCAAGAATTTATACTCTCCGTCCTCAAGCTTATAGCTTTCCTCTTGTTGCAATAGCTTAGTTTCCGGGTCAACCTTAAATACAGCCCGCACGTCAGGTGAGCTTTCTTTAGTCATTGTTATAGTAATTGGCTCACCCTCAGCAGAAGATTCCTGAATTTCAATCTGTACATTTTCACTGCCTTGTGCTTGATACAGTTCTTCCACGATCCGCTTCGGGTCAAAAGACTCATAGTACATTTTTGATTGGGCGAGTTTGTCTTTCTCTATCAAAACCGCGATACGCTTTTTTGCCTTAAACCAGACTTCCGCTTTTCCTTCGTGCCAGACTACATCTTTGGGGCCATCCACCGTGTCTAAGAAATTCATACGTAAATTTGTGAGTTGCCTATTGTCGTCGAATTGAGCCCAAATCTCATCAACGTGTCCTTTGGTGGATGGTTCACATTTGAGATGGATGAACCATAAACCACGGTTAGCCTCGATGGTTTGCTCGATTGCATATGCGGGTGTGACTGATTTATCCAAGATTGTTACTGAGATCGCTACTGCGATTAGAATCACCGCCACAGCGGCCAGTTTTGATGTTCTACTTTTCATAATGGTTCTCCATATATTCGGCTCTGCAAGAACCGATTTAGTCTTTTCTGATTCGGCCAGTGCCGCCGAAATATCGTCGTGGACTCTTTTGTCCAGCTCGGCACTGGCTTTCAACTGCAATTTCTTAATCAACTCATTTATGTTATCTGCTGGTCTCATCGTTTCATCTCACCATTTAACATTGACCGCAGTTTATCCAACGCATACCGGTACCGGCCTTGTACAGTATTGATTGAAACGCTCTGCTGTTTGGCGATCACCTTAAACTTCATGCCACTGTACGAATGCAGGAGCAAAACTTCCCGCTGCTCGTATGGAAGCCGCCCGAGGGCCCGGCTCAACTGGCGCAACTCTTCGCCGAAAATCGCGGCGGCATCCGGCCGGTTTGCATCAGGTATAGCCGCGCCCGCTTCGGCATTCTGATATCTTCGCCCGGCCTTATTTCTGTTCCGTGCATTATTCGCCACACAAGTCGCCAAATAGCCTTTCAGACTCCCGGTCAGCCGGAACTTCCGGGAAGACTCGATAAAAGACACAAACACATCGTGCACAACATCCTCGGCGGAGCTTACGTCAGTCAGAAGAGCAGCCGACAGCGTCACGAGGTCGTCTTTGTACTTTTCATAGATGCTCCGCAGGGCCTCGCGATTGCCGCGATTGAACTTCAATATGAGCAGCTTGTCTTCCAGCATTGAAAAGGTACTTTCCTGAATTCAGCTCAATCGATTGTCACTTATAAAACAACTCAGCGGACTGTTTTAGTATAAGGAAAATAGAATTTTTATGCTATATTCGCTTGTGAGCACACAATCCTATTTCAATCCCAGGAGCGCATGAGAAAGGCCGAGCCAAACAAGCCCAGCCTTTATGACTTTATCGCTGTTTTGTTAGCCTCAAAGCGGCTTCTCAAGCTCCGCTAACTCTTCGGCGGAGAAATTGCCCGCACTTAAATCTCCAAAGATTACACGATAAACTCCATCTGAAACTTTCCATCGTAAAAGCACTGCTTCGGGATTTTCAGCCGTTACAGTATCTCCGTAATATACTGCTTCTTTTTCCATTCCAGCCAACTGGGCATAGAAAGTTCCTACTTGAAGGATATTCTGTA
>Ga0307378_10013845_pt1 | contig 10178 bp, 18 predicted proteins | sample UN1MG_FD_202238 | JGI IMG/M metagenome (GOLD analysis project Ga0307378, IMG submission 202238) | Soil microbial communities from Risofladan, Vaasa, Finland - UN-1 | ecosystem: Environmental > Terrestrial > Soil > Coastal area > Acid sulfate soil | place: Finland: Risofladan, Vaasa | collected... | reverse complement strand
TCTCATCGACCGGCGATGGCAGTAGCATCCATGCCCATAACGCCGGGTCTGTCACGTTTAATGGGCACAACCAGTAGCCCTCCGGGTCAGCCGTCACAACTTCGTAATTCACGAGCGAGTTCAACCGTTCAACCTCGGCGGTGAGGCGTTCGATCAGTGAGGCAGCCTTCCAACACGTCGATTCCTCCACGAGTTCAAGGTTTGTTGGGTCACATTCTGCGGCGTGAACCTTCGCAATCTTTCGCAAACGTTCTACGATGTCACTCATCGCTCACCTCCTCCCATCCCAGAGTTAGCGTATAATCCTCAGTCCCCATCGCTCACCATCCCTTCGGCTTGAACCTTGTAGTATGCCTATCAAACTCATACTGTGCAGCACCAAGCGCACCGTTCCTATTCTTCTCAACGAACACTTCAATGATTGGCTTCTCCTTCGATGGATACCACAAGAACATAACAGTATCTGCATCCTGTTCAAGCTGACCACTGGCCCTGATATCAGACAGGCGTGGCCTCTTATCATCACGGTACTCAAGGTTCCTGCTAAGCTGGGTGACAGCCATGACTGGGATAGATAGATCCTTTGCAATTGCCTTCAATCCCTTTGAGATCTTAGTTACCTCCTCTTTACTATCATCCCCAGGACAAAGGAGCTGTAGATAATCGACAATAAGAAAATCAATGCCACCCCTAGACTGCATTCTTCGTGCCTTAACCCGAACATCAGCAAGAGACTGTTGAGCAGTATCATCAATAACAAGAGGCAGTGTGGATATGGTACCCGCGATTCTGTGTAGAGTTTGTTTTGCTTCATCACTTAATCCTTTTGGCTTTAGCAGGCTAGTGTATGGGACACCGCTCTCAGATGATAGGAGTCTCCTACCTAGCTGAGCTTCTGACATCTCAGGTGAGATGTATAGCACTGACTTGTTCTGCTTAGCTACATTAGCTGCAACCTGTAGTGCGAACGCTGACTTTCCTACCGAGGGGCGAGCACCAACAACAATAAGATCTCCAGCACCAAACCCAAGGAGTGCCTTGTCGAGTTCAAAGAATCCTGTCTTGATCTCACCTTCTTGTCCTTCACCACTGTCTACCTCCGCTAGAATGTTATTAAGAACGTCACCAATCCTAGCCTCTGATGATTTGATTGACTGCCCACTGAGATCATTAAGTGCAGAGAACGCAGCTTCCATTCTGTTCTCTACTGATGTCCTTCCATCTCTCAGGTGATTGCCAATGCGTACAAGATCCCTTGATGCCGAGTCTCTCTTAACTTCCTTCGCATAGTACTCAACGTTGTTAACGTCAGGCACCTGATCAATAAGGCTGGAGACATATGTTGAACCTCCAGCCTTAGTCAAGCAGGTATGTTCTCTTAGTTCATTTGATACACTAATGAGATCAATGGGCTTGCCATCAAAGGTGAGGGACTGCATCGCTCTCCAGATTAATCTGTTCTGTTCACTAAAGAAGTCCCTCTCTTTAAGATATCCTGATACCTCTGCATACATGCCACCATCTAGCAGCAGTGCACCTAGTACAGCAAGCTCATCAGCCTCTGCCATTACCAGCTACTCTTACCAGCAGTTGGGGACGGGGTGTGTGCAGCAGCGTGTGCAGGTGTAGCATCAGCCTCACCCCTGTCATCACGGAACACACCATACCACTCACCAGTAATGTTCAGGAACAACGACAGCTTGCCATCATCCTTACGGATCAGCTTGCCAATTGGATTCCAAGATGTCTTCTCAAGTCCATCAGCCTTGCTAACGTACTTGTCACCAGCCTTCATAACATTAAACACTTCAGCCATGTCTTACTCCTTACCAATAAATTCGTTCTGAGCCTGAATGAAATTGATTAACGATGTCTTGTTTGTCACTGCATCTAGTGTCTCCTCACCAGTTATGTTTGTGATTGCCCTCATGTGCCACTGAGTGTACACTTCTGCACCGAGTTTGTCAACCCCCCTGTTAGCTTTTTCTTTAGATGTTTCTCTTAGCTCTTCAACGGATAGTACTGCTTTTGTTACAGCGTTTGTTACGGCAACAATATCTTCAGCGGGAGGGGCCTTGTCAGGCTCAGGCTTTACGACAGTAGCAGTCTCGCTCGGCCTAAAGTCAATGTACTTGTTACCATCGAACATGCCCATGTGTACAGCAGCACCAAACCCTAACCAAGACAGAGCCTTGGACAGTGCATCAGTGACAGACATCTTAGCATAGTCATCGTTGAAGAACGCACCACTCTTATGTTCCCCGTCCATGGTAGTACCACCAAATGACTGGATCGTACCACCTGGATACCACAGTTCAATCTTTACAGTATGAACCTGAGTGCCAGAGATGTCTGATTTGATAACGGTTTCATCCTGGATTTCAAATCCCCATTTGCCCCCCATCGGACCCCACTCAATGGTAGCTTCTCTGATTGTCCACATGGGATCAATAGCAGTCAGTCCCTTCGGTGCCTTCCTCAATGCATCATCGTGTGGTTTGAAGTGTCGGTTCCAAAGTTCAAGGTTCTTTTCGTTCATGCTTTATTACTCCAATATAGATATGCAAAGTATACAGTGAGTCCAATTAAAATTAGAGACAGTGGTATCCATGTAGGTGCAAACACCCACCACCAAGACCACTTGATATGACCAGTCAGCTTCAGCACAATAAATGCCACTTGAAGTAGACCACTACCGCTAACGTTCACGCTGGTATTCCCATTACTCATCAGTTAACTCCTTCTTCTTCAGCAAGTGTACCCTCTGCTGACATGCCTGCATTATTCAGGGCTTGTGCTAATTGGAATGCTTCATTAGGAAAGAGAACAAAGCTCATTGCCAGTTCCATTGTTGTGATTGCAAATACAATTTCTCCATCATTGGTTACTCCAATGTTAAGCTCTACATCCTCCATCCTCTCACCTGTTAGTCGTTGTTCCATTACACCCCCATAATAATTCTTTTCAGCGAGGCAAGCGCGTCTTTGTATTCTTCTCTACCCTCTTCGATCCATTCATCACCAAGAGTATAGAGTGCATTACCCTTGAGATCTTTGCCAATAACAAAAAACCTAAACGAGTTAACAGTATACCCCATGTTCTCAAGCATGTCATTATAAAAAGCCTGCTGTCTGTAATATCCATAGCTCCTGATTGAGTACTTGAATCCCTTGGTGTACCTACTAACGCCTGGATCTATCTCAAATTCTGCAGTTGGTGCAGTCTTAATGTCAACTATATCAACAACAGTAGGAGAAGAAGGAAGCAAACGTAGTACATCTGTTCTAATCTTGCAGAGTATTCCCGACTCTGGTTCATTGATCCACCCAGATAGTTCATAGTTATTAAATGGACTAGAGAACAGAGCATCGTGTTCAGGTACATCTCCAACCATCTCGATGATTCTATTGCAGTCGTCCATCATTTGATTGGGGATGGCTATTAGTCCAGCCTCACTGCACTCATCCTTGAATGCTTCCCACTTCTTGCCACGTCGCACCTTACCTGGAAATACATTATACAAATCCCTGAATGAATCAGGGAACATGAGTGCTTCATGCACCATGCTACCAAATACAAAGTGATCAGCGTTAGGATCTTTATCAAACGCTGACTCACCATTCAGGTATGCAGCTGGATCTACCATGATATCTGCTGTGTTGGTGCTCGATACTCCTGGTAGTAAGTGGTATGTATCGTTATCTATATGGTAGAACCCCTCAACATCTGCCCTGCCAAAGCATTCACTCACGGCAGAGGGTGCAGAATCAATGATCATATGTTACTCCTTTGGTATACCATATGATCCAACTCCTACCTCTGTCAACCATTAGGCTGGGCAACATCAAAGTTAAAGTCTTCATCCAATGGCTTAGCCCCCTGCTGGATGCCATCAATCTCATAGAGTAGCTCCATCATATCAGCAACGTGGTACTCAAGATCTTCACATCCCTCAATGGCAGACTCAACATCCATGTCCTGTGCATCAGCCATAATAGCACGACTGATCCTCTCACAACTGCGAGAGGTAGACTCAACAGCTTCGAACAGTTCTTTGATAATCATCTTGTTCTCCTTCTCAAATGAATAAAGGTGTCGGAAGTAGCCTGTTGTTTTCGGCAGGTAGATCCCGCTCATCATCTTCATCCCTCTCCTTCCACCATGTACAGTAGTTGTCGAACCGGGTCAGCTTAACTGACATCTTGCACCCGTGATACACTGCATCAACAGGTTCATCAAACAATCTACAATGCCTGCATGTATCACACCTGATAAGCATGTGACTCACCTTTCCTCACCATCTCGATGATGAAACTTCTCAGTCCACCCATCCCCTCGTAGTACAAACGGAGTAGGCTGGACAACAACTCGCATGATCTCATCACAAGCATAGCATCGAGGGAATGCTGACTCACAATAGTCAGCTGCCCTGATGACTACATTATCCTCAATCTTCCCACACTCTGGACACTTGAACTTATAGAGCGGCATGAGTACCTCCTGTTTTGCCAACGATCAGCCTATAAAATTTAGGACTAACATACATAAGCAACGTACCAAGCAACAACAATGGCATGAACACAACGAATAGAACGATTGACAATGCCATCATCGAATAAAGAAATACATACATCATCAGATCAAACAGGTGCATCAGTTGCCATGTGTTCTGATTTATTATTTAACATGATCGCCTCTGTTAGTGCTGACTTGATACTCTTGCTTGGTACATTCTCTTGCAATAGAGCAATGCAAAACATGATGAACGTGTTGCGCATTGCTAGGTTGGGGTTAAGATTCTTGTTGATAACCCCATTGACGTGACCATTCAACGGGTCAAGGCTTGACGATAGCATGAGTGATACTATCGCACCGGCATCAAGACCCTCGGACTCTGCGTTATCCATCATTGATTCAATGATGTCATACACTTCATCAGACAACTGTTCAAATGTTTTCTTTAGGTTATCCCCCTCATAAGTTGGTTCAGGATCAGTCCCACTTGGACTGTACCACGTACCAGTTGACTCATAGTATCCATCTCCCATGGTGTCCCCCCTTATTCATAAAGATTACTGTGAAGCACAGGTGTGTACCCATCCACTGTCATTTCTATGCGTAGCTTCTCAAGGTCTATACATCTTGCCTTGTCCGGATCATACAGGACTGCCCCGCTTCTGTCAACTGACAAGATGCCACTGTCTACAAGATAAGGCACAGCCTGTGAAAAGCATTCAATATCGTGGTCAATGTAATCCCCAGGCTTAATGAACTCACATTGAATTGATCGGAGATTTGAATGTGATTGGACATAACTGTATCTCAACTGTTTGATTGCCCTTGGGTTCAACTCAATGACCTCATCTTCATGAACTCCCTCTAGTTTTTCTTCAAGTTCTTTCACAAGCCTTACAAGATCATTTGAAACATGAGTCATACCAAACCTGTATCTGATGTTCAGATTTGGTACACATTTTCTCAAGTAGTCACAGTTTGCCTTTGCCTTGAACCTCCATGGTGCAGTATCACCAACATCGAATAGGTTTATAACCCTTTGCTTGAATAAAAATTCAATATTATCCCCAATAAATGTCTCGATGATTCTTGAATTATATAATGTATTGATAAGCTTAACCCTAGACTTAGCCTTATCAATATCATTTTTAGAATGTAATTCAAGATCGCGATCATCAATGTTAGCAGGCGTCATCAATAGACTGTTATGTGATTGGACTGAACCACAGCCATAACAAAGTACTGTAGTATCAGCTATTCTTAACCCACAATAGGCACAATATTTATTCCCACTAAATTCAATCTGTTGGATAGGTTCATTCAAGATAACATCAGTGTATAAATTGATTTTGTCATGTCCATTGTAATCAATTATAGCAGGTGAACGGTCTCTTGATACCCTTTCGATATACAATTGTTGATCAAAGTAAACAGCACGTCCATCACAAACAACACGACCTGCTATTGTGTTGTCTTGCGATAATGCGTCAAGCTTTTGAATTAATTCTTCACTCGTCATCTCTATCCTCCACTGTGTCATAGCAGAAAACATTATCAGCGTGACCACAGCAAGGGCACTTGGGTAATACCAACCCATCCCTTTCAACTTGCACGTCCATGACCTCTACCACTGTGAATTGATAGTTACAATCGTGACAATACCACGCGTCATGGCCTAGTATTTCAATCATAACATCCTCATCAAAGATAGAGTCAACATCAATCTGGTCAACTGTTTCACCTGAAACATTATACATCTCAACCTTGTGCTTATACCTGCTATGGGTATCACTCCAAGGATTGTCATAGACGCTGTTGATTAGACTCTCATCATCTTTGACAACCCACCTGAACTTATGGTTGAAGTTGCTGTACCAACAGCCATCAGTGTCCCACTTACCGTCCTTCTCATTAACAAATGAGAACTCACCGCTAGCATTTAAGAATGCAAGCTTTGAACTGAACCCACAATACTTACCGATCATCTTCATGATAGGTTCACTGTAAATGAAATCATCAGGAAGTCTTTGCAAAACTTCACGATTGAAAACTATTGTATCTGATATGTTGTCCTTCCCTAATTCCATGAACACACCATTATGAGCAAACACCAGATCATCATTCACTACCCAAAACGGGTGAGTATTTTTCTTATCAACCTTTCCACTTGTAGAGATTCTGAAGTGGATAAGCATGGGGGTACCATCCCAAGATCGTGAATCCCAAAATGAAATCAAGTTTTCATATGACATGAAACCCTTTTTAATTTTGAGAACACCATCTTCAACCCATGCTATACCAGCTCCATCATCATTGATGTACCAGCATTTTTCAAGTGTGTCTTTTGACACACTTTTATCAGCGGGCTTTGCAATAATTACACACACTCTCAATTACCTCCTCAATATTTGAATAGAGACTTGAAATTAGGATACTCTTTCACTCTATCATTCATGTAGTGAATGAAGTTGTCAATAGTGCAGTCCTTCATACTGCAATCTCGGGTGAAGTTTACTACTCCGTCAACACACTCTAGGTTTGCGAAGTACCCTTGCTTAGAGATTGTGGACTGAAATATCCTAACCTCTACAGTATTCCTGTTTTGCAGATTTACAGAGCGATACCGCTGACCAGACTGTTTCTTCTTGCAGTTTCCTGCCATCTCCCATGAGTCAACATCCGCCCACTGACTCAGGCGAGTAGCAGAACGGCGGCTTACTTTTAGTGTAAAGTCGTAGTTATCCATAAAGATCTTCACAAACTTATACAAGTGTGCAGATCCAAGGAAGGCTTGACGACCTACATGAATGTGCATTCCACAGTCTTTTGCGGCGAAGCCCCTTGCTTTACCACGCAGGTTAAACAGAGGGTTTAAAACCTCAATGTTTTCCTTTATCCATTCCATTGTGAATGGGTGAGATACAATCTCAAACCCATAGTTAATGGAGCCATCTTCTGTGAGATAGAACAGATCAGAACCCTTAAACGACATCGCCGCGTCTTTCCTATCGCGGCCTTCTGTTGAGACTTCAACCTCAGTGCCATACGTTGGAGTATGCTTGCCCCGTTTGCCGAATATTCTGAATCGTGGTTTGAAATTCCAAGACTCAATGTCGTTGTCGTCGTCGTCATGGTAGCATTCTTCACACATGTAGCAATCGTGACTTTCTGAATACATGGCATATTCTGCGTCAACTACATCGCCGCATTCAGGACAAGTAACATAGTGGTCACAATAGCAATCTTCACAGATTGTGATACCACCGCTATCTACATAACGTGATGTATCACGATATGAAACGCAGTTACAAAGATCACATGTTAAGTAGCTTTCATCATAACACGAATCACATACCCAATTGCTGTTTGGAGTCTCAAACGATTCGTCAACTGGGACTACACAGCCACAATCATTACACGTTGTGAACCTTTCATTGAAACAATCTTCACAGAATGATTCAGATTCATGTGTGAATTCTTCTCCATCTTCGAGAGAACAATCACATTCAGAACACAACAGGATCTCATCAGGCAAGTCCGGCATATTTAACCTCCTTTCTTAATATTTTGTTGGGACGTTGATAATCGCTCAGGAAGTATACTACAGTACAAACTTCACGTTGTCAATAGCATGAATGAGAGAATCCGCAAGATAGCACGAGAATACTGCTATTGCGACAGCCGAAATCACAAAGAACACAACAAAGGCTGTTTTTCTCATTATTCGCGGTCTTCAAGAGTGTTCCAATGATCTTCAACATAGTCATGGTGAAGAACATCAAGAGTCTCAATAGCAGAGAACCACAGAGAATCAGACCATTTTGAAGTTTTCTTCATCCAACAGGAGAGAATCTTCAGTTTCCATAACAGATAGCGATGTCTCAACATGGAATCCCCCTTCATAGAGCCTATCCCGCAATCGCCCTTGCGGGCGATTGTAGCATATACCCTAGTCCAGATTCTTGATACACTCAATTTTCCCTATCAGGCGTGCCGCTCCTGCGGCATTATGTGAACCCTTGCACGTGACGTTGAAGGTGTGAATCCGACCGTCATCAAGTGTAACGGTACACTCATAACGTCGTGGTTTCTCCTCCGGGTTAGGTGGTGCCTGCACGATAACAGGCGCGTTTCCAGATCGTTTGTGCCGTTTCACTGTGACGCGGAATCCTCGGGACTGATACCATTCGGCGATTTTGGTAGTATCGTGGCCCTTGTGTTTTCCGGTCAACCTATAATCCCGCAGGAATTCTATAGGCGTCGCGGATGGGTCGCAATGAACGTGGAGTGGTTTGCAGACGTTCGGTGGGAATGGGTCTTGATACCCTATAAACTTTCCGTCTAGCGTCTCGTACCGTACCGCGCTCAATCCTACCGTTGCCGCTCTGAGTACCGTCCTTCGGTGACGTCGGGATTTGGAACTCCCCATGCTACCTCCGGCTAAGTTGTTCTCGACTTTCCAGCCGAGGAGCGGGTGCTACCTGGTAGCTTGCCGCTCACCCCTGGTATTGCAACCCATGTGCCAACTACCGAGGTAGTAGTTGTAAGTTGTTGATTTTAAAGGAATTGAATTTTATGGCATGGATTTTGATGCGAGTCATTCCTATTAATACGTCTAGGTTGACAATAATAGTTACGTTCTACGTCATAGGATGACGGACATATTCTCAATTAAACTGCAATTGTCTCATTCCATTGATGTTATGGGTTACGCTACGCGTTACATTGAATGACGTAGAGCGTATCAGGAATGGTTCTCATTATGGTGGGATTGGCATGGTATTTGATGCGATAGCATCTCAACACGTTATGTATAATAGGACTCATTATCAGTTGTGTCTCATTAGTGTCTCATTAGTGTCTCATTGTCTCATTGTCTCATTATAGAGTTGAGACAGGATCTCATAATGTAGTGTTGCATTATGCAACGTTGAGGGTGTTGCATTTTGCAACGGTTAGTTGAGAGGGGATCTCATAATGTAGTGGTGTGTCAATAAGACACAGTGTCTCATAGTTGAGAGGGGATCTTAGTGAAATATTATTTGATAATGATTCCTGGTACCAAGGCCTATCTACTAAAGGTTTAGTACTAAAGTCTTAGTAGATAGGATGCTATCAGGAATCATTTCTGGTGGGTCTTGTAACGCTAACAGTAACCACTATCACCTAAGCCCATTGTTCGTAATGGTTACTGTTATGATGTGCCATCCCTGTACCATTGATACTGAGGTTAGGAATCATTCTCAATCCCCCGGAGCATCACCCCGTTACCCCCAACTGCGCGTCCTCGCTTACGATATACCCCCTCTTGGATGCGCATAATATTTTCAAAAAACACGTCCTGTTGCTTCTATCAACAAAACTAGCCCTAGAATCGCTCGTAATGTGTGGGGGTAGGCAAGGGTACCTATTTGACCCTAGAAACGATTCTAGACCCCTCTACGCCTTTAACAGCCAGTCTGTAGAAACATATCCTAGGTATACTAGGACCATCTGGAATCTTGATTCCAGGTTGGCAGGGATCGAAGATCCCCGCTCATCGCACGGCAAGGGGGTGGTAAAGATGCCTATTCTACATGCACCTGTCCTACAGGTGCATCAAAGTACGTTATGTACTTTTCTCATACTGGTGTAATGTACTTAAGTATTTTATTATTAATATA
>Ga0307378_10013844_pt1 | contig 10179 bp, 10 predicted proteins | sample UN1MG_FD_202238 | JGI IMG/M metagenome (GOLD analysis project Ga0307378, IMG submission 202238) | Soil microbial communities from Risofladan, Vaasa, Finland - UN-1 | ecosystem: Environmental > Terrestrial > Soil > Coastal area > Acid sulfate soil | place: Finland: Risofladan, Vaasa | collected... | reverse complement strand
TGTATCAATAATAATACTTGAACTGCAGGTCCACATTCCATTTGTCGGCGGCGCCTTTGTTCTTGGTCAGTTTGATTTGTGCGCACTGCAGATTCGCCCAGCGAAGCTGAATAGCCGACAGGAACCTGGCAAATTGCGTTATGTCAACACCCTCAAGAATAACCTTGGCGCTCTGGCTTTTTTGGCCGCTGGAAGAGGTGATTATACCTGAGCTGAGCTTGTAGCTGCTGGTCGGTACCTTGCACAGGGCGGCTATTCTCTCCACCGCCGTGGCATACGCGAACTCTTTTTCCGCATCCCTGGTCGTGTCAAACCCCAATCGGTCGGGGTCGAGGGTTCGTATATCAGCCATAACGGTCTGGGCCTGGCTGTATTCCTGCATTTCGCTGTCCCAGCTTCGCTGCGCCCTGGGCAGGTAAACGCCCCAGACAAGCAGCGGCCACAGCGCTGTCACTGCGGGAACAAGTATATAGTAGAAAACCGGATTTTTGTATATATTCCTCATAATCGCTGCTGCTTTTTCGGTACGACCGTCATAGTGAAACTATCCCGCCCGCGTTCCGGCACCAGGCGGTCCTGCAGGATTTCCAGCCCGTTTTCCTCGATGGCGCCGCGCAATTTCAGGGTATCCTTGCGGCTGGGGGTATCACCTGCTATCTGGATAGTCTTGGTTGTTATGGATATTGATTCTATATTCAAACGCGTCTGGGCGGCACAGTTGTTAAATGCGCCCAGCACCAGGGTCAGTTTTGCGGCAACAGATTCTTCGCCCGTAACACTCAGCTGGCCGCTTTTTACATTCTCAATGCGCCTTTTTTCACTCGTCAGCTTTCTAAGCGGGCTGGGCGGCAGCTTCTTGCCCAACATCACGGCCGCGTACTGTTTTGCGAATTTTTCGCGAAGCCGCCACCGGGGTCTGTTTTCCCGGAATAAGCCTATCTGAAAATAGATACCTGCTACAACAATCAGCACCGTAAGGCACACGCCCAGCAGCTTCAGGGCCTTTTGCAGCTGGATTTTCCGCCCCTGGTAAGGCATGAAATCGTGGCGGAAATCAATTGCGTATTGCCTGTCGGTGCCGCAGACAGCCGCTGCGTATGCGATGGCGAAATCAACTGCTCCGGTGCAATTTGTGAATTCGTCAGCGTCGGTCAGCACAGAATCGGTCAACTGCAGCGCCTGAACTTCTATGCCAAGTTTGCCGCTCAGGTGCTCAAAATTCACGGAACTGCCGGCATCGAAGACCTTCAGTTTTTTCAGTTGCCGGCCGGTTGCCAGCGCCGCTACTACGGGAAATTCTCTGCACAGAAGCTGGTTCTTGTCCTGGCCGGTGCCAAGAATGAATGTTCGCACACCTTGTGAGAGCATTGGTGACTGCTTTTCAGTGCCGCTGCTGTGCAATGGAAAAATAAAATAACCGCTGTGTTCGGAAAAAACACAGAAGACGGTTTCGCCGTCGAATGACCGTTTCGCAATAACATTGCCCCGGATAAACCTCGACAGACTGTTGGCATCAGGCTCTATGGCGACGGGCTCAAGATTCTTGCTTTGCAGGCAAAGAATGATTTCGGACAAAACCTGCTTATCCGCGGTAAAAACCATAAGCTGCGAGCCGTTCTGGTCGCTTGAAACCGTGCCGAAAGACAGCGCAAAGCTGCCTATGTCCATAGCCAGCGATTCTTCGGTATCAAAGCGAACAGTTGTGGCAATCTGCTTTGGGTCGGTAAAGGCCGAGTGCACGCTGTGCTGCATATAGAGACTGCAATCCAGAGACACCGCAACCTCACAGTTCTGATACAAGGCCTCTTTTTCCCGGCAGCGCTGGGCAACAAGGTTTATCAATCGGGCGGTAAGGGACTGCTGGGCGGCATCGGCCGGCTGTTCTTTTTCAACGGTAACGCTGAAACAGTCGAGTATTTTCCTCTCACGGCCCCGTGAACTCAAACATACCGCTGTTGCGGACCCTTTGCTCAAATATATACCTAAGTAATTCTGACCTTCCACTTAATCTGTACCCCTGTAAACATTCATTAACTGTCAACCTGATACGGCTATACACGTGATTGGCTGATATTGCCCTGATTTCAGCCAAAGATTATAGCAACCGGTTTCAATTTTCCGTTATCTTTTACTACTCCTACAACAGCCGACACCGTGGCCAGTCCGTTTACCGATTTTATTTTGATACTGAAAACCGTGCTTTCGGTGGTAATATAGTTCTGGCAGTTTTTAATGGCGCCGGAATATCCCATCAGCTGTTTACTGAAGTCTTCTATACTTTCAAAAGGTTTTATGCGCCTTCTATATATAATTTCTTCGGCGATTTCGTCGGCGTCGCCGCCGAAACTAAACGCCGCTTCCAGAACCTGCCGAGGGGCTGTGTTTATATTGACCTTGCCGGCAGGCCAGAGTGTGGCGTATTTCAAGGCTGATTCGGTTCTGTCTTCGGCGATTATCGTTGGTCTGGCAAGCAGTTCGGTGTCAATGAGGCTGCTGTGAAAAAGCCTTGCGAAACTGGTTTGATGCACCTCGGCAGGTATGTTTTCAACCGTCCGCCTCCTGCTGCTGCGGCGGCGACTTGCGGCGCTGCTGCGAGTGGCACCCCGGGTCGGCCCCAAGGGCGTGATTACCCTGGTTGGCTTGAATTCGAGCTTGAATTGTTTTATTTCGGCCAACTGTTCCAACTGTTCCCGCAAAGAATCGACCTCAAAATCATTGACATCCATCCACTCACAGAAAGTATCGAATCCCGCCTTTACTTCACGTTCAATATCCTTCTGGTTCAAAAGCATCCAGCCAAGCGGATACTTTGCGTTTTCATCCTCAATATCGACCGTTACCACGGCTGAACCGATTTCAAATTCAACAGGCTCGGTCAAAAACGGCCACGGCGGGCCGTATGGACCTCTTATGATAAAGCTCTTGGCGGAACCAAGGTCCATTATCTTCTGAAAATCGCCGGCGACATTGGCATCGTTGGTGTCCATAAGACCAGCCAGATAACCTGCAACATCCGTGAAATTTACATTTTCCTGACCCAAATCGCTGCCCCACTGGTAGGTCGAATAGTCAAACCATTCATCAATGAGCTGCTGGTACTGCTGCTGGTCAAGCGTGAATAAATCCGAAAAATCAGGTTCGTTCGGCCTGTCAATTGCGCCGGGACTGTTGAAATCCGCCAGCATCGCAAGCACATACTTGATTGCAGAGTCGCGCGCATAGCGGGCCTGGCAGGAATCCATCATATATCGATGCCTGTGGCGCTGCGCCGCAACGCGGGCCGTCAGCGTGTAACCAAGCGTCGCAAGCACCACTAATAACACAACCGTTACAAGCAGCACTATACCGCGGCGCTGAAGGCCGGATACGTTATGTATGGTTTCATTCCTGTTCATTGGGTTCTGCTTCTTCAAATTCATCCTGCTGGTTCGCGTCTTCAAGTTCGGCTGCCAGCGTAAGGTCGTTGACGTCTATTTCAGCAAGGCTGAACGCAATTATTCTGGTTCTGTCGATTGCGATGGACCTGGTAACTTTATCTTCCTCATAGACGTCGAAACTACCGGAGGCGGTTTTGAAAGGTTCGGCAAAAGACAGCGACACAACCACGCCGGCCGGCAGGGAATTAACGTTCCATTGCTGCAGCAGCTCTTCTCGCTGCGGCACTTCTATCCTGAACAAGGTGACCCCGGTACAAATCGGCACAAAAGAACGGTCTTTTTCCAGGTCGCTGCGTGACTGGTCCAGGAGCTTGTCCTCAATCGCCATACCGCTGTAACTGCGGTACAAAATAAGACCTGCGGAGGTTGTCTCGTAATCATAGCTTGCCTGCCAGACGATTTTTTCAAATGTCTGCTTGTTGTTACTGCTGTCGTAAATGGTGTTTATAATCTGCAGCCTGGCGGCGGGATAAAGATTATCCAGTTTATTTTCTATTATAATTTTTACGTCGCGGCCGCAGGCCGTTACTTTCTCAAGGTCGCCGGTCATAAGCTGCAGAACCTCATCGGCCAGCTGTGAGCCTTCCAGCCTTGCGGTCACCGAAGCAGCCAGACTCTCGGAACGATGATAAATACCAAGCACCGCAACCAGAACCATTGCACCTATTACCAGCGCCGCAAGCACCTCCGCAAGCGAATAACCACGGCTGTAACTGTTATTTTTACGAGAAACAGAATTCATAACTTTTATCTTTGTGCTACTTTTTTTTCAACTGTTCGAAAAGTTTCATGATATATTCCCAGAACTCTTCGGGCGTTCTGGGCCTTTTGTCCTGCCAGCGGTCCTGCTGCTTGTCCTGCTGCGGCTGCGACTCCTGCGCAATCTCAGTATACGCTCTCTGGAGATTTACCTTCTGTTCAGGTGTGGGCTGGCCGGCTGTTTGTTCGTACAGGTCAATCGCCGCCTTAACAAAATAACCGTCTTCGGTTACAAGCATATCGTTTTCAAGCCATTGCCGGACAGTTTCCTCATCCACACCGGCGTATTCGGCTGCTTCTTCGATGCTTTCAATAATTTCTTCAGCCAGCAGTTCTTTTTTCTGTTCTTTTTCCTGTTCGATTTTTTCCAGTTGCGAGCCGGTCAGGAAAGTCAGCCAGTGTGTCAGTTCCACTGTTTGGACCTGGCCCGCAGTGTCGGAATATTGGGCCGAGCAGACACCTTTGACCCAGGTTTTGCTGCTGGACGGTTCGCTGAAGGTCTCAACCGCTGTTTCCCATTCAATCGCGGGATACTTTTCACTGACACCGTATTCGACATTTTGGCTGACGGAACTGCTGCACAGCAGCTTTTCCATGTTCTCTCTTGCCACCTCAAAGGCCTGGGCGTTCAGCGTCAAATCGGCGGCCGAGTCGGCGCAGCGATTTATAACAACCACCACCCCGGAGGTTATAATCGCCAGAATCATCAAGGCCGCCAATACCTCCACCAGACAAAAGGCCCTGTGAAAACAACATATCCCGCAGACAGACAACGGCTCTGGCCGGCCGTCTTTTATGCGCCGCCGCACAGGTATTATTTTATCAAAACGGTATTTCACTTTCAGACCTTGTCAAAAGAAGCTGGGCATCACCTTCCGTTAACGTCACAGCAGGATTCAAGCGGTTAACCACAACCGAATAAATTCGTTCCTCTTCGTCCAGGAAAACCATTTTCCCCCCGTATTGCCAGCCGGCGTGCCCGACCCGAAACCTTGCACGGCCTTCGTTGGTAAAGTCACCGTCGTCGAATTCGACATAAGCCAGCCAGCAATTGTCACCAAAATCGTTCCACACAATAACCTCTTCTTCCAGAACATCCGAAAGATTGTCCGAGCTTATTGTGCGCAGCAGGTAGCTTTGCTCGGCCAGGTCAACGATAACCTCGTATCTTTTATCGCTTTCGGCTGCGCCGTGGGCCGCCATCTGCATGGCTGAGACAAAATCCTGCAGCCGGGCCCTGAAGGTGTTTCTCCTGAGCATGCCGAAAAGACGCACCTGCGCCAGCGAAAAAAACAGCGCAATCATCAATACCACAATTATCAGCTCGGTCAGCGTGAAAGCAGTTTTTAGTTTCGAGTTTTTAGCTGTCAGTTTCATACCACAGGTTTCGCATTTTCAGTTACAACTTAAAAGCATCGGTACTGAGCAGGTCGGCATCGCAATCTTCGCCGCCTTCCTGGTTGTCGGCTCCCAGACTCTTGATTGCGAAGGGCATACCGCTTTCCGGGTAACGCTCGTAGATAAACTCGTTTCCCCAGCCGTCTGTGGGTATGTCCGTGGTCTCAAGATAGCCGCCCGGCTGATAGTTGGTAACGTCGCCGGGCTGCTCGACAAGGGCAAGCAGACCTTCGTCTTCTTCGGGGAATCGGCCCGTATCCATCTTGAACTGGTTGACGGCGGCGTGAAGCATCTTGAGGTTTGCCTTGGTGGTTGTGACCCTTGCCTTGTCAATCTGGGTGGCCACTTTTGTAACCACAAGGGTCGCAAGCAGGCCGATGATAATCAGCATGGCCATAAGCTCGACCATCGTAAAACCTTTTCCGTGTTTTCTCCTGGTTTTGTTTTTCATATCAAGCGTACCTTTCAAAAAAACAATTTTTAGTTTAAAGCTTGCCTGCCGAAACCTCCAGAATCGGCAATATCGTTGCGTAAGCGATAACACCAATAACGGCGGCCATAATAACTATTATCATCGGCTCAATTGCGGCGCTTAGCCTTTCAATTACCACGTCACTCGAGGCTTCAAGATTTTCACTTATGTTTTTGAGCATTTTTTCCAGCTCACCGCTTTTTTCTCCGACGGTAATCATGTGGGCCACAGCCGGCTCAACAACGCCGCTGTCCCGCAGGGGCGTGGCGATATCGGCGCCTGCCAGGATCCTGTCGCGGGCCTGTTTGATAGCCAGTTTCATAAGTACGTTTCCGGTGACCTCGGATACAACGCGCAAAGACTCAGCCATAACAAGGCCGCTGCCAAGCAGCGTCGAAAGTGTGGAAGCAAACCGGGCAACTATACGCTGCTTTATAAGAGGCCCTACCACGGGCAAAGACAACATCAGCTTGTCCCGCAGATAAGCGCCGCGTTCGGTCCTTAGAAACCGCTTTAAGGCAAAAACAATACCAAAAACAACCACCAGAACCAACAGAAGCCACCAGCTTGTCAGTATATGGCTTACACCCATCAACTGTCTTGTTATCCAGGGTAATTCCTGTCCTGTTCGGGCGATTTGCTCAGCTATTCTGGGGATAACCACCGTTGTGAGAATCAAAATCGCAGCCAGACAAAATATAATAAGAAAAATGGGATATATCATCGCGGTCATTATTTTCGATTCGAGTTTCTGGCGCTTTCCCATAAAATTTGCAATAGCTGCAAAATTGGCACCCAGGGCGCCGGTAAGCTCGCCCACCCGCACCATGCTGACATAGACAACATCAAAATAATCGCTGTACTCACTTAGTGTCTCGGTAAAAGACTCGCCGGTAACAACACGGTCGTGAATGTCTGTGAGAGCGTTTCTGAACCTTGCGTCCGACGTCTGCAGGCCAAGCACAGAAAGGGCTTCGGTGAGTTTTATACCGGAATTAAGCAGTGTTGCCATGTGCTTGGTGAAATCGAGGATTACGGCCTTGCGGCTCTTTTTCAGGATACCGCCCAGGCCGCTGTCTTTTGCGGCGGCCAGCTCGGTAACCGATACGGCGTGAATGCTGCGCGTCCTAAGCTGTTTTCTGGCTGCGTAAGGGCTTTCGGCAGTAACGGTGCCCCTGGTATTTTTGCCGTCCGGGGCTATCGCTTTGTACTGGTACCTGGGCATATCATTACAATTTACTATTGACTATTTACTATTTACTATTTTTCGAGCTGTCTTGCGGGAAGCTATAAATATGGCCGTTAATTCCTTCGCTTCTCCAAGTAGCGGCATAATCTTCGTCTTGTTCAGTAATTGCTCATCTATAATAAACTCCATCCAGAAGCAGGTTTCATCAACCTCTTCTATAACAATGCTCAGCAAAGCCAGTGACAGTTTAATACAGCGGCAAGCAAACTGTTTTGTTCTTTCCCTTAGCTGGTTTTTGTCCATTGCAATAGTAAATAGTCAATAGTAAATAGTAAATTACATAACGTCTGCCTGCGTGACCCTCAATACCTCGGAGACGGTCGTAATACCCGAAATCACCTTTCTTGCACCGTCCATTCGCAGGGTCTGAAGTCCGGCATTAAGGGCGGCTCTTTTTATAACGCCGGCGCTTTCTCTGCGGTATATAAGGTCTTCAATTTCCTCATTTACAAGCATCAGCTCATAAACGCCCGTACGTCCGCGGTAACCCGTGTGGAAGCACTTTTCACAGCCGGTACCGAAAAAGAATTTACCGCCGGCATTATCGCCGTCGGACGAACCGGCGCCCGAGTTCAGCAGGCCCAGTTCGCTTAGCTCGTGAGCCGAAGGCTGCGCCTGCTGCCTGCAGTTCGGGCAGACCTTTCTGACTAATCGCTGGGCCATTATGGCAATCAGGGACGAGCTTGCCAGGTACGGCTCAACACCGAGGTCCAGCAGGCGGCTTACAGCGCCTGCAGAATCGTTTGTGTGCAGGGTGCTGAAAACAAGATGTCCCGTCAGTGAGGACTGAATTGCCATACGTGCCGTTTCGATATCGCGAACCTCACCAACCATTATAACATCCGGGTCCTGGCGCAGCACGTGGCGCAGCGATGTGGCAAAGGTCATGCCCTTTTTACTGGCCACCTGAATCTGACTGATACCCGTAAGCTGGTATTCTATGGGGTCCTCGATGGTAATAATATTTTTTTCAGCGGAGTTGATTCTGTTCAGGCAGGCGTAAAGCGTTGTGCTTTTACCGCTGCCGGTGGGGCCGGTCACGAAAATAACGCCATGCGTGCGCATCAGCAGCGAATCGAACCGTTCCAAATCCTCCTTCCACAGGCCCAGCTCGTCCAGCCCGAACAGGCCGCTGCTTTTATCCAGAAGCCGCAGGACAGTCCTTTCGCCGTAGCTTGTGGGTACGGTGCTGACGCGTAAATCGACCTCCCTCTGGCCAATCCGTACACTGGTTCTGCCGTCCTGCGGAAGCCGCCTTTCGGCGATGTCCATACCGGCCATAACCTTTATACGGGATATAATCAACGGCAGAACGTTCCTGTTCAGGCTCAGGGTGTCGTACAGGATTCCGTCGATTCGGTAGCGAATCTGAACCTTTGTCTCATAAGGGTGCACGTGAATATCGCTTGCCCTAAGCTGCAGGGCGCGAAAAAGAATATCGTTGACAAGCCTTATGACGGGCGGCCGGTTTACCATGTCCAGCAAATCATCGCTGGCGGCAACCTCATTGACAAGCTGGTCGAGGTTCTGCGAATCAAGCTCTTCGGCGACTTCTTCGACCACCGAGGCCCTCTGCTCATAAGCAACATCTATAGCTGAAGTAATGGCAGCTCGTGTGGCTATTGCGGCCTTTACCGGCATACCGGTCATCTTGGAAACATTATCCATGGCATTGGCATCGAGGGGCCTGGACAAAACAACTGTAAGCTGGCCGTCGTTATCATCTGTCTTTTTGATGCCTATAAGGTAATGGTGCTGGGCATAAGGCGCCGGAACAGCCTCTACGAACTCGGGCGGAACCAGTGCCGGCGGTATATCAGGCAGATACTCCCAATCAAGGGCACTTGCAAAAAGCTTTAAGACCGCATCCTCTGTAAAATACGGGCAGGCAAGCAGAACCTCATCGAGCCGGGTGTTGTCTTTTCCGGCTTTGAGAAATTCGGCCAGCTTGTCGGCATCGACAATACCGGTACGCTTTGCGGTCTGTATCAGTAAATCCTTCATCTGCGCACTCAGGGTAACAGAGAAAAAGCCAAATCGAAAATATTAAAAGTTCTGTATTCAATTTTATATTTCTGATTCAGCCTTTCGCAGGCCTGCCATACCCGCCTGTCTTTGTTAAAAAAATTATTACCGTTTCCCGCCGGGCCTATATGTCGTCAAGCACCCGCAGCGGGTCCATCGGCTCAGGCTTTACGCCCGGAAAAGACTCAAGAGACTGGAACTTACGCTCATCATCCTCAAAGCGCAACCTGTTGGTTTTCGAGATATCGCGAAGCTGTGCCAGGCCTTCGACAGTTTCATCAGGACGCAGAATATTAGCTTTGACAAAGATATAAAGCTTGCTTCCCGTGTCGGAATTGCCAACGCTGCGAAACAGTGCCCCTGCAATCGGGATGTCCCCCAACAGGGGCACCTTGCTGGTGCCTTTTTTCTGATTAAGCTTCGTAAGTCCGCCAAGAATAACCGTGCTTCCGTCGGGGACGGTAACGACAGTGTCGATGTCACTGGTTCGGTAATCGGGCGGCCCGTCAGTGGTTTCCACAAAGTCTTCGCGGACCATAACGATCTCGAGCCGCAGCAGCCGGCCGTCACTGATATGCGGCGTAATGGTCAGCTCTATCTTGGCCTCATAAGGAGTCCACTTGATGCTGGTCGTCGGCAGTTCGGCTTGTTGACTTCCATATATTATCGATGTCTCAGAAACATGTGTTTTTTCGGTTGTCTTGATTTTTCCTTCCTCGTTGTCATTTACAAGGATTTTGGGCCTTGCGAGGATTCGCCCGTAACCCTTACTTGCCATTGCCGTCAGCACCGCTGCAATCTTGTCTTCGGCATAAAAACCCTGTACCTGGCGAGTATTT
>Ga0307378_10013843_pt1 | contig 10179 bp, 10 predicted proteins | sample UN1MG_FD_202238 | JGI IMG/M metagenome (GOLD analysis project Ga0307378, IMG submission 202238) | Soil microbial communities from Risofladan, Vaasa, Finland - UN-1 | ecosystem: Environmental > Terrestrial > Soil > Coastal area > Acid sulfate soil | place: Finland: Risofladan, Vaasa | collected... | reverse complement strand
TTAAGATAGTTGACAAGAGTAACGTTAGCTACAGCGATTTCGAGGAGTTGGAAAAGCTGATGGCAGGACTTTCGAACGATGCCCCACTCCAATTCGTAGCAGATATACGGCGTTACATCGATTCGGGAGATGTGTATTTGTGGAATACAGCACTTAGGAAAAAGATGCCATTAACCGAATGGAAGATTTATTCGAAAGACCTCGATAAGCGTTATACCGAGTTTAAACGTAGTTTGGACCAGCTCCCAACGTATGAGGGCACGTCTTACAGAGGTATTCGAGTATCGCGTAATGTTTCGGATGAGTTCATGTCAAAAATAGAGAAGGGTGGCATCTATATTGATGAGGGTTTTTCTTCATCTTCCGTTAAGAGAGAAGTTGCGGAAAACTTCGCAGCATCGCCAGGACAGGACAGCATTCTGTTTACCATTGAGGGAAAATCAGGAAAGGCTATCAGTAAGTTTTCGAGCAATTCGAAGTTTCGTAAAGAAGGTGAAGTGTTGTTCGGCCCCGGTAAGAAGTTTGAAATCCTATCCAAGAAAAAGACGGATTTCGGATGGGAAGTTAGTTTAAAAGAAGTTGATGACCTCGTAAAACGGAAGGTAGTGGTGAAGCCGAAGGTAGTTCAGCCGAAGGTAGTTCAGCCGAAGGTAGTTCAGCCTCTAACGGGCGGACAGATTGAAAAGGCCATTACCGAAATGGAGAAAGCGGGTGGGGTCCCGGCACGTGAGTTCACCGAGTATGAGCAAATCATGAAAGAACGGGTTAGGATGGACCAACAGCTCCCAACAAAGGCGAAGTTATATGTAACTGAAGTTCGCGATATCGATACTAACAACCTTATTTTTATCGACCATCCACAACAGCTCTCCGATATACGGCTTGCGATGAAGATGGGAAGCGAGGAATTACTTGATTCGATTGACCAAAATCATCTGTTCTATAAGATGCCCGACGGAAAGTACCTGGTTGCGGATGGAGCGTATGCTGAGGCAGTCGCTGCGTGGAAGCGCCCTGATATACTAACTATACGAGCCCGTGTGGTAGACCCGTCATTGAGTACGCGTAAGGTGATAAAACCACTAAAGGACATGAGCGACAAAGTGTATACGGATGCCAATAAGTTACATAACGAAATGACCAAGATAGCGAAGACTGCTGATGAAGCCGAAATGTCACTTGTCAATAGGTACGCAGGTGAACACAGCGGGGAGGTGTGGAATTCCTTTTTGAGAGGGGACGTTCCGGAGTGGGGTAAAGACCTAACACGTGAGTTTGATGAGTTTATGGACTTCCATCAGCGCCTGCCACGTTACAAGGGTGTGTCGTATAGGGGTCTGAGTTTTGATGAAGAGGATACGGCGAATGCATTCTTAAAGGAACTTGAGCCCGGCAAAGTGTGGGTTGACAAGGGTTTAATGTCAAGTTCTTCAAGTAAAGCTACGGCCATAAATTTTATGGATAATATCGAGCTTGATGATTTTGATGACTTTGAAGTACAAAACATTATGCTCAAAATAAATGGTAGGAATGGACGTCCAATTAGTGAGTTTGCACGTGGCTACGACGAAAGTGAAATCCTGTTTAGGCCAGGATCGAAGTTTGTTGTAAAGAGCAAGACATTTGATGATGGCGTTTGGAAGATAGAGATTGATGAGTTGGACGATATCCCGGCCGCGAAGGTTGCGAAGGTCCCGAAAACCCCAGACCTTACATCGCCAAAATGGGTCCTCAAGCCTGAAGAAGTACACGCGCAGGCCGTATTTAATGAATTAGAGAAGTTGCCGGATATGAAGGGTATAAAGGTCGGCAAAGTGTGGGGTGATGACGATCTTGGATACCGGACAATCATGATTAGTGATGAAGTTGCGGGTAATGTACCTCAAACCATACCCGGTGGCAAGGACCACACAGGTATTGCGTTGAGGGTGTTTAATAATGGCGACCTCATGGTAGACGAAATAACTTCGGGGAGACCTGGATTCGGCCAGAAAATGATTCAAGCCGTACTTGATGGTTCGCCCGCTGATTCTAAACTCCGGGTCCACGTAGACATGTCGGGCGGTTGGTGGGATAAGATTGCCAATAAGTACCCGGGTCGTATTATATGGGAAACCGAAGAGGGCTTTGGTACTGCAAAACGTGGGTTGAAGAAAGCAGCGAAGCAGGTAGACGTACCAAAGGGTGCCGCCCCAAAGGGTGCCGCCCCAAAGGGTGCCGCCCCTGCGAAGACAGGACTATACACTCCGGATTACGTACCTTCTGTCGAAGTTAAAAGGACGATTGATTTGTTACCCGAACAACATCGGAAGGTTGTATATAAGTTTGATACATCCCAGGTAAGGGTGCCGGTCAAAGCTGACGTTGGTGGTATTGATATTCCACTCAGTCAGAAGGATCTCGCCAAATACCGTAAGATGAAAGACGTTACTTTGCTGAAGGAAACTGAGAACTTGTCCGTGGTGAAGGTGGGAGATGACTATATTTATCCGCAGGCGCATGGCAGGGAAGCCATGATTGCCGCGAAAGAGAGAGGGCTCGAAATTAAAATTAAAGTTTATGACCATGATGCGTATCTGAAAAAGAAACCAATCGTCCCGCTCCTGGACCGAAGTGACGAGGTCTTTACAAGCTATAACAAGTTAGCGGCAGATATGGTGAAGGTTGAGAAGACGATGGAGGCGGTTGACAAGATACCACTATGGGACTTTGTGCAGGGTTTCGATACTAAAGACTGGAATGCGGCTCTACGCAAGGGTATACAACCACCGAAGTTGGACAAAATGAACATTGCGATTTCGAAGATGGAATCCCTGCCGAAGTATCAGGGCAAGTCGTACAGGGGTATTGAATTCAAAAACAAGAAGTTGGCAGCAGAATTTGTTGATAGTATAGACGAAGGCGGGATCTATGTTGATGAGGCATTCCTGTCAAGCTCGGCCGACCAAGCGAAGGTTGCTACCGACTTTGTGAAGAACCCGGTCATCTTTGAAATCGAAGGGAAGGCCGGTAGGTCAGTTAGCCAGTTTGCAGACGAATTTGCTTTTGAGAAGGAAATTGTGTTTACCCCAAACAGCAAGTTCCACGTGGTTAGCAAGACGTTTGATAAACCCTCGAAAACCTGGATCATTAAGATGGAGGAGTTGGAAGACCGCGGGAAAGGTGCTGCCCCTGCGAAGAAGGTTGTGAAGGGTGTTGATGTGGACGAAACGATGAAGAACCTCAAAGCGAACAAATACAACATTTACGATCCAACGGATAATGAAATGGAAGCAATGTTCAAGTTCCAGGACAAACTCGAAGATGGGAAGAAGGTTAAATCGGTGGCGGTTGAGGTGAGCCCCGACGACATTGTTGTCCCGAAGAATGTGTTACTGGGTAGTAACGAAAACGACATTAAACGTTGGTTGAAAGCTGATGCCAACCAACTTGCGGCATTTGCCGACGATCCCGAACTTCTATTCGCAAGGCTTCCAAATGGCAAGTACTTTTCAATAGGCGATGAAGATGCGTTTATCGCACTTGCACAACGTTCGGATATTGATAAAGTTAAAATCCATGTGGTTAACATTAAGGGCGGTGCCTCCAAACCGAAGAAGCTGATTGAGCTCAAACCAGTATATACCGACCCTGCTGAAATGAATAAGGCCATGAAAAAGTATGTGAAAGACCTTGATGAGGAAACCATCGAGAATGTCGGCCAGTATATTGATAACCCAGATTCATATGAGTGGAACGTGGCATTCCGTGCGGATGCTAAACCGAAGACGTGGTCTCCCAGAATGAGAAAGGACTACGGGGCGTTTACAAAGACCTTTGATACTCTACCTACGTATCAGGGCGTGTCTTACCGTGGTGTAGAGCTGGTTGAGGAGGCCGCTGAGAGATTGGTTAAAGACCTGGACGTTGGTCATGTGTATGTTGACAAAGGGCTCATGTCAACCTCGCTAAAGAGGGACATAGCCGAATCGTTTGGCGGCATAACTTCAAAGAAGGGGAGCGGCGTCCTATTTAAAATCAATGGGAAGTCGGGAAAACCGATTAGTGCGTTTTCGGTGGGAGACGCAGCCGATTTTGAACATGAAATCCTATTTAGACCAAATACGAAATATGTAATTACTTCGAAAACGAAAGTGAAGGGAAAGTGGGTTATTGAGATGGATGAACTTGAACCGAAGGCCGTTGCTAAGAAGGCTGAGAAGACGGTTAAGGCAGCGCCCGATGTCGGTAAACAGCAGACGGACGCACGGAAGATGCCAATCGATCCAAAAGAAAACTACGTTAGAGATGGTGATGTCTTTAAGTATAAGGGCGAGGTGGTGCAGGGTGAAGTTGCTGAACGTTTGAAAGCCATGAAACTCCCGCCTTCGTGGACTGATGTAGTCGTATCTACAGACCCGGACGCAAGACTCCAGGCAGCAGGTATAGCGAAGAACGGGAAAGTGCAGCCACGGTACGCGGCGTGGCATATCAAAGAAAAGGCCATTGAGAAGTTCAATAGGCAACGTTTATTCAGTAGTGATGTCGGTAGCATACGTGGGAAGATGGAAGCGGACATTTTGAAGGGAGATCCGCGGGCTATGTTACTGAAAATAGAAGACGAAACCGTTATCCGTATTGGTACAGATACAGATTTAAATGCGAAGCAAAAAGCGTATGGGCTCACTACCTTACAGCATGAACACGTTAAGGTGGCAGGAAACAAGATTACTTTCGACTTTGTTGCGAAAGAGGGGATCAATGCGCATTATGAGATTACCGACGCAAGACTTGCGAATTGGTTGCAGGAACGTATCGATAAAACGTTGCCCGGTGAGAAGTTATTCCCGGATGTCCCGGCAGGGACATTAAATAAATATTTGAAGGACTTGGCGGATGGGAAAAAGTACAGTATAAAAGACTACCGTACGTTCCATGCAACCCGTATAGCGTACGAGGAATTACAACAATACGTGGGTAAAACACTGACAGATGTGGAGCGGAAGCGAATCATCAAAGAGGTAAGTACGGCGGCAAGTGACTTTCTACATAATAACCCGGACATGGCGAAGAAGTCGTATATCGATCCAATGGTTTGGGAACTAATAGGAGGAGAGTAAATGGTCGAATATATTGAAAAAAAGAATGAGAAGGATTTCCGTGAATGGCTGCGATCGATTTCATTTGTAGATAAGAAGGGAAAAGTACTACCAATTATACTAACCGACGATACCTCCCCAGACCCTGAACATGACCGGGAGGAGAAATCGTAATAACCTTGTAGACTAAGAGAGGAGGCACTTATGATTAAAGAAGTTTTGACAGTAAAAGATATGACAATACCACAGTGTAATTCGTGCAAGCACTACGAAGGTGTTCGTACGGGTATAGTGCGGTGTAAAGCGTATCCAGGCGGGATCCCTGATTCCATGCTGTTTAACCGAATGATACATGACCGGATATACCCGGCACAGACAGGAAACTTCACATGGACGAAAAAATAAGAAGACAAAATATTGGTATGACAATGCACGGCAAGGTGGACGGGTATATAGAGTATACTAATATACAAGATCCGCCTGCCGTGTCATTTGAGGTGGTGCTGAGGAATCATAAAGTTGCCCGGCTCGCTATTATCGGGTACTTAACACGCAAGCGCCAGTTCTTCATACCTTTCCGGTCCGACATTACTGACCAATACCGCGAGGAGACTCATGTCCCGACCGAAAACATCGACCTATTCGAACAATCCCTGCTCACACTTGGCTCCCGTATAGGAGTTTTTCTCATCAAATAATCATTTCTCGTATTCCTTGAACATTCCTATTGATTCCTACTAACCATTGAGTAGTATTACTTGTAACTGATGTACTCATGTTTTTATGTAATTGCCCACGAAGGGCATCCCATTTTTTAATGGATGGAAATCCACTTTTTCCCGAAAGGAGACCTGAAGGTCATGAAATACAAAACGATAGTAGATGCAGAAGGCAAAGTACTTGGTATTGCGATGGACGACAAAGGTAACCCGATAGTCATTCAAGAGGGTGCCGGAGCAGACGGAGCCGATAAAGAAATCGGATTGGACGCAATCCATCTATACACCAAAGTACCGGCATTACAGGACGAGGCGAAAAACCACCGCTTGAAAGCGAAGGGTTTTAAAGATTTTATGGATGCCTTAGAAGAGGCCGAGGTTGACGTGGCCGATTTACCACTTTTCAAGACCTGGATAGATGACGCCGTTGGCGCTATTAATACGGTCAAAAACTTTGATGACAAAAAGCTGGTTGATGCGAAAGAAGTTGATTCCATTAAAAAGCAGGCCATCGAAGCCCATGAGAAGAAGGTGGCGGACATTGAAACCAAACACAAGAAAATCGCGGATGCGGCCGCTGTTACAAAAGCCGAGCTTGAACAAACCGTGTTTGACTTGATGGTATCCGACAAGTTTTCCAATTCGCCATTTGTGAAAGAAAAATTGAGTATGCCTGCAAAAGTTGCCAAAGCATATTTCGGTAAGAATTTCAAAGTTGAGAAGGGCGAAGATGGTAAGTACCACGTTATTTCTTACCATAACGGCGAAAAACTCTTTTCGGAAGAGCGTGTGGGTGAAGCGCCCGAGTTTGATGAAGCCATTGGACTCATGGTTGCCCGCGACGATGACAGAGATTCCCTGATGGTAGGAAGTGGGAGTGGTGGAAGCGGCGCAGGTGATGGAGCTCCTGGTGGACCTCGCGGTGCAGCAGGACAGAACCCATGGATTAAAGGTGGGTATTTTAATTTAACTCAGCAAGGTGCAATTTTAACTACTGATCCGCAGCGAGCACAGCGTTTGCAGGCCGAGGCAAAAACGGTTAACGCAAATAACCAGAAAGGCTTCTAAGTCGGCCGGGTCGATCCTTGCGAACATAAACTTTTATTAACTTAATCGAATTTTAAAAAGGAGAACAATTATGAGTTTACAAGGACCGACACGAATTCAAGACATCATAGTGCCTGCAGTTTGGGTTCCTTATGTCGAAGAAAAAACCACTTTCACTTCCCGCCTCGTCAGAAGTGGGATCGTTGTAAACGACCCCAAACTCGACGCCCTCGCCTTGAGAGGCGGGAAGCTCATCAACATGCCTTTTTTCCAGGACCTGACCGGCGATGATGAAGTTCTTGGTGGTGGTATAGGTGCCACTGACAGCGAACTGAACCCGGACAACATGACCACCGCGAAGGACATTGCGGTACTTCACATGCGTGGTAAAGCGTGGGGAGTTGAGGATATTGCAGCCGCGTTAGCCGGTGCAGATCCGATGGCAGCTCTCGGTAACATGGTTGCCGATTTCTGGAATCGTAAAGAGCAGGCCATCTTGGTCGCCACCTTAACCGGTGCTTTCAGTGCCAATGCCATTTCCAATTCTGGCGACTTGGTGAAAGACGTTACCATCAGCAAGCTTCTCGGCGGACCCCGTGGAGGAACGACCGCTGCAGGTACCGCCAACAAAATCGATGGCGACATCGTGATTGACGCGATGGCAAAACTGGGTGACATGTCCAATCAGTTGGTTGCCATGTGCATGCATTCCGTGCCGTTTACGCGTTTGCAGAAGAACAACCTCATTGATTACGTTGAGCATTCCGAGGCCAAGGTCAAGATTCCTTACTACATGGGTAAAGAGGTAATTGTTGATGATACCTGCCGTACGACAACCGGTGGTACCAACAACGAATATTACACCTACCTGTTCGGTAAAGGAGCGATCGGCCGTGGTAATGGCGGAGCCCCGACCCCTGTTGAAACCGACCGAAACACTTTGGCCGGTTACGACCTTCTGATTCATCGTCGGCATTTCCTCCTGCACCCCCGTGGAATCCGTTGGAATTCGACCAGCTGTGCCGGTCAGTCCCCGACGAATGCGGAGCTTCAGTTGGCAACCAATTACACCCGAGTGTACCAGAAGAAAAACATTCGGATCGTTGCCATCAAAACCAATGGATAATCGGCGGCTGAACTGATTATCGTTCTACCTCCTTCGTGATGGCGGGCAGAAATGCCCGCCTTAACTAAGGACCGACAATAGCCCTCAAGGCAAACAGACCCTCGGTCGGTTTGCCTTTTTTTTTGATAGAAGTTCAATATACTTAATCATAAGGAGATAAGTTATGGGAGCATCTACATTTTCATTGTCGAAGAAGAATAAAGCCCGGCAGGCCAGGCGGGCAGGCAAAATCGCTGAGGCGGAAGCGCTTGAAAAGTCCGCCAAAAAGTTTGTCCCGAAGACGGACGACAAAGTCGAGGCAAAAGTCGAGGCAAAAGTCGAGGCCAAAACCGAGGTCAAGAAAGAGGTTGACCTGGACGGCGATGGCAAGGCCGACGTGGTAATAGCGAAGAAATAAACCAATATAGGGAGGACAGGTTATGGCGTTAACAGTCGAAGATGGCACACGCATTGCGAATTCAAACACCTATATATCGTTGGAAGACGCTGAAACGTATATGGAAGATCGTATAGATGCGACTTGGTCAGCCGCGACAGATAGTCAGAAAAATGCCGCGTTGATTGAAGCGGCCATGTACTTGAACTCCCTAAATTGGAAAGGCGAGAAGGTGGTGCGGGACCAAAGCATGGAATTGCCCCGGCAGAATTTTTACGATGGGGACGGTTTCGAATATACCACATCCATGATTCCAGCAAGGGTGTTAGATGCGCAGGTTGAGGCCGCGAGGGAACACCTGGCAGGGTCAACTTTGATGCCTACGCAAGCGCCCGGCGACCGTATTAAACGGAAGAAAATTGATGTTTTAGAAAAGGAATTTTTCGCAAGTGCGAACTCCGGCGAAACGAGCTTTACGAAGATCAATGGTTTGCTGAGCGGACTCATTCGTGGCAGCAAAAACGGCGTAATAACGAGGTCTTAACATGGGAACTGATTGGGCAGCTGAACAACTCGGAGCCTACAACGATATCAAAGAGGATGGGACTACGGTCACTATTCGCTCTAAGACCATCGGTACGTATAACCCAGTGACTGAAGCGACTTCAGGTGGAGGTACTACAGAATACCCCACGTATTGCCTTGTAAAGGACTTTATCGATGCCACGAATGACATGGTGATGTCACTTGCGTTATTGCACGATAAAACCTCTATCAAAAAGGGCGACCGCCTTCTTATCGTCCCCGCTTACGGACTCCCGGACCTTTCGAACCCTGCCACAAAACAAGAGTTCGATCTTGTCTATGGTTTGAATGTCCATTCAATTATAAGTGTCCAATCTGTCGAACCGGGCGGAACGGCAATTCTCTTTAAAGTGCAGGCGAGGCGATAATGGCAATTCGTTCATTAAAGGGTGACCCCATTGAAACGAGTATACAAAAGAGTGCTGAGGGCTTCGCCAGTGCCCTCGCGACCCTCGGTCGTTTCTGCACCGACAATTATGACGCGATTGTCACTAAAACTGTTATCGATTTATTTTCGTCTATTGTTGAGCTTACTCCGGTAGACACCGGGCGTGCCCGTGCAAACTGGGCGATGGGTATGGAATTAAATGATTCGGGTCCTTATGTTGACTTGACAGATATGACCGAGTTTAAATACCAGACAAAACGTGGGGATACTATTTGGATTTGGAATAACCTTGTGTATATAGTGCCATTGGAAGAAGGCCATAGTAAGCAAGCGCCAAGAGGAATGGTAGCCTTGAGTTTACGGCGGTTCGATAAATTTCTTATGGACGCAGCACAACAACTTTCTAATGCCGTACAGAAGAGGTAGACATGACACCATTAGAAGTAAGGGATACCATAATTGGTCAAATTAATACTAACTTTTCGGCATGTCCGGTGGCATGGCCGAATCACAAGTTTGACCCGGATGTCGATGCACCGTCAGGGCATTGGGTACGGCCTAATATCATTATGAGTATGTCGACTATTGGTGAACTTGGGACTACGGGTCTTGGGTTCCGGCAGGGTGTTGTGAAACTGCAGGTGTTCGGACCAAAGGGCAGGGAGAGCCGAACTGTGTGGATGAATGCGGGTAGTTTGGAAACCATATTTAGAAGGAAAGTTTTATCGCGTATCGTATTTGATGAGCCCAGTACAACGGAAGTCGGGGCTGATGATGAATTTTATCAGCTTGCCGTAGATGTCGGGTTTACGGCGTTTGTTAACGAATAACATGGAGGAACCGGGATATGAAGAAAATCA